>Ga0209507_1000118_pt1 | contig 111952 bp, 84 predicted proteins | sample AD_UKC028_MetaG_FD_184414 | JGI IMG/M metagenome (GOLD analysis project Ga0209507, IMG submission 184414) | Active sludge microbial communities of municipal wastewater-treating anaerobic digesters from USA - AD_UKC028_MetaG (SPAdes) (version 2) | ecosystem: Engineered > Bioreactor > Anaerobic >...
CAAGGGCAAGCTTGCGGCTGCCGGAGCGAACTTTGCCCGGCGCCAAGTTGTTCACAATGCTGCGTCGCGCTGGCTTGCGGTGGCCTCGCTCCGCAGCCTCATGAACAACATTGGAAACTGTATCAGTAGCAGGGCGATCGTGGTCACACGAAGGCCCGAACCGAAGGGCACCAGGCAAAGGCGAATGGGAAGAACCGATCGTCACGGAGTGGCGTGAGACGAGTCGGAAATGGCCCACCTCGATAGGGCGCAGTCAGGCCGTGAACCGAGCTGCCCCACGCCAGAGATCGAGGTTCACAACAGGAGGACCACAAACTGCGCAGCCCATTCCACGCGGGGCCTTGCCGCAGGTTGACAAGGGCGGATCGTTGTGGCTTAATCTGCTCCGCACGCAGAGTTGGTTGGACGTGGTAGGATACTCAAGTGGCCAACGAGGGCAGACTGTAAATCTGCTGGCTTACGCCTACGAAGGTTCGAATCCTTCTCCTACCACCAACTTGAAGCCCAATGAAGACACTCACTTTGACCCATGTTTATAGGCATTTCACGCATACTGCACTTTTGGTTGGTGCGTTTTCCTGCGTCTGGTAGCGGTTGCCTGCTTTTCTGAAACGGTGTTTAGGAAGTAACCATAAAGTAGCCATGGCGTCCGGCCCAACAAAATACCTCCCTCGGAAGCCCTGATGGCCCCAAAACAGTAAGCGCCCGGAGTTCATCCGGGCGCTTCATAGGCCGAGGAATTAACCAACCGAGACAGGCAGTCATTTGCCGAGCAGGCCAATCCGGACACGATCAGAGCGTCAAGATCGCTCGCCAGGAAACCGGACGCCCTTAAACGGCCTGGAAGCCTGCGCCTTTGCAGCACCCCACTTGCCGCCAAGTTGTCGATGGTTCTCAAGGAACACGATAGGCGCCTTGCCGCCTCGATGCGACGAACGAGCCGTGCTTCACTCGGTGCAGCGGCCACCGCCTTCGGTCCTTCCGGCTTCTCCCCCAGCGGCGGTTGACGCGCGGCTAACGTTTGTCGTCGCGCTTCTGGTGAGTGGGCGGGGCGGGCAGGATTCGAGCTGCGAGGGCGCCGTTGTTGAATCAGCAAAGCTAGAAATCCAAAGCCAACCAAAGCACAAGTGGACGGCTCCGGGACTGCACCGGCAAGTATTAGTGTGTCAGGCCGAATGTCATAAGCGGCCTCGTAAATCCAGCCACCACCCAAGGAAGGTGCCAATGCCCATTTCGGAGGTGTATGCGATAAAACCAGCCCCGGCATCCGGGATTGGCGGGAATGGGCTGTCCAGGCGATGGAACCATGTGTAACCTCCCGGATCGGCGGAGATGGGTGACAGGCTGGAAAGCGGAAGCGCCCAAGCGTTCATCCCACCAGGGCCAAAGGTGCAAGAAAGGACAGCATTGTCTCCGTTGGGCGCAACTTGGAACGATTCGCCAGGACCCGATCCGGTGGAAATACCGTCGCTTGATCCACCGCGAGCCCCGATGCGGATGCCCCCCACCCCCGCAGCCGGCCTTGCGGCCCAGCCTGCCTCCTGCGAGGCGGGATAACGGGTTTACCATGTTTCGTTCGAGCAACCCAACGAAGGAGTAGGCCCCTGCCTGTACACCGGCAGTCTGGAATGTCCGCGTGCCCCGATTCAGAAGCAGGGCTGACGGGCCGACGGCACCGGCAGCACCGTGCCGCTGTGCATCTGCCCCCCAGGCTTTGACCTCTCCCGCTTCATAATCTTCGACCCGTCCACTGGCGAGTGGGTTAGCGGCGTTGGCTGCACAAAGAGCCAGCCGTCCTTGAGCCAACCTCTATGTGATGACCCCGAGCCAGAGAACGAAGGCCCAGGTGGCTCCGAACCGAGCATGGGCTACGGCCTCACCGACGCCGAAATCAAAATCGTGGAGGCGTCCACCGCATAGCGCAGCCATGCCCGAGGACAAGATCACGGTCATGGGATCAACTCTGTGAACAGAGCCCGGAAGGTAGCCGCCGGAACGATTGTATGGTTTCGCATCCCCAGCGTAATGGGGTACTGCACAAAAAAGTACAAGGATAAACCTCTGATAATACGCCACTTGCACTCTTATACATCCTCCGGTATCTATGCGAATCCCTAAACGGCTTTGCCACTAACCCCAGTCGCTGCACCATCAAGTGCATGGCGCCGATACCGCCACAATTCATCGCCCCGGTGCGCTCGGCCATTTCATAATGAATCTTACTGGCTTTGAGCATGGGGCGAGGTTGGTTTTCCCAGGTTTTGGGCTGGAGCCGGCGCTCGATTCTCTGCTGGCGGTTGCGGAGTATTTTGCGGTAAGTTCTATTCACTCGAAATGGCCTTTTGTTGGTTGTTGCTGTCTTGATACAACATGCGTTTCAACCAGTATTTAAGGGCATTTCGAGCTTTTTATTCACAGCGCGTGAAAAAATCACGCTTGTTGAGGGGCTAGATCAGCGCGAACTGGCTCAGCACGTAATCGCGGGCGCGCGGCACGTCGGGCAGGGTGAGATGCTCGAGGACCAGGAATAGCTCCCGGTTCAGGCCAGCCAGCAACCGCAGGTAGAGCGGGTAGTTCAGCACGCCCGTGCCGGCTGCCGGCAGGTCCGTGCCGCTGGCCGAGGCTTTTACGTCCTTGGCATGGGCCAGCACGATCTTCCTGCCCAGCACGCGGAACATCTCCTCGAGCATGGGGTCCATGCGGGGCAGCTCCTCCTTGCGGAAGTAGTTGCACGGGTCCATGGTCAGCTTCAGTTCCGGCACATCGCGCAGAATGCGCTCCGCGCGCGCAATCGAGTCAATCACGTTTCGCCAGTAAGTTTCGATCGTGAGGACCGCGCCGGTTCTTTTCGCCGCGCGGACCAGCTTCTCCAGCGCCGCGCGGCAAGCCTGGTAACCTTGCTCGGTCGCATTCTCCGGCGATTCCGCCCACTCGCTCTTCTCGTTGAACGTGCCCGTCTCCGTGGTGATCACCGGGGAGCCCAACTGTTTCCAGTTATCAATGAGCACCTGCATCCGCTCCTCCCCGCGCTTGCGCCGGTCCGGGTTCGGGTCAACGACGTTGTAGTAACCGTAGAGCCCAACCACTTGTATGTGGTGCCTGGCGAGGGTGCGCGTAATGAGGCGCGCCTTGTCCCAATCTGGCGCCCAGGGATCGAAGCGCACATCGGCGAAGCCGGACTCGAAGACAACGCCGTGGAACCCGTCGTCCGCGATGCGGCGCGCCGCCTCCTCCAGCGGCAGGCTGGCATAGACGCCCATGAAGACGCCGAGTTTGAGGTTCTTTCTGGCTTTGGCGCGCAGGTCCGGCGCGGCGTGGCTAGTCAAGGGCAGACCGACGGCCGCGGCGCCGGCAAGTTTAAGCCAATCACGGCGATTCAAGGCGTTCATTGGGCAGTTAACGGGAGGCGGATCGGGCCTGTCACGCGGGCATTGTGCCTTCCCGGGCGTTGCTGCCAAGCGATAATTTGCATCGCCAGGTTCCTCCCGGTTTGGCTATTCTGGGGAGGATGAAGTTCCGCCTGCTTATGGCCGCGTTTTTAGGATGGTTCGCCTCAGCTCAAGCGCAACCGACCAATTCGTTTCCGCTCTGGCCGGATGGAGCCCCCGGCGCGCTCGGCAAAGCCGAGAAGGATATTCCCACGCTCACTCCGCACCTGCCCGACGCCGCCAAAGCGACCGGCGCCGCCGTGGTGATCTGCCCCGGCGGCGGTTACGGCCACCTGGCTCCGCATGAAGGCGGTGATTACGCCCGCTTCCTCAATGAAGCCGGCATCGCGGGTTTTGTCCTGAAATACCGGCTGGGCACAGACGGCTATCGGCATCCGGCGATGCTGCAAGATGCCGCGCGCGCGGTGCGCACCGTGCGCGCCCGGGCCGAAGAATGGCGGTTGGACCCCAAGCGCATCGGCATCATGGGCTCGTCCGCCGGCGGCCATCTTGCCTCCACGCTGCTGACGCATTTCGACGCGGGCAAACCCGACGCTCCCGACCCCGTGGAACGACACAGCTCACGGCCCGATTTGGGCATTCTGTGCTATGCCGTTATTTCCCTGGGCGAGTTCGGCCACCGGGGATCGGCGAATAACCTCTTGGGCAAGGACCCATCGCCGGAGTTGATCCGCGAGTTGTCCAACGAACTCCAGGTGACCAGTCAGACGCCGCCGTGTTTCATCTGGCACACCTACGAAGACAAGGGAGTGCCCGTGGAGAACAGCCTGCAATTTGCCGAAGCGCTACGCCGCGCGGGAGTTCCCTTCGACCTGCACGTCTATCAAAAGGGGCCGCACGGCCTGGGCCTGGGCACACGCGATTGGAAGCCGGAGAAGCGGCATCCCTGGACACGCGACTGCGCCTTCTGGCTGCAAGCGCAGGGATTTGCCAGATAGTCGCTCTCCACGTGACTGTCCTTCCGACCCGGCAATCGCTTGCCCAAGGGTTTTGGACTCGGGAGTATGCCGTCGTCCGCAACGAGGGTGTCACGCACGCCCTGTTCGCCATCGGGGCCGCTCACTGGAACATGGGCAACTACCGCGAAGCAGAGCGGTGGCTGCTGCAAGCCCAGCAGGCTCAGCAGCGGTCCGGCCAGGTCTGGCTGCCGGGGCTGGACCAGGAGGTCGAGCGCATCAAGGCCCTGGCTTCCCCAAAATGAACCACCTTCCAACTTCACCTTGAAAACCTGCACCCGACGCACCTTCCTGATCTCCTCCGCCACGGCCGCCGCCGCAGCCTCGGCGATCCACCTGCCGGCCGGATTGTTCTCGGCGCAGGTTGGGCCGGCGCTGCCCTTGCCGAGTTACCTCAAGGGCTACAAGCGGCTTTACCGCGGCGATCCGCGGGGCGCGGCCCGCCAGTGGTTTCGCGACGCCAGGTTCGGGTTGTTTCTCCATTATGGGCTCTACTCGCTCGAGAGCCGGCACGAGTGGCTGCAATTCCGCGAGAAGATTCCCGTGGCCCAATACGCCCGGCTCAAGGACCGGTTCACGGCGGAGAAGTTTGACGCGGGCGCCATCACCGACCTGGCGCTGGCGGCCCGGATGCGATACGTCAACATCACCACGCGGCACCACGACAGTTTCTGCCTGTTTGCCACGAAGCAAACGGATTTCAACAGTGTCAACAGCCCCGCCCGGCGCGACTTGATTGGCGAGCTGGCGGAGGCGTGCCAAAAGAAAGGTCTCGGCCTGTGTCTTTACTACTCGCATGGCCGGGACTGGCGGCATCCGCATGCGCCCAACAACGACCGCTGGGGCGGCAGTGCCCGGCCTGGCTATGCGCCGCCCGAGCCGTCGTACGCGACCGGAGCGGAGCACGACTTGCGGAAGTATGTGGACTTCATGACGGCGCAAATCACCGAGCTGCTCACGAACTACGGGCCGATCGCCGCCATCTGGCTGGACGGCATCGGCACGCCGCTCTCGGACAAGACGAAGACGCCCTGCCCGCAGCCGCCGCGCCAGCCCGGCAATGCGCCCGAGTTTCGCTGCCAGGAACTCTACGACCTCATCCATCGCCTGCAGCCGCAGGTGCTCGTCTCCTACAAACAGGGACTGCTGGGCTCCGAAGACTTCTTTGCGCCCGAGCACAAGGCCGTCGCCTTCGGCGGCGACAAGCCGATGGAGATTTGCTCGACCTTGCAGGAAGGAAGCTGGGGCTACCACGAGCAGAAGCGGCATGTGACGACCGACGAGGCGTGGGCGAAGCTCGCCGCCGCCCGCGCCGCCAGGGCCAACCTTCTGCTCAACACGGGTCCGCTGCCCGACGGTTCCATTCCTCCGCAGCACGCCCGTGTGCTGCGTGCCATCGGCGAGCGGATTCGCCGAAGCGGATTTCCTTCCGACACCAAAGCTTTGTAGTAGTCGTCCCGCCTTTGCTGCGATCTTTGTTGCGCAGGGCATTCTCTTGTGGCAGAACTATCCCTGTCCTGACATGAGTGGCATGGGGTCGTAGCTCAGTTGGTAGAGCGGCTGGTTCGCAATCAGCAGGTCAGGGGTTCGAATCCCCTCGGCTCCACCACCACTGTCCCTCTTCAGTCAGGCTGCTCCGCGCTGGTCAGGGATGCGCGTGTGCCAATGCCGCGGTCAGGTCTTTGATGAGGGCGAGTTGCTCGTTCTCCGCCTGCTTCCGGCGCGTAATGTCCCGCGACACCGTCGAAGCGCCCACAATCCGGCCGCTGGAGTCCCTTATCGGCGATACGGTGAGCGAGACTTCCACCGGCGATCCGTCTTTGCGGAGGCGCACGGTTTCCAAGCCATCCACGCCCGCGCCTCGCCTGACCGAGTCCAGTATTTCTGGAAGCTCCGCCGGCCGGTAGCTGGGAATCAGGGCAGAAATCGGGCGACCGAGCATTTCCGCCGCGGTATAGCCGTAGAGGCGTTCCGCGCCTTGATTCCAGCTCACGATGGTGCCGTCCAGCGTCTTGCCGATGATGGCGTCGTCGCAAGACTGGACAATGGCGGCGAGATAGGAGGCGATGGCCTCGGCTTGGCGGCGCTCGCGGCGTTCCTGGGCCGCGCGGAGCTCGCGCTTTACCGCCGGCACCAACCGGCCCAGCTTGCTCTTCATGACGTAGTCATGCGCCCCGGCCTTCATCATCTCGGCCACAGTTTCCTCGCCGACGGTGCCGGAGACGCTGATGAATGGAACGTCCGGCGCTTTTTCACGGTAGATTGCCAGGGCCTCCGGGCCTCCAAACCGAGGCATGGCGTAGTCGCAAATGATCAGGTCCCAACTGTGCGCCTCCAGCGCCGTCCGCAGAGCGGCCTCTGTCTCCACGCGTTCAAACACGGGGTCAAGCCCGCCGCGCTGGAGTTCGGCGGCGATCAGCAACGTGTCGTCCGCGGAATCCTCAACCATCAAGACTCGCAACGGCCCAGTCATCATATCGTCTCTCACTACAGGCACCTGTTCGGCAGCCTAAACTTACCATAGGCCGTCATGGTTAAAGAGTCAAATAAGCAGCCCTTAATCACCCGGAGAAAGCGTTTCCGGGCACCCACGGAAAAGACCAAACAACCTCCAAGACTGGCGTAAGTTGAATGTTTACAACAAGTTATAGCGATGGGAGCAGGGAATGGGCCGATTTTGGGGCTGAACTCGCATAAGTCTTACAATTACAACATGTTACGCCGATTTCCACCGGGGATGTCAAGGCTGTATCCACGGTGTGGATACGGTGTGGATCTGGTGTGGATACGGAGAGGATCCCATTGGAACGGGGTTGGGTTGCGGGCGATTCGAGGCCAGCTCGGATAATTGCGTTCACAAGGTCCTCGACGTTGTCGGGCTGGGCAATGGCCGAAGGGGCGAGGCCCAGTTTGTCCAGCGCCCATTGGACGGTTTGGCTGGCGATGGCGAGGCGCATGGCCGGGAAGCGCGCCACTAAGCCAGGCAGGTCCAAGCGCTCGTGGAGGTGTTCAATAGCCAGCCCGCTGGCGAAGATGATCCAGTCCGCGCCTCTTTCGGCCAGCGATGCAGCCCCGCCCGTGAGGTCGTCGGTCTCCGGCTGGACTGCGTAGCAGGGCACGACATCTACCACGGCACCCAGAGCCTCAAGCGCTTCCGGGACTCTTTCGCTGGCGACATCGCCGCGCAGTACGAGGACGCGTTTTCCGTGCACGCTGCCGCATCGGGTGATGGCTTCGAGGATTAGCGGAGTCTTGTGGTCGGCGGCGATTGCAGCGGGCTGGAGGTGCCATTCGCGCAGTTTCCGGCCAGTTCTGGGGCCATACGCGCCAAGGAGAGCGGGGCCGAGTTGACGCAGGTCACGGTGAACCTGGAGGAAGCGCTCGAAGAAGAAGTCCACGCCCACCTGATTGGCGAACAGGATCCAATCATAGGACTCAAGGTTTGCCAACGCCCAGTCCAGCTTCGCTCGGTCGGGATGCGGCATCCAGCGGGTGGCGGGAACTTCCAGCACCTCCGCGCCGTGCTCGCGCAGAGCCGCCACGAGCGGTTGGGCGAGATCAGAGCGCTGGGTGACGGCCACACGGCGCCCAAAGAGCGGGCGCTGCTCGAACCAATTCAGCCGCTCATGCAAAGCGGCCACCTCGCCAATTACGATCACGGCCGGTGGGCAGATGCCCGCCTCGTCGGCCAGTCCGGCCACGGTAGCGAGCGTGCCGACGACAGTCTGTTGGCGAGTCGTGGTGCCGCGGCTGATGACGGCGGCCGAGGTATCAGGCGAACGTCCGTGCGCGATGAGCGTGGTGGCGATCACCGGGAAGTTCTTCAAGCCCATCAGCACCACCAAGGTGCCGCGGGCTTTGGCCAGGCTGGGCCAGTCCACATGGTTGGCCGGGGAGCGCGGATCGTCGTGCCCGGTGATGACGGTGACACTGGAGCTACGGTCTCGGTGCGTGAGCGGAACGCCTGCATAGCCCGGCACGGAGTAGAGGGAGGAGACGCCAGGGACCACTTCGAACGGAAGGCCTGCCGCGGCCAGCACTTCCGCTTCCTCGCCGCCACGTCCGAACATGAAGGGATCGCCGCCTTTGAGGCGCACGACGCGTTTGCCCTCAAGGGCCCTGGACAACAGCAAGGCGTTCAGCTCGGCTTGGGACACGCAACGGGTGCGATCGTGCTTGCCGCCGTAAATGATCTCCGCGGTGGGCGGAGCGAGGCGCAGGAGTTCGCGGTTAACCAGGCCGTCGTAGATCACCACTTCGGCACGCCCCAGAACTTCCTTGCCGCGCAGGGTGAACAGCCCGGTGTCGCCAGGGCCAGCCCCTACCAGATGAACGATGCCGCTATTACTCATCAGCGCTGTGGGTTAGATCGCGAAATCGCTGTACTCCGGCTTCACGACTTCCTTGGACGGGAAGAGCATGCCAGCCGCGGCGGTCGCATTGTTGCCCGGCTCGATCAGGATAAACGAGCCGGTAAGACGGTTAGTACCGTAGCCATCAAAGACAAGCGGTGCGGGGGTCCTGAGGCGGACTTCCCCGATGTCGTTGAGAGTGAGTTCGTGGGGGGCGGGCTCGGGTTCAAGGGTGGTCATGTCAATGCGGTCTTCGATATCCGCAATCACCGCCGGAACCGTTCGGGTGGTGTGGCGCAGGAGGTACTTTCGGCCGCGCTGGAGCGGGCGCGAGTGCATCCAGCAGATTTTGGCGCGAAGGTCCGCGCTGGCGCCGGGGAGGTTGTCCGGGCCGACGATCAAGTCGCCGCGGCTGACATCAATGTCATCGGCGAGCACCAGGGTGACGGATTGCGGGCAAAAGGCTTCAAGGAGCGGGCCATCGTAGGTCCAGATTTGCCTGACAGTGCTGACCAGGCCGCTAGGCAGCGCCATGACTTTCTGCCCCACGCGCACAATGCCGCCGGCGATCTGCCCGCTGAAGCCGCGGAAGTCGTGCAGTTCGGGGTCAGTCGGGCGGTTGGGACGGTTGACCCATTGGACAGGGAGTCGGAAACCGTTGAGGTTCCAGTCGCTGCCGATGTGGACGGTTTCTAATTGGCCCAGGAGCGTCGGGCCGGGGTACCAAGGCGTGTTTCGGGAGGTCTCGACAACATTGTCGCCGGTGAGCGCGCTCAACGGGATGAACTGCACGTCCTTCACATCCAGTCGTGGCAGGAACGCCTCGAACTGGTCCCGGATTTCGATAAAGCGATCTTCGCTCCAGTCCACCAGGTCCATCTTGTTGACGGCGATGACAAGGTGAGGGATGCGCAGCAGAGAAGCGATGCAAGTGTGACGGCGGCTCTGCTCGGTGACGCCCTGGCGCGCGTCCACCAGAACAACGGACAAGTTGGCGCTGGAAGCGCCCGTGACCATGTTGCGGGTGTATTGAACATGGCCAGGGGTGTCGGCAATGATGAACCTCCGGCGTGGGGTGGCGAAGTAGCGGTAGGCGACGTCAATGGTGATGCCCTGCTCGCGTTCCGCCCGAAGGCCGTCGGTGACAGTGGAAAGGTCTATCCGGCCCGCCCCGGTGAGGTCGGCGGAGCGTTGCAGCGCCTCGATTTGGTCTTCCATCAGCGACCGAGAGTCATAGAGCAGCCGGCCGATCAGCGTGGATTTTCCGTCATCCACCGAGCCGCAGGTGTTGAGGCGGAGGATGTCAATTGGATGATGAGCGGAGACGGGCATGGGAAGCGTGTTCAAAGGGTGAGCGACCTAGAAATACCCGGCGCGTTTGCGATCTTCCATGGCGGCTTCGGAAGTTCTGTCGTCGGCGCGGGAGCCGCGTTCGGTGACGCGCGCGGCGGCGATCTCAGCGATGATGTCGCTAACCGTGTGTGCGGGCGACTCGATGCAGCCGGTGCTTATGATATCGCCGATCGTGCGGACGCGCACGACGAGGTCTTTGACTTGCTCGTTCGGTTTTGGGGGTACGAGATCGTTTGCCGGCAGCCATTGCCCCTGACGGCGAACGCACTTGCGGGGATGGCTGAAGTAAATGCCGGGCACTTGGAGGGCCTCCTTGCCGATGTACTCCCACACATCCATCTCGGTCCAGTTGCTGAGGGGAAAGATGCGCATGTTCTCGCCGTGGTTGAGGCGCGCGTTATAGAGGTTCCAGATTTCCGGGCGCTGGTTCTTTGGATCCCACTGGCCAAAGCTGTCGCGGAAGCTAAAAAAGCGTTCCTTGGCGCGGGCCTTCTCCTCGTCCCGGCGGGCGCCACCGATGCAGCAATCGAAGCGGAACTCCTCGATGGCGGCCAGCAGCGTGGGGATTTGCAGGCGGTTGCGGCTGACCTCGCCGGGGGCAGGCACGGCGGTGCCGTTGGCGATGGCGCTCTCGACGGTTCGCACGATGAGTTTGCAGCCCAACTCAGCGGCCCGGCGGTCGCGGAACTCGTTCAACTCCGGGAAGTGATGCCCGGTGTCAATGTTGAGCAGCGGCATCGGGATATCGGAAGGGCGGAAGGCCTTCTCCGCCAGGCGCAACAGGCAGATGGAGTCTTTGCCCCCGGAGAACAGCAGGGCAGGCCGCTCAAATTCTGCGGCCACCTCGCGCATCACATGGATAGCCTCGGTTTCCAAATACTGGAGGTGGTCCAAGTGGTAACTATGCATTCGTTGATTTCAGATTCTGGATTCCGGCGGCGGCCTTTGCCTCAGCGCCGCGCCGTGCCCACCAACTTGCCGCCCCATGCCGCGTGCAGCCCGCACTCGCGCTTCTCGTCGGCCTTGGCAGGATCGAAGTAATCCCACTCATTGGGGAGGTTGTGTTCTGCGAGATACAACTCCAAGTCCGCGTCGCTACAGTAGAACAGCGGGCTGACCTTAAGCGTGCCGAAGTTCGGGTCGAGCGACACGATGTCCAGGCCGGCGCGATTCGTGTTTTGCACGCGGCGCAGCGCGGTGAGCCAGTGGGTGGGGGCCAGTTCTCTCATGCCGCGTTGGAAGGGCTCGATTTTCATCCGTGTGCTGAATTCCTTCAGGCCTGATTCGTCATCCAGGGCGGGGAGTGGTCCCCACACTGCATCCCGGTGGGCGGCGCTGATGCGGGGCAGGAAAGCGCTGAGGTTCAGCCCCAGCAGGGCGCGCAGCCGTTCGGCGTGTCTGTAGGTCGCGGGGCGATTGTAGCCGTGGTCCACCCAGAGCACCGGGATGTCGGGCTGCTCCTGCACGCAGAGGTGTAAAATCACGGCTTCGTAGGGGCGGAAGTTGGTTGAGACAATCGCGCGCCCGCCCGCCTGTGCGATGGCCCAGCGGGTGATCTCGCACGGAGATTGGTGACGGAGTTCAGTGTTCCAATGAGCAAGTTGCTCAGGGTTCATGGGTCTCAAAGGGTTGGAGTCGGCTGTTCGTGCCAGAGCACGCGGGCGACCCAGTCGCCGAAACGTTCCTCCGGCAGCCGTTCCTGCGCGTAGCGAACAAAGAGCGGGCGCAGTTCGCTGACGATATCCGGGTCTTTCACCATATCGCGATAAAGCCGGTTGACGCGGGTGCAGGCCTCATTGCCGCCGAGCCAAATCTGGTAGCGGCCGGGCGCCTTGCCGACGAATCCCACCTCGGCCACGTAAGGCCGCGCGCAGCCGTTCGGGCAGCCGGTCATGCGAATTGTGATCTCCTGCCCGCTCAGCCCCGTTTCCGCCAGCGATCTCTCCAGGCGGGTAATCAAACCCGGGAGGTAGCGCTCGGCCTCCGCCAGCGCCAGGCCGCAAGTCGGGAGCGCCACGCAAGCCATCGAGGCGCGCCGCAGAATGCTGCCTTGATGCTGAGGTGCGGTCTGCACCCCATGAGCCGCGAAGAGACTGTCAATCTCAGTCCGCAGCGTCTCGGCCAAATTCACCAGCACCACGTTGTTGGCGGGGGTGAGATGAATCTCGGGCTGATACCTGGTGACCACCTCCCGCAAAGCCGTTTTCAACCGCCGGCCGTCGTGGTCCCTGATGCGACCAGTCTCCACGAACAAGCCGAGGAACAGCCGCCCGTCCGCCTGCCGGTTCCAGCCGAACGCATCGCCCTGCTTCTCAAACTTGAAGAGCCTCGGTTCAGCCAACCGGAATTTTACCCGGCGCTCCAGTTCCTCGCGGAACCACCCCACGCCCCGATCCTCGAGCACGTACTTGAGCCGCGCGTGTTTGCGGTTGGCACGGTCGCCAAAGTCGCGGTGGATGGTCAGCACCGCCCCGGCCACATCCACCACCTTGTCCGGCGGCAAAAAGCCGATCACATCGGCCAGCCGCGGGAAGGTTTGCTCGTTGCCATGGCTCCGGCCCATGCCGCCACCCGCGGTGAGATTGTAGCCGGCGAGGTCGCCGCCGTCGTTACCGATGGCGATGAAGCCACAGCAGTTGGTGAAGATGTCGATGTCATTCCGGGGCGGGACCACAAAGGCAACCTTGAACTTACGCGGCAGGTAGGCTTTGCCGTAAAGGGGGTCAACAAAGTTCTTGTGAGCCGGCTCCTCCAGGTCCAGCGCCTGACCATCAATCCAGATGGAATGGTAGGCACTGGTTTTGGGCAATAGCGCGGCGGCAACCTGCCGCGCGTGTTCCTGCACCTGCAGCCCCAGCGCGCTGCAGGCTGGCGTCGGCGGCGCCATGACATTGCGGTTGTTGTCCCCGCACGCGGCCAGCGTGCCCAGCAACGCGCCATTAATCTCCTTAACCAGCGCCCGCAGGCCGCCTTTGACGACACCGTGGAACTGCAATCCCTGGCGCGAAGTCACCCGCAGGGTGTCGTTCGCGTACCGGGCGGCGAGCCGATCGCAAGTCAGGTACTGGTCGGGGGTGAGCCGGCCGCCGGGAATGCGGCAGCGCACCATGAAGATGAACTTCTTGCCCGTCTTGCGCAGGTCCCGGTCGTCCTGCTGGTAGATGCCGTGGGACTTCAGGAAGACCAAGTCGTCCTCTCCAAAGTGGTCGGCCTGCCCGTCGGCCAGCGTCTGAGCAATCGTGCCGCTCAGGGTCGGGTCGCTTGCCTTTGCCACCTCGACCGGCGACGCCTTGAGAATAGCAGTGGATTCACTCATGCAAGTTGCCTGGAACTAGATCTCGTAATCCGGGCGCGCATGCACCTTGCCGAAAGACACGCGGTTCCATACGCGCTCGTGCAGATAATACAGCAGAGTTTTGGTGGCGAGTTCGAGGCAGCCAATAGACAATGCCAGCTTGATGCGCCCGGTGATAATGAAGGAAACCAAAATTGTATCGAGCGTTCCGGTGACCCGCCACGACACCGCTTTGGCGAAGCTGCGGAGGTGGTTGTCCACCGGGGCGAGGGGGGGAGGCTTGGGCGACATGCAAGCGCATTGGAAAGCGGCGTAGGCCTAGGTTTGCACTTGTTTGCGCGCCTCATCCGCCAGTGCCGTGCTCAGGTAGCGTTCGCCCGTGCTGCAGCCGATGGTGACAATCAGCTTGCCCTTGTTCTCAGGCCGTTTCGCGACCTCCAACGCGGCCCAGACATTCGCGCCCGTCGAGATGCCGGCGAGGATCCCCTCCTCCTGCGCCAGCCGCCGGGCCATGACAAACGCGTCCTCGTTGCTAACGGCGACCACGTCGTCCACGACCTGCAGGTTGAGGTTCTTCGGCACAAAGCCCGCTCCGGTGCCCTGAATCTTGTGCGGGCCCGGCTTGAGCGGCTCTCCGTTGCGTGTCTGGGTGATAACCGGCGAGTCCTTCGGCTCCACCGCAATCGCGCGGAATGCCCTCTTGCGTGACTTGACCACCTCGCTCACACCCGTGAGGGTGCCACCGGTGCCGACGGCCGAGACAAGGATGTCCACCTCGCCGTTGGTGTCCTTCCAGATCTCCTCGGCGGTAGTTTGGCGGTGGATTTCGGGATTGGCCGGGTTATTGAATTGCTGCGGAATCCACGAGTCCGCTATTTCCTTGTGCAACTCCTCAGCCTTGCTGATAGCCCCCTTCATGCCCGCCGTCGCCGGGGTCAACACCAGGTTCGCCCCCAACAACGCCAGCAAGGTGCGCCGCTCCACGCTCATGCTCTCGGGCATGGTCAGAATAAGCTTGTATCCCTTGGCAGCCGCCACGAACGCCAGGGCGATCCCGGTGTTGCCCGAGGTCGGCTCGATAATCGTAGTGCTGGGAGTCAGGATGCCCTCTCGCTCCGCCGCGGAGATCATCGCGTAACCGATTCGGTCCTTCACGCTGCCCAACGGATTGAAGAACTCTCCCTTCAACGCGATCCTCGCCGGCGCGCCATTGGTGATACGATTGAGTTTGATCAGCGGGGTTCGCCCCACCGTGCTGATGATGTCTGGATATACTGGCATAACTATCTTCCTTTCTTGGTTGTCCGATATTACAGGTTGGGTGCGTAAGCCATGAACTCGCGGTAGCGCGTCAGGATTGTCCGGATCGCTGCGACCAACGCCGCTTCCTTCAGATAGGCCGGCGCCTGCTGCGGCGTTTCCAGGATGATCTCGAACGGGCGCGGCCGCACGTTCGGCGGCGCGCTCAGCACGCCGGGATAACTGTCGCGGATGATCCCGTTGCGCGCGCGAAAACCATCAATCGTCTCGTGCTCGTTGCGGGGGAGAAAGTGCTCCGCCTCCCGCAGAGCCGGTTCGATCAGGTGTTTGGTCAGCGTGGCCCCGTGCGCAAATCCATAGAAGCCGTGGCTGCTGTCGTCCGTATGCAGCGAGATAATCCCCTGGAAGGCGTGCGCCAGAAGCTCCGACTGCAGCAGCTTCACCTCCGGCTCCGCGGATTCAATCCAGAACTCACGGTTCAGGTCTTTCCCGCCGCGCGCATGTCGGGTCCGATCTTCGAACCCCGTTGGATTGCAGATCGGGTAGATAAACAGGCAATACCCCACCGCCAATTCCGGCTTGCGCTCGAGCAGCTCCAGCAACTGGATCAACGCATGCACCCCTTCCGGCTCATCTCCGTGTATCCCGGCAAACAGCCCGAGGCGGATTTGCTCGTCGCCGCCCTTGGGGCCGATGAACAGGTAACGTGGCAGCGAATACTTCTGCCCGCCGACCACAAACTGCGCCTCGTGGTTCGCCACAATGCTTGGCGACGACGCTGCAATTCGATCCAGTGGCGCGAGCAAATCGGGGATCGAGCGACGGATCAAGCCCCGTCGCTTCGCTGATGGCGCTTCCAGCACAGGCATGGACAAGGTATTCATAAAGCCAGAAAACTGAGGTCCGCGATAACCCCCTGCCGCCCGGCAGAGAGTCGGGGCAAACGGCTGGCAACCGCCGCCCTACCCCAGTCCGTTTCAAAGTCATTTTGCATTAGCATGGGCGACACTATACACCTTATCATATATATGTCAATCGGAATACTATAGATTAAATATAGCCTGATTCTATTGGCTAATTGCGTTATATTGCCTTATGCTGCCTCGGCTTCCCTGCAGGCTTATGGCGCAGCCATTCACATGGGAGTCTCACCGTATCCTAACCGTATCCACACCGTATCCACACCGTGGATACAGCCTTGACATCGGCGGAGACAGCTTGGGTGGGGCCGCCTCGCCGAGGCGGCCAAACGGAGGCGCTTTCGGCGAAAGTGTCCTGCCAGACTCAGGGATTACCGAACTGCCACGATGCCTGATGACAACGATTGGCACAGGTTATGCCCACACGAATACGTAACGGAAAACCAAACCTGTCCTATGAAAACATTCTTACGAGACATGACGACCCGCCGGTACTTCCAATCGCCGGAGAAGTGGACGTCCGATCGCGACGAGGCCTATGACTTTGGAGTTGTCTCCAGGGCCATGAAGCTTGCCCGCAAACTGCGCACCCCCGACCTGGAGCTGGTCCTCTCCCTGGACGGCCCCGAGCCCGTGAACGCCACTCCATTTGAGAATTTCCTGCTCGGACTATTGCCCCCCAAATCCAACCTGAAGGAACAACGGAAGTGCCGCTTTGCCTGAGCTGGACAGGCCACCGGGTGCGCTTTTGAGCCGCGCCGCTGTACCTATTTTGGACAGCCGCAGCAAGGCCTCCGTCCTGGGCAGGACCGCCTCGCCGAGGCGGCCAAACGCTGGCGCTTTCAGCGAAATTGGTCTACCCGACCGAGGGACTACCAACCGCAGGCGATAGCCCTTGCTCAACGCCCTGTTCCGCCAGCCACGATCTGCCAGTAGCGAACTCTATTTGGCGCCGGGTTCCCACGCCGAAACTCTCTCCGAACAGGCCGCGCCCGTTTGCCGGGTCAGAACTGACTTTCAACAAGGGCGCGTTTCAGTCAAGACTCGGCCGTGGCGAAAGCTGGAAAGAGTGGAACTTTGCGGGCTTCGATATTGCCGCGGCTGCGCGTGATGTGCGGGCGGGACGCGGCCTTGGGGCCGGGCCGGGTTCGGTTGCTGGAGTTGGTTGGCGAGCTGGGGAGCTTGCGATCGGCGGCCGCCCGGATGGGGATGGCTTACATGACGGCCTGGACACATGTGCGAGTTTTGAATCGGCGGTTTCGGTCGCCAGTGGTGGCAAGCAAGCGCGGCGGGAAGGCCGGCGGCGGAGCGGTGCTGACGAAAACGGGGCGGCGGGTGGTGCGGCTTTACCACGAGATGGAAGCGCGCAGCCATGCGGCGATCCGGGAAGGCTTTCGCGATTTCCAAAAGTTGCTGAAACGGTGACCTGGCCGCAGCCCGGCGGCTACTCCGGCTCGGTGGCAGTCTCTACGGGATGGAATAGGGGACCGCGGCCGGTGGCTTTCTGGCCGAAGTCGGCGAGGAAGTTCTGGACTTTGGGCGAGAGGAGAAAGTCAGCCAGGGCGCGCGCGCCGGCGTGGTTGGCGTTGGGGAACTTCTTTGCTTACGGAGCGCGGCGGCGCCGTTGGTCATGCCGCGGATGCCGGCGGGATCGCCGGCAGGGCCGACGATGGATAGCTCGTTCCGGGTCCAGGGGCGCACGTTGATGCCGTAGCCGTCGGCGGATGCGTTTGTGCGGTCGCTGGCTCCGGCGAGCAACCACGGGGCGGCGGGTGCGTTGTCCGTTTCAGGGGCAGCCGCGGTGAACGGGTCAGGCGTGCAGAATGGACTGCTTGACAGCCTCATGCGGTTTCCGCTTTCGGGCGTGGAGACCTCTTTCAACGGGTCGTTTGGCAGCAACGGGTGGGTGGTGACGGGCGTGGCCCTGGTGCTGACGGAGGTTGGCGCGCCGAACAATGCGATTTTTAACCGGGGAGTCGGCGCGTTCGAGGTTCGGTGGCATCGAACATTCTGGCGGGGGCCAACCTGAATTTGTACCTCACAGCCGCCAGCGCGTCGGTGGGCTTCACCTTCAATTCACGGAGCTTCCCCGCGGCGAACGCGCGGCCAACCCTGCAAGTGACGGCGGCGGCCAGGCCGGCGGCGAGCATCGGCTCGATCGAGCGCGTCGGCATGAACCAGGTGGCGATCCGCTTCAACACGGCCTCGAACTGGGTTCACGTGGTGCAGGGGGCGAGCAGTCTGCCGGCGGCGGGCTGGTCGAACCTGTTCACGGTCCCGGCGAAGACGTTTGACGATGAGGCTGAGTTTGTGGATACCGTGACCAACCGCGCAAGGTTCTACCGATTGCGGCTGTCACCTTGAGCATCGCCGCGCCGCGCGCCCTCACGCGGCGGGCGTGACATGCGCTTGCCCGGCCGGCACGCAGGCCTCATTCACCACCGCCAATAGCTGATTCAGGTCCAGTGGCTTCTGCAAATAGGCCATTGCTCCTATTTGCCTGGCACGCTGCCGGTCGGATGCCAGGTCCGAGCTGGACACAATGATAAAGCGCGCGCCGAGTGTGCCCGGAAGCCCTCGCAGCCACTCTATCGTCTGAAAGCCGTCCCACGATGTTCTGCCCCCAAAGGTCACGTCCGGCGGGAAGTTGATATCCACCAGGAGCACGTCTGCCGGCTCCTCCGCCAGCGCGGCAATCGCCTCGGAGGCTTCCTGTGCCAGCCTGACCTCGCAGCCGGCTGACTGCAGCGCCATCGCCGTTGCCTTCGAGAAGACCGGATCGTCATCTATGATCAGCACCCGTTTGCTGCCCGGCTTGGCTGGGGTTTGCTCTTTGAATGAATCAGGTTCACATGCCGCGGTTGTTTCCCCGCCGCGGCCAAGGCCGAAAAGCTTAAATTTCTTCATACACTACTCCGATCACTATCATTCTTCTACGGCCAGCATAGCTCTCGCGCATGCACAGGACAATCGGGGTGAGCCCGGTTAACGTGCCGGGGTTACCCTTATTCTCGCCCCGGGGATCCTACGAATCAGCTTCCAGTGTCACTGTCCAATAATCAGTCAGGCCAGCTCTTGAACTGGACACTCGGTCCGTCGGGACAGGGCCCTTCGGACTGGGCCTGCCGTCCGGTTTCCAATGAAACGGCAAGCAACTCGGCCAACGAAGCAAGAAGCGTGCGCAGCGGGCCCATGCGGCACTGCATATGCTGCTGCGAAACAACATTATTACCAGATCTGTGTCGCCGGCGATGAATCCTACGCACCAAACTTGTGGACAAACGGAACGAGGCACCCGGAGCCTCCGGCTGAGGCGGCCGCCGGGCGCATCCAACTCGCAGCGGCTAACCCTGCGCGGGCAGCCCGGGGGCGCCGCGTTGGGTTTGGCGCGCAAGCCAGGCGCGGGAGCGAGGGGCGGCTTCACTTTGGTCGAGGTGGTGATCGCCATTGCCCTCCTTACCCTGCTGTTGGCCGGCATCCTGACCGCCTACATCCAGTCCGGCCGGCATGCCGAGTGGGCGGGATACTCGCTGGCGGCGCAAGCGCTCAGCATTCACCAGATCGAGCAGGCCCGTTCGGCGGTGTGGGACTACTCGATCAACAAAAACGAACTGATCACTCTGGTGACAAACCTCTCCTCCCCGAGCTACCATAACAGTTCCGGCACAAAAGTGTGGAGGGGCTTCACCACCCGGCAACTGGACATCCCCATCTCGGGCACCAACATAGTTATCGCGACCAATTACGTCACCCTGAAACAGTTCAGCCTCAGCGGCTCGCCGCTGGTGCAGGTGCAAATGGTCACCGTGGATACCGTTTGGCCTTTCCTCACCCTCGGGGGCGTGCGCCTGTTCACCAATCGCACCGCCACCTACTTCGCCCCCGACAACCGCGACACGACCAGCCTATGATTCTGCGGCACCGGACCACAGCCTTGACGAGAAAACGGCGGCAAGCCGGACTGACGCTATCCGAAACGCTGGTGGCTTCGGCGGTGTTCATCATGGCCATCACCGGGCTGGTCTACGGCCAGTTGTTCGGAATGCGCCAGGACCAATGGGTCAATAGCAAGGTGGGGGCCTCCGAGTTGGCGCGCCTGGGTTTCAACGAGCTGGGCAACGACATCCGGTCGGCCAAAATCTGGCAGATCGGCAACGGAGACTTGGCCTCCTTCACCGGAATTCCGCTGGGCCAGAACCAACGCGGCAACGCCCTCAAGCTCAGCATGACGACCGATACCAACAGCTACTACCTCTACTACTTTACCAATGCGTTCCTCTTTCGCGGCCGCAGCGGCAGCACCGCCACCAAGTGCATCGCGCAGTACCTCACCAATAACATGTATTTCCAGGCGCAGGACTTTGCGGGCACGAACCAGACCGACCTGACCCATAAAGGGGTGATCAACGTCGTGATGGAGTTCTGCCAGTACCAATACCCAATCACCAGAATCGGCCCTGGCTGCCTCTACGATTATTACCGGGTGGAGCTGCTGGTGACACCCCACATCCCGGATGGCCCCTGACCGAAAGCCACAGGAATTCCAATGAAAACTGAGACCCCCAAACAAGGCGCGAGCGCCGGTTATGCGCTGGTCATGGTCATGGCGATGGCGGGCATCGCCTCGCTGGTGCTGGCGGCCACCATGAACCGCTCCCTCACCAACGCCCGGGCGAACCACCGCAGCAATGAATACAGCGTCACCGCCAATGCGGCGGAAGCGGCGGTCGAAAAGGTGGTGGCGCGAATAGGTTACGATTTCCAGAGTTACGGGCTGGGGGCGGTCTTTAATAACGTCAACAGTTACCGGTCCAGCATCCCGAACACGAGCGAGGACTCCTACTGGGGCAATTTCGCGTTCTCGGACGGCAACGGGAACGCCAATCAAACCTACGTAGCCCTGCTCACCAACCGCTACTCGGGACCGTTGCCCTCCCAGTATCCCGGCCTGAGCACCGCAAACGCGCCGATGTACCGTGTCGTCTCCAATGCCCGCCTCGCAAGCGGCGGCATAGTGACCGGCACCGCGCAGGAAGACGTGCTCTTAGCCCTGGTGCCGCTAACTCACTACGCGATCTTCTGCAACGGCCTCCTGGAGTTCAGCACGTGCGCTAGGATGGTTGTGAATGGGCGCACCCACGCCAATGGCTCCATTTACACCGGGACCAGCGCCTCCCTGACCTTCAACGGGACCGTGACCGCCACGGGGACAATCTCCTCGCCCAGATGGAACGGCCAGGGCCCGGGTTGGGACGACCGCGGCACCTACCGTGGCAACCCCGGTTACCGCACCAACGTGCCAACCGTCTCGCTGTCCATCGGCATAACCAACGTCCATGATTGCATCGAGGTGCCGCCGGCGGGATTGAGCCCGACGTCCTTCGAAGGACAGTCCCGCCTCTACAACCAGGCCCACACGGTGCTGATCGTCACCAACGATACGATCACCATGAAGATTCAGGCCTCCGTCAACTACGAGGTGCCCGGTGCCGATCCCACGCCCATCTACATCACATCCACGAACACCCCGTCCGCGCTGGCCACGAACTTCCCGTTTCTCACCACCACGAACACCTTTAGAGACCAGCGGGAAAATAAGCTGATCAAGGCTGCCCAGATTGACGTCGGGCAATACGGCCAGTGGATTCAAACCAACAGCAGCATTCTCTCCAAGTTCGCGGCCGGCTCTGGAGCCTACCCCACCATTCTCTATGTGGCGGACAATCGCACGACGACCGCCTCCCAACTGACCGCAGTCAGGCTGACCAATGCGCGCACCTTGCCGGCCAACGGAGGTTTGGGCTGGTCCGTCGCCACCCCGGATCCGCTTTACATCCAGGGGCACTACAACTGCCCCAATAACAGCCACTTGGGCACCACCAACACGACCGCCGCGATGCCCGCCGCCGTCATGAGTGATGCCCTGACCATTCTCTCCCCGTCGTGGCAGGACAGCCAGAGCACCGGCAGCTACACCGCTCGTGATGCGGCGAACACGACCATCAATGCGGCCATCCTCACCGGCAACGTGCTCTCCACCGGCTCTTCCGCCTCCCAATTCAGCGGCGGGATCCATAACCTGACGCGCCTGCTCGAGGACTGGAACTGGAGTAATCCGGCCAGGACGCTGACCCTCAACACGGCGATCATGAAACTCTTCACGAGCGAGAAAGCCACGCACCAATTCGTCAACCCCGGCACTTACTACGATCCCCCAACCCGCGACTTCAGCTATGACCTCAACTACATGGACCCGGCCAAGCAGCCCCCGGGCATTCCTTGCGCCCTGGTGCTGGTGCGCCTGAACTGGGCCGCTCCTCCCCCCAACACGGTCACCTACAATGTGCAGCCCTAAGGCTTTCGTTCGAGTCCTGTCGGCCTGCCTGGTGGTTGCCGCCGCGCTCGTGCCGGCGCGCCTGGCCGGTCAATCTGACAGTGCTTCCGATGCCGACAGTAATCAGCCGCCGCGGCTCGAGGTCAGGATTTGCCCAGGCGAGGTGGTGGGCAATGAACAGGTGGTCCGCCAGTTCATCCGCAGCGGAACCAACGAGTTCATCTTCATGGTGCCGTCCAGCCTCCGGCCCGAGCGCGCCTCCGAGGACTTGTTCTTGCTGACGAGTCCCGATCTGAGCTTCTACCTGACGTTGCGCATCGTGGAGCCGTCGGCCGCCGATCCGGGCGCCGGCCCCACGCTCCGCGAAACCCTCGCCAGCCAATACCCCGACGCCAGCGACCTGGAAGAGTTCGACGCCCACGTTGCCGACCAGGAGGGAACCGGCCTCCAACTGCTCCAGAAGGTGCCCAGGGTGGGGAGCCGCCTCATTCGCGTTCTCCGGGTGCCCTTCCGGGCGGGAACGTTGGAGTTCAGCTTGAACGCTGATGCCAGGAATGCCGCGGCTGGCACGGCTGCCTGGGACGCGGTCCTGCTCACCTTCCGCTCCAACGAGCGAGGCGAGCTGGAGATCATCACGCGTTCCGACAAGACTTAGAGCTTGTTTGAGAATTCGCCCGGTCAGGGGACCGGGCCTGCAGCATCGCCCCATTTCGCCGATTCCCTGTAGGCCGGGTGTCCACACCCGGCGTTAGTCTAACATTTTCAAACAGGCTCTTAGGCCGCAACCGCTGCCGCCCCCCCGCCATGCCTCCCCTCAAGCCACGGAGCATAGCCGGCCAGCACGTATGCATGAAGGCGCGCGGGCATCATGCCCGCTTGTCTGGCCCACAATCCGCAAAGCGGACAAGGCGGCCGCGCCCCTCCGGCAGCTTCATGCATGCGCGCCAGCAACCGCCACCGCGCGTGGAGGATAATGCTCGCCTGGACGCCTGGCTTATGCCACTCTGGACGTTAGTCTGAACTCACAGCCACAAAATGCCCATGCTATGAAAAACACCTGCCTGCTGATAACTCTGTTGCTGGTCGGGTTTCATGCCGCGGCACACGCTGCCAGCGCGCCCCGGATCAGCGAAATCACCCTCGTCCCCCGCTCGCCCGACAATGCCCTGGTGCCGCGCCTCACCATCCAGAGCGACGCCAGTGTCTCCAACCTCGTCTTCTACGCCACCAGCCTCACCGAGCCCGACTGGCTGCTCCTGACCAACCACTTCGTCACCCAAAGCCCTTATTCCGTCCTCGACCCCCTGCCCCCGCGCGCCGAAGCGCGGTTCTACCGCGTGCAAGTCCTGGCGCCTTCGCAACCTGCCGGGATTGCTTTCATACCTGCCGGCCCCTTCAGCATGGGTAATCCACTTGGAACCACCGAGCCGGATGAACTCCCGCTCCATACGACCTTCGTCAGCGCCTTCTATATGGAGACCAACCTCGTCACCCAGGCGCTTTGGGATGAGGTTTATCAATGGGCGCTCGTCCACGATTATGAGTTCGACAACCCCGGGTTCGGCAAGGAGCCCAACCACCCGGTGATCGAAATTTCATGGCATGACGTGCTCAAATGGTGCAATGCCCGCTCCGAAAAGGAATCCCTGGTGCCCGCCTACTGGACTGATTCCACCCAGAACCACGTCTATCGCACCGGCCAGCTCGACCTGGACAGCGCCTCGGTCAAGTGGAATACCGGCTATCGCCTCCCCACCGAAGCCGAATGGGAGAAAGCGGCTCGCGGCGGCGCCGTCGGCCACAACTACCCCTGGCAGGACTCGGACCAGTTCTTCCATGATCGGGCCAATGTCGTGCAAAACCCCATCTTTGATACCGGCCCCTATCCCCACACCAGCCCCGTCGGCTGGTTCCCCCCCAACGGCTATGGCTTGTATGACATGGCCGGCAATGTGTGGGAATGGTGTTGGGACTGGTACGACCCCGCCTGGTACGAAAATCCCGCCGCCGCCAACAATGACACCCGCGGGCCGAACTCCGGGGAATACCGTGTGCTGCGGGGCGGCTCATGGAGCGACGACTACACCCTTGCCCGCTGCGCCAAGCGAGGCTTCGAAAGCCCTTTCGGCTTTTTCAACGCCTACGGTTTCCGCTGCGTCAAAGCGCCCTGAACCTCTATCCTCAGTGGCGCAGCCCCTCATTCCAGTCCCCTGCTCCTCGTAAGGAGTCCCCAACTTCCCAGGGAGCAGGAGAGCAGGCACGGCCGGGGGGGGACTTTAGCATCACAATGTCAGCCGTCTGCCCCTCAGAAGCAGGCCGGACAGCCCGCCCTAAAGCCGCCGATGGCTGGGTCCCAAAATTGCTCCCGGCCATCTAGTGGCCATGGGGTGGCCGTCTAGTGGCCGTCTAGTGGCCGTCTCAGTGCCGCTCTCACGCCGTTCCCCTGGCTCGTACGGCACTCAAACTGTTCCCAACCGACCTTGTCGGCGCAGTTGGCATTGTCGCCTGCCAGCGGAGCCTTCAGCACAGGGCCACCCGGTCAGCCTCCCCCCCTCTCCGGCCTGCCCTCTTTTGCCCGTCGGAGCACAGGAGGTTGCAATCCCTGACCATTGACCCCCTACCGTACCACCCCGGAACTGAATTGCGATGCAGGTCCCCCAAAATTTATGAAAATTCTTCTTGCATGCCAGGGCGGTTTTGGCCATGCTCGCATTAAATTTAGTACGAATGTGGCGTCGCGGTCGAGATGCGTAGCTTGACCGAGGGCGTCTTTCAGTGAACAACACGAAATCGAAGAACCTGCAACTATGAGAACTAAAGTTGTCCTTGTAACCGCAGCGCTGGTGAGTTCGTTCGCCTGTGAGTCGCTCGCGTTTTACGTTAATGTGCTCGAAGCGCGCGCAACCGGCGGCGCACAGAATACGCCGAATTTCACAATGAACGGTCCTGCCGTTAGTACCGCGAAGAGCACGGCAGCCCCCTTGGCCGGCTGGACGGGAGGAGTTCTGTCGGGAACGGGCACCTATTATGCTGGGGACACCACCCCAATCAAGTGGGGAGACTGGTCGTTTACACCGGGGACCGGTTACGGCGGTTACTACGACGTATATGCAACTTGGGTGAACGTCACGGTAGCCCAGAATATGCCCCCGATTTGGACGGTCAACAACGCGGGTGCGGCGGTGGTCGTGTCGCCGGCTCAGACATCCGGAGGCAATGCTTGGAATCTGCTTGGAGCCGGTCTGAAGTTCAACCAGGGCACGGCCTACTCGACGCGTTTGGCTACTCCTGGAACGGGGACAGGGGGCAAGCGGGCCTCTTTTGACTCGGTCGCTTGGGCGGCGAGCGCCCCGGCAGCCGTCACCTACAACGCGATTCTTCCCGACGACGCGACGGACATCGCCTTGACCGGCGCCGGCAATGACCTGAGCTGGACGGCAGGAAGCTACAACTCGTTCTTCGATGTGTGGTTCGGCACCACGTCCGGCTCGCTGACGAAGGTGGCGACTCTCGCCGAAGGCACAACCTCGTGGGATCCGGAATCCCTGGCGCCGCTGTCTTTGGGCACCCAGTATTTCTGGCGGATTGATGCCGGGAACGTTGACCGCTTGGCGGGGGGAACGGAGTACAACTTTACCACCCTTGTTCCCGAGCCTTCCTCCGCTCTGCTGGGGCTGCTCGGCGGGCTGGGGCTGATGTGGATCGCCCGTCGCCGGACGGCGTGAGTATCGGCAGCAGGTTCTTCTAAACTACACAGCCAAGGGCCGCCGGAAATGGCGGCCCTTGCGCCGTACAGACAGACTCCAGGAACAAGGAAGGCCCCAGGTAAAGCAGCAGAGCCAGGTGGGCGAATCCGCTGCCGGCTGAACCAGGCGCGGCGCGCAGGGGAGCGTGGGTCCTGCCCAGAGGGCTTACACGTCGCAGATGAGGACGGACTGCTTCAGAGACGCGAGGGGATCGGGGCCCTTGGGGACGAATTCCTGGCCCACAAACCCTTTGTAGCCCGTCGCCAGGATGGCCTTCATCACGGCGGGATAATTGATCTCCTGGGTCTCGTTGATCTCGTTCCGGCCGGGGACGCCGCCGGTGTGGTAGTGGGCGATGTAGGGGTAACTCTCGCGGATGGTGGCAATGACATCCCCCTCCATGATCTGCATGTGGTAGATGTCATAGAGCAGCTTGAGGCGCTCGGAGCCGACGCGTTTGCAGACCTCGACGCCCCACGCGGTGTGGTCGGCCATGTAGTCCTTATGGTCGCGCTTGCTGTTGAGCAACTCCATGACCACAGTCACCTTGTGCCGCTCGGCAATCGGCGCGAGGCGCTTCAGCCCTTTAACGCAATTCTCCAGGCCCTCTTCGTCGCTCCTGCCTCTGCGGTTGCCGGAAAAGGTGATGATGTTGTCGAAGCCGGCTGCGGCCACCTGGGGAATGGCTTGCTCGAATTTGGCGAGCAGGTCGTCGTGGTGCTCCTGGCGGTTCCAGCCGTAGGGGATGCTGTCCGGGCCGTTGCACATCGCGCAGGTGAGACCCGCCTTCTTCACTGCCGGCCATTGGTCCGCCCCGAGCAGCTCGACAGATTCGAGGCCCAGCTTGTGGCACTCGCGGCAGAAGTCCTCGAATGTCATTTTGGCGGGCTTGTCCTTGCCACCGTTGAATAAGCTGCCATAGCACCAGGCGGAGACGGAATGGCGGATGTGTCCATTAAGCCGGGGACGGCTGGCGTCATCGGCGGCGTCGAGGCGATAGGGCAAATTGGCAGCCGCAGCCAGGGCCGCGGTGCCGCCGGCAATCCTGCGCATGGCTGAACGGCGGGAAAGGTTGGTATTCATGGCGCACACCCTACACCGCGGGCGGCCCGGAAGATAGAAAATGTTTGGCGCCCGCTTAAGTCCTTGTATTACAGACAGTTAGGTTGGCACGGGAGCCGCAACGCAGGTTCTGGTGGCAGGCGTGTAAACCCTGTGGAACCAACGACATACGCCGTGAATCCCCAATTTGTCGGGTGTGCACCCACGGTGTGGGTCCGGGGTGCATCTGGCGAGGTTCCCTTGCGTGCCACACCCGCGCAGCACAATGCCATCGCTGCTCTTGCGCGGTTCGCGCTGCACAAAAAAGGATTATCAAATGACAATCCATGCACAGCGTAACTAACTGCCGGTGCTACCTTGCTGCTCGGGAATGGATGAAGGCCTCTGCACCTGAACGACAGGGGCGAATACCATACCCTTCCCGTTAAGCGATATGATTGCCACGCTATCCCGAAAGAAGAAGAACCGGCTGCCCAGCGTCCTGGAGCACGCAAGCGGCGATAAACGCTTCAAGATTCTTGAAGTGCACATCAAGAAGCATCAGTTCCGGCAGGACGCGCTGATCGAGGTGCTGCACAAAGCGCAGGAGCTGTTCGGCTTTCTCGAAGACGACTTGCTGCTGTTCATCGCTTACCGGCTGAAACTGCCCACCAGCCGGGTGTATGGAGTCGCCACCTTCTACCATTTCTTCACCCTCAAACCGAAGGGCAAGCATAGCTGCGTCGTTTGCATGGGCACCGCCTGCTATGTCAAAGGGGCGGACAAGGTGCTGGCCGCAATCGAGAACAAGGCAAAGATCAAGGCCGGCGAAACAACGCCGGACGGCGAACTCTCGCTGCTCACGGCCCGCTGCATTGGGGCGTGCGGCATTGCCCCGGCGGTGGTTTACGACGGAACCGTCACCCCGCGTCAAACCCCCGAATCGGCGCTCCAATATGTGAAAGGATGGACCGGCCATGGACATTGATGACCTAGTTGAGATAGCCAGGAAGGAACGCGCCTCGCGGAAGAAGCACGTCATCCGCTGCTGCATGGCGGCCGGCTGCATGTCGTCCGATTCGAAAGGCGTCAAGGATGCCCTGGACAAGGCTGTCAAAGCAGCGGGCCTGGAGGACCAGGTCGAGGTGCGCGGGGTCGGCTGCATGAAACTGTGCTGCCAGGGTCCGCTGGTGCAAGTGGACACCCACGAGCCGGGCGCAACCGTCCAGGTCAGCCCCGAAGGCCAGGGCCCGCTATACGTGAAGGTCACCCCGGAGAATGCGCCGTCGCTAATCGGCACGCTGAAGGGCGGAAAGACCAAGGTGGAGCGCGGCGATCCCAGCCATCCGTTCTTTACCGGGCAGTTTCCCATCGTGCTGGCCAACAGCGGCATCGTGGACCCCGAACGCATCGAGTCCTACATCGCGGCGGATGGCTACCAGGCCCTGCACGATGTGCTGCGGGAGATGACTCCCAAAGAAGTGCTGGACACAATGGTCCAGAGCGGCCTGCGCGGGCGGGGCGGCGCGGGCTATCCGACCGGCCTGAAGTGGGCGACGGTCGCCAAGACGGCCAGCCCGCAGAAGTATGTCATCTGCAACGCGGACGAAGGCGACCCCGGCGCGTTCATGGACCGCAGCGTGCTGGAAAGCGACCCGCACTGCGTGCTGGAAGGCATGGCGATCGCGGCTTACGCCGTGGGCGCGAACCAGGGTTTCATTTACGTGCGCGCGGAGTATCCGCTGGCCATTGGCCGTCTGCAGGCGGCCATCAAACAGGCAAAACAGCAAGGCTTGCTCGGCTCCGGCATCTTCGAATCGCCCTTCAACTTCAACATTGACTTGCGCATCGGCGCCGGCGCATTCGTCTGCGGCGAAGAGACGGCGCTCATGGCCTCGGTCGAAGGCAAACGCGGCGCCCCGCGGCCCCGCCCGCCCTTCCCGGCCGAAAGCGGCCTGTGGACCTGCCCGACCCTGATCAACAACGTCGAGACCTTCGCCAACGTGGCGCCGATTATTCGCAAGGGCGCCGATTGGTTCACGAGCATTGGCACCGAGAAGAGCAAAGGCACCAAAGTCTTCGCGCTGGCCGGCAAGATCACCAACACCGGCCTGATCGAGGTGCCGATGGGCACGCCCCTGCGCAAGATCGTCGAGACCATGGGCGGCGGCGCCCCTGACGGCGGCAGGATCAAGGCGGTGCAAACGGGCGGGCCGTCCGGCGGGTGCATCCCGGCCGACGCGCTCGATACGCCGGTGGACTACGATTCGCTGACCAAACTCGGCTCGATCATGGGCTCGGGCGGCATGATCGTGATGGACGAGACCACGCAAATGGTGGACGTAGCCCGCTTCTTCATGGAATTCTGCATGGACGAGTCGTGCGGCAAGTGCATCCCCTGCCGGGCCGGCACCGTGCAAATGCACGGCCTCCTGACGAAAATCCTGGGACACAAGGCCACCGCGCGCGACTTGCAGAAGCTTGAAGACCTTTGCGAGATGGTGCGGAGCACCAGCCTGTGCGGCTTGGGCCAGACCGCGCCCAACCCGGTGCTGAGCACGCTCCGGTTCTTCCGCAAGGAGTATACCGACCTGCTCAAGGCCGATATTCACGGCGGGCCCGGCGGAAACGGCAGCGCGCCCAAACCGGCGCCGGCCCCGGCAACCTGACCCACGCACTGGAGCTAACCTATGGCTGCAAAAACTTTAACGATTGATGGGAAACAAGTCAGCGCCGACGAGAACGCAACCATCCTGGATGCCGCTCGGGACGCGGGCATTACCATCCCGACGCTCTGCCACCTGGAAGGCGTGTATGATGTCGGCGCCTGCCGGCTTTGCCTGGTGGAGGTGACGGGCGTCTCGAAGCTGCTGCCCGCCTGCACCACCAAGGTGAGCGAAGGAATGGATATCAAGACCAACAGCGAACGGCTGCGCAAGTACCGGCGCATGACGCTGGAGCTGCTGTTCGCCGAGCGGAATCATGTCTGCGCGGTCTGCGTGTCCAACGGCCGTTGCGAACTGCAGGCGCTGGCCTACAGCCAGGGCATGGACCACGTGCGCTTCGACTACCGCTTCCCTCAGTGGGAGGTGGACATCACGCATCCGCTCTTTGGGATGGACCACAACCGGTGCATCCTCTGCGGCCGGTGCGTGCGCGTCTGCTGGCACATCGAAGGCGCGGGCACCAAGAACGTCTCCGGCCGCGGCAGCCGCGCCCGCATCATCACCGACCTCAATCAGCCCTGGGGCGCCTCGGACACGTGCACCAAGTGCGGCAAGTGCGTGATGTCCTGCCCGACCGGTGCCCTGTTCAACAAAGGCTCGACGGTGGCCGAGATGGAGCGCGACCGCACCAAGCTCGAATTCATCGTCACCGCCCGCGAGAAAAAACAGTGGATTGCCGACTAGTATGCAAACGAAGCACGAAATGGAAGCGAAGCCGGACACCGGCCGGCCGGCGCTCCTGCGCCTGGCCACAGTTTGGTTCGGCGGCTGTTCCGGCTGCCACATGTCGTTTCTGGACCTGGACGAGTTCTTGATCGAACTGGCCACCAGGGTCGAATTGGTATACAGCCCCGTCATCGACGTGAAGGAATACCCCGAGGCCGTGGACGTGTGCCTGATCGAGGGCGCCATCTGCAACGCGGATAACCTGGAGCTGCTCCACAAAGTTCGGGAGCGGACCAAAGTCCTTGTCTCGTTCGGCGACTGCGCGGTCACGGCCAACGTGCCCGCCATCCGCAACCAACTCGGCCTGGGGAACGCGGAAAGCGTCCTGCAGCGCGCCTACATCGAGTGCGCTCAGAACAACCCAAGCCTGCCCAACGAGCCGGGCATCGTCCCGGTGCTCCTGCCCCGGGTGATACCCGTGCACGAAGCCGTGCGGGTGGACTACTTCCTGCCCGGCTGCCCCCCGCCGGCCGACCGCATCAAGGCCTTCTTGGTCCAAGTGCTCGAAGGCAAGGAGCCGCAGCTTGAAGGTCCCCAGCTCAAATTTGGATAGGATCGTTATGGCTCAACGTATTGTCATTGACCCCGTGACCCGCATCGAGGGCCACGCCAAGATCAGCATCTTCCTGGACGACGCCGGCAATGTGTCCGACGCCGAGTTCCACGTGGTGGAGTTCCGCGGGTTCGAGAAGTTCTGCGAGGGCCGGCCCTACAGCGAGATGCCCGGCATTACCCCGCGCATCTGCGGTATCTGTCCCGTGAGCCACTTGCTGGCTGCGGCCAAGGCGGGCGACGCCATCATGGCCGTTGATATCCCGCCCGCCGCCGACAAGCTGCGCCGGCTCATGAACCTCGGCCAGATCATCCAGAGCCATGCCTTGAGCTTCTTCCACCTGAGCGCGCCAGATTTCCTGCTCGGCTGGGACACGCCCCCGGCCACGCGGAACGTATTTGGCCTGATCGCCTCGAACGCCGACCTGGCCCGCGCCGGCATCCGACTCCGCCAATTCGGCCAGGAGATCATCCAGGTGCTCGGCGGCCAGAAGATTCACCCGGCCTGGGCGGTGCCCGGCGGTGTCCGCAGCTCCATCACCGAGCAAGACCGCGCGCGCCTCCGCGCCTGGCTGCCCGAAGCCTATGCCACCATTGCGACGGCATTCGACCTCTTCAAGAAGGTGCTCGAAACGCACAAGAAGGAAGTCCAGATTTTTGGCAACTTCCCCTCCCTCTTCATGGGGCTGGTGGATCCGGATGGCGGCTGGGAACATCACGGCGGCAAGCTTCGGTTCACCGATAGCAGCGGCAGTGTGATCGCCGACCAGCTCGATCCGCAGAAGTACTACGAATACATCAGCGAATCGGTGCAAACGTCCTCCTACCTGAAGTCGCCCTATTATTCGCCCCTGGGCATCCCGGACGGCATGTACCGGGTCGGGCCGCTGGCCCGCCTGAACGTGGCTGAGCAGATGGGCACGCCCAAGGCCGACGCCGAGCTGAAGAAGTTCAAGAAGCTGACACGCGGCGACAACGCGGTGATCTCGTCCTTCCATTATCACTATGCGCGTCTGATTGAAATCCTGACCTCAATCGAGCGCGTCGAGGCCTACATGGACGATGCCGACCTGCTCAGCGAAGACCTGCGCGCCGACGCTGGCATCAACAGCCTCCGCGGCGTGGGCGTCAGCGAGGCCCCCCGCGGCACGCTCTTCCACGATTACACCGTGGACCGCGACGGCCTGCTCAAGAAGGTCAACATGATCGTCGCCACCGGCCAGAACAACCTGGCGATGAATCAGACCGTCGCTCAGATCGCGCGCCATTACGTGCGCGGCAACAAGATAACCGAGCCCATGCTCAACCGCGTCGAGCACGGCATCCGCTGCTACGACCCCTGCCTGAGCTGCTCCACGCACGCCGTCGGACAGATGCCCTTGCACATCCGGCTCATTGGCCCCGGCGGGGCAGTCCTGGACGAACTGGCACGCGGTTGACTTGGGCGGTTATCGAGGGTTAGACGGCGAACGAGGACGACGATTGCTCGGGTAATAATAGGGGCGGGGAGTCTGCAAACTGCGCGGCTTGGGAGGCCGTTCAGTCGGGCGTCACGCTTGCTTTGTTGCAGGTTCGGGCGCATCCTGTGGTTGATGCTGCCTGACGAAACAAGCGGTCCCAAGCAGGTTAAGATCTTTCGCGGCATGCCGGGCGAGCGGCGCTTGCGGCTTGCGGAGCAACTCGACTGGTCGGCGCGCAAGCTGAAGCTGGCGGGGCTGCGCGCCCAGCATCCGGATCGGACGGAAGAACAACTCAACGCCGAGGTGCGGCGCATTTTCCTCCACGCCCGAACCTGAGCTGCTTCACGCGCGCCGTCATGTTGTTCTTCGTCCAACCACGCTCGGCGCCCAAGTCGGATCGCGCGGTTGCCTGGCCGGGCAACGGCGGGCTCTCTCGGATTGCCGGCATCGCTTGGGCAGTATAGATATGACGGATGAATCGCTCGAACGCTCAGGCGTTTTCCTTGATTGCGGCGTTGGCCGGCCTGTCGGTCGCCGGCGGCGTCGCCCTGGGCCAGGCCGGCGCGCCTTTGCCTCAATACCATATCTATGCCGGCAACACGCACTCCCACACCGCGAACACCTGGGGCCACGGCGAGCAGTATGGCAAACCCGTTCCGGAGCCGGGCGCGAGCAAGCAGAAGGCAGCGAAGGCCAAGGTGCTGAAACCGGACTGGCAGAAATATCAAGGCCCGCCCTCGGCGCACTATGCCTTGGCCAAGTCCAAGGGCTACGATTTCTACACCACAACCGATCACTCCCAGGAAGCCACCTTTCAACCGCCGAGCCGCACTAATGCGGCCTGGGTAGCCGCCAAGCGTGACGCCGCCGCCGCCACGGATGCCCGTTTCGTGGCCATCGCCGGCTATGAGCACTCGGAAAACAACGGCCCGAACGGGACCGGGCACCTGAATGTCATCAACAGCAGCGAATACCTGAACGCCCTGGCGCCAGGCGTGGACCTCCCCTACTTATACCAGTGGCTCAAGACCGTCCCGCCCAATGGTGATGGCCCGGTGGTTGCCAGCTTTAATCACCCTGGGCCCCACGGCTATAACGACTGGGCCTGGTGCGACCCTCAAGTCGCGGACATCCTCACCCTGTTGGAGGTCATCAATTCCAACAACCGGGTCCACTATGAAGCCTTTGTAAACGCCTTGGACAAGGGTTGGAAAGTGTCGCCCGTATGCGGCCTCGACAACCACGGTTTCTGGGGCATCACGCATCATACTTCCCGCACGTTCGTACTGGCGAACGCCCGGACCAAGGCGGCCATTCTGGACGCCATGAAGCACCGGCGAACTTATGCCTCGCTGGAAGGCAACATCCAATGCCGCTACACGGTGAACGGCGCGATCATGGGCTCGACACTTCATCGCCCGGACTCATTCCAGTTTGACATCTCCATCAGTGATCCCGACACCGGCCGGCCTGGGGACAAGCTCACAAAGATAGACATTGTAAAGGACGGCGGCGCGATAGTGCAGGCTTACACTCCCACACCCGCCTATTCTGTGACGTGGAAACCCACGATCACGGATGCCACCAACAGGTACTTCTTTGTACGAGTGTGGAATGCCGGAGGCGGCGATGCGCCAGGCGCCAAACCGGCCAAACCAGTCGCCTGGCTGGCGCCGGTCTGGACCGGCAGATGACGCCCGCGGAGATATCCAACGACTGCGAAACATATGAATCCTTACTCCCGAAATATCGGCACCCTGATGCAGGTGATCCTCTGCCTCCTGATTTGGACCTGCGCCTCAGCGTCTCTCGTCTTCCGCGCCGCTGAGCCGGTCCTGCCAAACAAGGGCGATTACCGCCTATTTGCCCGGACGAACCTGGCCGCCTGGTGCATTGTGCCGTTCGACGCCAAAGCGCGCGGGCCGGAAGAACGGGCGGCGATGCTCGAGAAGCTGGGCCTTAAGTTGTTCGCCTACGATTACCGCGCCAATCACATCCCGACGTTCGATGCTGAAATCGAGGCGCTCAGGCGTCACGATGTCCGACTGCTGGCGTGGTGGTTCCCCTGGGAGATGAACGACGAAGCGCGGCTAATCCTGGACGTGCTCCGGCGCCACAATCTGCGCGGCGTCCAGCTTTGGGTCAGTGGAGGGGGCCAGCCGACCAGGAACCATGCGGAGCAGGAAGCCCGCGTTGAAGCGGAGGCGGCGCGCATCCGTCTCATCGCCGAGGCGGGGGCCAAACTGGGCAGCCCGGTCGCCCTATATAACCACGGGGCTTGGCTTGGCGACCCGGAAAACCAAATCGCCGTCATTGAGTTTCTGAGGCAGCGGGGCGTCACCAATGTGGGCATTGTCTATAACCTGCACCACGGCCATGATCACCTCGACCGTTTCCCCGCCTTGCTGAGTAAGATGAAACCTCACCTGCTCGCGCTCAACCTCAATGGCATGACCCGCGATGGGGAGAAGCTCGGCAAGAAGATTTTGCCCCTTGGCCAGGGGGACCTTGACCTGAAGCTGCTGCGCATCATACGCGATAGCCGCTGGCACGGCCCGCTTGGCATTCTGAACCACACCGACGAGGATGCCCAGGTCCGCCTGCAGGACAACCTCGACGGTTTCGACTGGCTGGTCGCGCAGATCGAGGGCCGGCCACCCGGTCCCAAGCCCACGCCCCGCTCCTGGCGCAACCCCGATTAGGATGGCACCGGCAGAACCAGAACTGCCAGCAGCCCTGCTGGTCATCGGCTACGGCAACACGCTGCGGCGGGATGACGGTGTAGGGCCCAGGGTGGCGGAAACGGTGGCATCGCTGGCGCTGCCGGGCGTTCGCGCGCTGGTTTGCCCGTTGCTGACGCCCGAACTCGCGGAGGCGGTTTCGGAAGCGCGCCTCGTCATTTTTGTGGATGCGGCAGTGGATGCGCCACGCCAAGTGCAAATGCGCAAGCTCTTGCCCGCGGCGAGTTCTCAAATCATGGCCCACGCGGCCAGCCCGGCGACTTTGCTGGCGGTGGCGCGGGACGTGTTTGGCCATGCGCCCGAGGCCTGGTGGCTGACCATCCCCGTCGAGGACATTGGCATCGGGGAGGAACTCTCACCGCTGGCACAACGCGGCTTCGAACACGCGGTGGCAGAGGTTAAGCAGCGCGCCGCCGATCCGCGTAGCGGTTAAGCGCGGGCCGGCTGGTGCCGCTCGGAAAGGTAAGCGTGGATTTGTTGGGCGGCCCGGCGAGCATCGCGGACTGCGTGCAGCACGAGGCTCGGGCCGCGGACGATATCACCGCCGGCAAATACCCCGGGGATGCTGGTCATCTGGTTCAAATCCACTGTCACGCCCCCCCAATCGTTGACAGCGAGGTCGCTGAGCTCGCCCGAGTGCGGGCAGGGCACGCGATCAAAGCCCAGCGCCAGCACAATCAAATCCGCCGGCATGTCAAACTCCGTGCCCGGGCGAACCACGATTGGGCGGAGCCCATTGGAATCCGCCAGGCCGAGCTCCGTGCGTATGAGCCGCAGGCCGGCGACCTGGCGCTGGTCGTTTCCCAGCACAGCCACCGGTGCCGCCTGGAACACAAATCGCGCACCTTCCTCGCGGGCGTTATCGTATTCGTGGCGGGTGCACGGCATATCCGGCTCGGCACGCCGATAGACGCACACGGCCTCGCTTGCGCCGTAGCGGATGGCGGCGCGCAGGCAATCCATCGCTGTGTCGCCGGCGCCCACGACTACGACGCGCTTGCCGGAGACTTCGATAACCGGCAGGTCCAGCACCACGGGCGTGGTCTTTTGGAGGATGAATGGCAGGGCCTGGATGACGCCCCGGAGGTCGGCGCCGGGAACCTGCAAGGTCCGGGCTTTGCGGGAGTCGAACCCAAGGAAGACAGCATCGAACTCGCTGCGCAATTGTCCGAAATCAAGATTCTCCTCGAGCTTAAGGCCCAGGCGGAAGACCACGCCCCGCTTCCGCAGCACTTCAATGCGGCGTTGGACGATGGAGTATTCCACCTTGAACGCCGGCGTGCCGTTCACCAGCAGCCCCCCCGGCACGAGCGCCGAGTCAACGATGGTGACGGCATAACCGCGCCGGGCAAGTTCATCGGCGCACGCAAGACCGCCCGGCCCGGAGCCCACCACCGCGACGCGCAGGCCGTTGGGCGGGGCGGTGCTCGCACCAGCCTGCCCGTGGGCAAAAGCATACTCGGCGAGAAACTGCTCAATGGCGCCGATGGAGACCGGCTCGGACACGCCGTTCAGGACACAGGAACCCTCGCAAAGGCGTTCGGTGGGGCACATCCGAGTGCAGATTTCCGCCAGGTTGGTGACGGAGCCCAGCACGGCGGCGGCTTCGAGGAACCGGCCCTCGGCGGTCAGCAACATCCACTGCGGGATAGGGTTGCAGAGAGGGCAACCGGTAACACAGCTCGGGTTGGGACATTGGATGCAGCGGCTCGCCTGCTCGCGGGCGGTCGCCTCGTCGTAGAGGCCGTAGATCTCGAGGAAATCGGCCACCCGCTCCGAGGCGGAGCGTTTGGGCAGTCCCTCGTGGGCCACCTCGCGCCACGCGTACTTCGGGTTGGGCCGTTGCGAAACAGTGTCGCTCATCGCGTGACCATTAGTCACAACCTGTCTATCGCACGGTTTGGCGGGACCGGCAAGCGGTTAATCTGGTGCGGACTAGCGCCGCTTGCCTGGGACGGGAGGTGTGACTCGTTGACCGAGTAGGCCATGCGGCTGCGGTCTCGGCGAGACCGCGCAACCTTCCCTGGGGGCTCGGGCGCTGTTTGCCGAATGCCTGCCAGTCCTATGAACAGGTACAACAGGCTCAATTCGACCTGTAAGACCGCCGCTGTCAACGGTCACAGAATACTTGCCTTGGAACAGGTGCTTGACCTGCGAAGAGGTGAGAGTCACCTCGCTGAAGAAGGCAGTGCGGCCGACATTGGAGACGAGCGGCTGGCCAAAGTCAGATAAGGGCTCCGATCGCTGGCGAGGATTCCCCGGGCCGACGATGTGCGCGGAGGTGAATTGACCCGCCAGGTCCAGCTCGCCGCGCAGCGTATTGCCCGTAAGGATGAAAGAGCCGGTGCCAACTTCCGGGTTCGCACTGCCTGCCTCGTGGCGCGGGCTGGACCATTCGACTGTGAACTGGACGGATTCGCCGGCTGAACCAATGTCCCCGGCGCGGATGGGCTTATCCGGGCAGGTCTCGTAGGCCCAGTCCACGACTGTAACCGCGTACTCAAACAGGTTAATGCCTGGGCCAGCGTATGGTCGGGGCAACCGAACACGAACCCAACCGTAGCGGGGGCCGCCAGTACTACATACACGGACCCCCATATAGGCCACCCCAAGGTTCCCTAACGGGCCACTCCAGCCCGAATAAACAATCTGATCCCCAATGATTGCTCCATAGCGGCTCCACCAGTAAGCGGCCAACCCCGCACCCCACCACGGCGGCGTAGCCCAACCGCTGGTGGGCGGCGCATCGCTGCCGATTTCCGCGCCAAAAGGCTGGAGGAGCGCATCGTAGCCCGTAATCAGCATTTGGTTGGTGCCCAGCGCGCCAACGCAATATGGCCAAGCGCCGCCACTGCTTGGATAATCCGTTGTGATGAGTGGGCGGGTTGACCAAAACGAGAAGTCGGCAGCGGCGTCCTGGTTGAGGTCTATAGCAGTTGCGAACTCAAGAGGCACTTGAAATGAGGGGCCGCTGAAGTAGGCAACGGTGCTCTGCCCGGAGACCGTGATGAGACAGCTAAACGCGAGGAAGGCGCTCAAGGCTCGTGCTTTCATGGGTGGCGTCCGTTTTCGGAACGACGATTAAGGATTAGCACAATTCACAATGGAACACAAGGAGAATCCCATCCCGCTAATCTGGTGCGGACTAGCGCCGCTTGCCCGGGGTGCGAGGTGGGGTCTGCTCGCCGGGTAGGTTTTGAGACGGCGTCCTTGGCCGAACCGCAAATGACAACCCGCAGCATCCCCCCCCCACCCAGGCCGGCCACGGCGATGGGACGGCGGCAATCCAGCGGGACCCCGGTGTGTATCCCATGGGGAGCGCTCCCCATGGGATACACACTGGGGTATCACGGGTGTCAGAGCGTTGTCACACTGGCACTCGGAGCTATGGGGGCTGCGCTCGGAAGCCATCACTGTCTCAAAAATGGACACAACACTGGTTTCCCCGGGGGCGGCAATCCGATTTGGGGATATGGGACTGCCCTAATGGACTGCGGCGCTTAGCGAGTTGCGGAACCAACTCACCCGGCGGTGAAAGGGCAGAGACCGCCCTACCTTTTCGGCCTGTATTGGCCGAACAAGTCGCGGGCAAGGTCGAACACCCGGCTGCCGGGTGTTTTGTCGAGGCAGTAGGTGACTACCCCGTCGCATTTGCCCTCACTCCACGCCTCGAGGCAGAACCGGAGCCACTCAGCCATGCGCTCGGGGCTGGCGGGCTCGCCGTGGCGCAGCTTGAATTCGCCAGCCTGGCCGGCGGTCATAACGATGAAGGGGACATGGAAGCGGTGCTGGGGCGTCTTCAACCGGTCCCCGAAGCCCGCTTCGAAGGGGCCGCGCTGGGTCACCTGCCATTTCTGCGGGCGATCGAGGCCGGCGGTTCCTTTGATCCCCTCCCCCCGCAGATCCTTGAGCTGCCATCGCACCCCGAAGTTGCCGACACCTTTCTTGTCCAGCAGACGAAACGCTAGCGTGGACTCGTCGCCTCCCGGTACGGCCGCGGGCAGTTCCACCGTGATGCGTCGCCAGGCGTTGGTGCCCCCGGCCACGTCCTCCTCCCACACAACGGTTTTGTTGACCAGGAGCTGTTTGAAGTGGTACCCAGCGGTCGGGCCGGTGAAATCGTCCCGCTCCTGGAAGCTGATCCGCCGCGGTCCAAGCGGTGAGACCCTGGCGGGCAGGCTGGCTTCGACAAAGTCGCCCGGCTGCGAGGGCGTGTTCGCCGGGAAACTCAGTTCGCCCGGCAAGACGACGGCGTCGTCGTTCAAAATTGCCCACGCGTGGTCCATCTCCGTGCGATCCCGCGGGTAGGCGACCACGACGCCATCAATGACCTCACGGTAATCCTGGACAAACTGGCGCCGAATCTCTCCGAAGTACATCAGCGGCAGGAAGGCAAGCCGTGGGTTGATTCCCTTGCCCCGTCGCTGCAGGTCGCGGACGACCGCGGGCGTGAAGAACTGGTGGTTCCCGTAGAAGTCGTCAATCACCCAAGCGGTCAGGTTGGTGTGCTGGAGAGAGAGACGCGCGATCTCCTCCGCCCAGCGCCCGTAGTCCAGCCGGAACGGTTCGGAATAGCTAGTGCCGTATAAGGGGGGGCTTTCGGTCGGCGGCACCAGATAGACCCAGATTTCAATGTTCGCTCGGGCCGCTCTAGGCAGGAAGAGCTTCAGGTCGTCCCAGTCTGTCGCGGCGTGCCAGATCAGCCAGTAATAGGTGGTCACGTGCAACTCCTTGAGACGCGCCAACAGGGCGTCACCGTCCACGTGGCCATCCTGGCTGCGCGGCTCGGAATTGTAGTCAGCGAAGTGGAGGGGTGAACGAGCCGGGAGCTTCGGGGCTTTGGCCTGGGCCGGAGCAGGGCTGGCGCTGGCGCAGAGCAAGAGCAGCATGAAGGAGCGGACGAGCAGGCGCTTCCGGATGAGAGTATTCATGGCAGTGTGGATTTCAGTTTCACAATCTCAGGCCTCAGGCCGGGGCTTGATTATCTTGCCCAGGAGTTCTGGCGATCTGCAGGCACCGAACATCACCGCGCTGCGGGTGGACGGCAGACCGGGTGACACGCGAGTGAGGCCCAAGCGACAGCCACTTGACTTGGCGCACCGGCATGGCATTGGCGTTGCGCCGGTGAGGAGAACTTGCATTTGGATCTCGCTCAGCAAGCCCCGAGGCTGCCAAACGAGTGCTGCGATGTCAAAGGGCAAGCAAGACGGCGACGGGGCGGCTAGCGCGCATGCATGAAGCTGCCGGAGGCGCGTGGGTATCTTGCCCGCTTTGCGGATGGCGGGCCAGACAAGCGGGCAGAATGCCCGCACACCTTCATGCATACGCGCTGCGGGGCGGCAATCAACATTTGAAGGGAACAGGCTTGACGGCACCGAGTCTTTTATCAATCAATAGCTATGCTCGCATTCAACCAGAAGATACTAGTCGTTGGTTATGGGGCGGTGGCGCAATGCACCCTCCCCATTTTGGTCAAGCATATCAAGGTGCCCGCAAAGCAGATTACGGTGGTGGACTTCGAGAACCGCCGCAGCCTGCTTTCGCCCTGGCTCAAGCGCGGAGTGAAGTTTGCGCAGGAGCGCATCACGCGCGCCAACATGGGCGCGCGGCTGGGCAAGTACCTCGGACCGGGTGATTTGTTGATTGACCTGGCGTGGAATATTGACTGCTGCGACATCCTCCAGTGGTGCCATGACCACGGCGTCCTCTACATCAACGCCTCGGTCGAGCTGTGGGACCCGTACGAGAACGCCAAAGGCGCCCCGCCCCAAAAGATGACCCTCTACTGGCGGCACATGCAAATCCGCCGCATGATTTCCAAGTGGTCCAAGCCCGGCCCGACGGCGGTCGTGGAACACGGCGCGAACCCGGGCCTCATCTCGCACTTCACCAAGCAAGGCTTGCTGGACATCGGCAAACGCGTGATCAAGGACCGCAAGGTTAAAGGCAAGGCCGCCGACGAAATCCGGCGGCTCATGGCGGAGCAGCAATTCAACCACCTGGCGATGAAGCTTGGCGTGAAAGTGATTCACGTCAGCGAACGCGACACCCAGATCACCGACAAGCCGAAGCAGGTAAACGAATTTGTCAACACCTGGAGCGTCGAGGGCTTCCGCGAGGAAGGCACCACCACGGCCGAAATGGGCTGGGGCACGCACGAAAAGGAGTTGCCGCCGCTCGCCTACGAGCACAAGGACGGGCCGCGCAACCAGATTTGCCTCGCCCGCATGGGCATGAATACGTGGGTCTCCTCCTGGGTGCCCGACTACTGCATCCACGGCATGGTGGTGCGTCACGGCGAAGCCTTCACCATCTCCGATCGTTTGACGGTGTGGAAGAACGGCAAGGCGATTTACCGGCCCACCGTGCACTACGCCTACTGTCCGTCCGACTCGGCCATTGCCTCGCTGAACGAGTTGCGCGGCTACGACTACCGGCTCGTGGAGCAGCAGCGCATCCTCAACGACGACATCATCAGCGGCTCCGACATCCTGGGCGCGTTGCTCATGGGCCATGCGTACAACTCATGGTGGATTGGCAGCGACCTCAGCATCGAGGAGTCGCGCCGCCTGGTGCCGCACCAGAACGCGACCACCATGCAGGTCGCCATCGCGGTCGTAGCCGCCGCCATGTGGATCATCGAGAACCCGGACCGCGGCGTGCTCGTGCCCGACGACTTGCCGCATGACTACGTGCTCAAGATCTCGAAGCCCTACCTGGGCAAGTGGATCTCCAAGCCGGCCGATTGGACGCCGCTCAAGCATTACACCAACGCCTTCCAGGGCCACAACAATCCGCAGATTGACCGCAAGGACCCCTGGCAATTCAAGAACTTCCTCATTACCGACGGAGACTGAAATGATCAACCGCCGCCTTCTCAAGCGACTCGCGGAGCAGCACGGCACGCCGCTCTTCGTGGTGGACCACGAGCAACTGCGCCGCAACTACGCTCAGTTCAAGCGTTACCTGCCGCGCGTCCAGGCTTACTACGCAGTCAAAGCCAACTCCGACCCGGCCATCGTGAAGACGTTCTACGAGGCCGGGGGCAGCTTCGATGTCGCCTCCATGCCGGAGTTCCGCATCGTCTACCAGTACATCAAGGACCTGCCCGACAAACAGCGGCAGGATTGGATCTGGGACAAGATCATCTACGCGAATCCCATCAAGGCCAACGAAACCCTGCGGGACCTCAACCAGTACAAGCCGTTGGTGACCTACGACAACTACGAGGAGATCACGAAGATCAAGAAGTACGCCCCCCTGGCGGGGCTGGCCTTGCGCATCAAGGTGCCCAACACCGGCGCGATGGTCGAGCTCTCCTCCAAGTTCGGCGCCTCACCGGGCGAGGCCGTTGATATGATCCTCGCGGCGGACAAGGCGGGCCTGGTCGTCGAGGGCTTGAGCTTCCATGTCGGCAGCCAAACCACGAACTTCCAGAACTACGTGGCCGCCATCAACCTGGCGGCCAACCTCTTCAGGGAAGCCCGGCAGCGCGGCTACACCAAGATGAACTTGCTCGACATCGGTGGCGGCTTCCCCGCGCCCTATGACGACAGCGTCAAACCGTTCCGCGAATTGGCCGGCATCATCAATCGGGAGATCGACCGGTTATTCCCCAGGAACATCGAGATCCTGGCCGAACCCGGCCGGTTCCTGGTTGCGACCGCCGCTGTCGCCGTCTCCAAGATCATCGGCAAGGCCGTGCGCGACGGGAAGCTCTGCTACTACATCAACGACGGCGTCTATCACACCTTCTCGGGTGTTATATTCGACCACTGCCACTACCACCTCAAGGCCTTCAAACGCGGCCCCACGCAGATCTGTTCCGTGTTCGGCCCCACCTGCGACGCGCTTGACGTGGTGTCGCTGGCCGAGCAACTCCCCGCCAACCTCGAACGGGGCGACCTGCTCTACAGCGAGAACATCGGCGCCTACAGCCACGCCTCCTCCACCTGGTTCAACGGCTTCGCCCCGGCCAAGGTGGTGCACATAAACCAATAAACCCCCACGCTACCTGGCCTGGGCGGGCGCGTCAGCCGCCGGGTGGTAGTTCGACAGCGCGCGCTTCGCGCAACAGGCTGAGGCTGGTAATGAGCGACCACAGCCATGCGGCGATGAAAGTTGCGCCCCCCGCAACGCCCAGCCAGGCTACGGACTTCGGCGGGGCGTCGTTGAGAAGTTCATTGTAGCTTTGCAGGGCCAGCAGCACAAACCAGCCGATAACCATTCCGAACCCGGCGAGCGCCAGGAGACACTGCCCGAGGCCCGCCAGGCGCCGGCCGGCCATGAACGAGCCCAGCCCCGGCGTGGCGCATTGATTGAGAAGGGCGGCGTTCCGGGCGGCGGAGCGGCTAAGCAGCTTGCGAGGCTGGCGCAGAGAAGATGCTCTCATACGCATACATCATGGCGCTGAACGTGAGCGGCAAGGTGACGAAGATGCCCACGCAACACGCCAGGAACCCGGCGCAGTTGATCAACCCGCATACAACCGCCAAACCAACGACCAGCCACCAGTGTTTGCCCACCATCCTCCGGCTCGCGCCCATCGCCGGCCAGAAGTCCATTTGCTTGTCAATAATGAGCGGCAGCGAAAACATCCAACTGGCGGCCAGGTAGACGGCCGGAATCAGCACGACAATAAAGCCCACCAGGGCCAGGAGAACGGGGCCCACCTCAGCGGCGTTATTCTGAGCCATCATGGCGATCGGGAAAGCCATGATCGCGATGCCGGGCAGCATCGCCAGGCAAGTGAGGAGGGTCACCACGATATAGCCCAGCAACAGGTTCGCAAATGCCAGCCGGAAGCCGGCAAACACATCCCCGATCTCCGCCCCCTGCCCGCGAATGACCTTGAGCAGGAAGTAGTAAACGCCGCCCGTCAGCGGCCCGGTAATGATAAGACTCCCCACCGACACCAGTATCCCAACGATCGGAATCTGCGCCACCATGCTCATGCCGCATTGGATCAGCAGGTAAACGGCGACACCCCCAAAAACCAGGCCAAAGTTGTTCTTCAGCAACTCCCAGGCTTTTCCCACGCAGCCCCCAATGTCCAGGTCATAGTCGCGAGTGAGAATGTCTTCCGGCAGCCCGGGACGTCCCCCAACAACCGGCAGCGCGCCCGGCGTCGAGAGACTGGAGGCCACGATGTCCGCAAACTCAGGGAAAGCGGACAACGGCTGCCATTCCGTGGTGCCTTCAGCCTGAACCGGGGTTCGCGCATTGACGCGGCCTTCGGCCGCCCAGCGGCGCAGGTCCTCCGCGGTAACCGGCCCGTATTCCTTTTGGTCTCCGCCAATGATCCTGAACATAAGGTCCGGTCTCAGTGAAACGCGCTCTTGACTTCCTCCTTGGACAGCACCATGACGGCCCAAATTCCGATCGGCAGGCCGATCAGGCAGCACGGCGAGAGGCAGGGAATCATTGCTATGATGCTGGCGGTCATCGCCAGGCCGTAGCTCTCCAGCTTCTTCATCTTCATCGCGCCGAAGAAGATGAGGCCGCTTAGCAGAATCGCAATTATGCTGGACACCACGCCGATCGTGCCCGAGAACATATTGGCCCATGCCTCTTTGGGTATTCGGTCGCTCGGCATCATGGAGGCCCCCGCGAAATGCCAGACGAGGGAAAATATCTGCGCAATGACCCCCAGGACGGCCGTCACAATTAAACCTGTGGCCGGCCCTTTCACCCGGTCCGCGGCATTCGGTCCCGGGGTGGGCTCCACGGAAATTCCCGGCACCGGCCTGGACGCCGCCGTCGCAAATTCCGGCAGGTCACCCAGCGCTTTCCATTCGGTTCCGCCCTCGGGCAGCACTTGGGTCTGCGCGGTAACGCGACCTTCGGCCATCCATTGGCGCAGCTGCTCGGCCGAGACAGGCCCGTATTCCTTTTGATCCGCTCCGATTATTTTATACATAGGTTCTTGCCTTTCTTTACTACCGAATAACCCGGTTGTATGCCATTGACGGTCTGTGAGCAAGCTCCGGCTGGCGCGGCCTCAAGGCCGCAGCAGGTCAAACGGTGCGCCGGGCAGGTTTCGCAGCAAGCTGACCAGCAGTACCCCTGCCAGCATCAGCCACAACCATCCCGGCCGCAAGCTGATAGCTGCCGGTTGGTTCCTCAGCTTCTTCAAGCCAGACCACGCGCCCAGCCAGATGAGGAACGGCAGGGAAACAACCAGCATCGGGTTAAAACGAAAGGCTGCCGCCAGGTCCCCATGCAGCAATTGGTGCAGCGCTCGCAGCACTCCGCACCCGGGACAGAGCAAACCAGTGGTCTGGTGGAAGAAGCAAACCGGGTAGAAATGGTACCGCCTGGGGTCGAAGCAGAACAGCACCAACCCCGCCGCCACAAGCAACACCAACCCTGCCAGGGCAACCGGCCGGATGCCCCTGAATGAAGTGGCGGATTCGGACATCCTACAGCCTTTCCATCTTGCGCATGACGTCCGAAGCGCTCAGCGCGACACCAAGCACACACGCCAGAGCCGCCAGCACGAGGCTAAAGCAAGAAAGCACCAGGCCCGCGATGGCCAGGCCCCTGCCCTGTTGTGCCTGCGGATCCCTCCCGATCTGGGATAAGGCGACCAGCGCGAAGATGATTCCCAGCAGATTAAAGGGCAGCCCGTAGCAGCAGCACATTCCGCACGTCAGTGATAGAATCCCCATGACCAGGCTGGCAAGTGCCATCGAGTTAGTGCGAAGAGTCGGCGCCAGGTGGATTGGCCTCGGGGCCGCCGGGGGCGGGGAGATGCGGCTCAGCAATGCGGCGAATTCAAGGTACTCCGTCAGCGGCTTCCATTGAGTGTCCCCTTCGGCCCGCGCTCGCGTCAGCGCGTTGGCCCGGCCTTCGGCGATCCATTCGCGGAGTTGGATCGCCGGGACCGGCCCGTATTCCCTGCCGTCTGCTCCGATGATTCTATACATAACCGCATTACTGAGTGTTGGCGCTGAGATCAGCCGGCGCACTCGTTCCACGCCCAGACTGGCGGCAGCCCGCGTCGGCGGCTGCACGAATCGAACGCATCGGGGTTAGAACCACTCTTTTCGCCCGTCAACATACACCCGCACAAACTCCTCATCCGGCTTGCACAGGTAGATAATGCCCTCGACGAGGCCGATAATGCCCATGACGCACCCGCCGAAACCGCAGGTGAGCACCGTGACCAGCAGCATGATCAGCCCCGCGCCCGTGTAGCCGAGGATGAACTTATGCACGCCGAGCGAGCCCAGCAGAATGCCGCATATGCCCGCTGCAATCTTGTTCGACGCCCGAGGGTTGGGGATGGAGGACGGCGGTGAAGACGCTGGCGGCACGAGGCTCGACGGCGAGGCCGACGGCGGCGGCCTCAGGTCGGCCGCAAACTCAGGCAACGCGCCCAGCGGCTTCCAATCCTGCGTGCCCTCGGTTTGCACGAGCGTTTGTGCGCTCGCGCGGTTCTCGGCAATCCAGCCCCGCAACTGCTCCGCGCTAACCGGGCCGTATTGTTGTCCGTCCTTGCCAATAATCTTGTACATGCAGTCCTTCTAATCCCCCACGCCGCTCCCGCCAAGTGGAAAAGCAGCCGTCCTTTGTAATGGGGCGGTGGGATGGCGAGCCTCACCCGCCTGCTACGCCTGCCTTCGCAGCTCCGCCAGCTTTGCGGCGGCCCGCCCGCTGTCAATGGTCTGCCCCGCCAACTCCCAACCCTCCGCCAGCGAGCGCACCCGGTCAGCCACGAACAAAGCGGCGGCGGCGTTGAGCAGAACGGCGTCCCGCTTCGGGCCGCGCTCCTCGCCCTTCAACACACGGCGGATAATCGAGGCATTGACCTCGCGATCGCCGCCGCGCAGGTCCGCCAGCACCGCCGGCTGCAGCGGGAACCACTCCGTTCGCACCGTCGAACAAGCTAACGCCCGTTCCTGGTAGAACTCCGCCACTGTCGTCGGACCGAGCGGGGAAAGTTCGTCCAAGTACCGGACCGTCCCGGCCTCGCCGGGCACGGCCCCGCACACGACCATCGCGCGGCGCATGCCGAGCGACTGCAGCACGCGCGCGAGCGGCGCGCACAAGTCCGGCCGCGGCACGCCAATCAAGGCCGCCGTCGGCGCTGCCGGGTTCAGCAACGGTCCGAGGAAGTTGAAGATCGTGCTCTGGCTTTGCGCGGCGCAGAGCTTGCGCGCCGGGATAATGTGCCGGAAGGCGGGGTGGTATTTTGGCGCGAAGAAGAACGCAAAGCCGTGTTCGCACAGCGACCGCACGGCTTGCTCCGGTTCCCAGTCAAACGGGATGCCCAGGGCCTCCATCACGTCCGCGCTCCCTACCAGCGAAGTGCTGGCTCGATTGCCATGCTTGACCACCCGCACACCCGCCGCAGCGGCGATCAGGGACACCGTTGTCGAGATGTTGAAAGTGCTCAGGTGATCGCCCCCCGTGCCAACCACATCCAGCAGAACGCCGCTGCGCAACTCCTCCACCAGCGCCGGTCGAACCGACCGACGGCCCAACTCGCGGGCAAACGTCGCGATTTCATCCACCGTCTCACCTTTCCGGGCCAGTTGCGTTAGAAACTCAGCCTTGGTCGTCGCCGGCACCGCCTCGTCAACCAAATCCCCAACAGCCTGGCGAACCTCGTCCTCCGTGAGATTATGCGCTAACGCAAGCCGGCGTGTCAGACTTTCAAGCATGACTCATCCTAGACGGTGGACTGGATCGGCTGCAATTGGGAACCGCGGAGGCGGATGAACACCGGTGGCTGTTGCGGCAATGGGGCTCTATCGGAAGTTCCGTCGGGAGCGCCATAGATAGCAACACCCGGTGGAAGTATGTGTGAGCGCAGCCGTTCCACCGCAGATATGCCCCAGGAAGCGTCGTTACCCCAAGGAGCGGGATGCGGGCTAACAAGAGGTTCGGCACGGATTTCCGGGAAGTGCCAACGGTGGTTGCCATCTACGCTACCTGGAACGCCTCCCCGACCTCCGAAACCCGTGCACTGTCCATATTTTGGACAGTGATGCCGCCTGCCTGCCTTTTCCAATCCCCGCTGACCCCGGCACATCCTGCTTGGGATTCCGGTGGCGGCATGGTGGTGCTACGGTGTGTATCCCATGGGGAGTGCTCCCCATGGGATACACACCGTAGCCAGACCGCACTAACACGCCATCCCCCAGCCGGCCGCAAGCCAACGCAAATGTCCGGCCACCCGTAACGGTGCCGTCGCGTCTGCCCGGAGGGGGTGCCGGAGGCAGGCAGAGGAGAGCGAAACGATGAATCGCCAATGGGCTTCCCCGGGAATCCGCGAAAAAGCTAATAAAACTCTCGCTTCCTGAGCGCTCACACTCCCATGCCCAACAATTGAGCTAAGGTCTGAGACATGTTTTGCTGGTAATCCGGAGCCATAAATGGTATGAGAAACTTGTCGTGAAGACCTTTGACCAGGGCGTCTGATGAGAAGCAGGGTTTGCGCTTCGACCTGGAATGCGTCTGCGCTCCTGTTGGGAGCGTCGAGTGTGCTTGCCTGCCCCGGCTCGTGGCGGGGCCAGACCGCGCAGAGGTTCTCCGGCGCCATACCGTTCTAATACCTCGCGCCACACCAACCCAGCCCCACAACAGAACACTCGTGAACACCAGATCTCAACTCACACTGTCCGGCTTCTTGCTCAGCCTTCTCATCTCAAGCGCGCCCGCGCAATGGACCAGCGTTGGGGTCGGAATTGACTACCAGAAGTTCACCGCGACAGGCCCGAACAATGTCTTCGTGACACGCATGGCAGTGGCCAACACCAACTGCACAATCGGCAGCATGATCGCCTTGAACCATGTTTCCGGGGCCAGAGAAGTGGTCAGTGCGCAGGCCCCCCGGTACGAGGATGCCATCAATTACTGGGGAGAATCCTGGGGAAAACGCAACGACGTGGTGGTGGCCATCAACGGCAGCTTCTTCAACGGCACCAGTGGCATCATTACCGGCGGGCATATCTACGATGGCTGGTATGCCAAGCGATTCGATGACTGGGGCGGGCAGATGGGCTTTGTGTGGAAGATGGACCGCAGCTATTTCAATGGCGTTTGCTACCATTATTTGCCCGACGATCACACGGTGACAGTTGGCGGATCATCGCGTGTTTTCGACGGCATCAATATCGCCCGGGGATCAAACCAATTGATCCTCTTTACGCCGCAATACAACAACAACACTTTGACTTCTGCCGGCGGGGTGGAGGTGCTGGTCGAGCTGTCCACGCCGTTGCTGATCCTCACCCCACCCGGCACAGTCACCGGGACGATCAGACAGGTGCGCGTCAACCAGGGGTCCACCAGCATCCCTTTTGACCATCTGGTACTTTCGGGGGTGGGGGAGGCGGCGACCTTCCTGCAGACTTATGCCGAAGTGGGCCAAACCATTGCGATCAGCCAGCGATTCCGGCTCTATGACGGCCCGCCCGGCGGCGATCTTTGCTCCGTTGTAGATAATCGCACCTTCCACAAGGCGTACGCGCTGGCCCAGGGGAACTTCGAGTTCCTGAAAAATGGCGTGATCCAGGAGACCGACGACGCTGGAATGACTGCTCGGAACCCGCGGACGCTAGTCGCCTACAACTCTACCTACATTTTCTTCATGGTGTGCGATGGGCGGAGCGCCCAAAGCATCGGGATGACCAGCGACGAGATGGGGGTATTCTGCAGGGACACGCTGGGCGCTACCTATGGGGTGAACATGGACGGCGGCGGCTCCTCCGCGATGTGGGTAAATGGGGTGATCAAGAATGTCCCATCCGACGGCAGCGAGCGTGCCGTGGCCAATGGGCTGATGATGGTGAACCTCCTGCCCAAGCAGGTCTCGACGGAGTTCAGCGCCGGGAAGACAGTCACGACGACGGCCAATGCCAACCTGCGACTGGGGCCGGGGACGGACTATTACGCTTTCACGACAATACCCAACGGAACGCAGGGAACCGTGGCAAGCCATTCGGTCAACGGCGTCTACGCCAAGGGTTACTATTGGTGGAAGTGCGCTTTCGGCACGAGCTCTGGTTGGATCGCGGAAAGCCTCCTGGCCTCCTCCAGCAACGCCCCGACGATCACACAACAGCCTGTAAGCCAGCACGTTGGTCCGAGCGACGATGCCAGCTTCACCATCCTCGCCGCGGGCACCAGTCCCCTCGCCTATCGGTGGCAGAAGAATGAGGTCGGATTGGCCGACGGAGGGCATTATTCCGGGAGCACGACGGCGACGCTGGCAATCAGCAATGTGGACAGTAACGACGTGGCCAGCTATCGCTGCGTGGTAACCAACGATTTTGGGAGTGCGATCAGCAGCCCCGCAACGTTGACGCTGGTTACGAATCCTTTCGGATCGTCCCCCCTCATCCACCTGCCAACCCTCCCCGGCGATACTGCTAATGAGGCCCGCGCCATTACGCCCGACGGCCGGTATGTGGTGGGCCTCTCCGGCTCGCGCGGCTTCCTCTGCGACCTGAATACCGCGAGCCTCGTCAACGTAATCAGCTCGGATGGAGCGCAATCCGCCATCGTGACGGGCGTGGGTTACCGCACCGACGGCGGCCAGCGAGAGGTCATTGTGTCCGGCCTGTCCGGCACTTGGTTTACAGCCTGGAGGACGGCCAACGGCGGGACGACGTGGGGTGCAAAGGTGCAGTCCGATGCCGCCAAGAACCCAACGGTTCCAGACGCGAATGGACTCGCCGGGACCTCATCGGATCTCTTCTACTCGGCGGGGACGGATAAAGGCACCGGGGCAAACGACAACTGGGTATTGAATATTGGCCGGGGCTCCAACTCTTGGCCGGCGATGGTGGCCTGGGGTGAGAAATCTGTTCCCAAGCCGAACAGCTTCGCACAATTGAATGGCATATCCAGCAACGGCCGAGGTGTGGGTTGGCGGCAGAACTCGGGAGTGTACATCAACTATGTTGCCGATTGGAACGGCGCCGGCCTGGCGCCCTGGAGCCCTACCGGTTTGAATGGCACCACGGCGGGGCAGGCTTATGCCGTCAGCGCCGATGGGACGATCATCTTTGGCCTGTCACCAAAGCCCGGTGGCACCGCGGCGACCAACTACGGTTACAAGGCGGTGTTCGATACAACTTATCCCGGCCCGGCCACGCAGATTAGCACTAAAGTGTTGCCCAATTTCCCCGATACGGCCGGCTCGGCCAACCTCGCGATCCCATACGGCTGCACGGCGGACGGCAAGTACGCCGTGGGAATGAACTACCGCGGCGCGGAAAGGGCGGTTCTCTGGGATACGCACGACGCAAGCGCGACCAATTGGACGGTGACCGACCTCACCGCTTTGGCGGTGGCAGGGGAGAACCTGGGCATCTTCAGCCGATTGACCCGCGCCTACAGCGTGGGCACGAACGGGGCGGGCAACCTGGTGATCGCGGGGGTTGGCCTGGACACGAACAGTCCCGCCAGGACGCGTGCTTTCGTGATGACCGTTACCCCGACAAACGCCGCAGTCGTGCCTCGGCCAACCGTGACCATCTCGGGCTCCTATCCTGCCGGATTCATGTTCAGTTTCCCTACGGCAGCCAACGCAAGTCTATCCTATTACCTGGAGTACGCGACCAATCTCAGCGGTGCGATTAGCTGGAATACAATTACCTCCACCCCGGGCACGGGTGCCGTCGCCAGCCTGCCGGACTCGAATCCGTCCGGCCAGCAACGGTTCTATCGTATCCGGGTCCAATAATGTCCAGGCCGGAAAGGCGGACCCGCGGGAACTGGCGTTAACCGACTTACCCGCGCCCGCACGTCCCGTAATTGCGGCGGCTCAACCCCCGCTCGCCAAAACGGGCAACCCGTTGATCTGCATGCCTTTCATGGCGCGCAGAAAGACGACCCGCTGGTAGCCGACCTCCATCAACAGATTTGACCACTTCTGCTGCACTAGTTCCGATTCGCCCTCGCTGCCGCGGTTTATCAGAACGATCACGGCCAGCTCGCGACTCGGTTGCTGTTTGGCCAGGTCCAGGACGCGGTCCTTCTTGAGCACAGACAGAAACGGGCCGTCCTTTGCTTCCGGCTTCAGCACGTAATTGGTATCATCGGAGTAATAGCGAACGATGAGATCAGCCCGCTCCTGTTCGTTAAACCGCATCACCGAAGTGGATTGTGGCGTGGAACACGAAGTGGCCAGGAAGGCCAGGAACAGCAGCGGAGCGAGAGCCTTTAACATCAGGCCCCGCCGTCCGCAATTTCTCTGCCAAACTGCCTCAAAGAATGGCCTGCCAGCCGGACGAGACAAACTCTTCGTGGCCAGGCGCAGCCTGTCCAGAAACCGGACCATCGCTGCCTGATTTGAGGCAGACTTCAACCCTCTCAAGCCTCCCGTTGACATTCTGCCCGCAGCCGGTAGCATTTGGGGGAATGGCTGTGCGGCGCGTTCGTCTATCGGCTAGGACACGGCCCTCTCAAGGCTGAAAGACGGGTTCGATTCCCGTACGCGCTACCATTCGTTCGCAGCAGGATGAGCAAGACGAACAAGCTGAATCGTGCCGGCAGGTTGCTCCGGGCTCCCGCCGGGGAATCAGGACGTATGTCCATCTGCCGCTGTTGTGGGAGCTGAAATGCGCTTGTTTCAAATCATCTTCAATCCGACCAGCGCGGCGGAACTGGCGCGGATGCCCAAGGAGCTGCAACTCCGCATCCTCGGCGAGTTTCGCGGCCTGCCGCAACAGGTCATGCACACTGAGCTGGACCAATTCGGGAAGCTGGAACGTGCGGGCCGAATCCTGCACCGGTTCCGAGTGGGCGATTATCGCGTCTATTTCGAGCGGCACGAGCTTGGGCTGGTAGTGCACCGCATCCTTAATCGCCACACCCTCAAGGACTTTCTCTTCCGTTCCGGCTTGAAGACGCCGGAGGACGAGGCGCTCCAGCAGAATCCGAAGTTCTGGGAGCTGATCGAGGCCGCCAAGACCACCCCGTCCAGGGGCTGAGGGCTTGTTTGGCCTGCGCCTTGCCACCGCCGCCGGCTGCGGGTGATACCTGATGGCCTGATGCTCAATCAAAATACCAACAGTGCCTGCGCGTGGCGGGATGTCCTCTGGCGCCACCGCGGCTGGCTGTTGGTGGCCCTCGTCGTCTTGTTCGTTCTGGTCGTGCGTGTGCGGCTGCGGGGATTGCCGCTGGAGCGCGACGAGGGCGAATACGCCTACGCGGGCCAGCTCATTTTGCAGGGTGTGCCGCCGTACAAAGTGGCTTACAACATGAAGCTGCCCGGAACCTATGCCGCATATGCGGTAATAATGGCGATCTTCGGGCAGAGTCCCTCCGGTATTCGCCTCGGCCTCGCCCTGGTCAACGCGGTCTCGATAGTGCTCGTGTTCCGGTTGGGCCGGAGATTGCTGGATGAGGCGACAGGTATTTCCGCGGCGGCAGCCTTTGCGCTGCTGTCGCTAAGCCCGTTCGTGCTGGGCCTGGCCGGCCATGCGACCCATTTCATTGTGCTGGCCGCCCTGGGCGGGATATGGCTGTTGTTAAGGGCCCTTGAGCACCCTGCCATCCATCGCCCCAGGCACTGGGCTTTTCAGCCCTCGGCGCTCCTTTTCGCCAGCGGCCTGCTCTTCGGATTGGCATTCCTGATGAAGCAGCATGGAATCTTCTTCGGCCTGTTCGGAGTGCTGTATCTGCTGTGGGTGCGAGGGGGAGAGTGGCTGGCGGCAGGCAGTACGCGGGGCCGGCGATTGGACGTCAGAAATCCGCGCGAGCGGACCGGCGAAGCCTCCTTCGCTGGTCCGGCGCGGATCGCCGCAGACCTGGGCTGGTTTGCGCTGGGCTGGCTGGCGCCCTACGGCCTGACCTGCCTGGTGCTGTGGTGGGCCGGGGCATTTCCTCAATTCGTGTTCTGGACGATCAGTTACGCCCGCGAATACGCTTCGGCCATTTCCCCGGTGAACGGTCCGGCCATGTTGCGCGCCGGGCTGCGCGCGGCGGTCGGCCCCAACCTGATCCTATGGCTCCTGCCCTGGATCGGACTGCTCGTCCTGTGGTGGGATGAAAGGCTGAGCGAATCCAGCCCCAGGTCCGCTCCGCGAAGCCCGAAAACCAGAGGCCAATGGCCGGGAGCCGGGGCTGGCGGCGAGGAGGCCGCGATCCGCAAGTCGCAAGTTCCCCATCCCCGTTTCTTCCTGACGGCCCTGCTCTTCTGCTCGTTCGCCTCCGCCAGCGTGGGGCTCTACTTTCGCGAGCATTATTTTATTACCGTACTGCCTGTGCTGGCATTGCTGACGGGCGTGGCGGTCAGCCGGGGCTTGCACCTGCTGCGGCACGACCAGACCATTGAGCTGTTTCTGGCCGTGCCCATTCTGGGACTGTTTGCCATCGCCCTGGGCGCGGCCCTGATTGGGCAAGGCTCGGTCTGGCTGACCTTGCCACGCGACCGGGCTTTGCGCAGCGTTTTCGGGTCCACGCTATTTGCCGGAACGGCCCAGGCAGCAGATTACCTTCGGGCGCACACAGCGAAGGACACGCGCGTAGCCGTGCTGGGCTCGGAACCGCAGATCTATTTCCTGTCCCGGCGGCGCTCGGCCACGGGCTACATCTACATGTATCCCCTGATGGAAGCTCAACCCTTCGCCTTGAGAATGCAGGAGGAGATGATCGCCGAAGTTGAGCGGGCCCGGCCCGAGTACGTAGTTTACATTGACGACGACTTCTCGTGGTTGTCCCGGCCTGCTTCCGCGCGAAAGGTCGCCGAGTGGTGGGCGGATTACTGGGCTGCGAACCTGGACCTGGTCATGACGATCGAAGTTCGAGAGGGACACGAACGGGGGACGGACATGGACAAACCGGCGCCGGGCGCCTCGACCGTGAAACACATCCTGATTCTTAAGCGCAGACCATCGCCCGAACAGAAGCCAGTCGCGGCAGCGGATCCGGCTGGCCTCCGCTGGGGACCAAGCCAACCGTGACGCACCGCGGGCCGGCACTCGTGCCGCAACACTCGCGCTATCAAAGAAGCCTTGAATCGCCGCCGGTTTCAACCGAGGCTTGCGGTGCATCCAGTGTCTGCAAAGAAGCATCTGCCCGCCCTGCTGGCCGTCATCGGTTTTTGCGTGATGGTGGGGCTCCTGGTCTCCAGGTCGAACACCCGGAGCCCGCTCTATCAAGGCAAGACGGTCAAGACATGGTTGCTGCAACTCTCCGCGCCTGATCCCAAGGCCCGCCACGAGGCCCAGGCGGCTTTCCAGACCCTGGGCACCAACGCCGTCCCCGAACTGGCCAGGTTGGTGAGAGTCGAAGATGCCCGCTGGCGGGAGGTGATGCGCCGAATTGCGTTCCGGCTGCCCCGATTCGCGCGAACGCTGGTGCTGCATCGCGTGAGTCCGCCCCAGGCAGCCTTGGTCCGTCCAGCGGCTGCGCGAGCCCTGGCGAATCTTGGCCCGCGAGCGGCAGCGGCGACGCCCGAGCTGGTCCGAGCGCTACATGACAAGGTGAATGGCACTTGCTGGGAAGCCACTGTCGCCCTGGGCCGGATTGGCGGCCCGGCGGTGCCGGGCTTAACCAGCGCGCTGCAAGAAGAGGATGCGACCGTGCGCTGCGCCGCCGCGCGCGGCCTGGGAGAAGCCGGCCCCGAATCCGCGCCAGCCGTGCCGGCGCTTATTCAAATGCTCACGCGGGACAGTCCGGCTGAACGCGCGGCCGCAGCTCAAAGCCTGGCCAGGATTGGAACCCCGGCCGTGGCGCCGCTGATCAACGTGCTGGTGCGCGAAAGAGGAGCTGCCAGAGAAGCTGCCGCTGCCGCGCTGCTCCAGCATTACGGACGGCCCGGACCACACTTGGCCGCGGACAGGACCTCGACTGCCGACGAAACGGCCGCCGCGCGCGAGCAGGCGATAGGAGTCCTTGCGGCGAGCGGCCTGGCCAACGAGCTGGTCACAAAGTTGCTGGCCGGCGCAGTCAAGGACCCTGCTCCAGGGGTACGCCTCGCCGCCCTCAAGGCCCTGGCGCAAGGCCACTGGAATCTGCAACCCGCCTTGCCAAACCTGGTCGCAGGCTTGAGGGACGAGTCGCCGATGGTCCGCGAATGGTCGGCCCGGGCGCTGGGCAAGATCGGGCCCCCAGCTAAAGCCGCAATTCCAGGACTGACACGACTAGTACAGGATAAGCTAGAATCTGTGCGCGTTGCCGCGTTGGAAGCGCTGGAAAGCATTAAGCCAAGCGGGGAAAATGAAATTCTTGCACCGTTTAGAAAGGCTTGGGATTGAAAGTTTATCTGACTAATCTCAGCCATGAGCAAATACTGGGAAAGAGCTCTCTTGCTAGCCCTAGTTGGTTACGCAACCCTGCTTGTCCTGCACATTCTTATTCATCCGGAAGTGTATCAATGGGACTTCCGCGGTTATTACCAGTGCGCAACGGCGTTCCGGTCAGGAATCAATCCCTACGATACACAGGCGGTGACTCAGATGGCAGGAGCCGAGCTACTTCCGTTCGTTTATCCGCCTCTAACCTTGTTTGCTTTCCTCCCGTTCACCTATTGTGAATATGCGTTGGCATATAGCGGGTATTTGTTTCTTAAGGTGGTTGTACTCGCTGGGTTGATTTATCTCTGGAGCACTGCTTTCCTTAGCAGGCGCACGGATTACTTATTCTATGCGCTCTGCCTGTTTGGCTTCAACGCAACGATTTTTGTTGACCTGCAGTCAGGGAACATCTCGCTGTTTGAGCAATACGGTCTGTGGCTGGCCTTCCTCTTCTACCTGCGGCGCTGTTATGGGCTTTTCAGCGGAGTCATTGTAGCTACCGCGCTGTTCAAGGTGCAGCCGGTTTTCTTCCTGTGCCTGCTGCTGGTCGTCCCTGGCGCAAGAAGATGGAGGCATCTTGTGATTTCTTTGGCAGCATTCCTCGGGGTGCTGGCTCTGGAATATGTCCTCGCGCCAGCATTATTCAGCGGATTCATTGCAAACGCAGGCAACACGATGAACGAAGAAGGTATTAAGAATCCATCAACGTTCTCGCTGGCGCGACAGGTGCTTGCCGCGTCTGCTGAAGCGCTTGATCTGCCGCCTTTGGCCGGGATCTACTACTTCGTGCATGGCGTAATTGCCGTGTGCATCGTGGGCGTTAGTTGGCGCGCGACGCGTAAGCTCTATGATACGCCTGTCCAGGACAAAGCAATTTGGCTAGTGGGATTGGGCTGCTGCGTGTTCGCATTGATCAGCGTCCGCTTCAAGGACTACTCTTATATGACTTTGATTGTGCCTGCCTACCTTGTTTTCGAGCGGGCCGTGGTTGACAAGAAAGTGTTGCTGGTCGCTCTCGCAAGCTTTTCGGCGGCTCGGGTGACCCTCCCTGGTGTGGTTGAGGTGGCGCCCTTCTGGTGGAGTTATTACCCGCTGCTTATCGCTTTTGGCGTTTGGTACCTATACATTCGCACTATTCATTCGCCCGTGCGCCCGCATCAGGCTCAGCCGCAATGATATAGGCAGGCACCAGAGTCGCGGGCTACAGATATCCCCGCCCAACTATCGCTCTTCCTGCGGTGGGCAGAGGGTTGACTATGATGGATCCCGGTAAGGTCGTCCCGACTGGTATAGCTTCAGCAATTGCCGATTTCTGTCGGCAACATCGTGTTGCCCGGCAGCAACGGCCAGGTCACGCGCTTTCTCGGCCGCGGCAATCGCCTCGCCGAACCGGCCGGTCTCAGCGTAGGCGGCCGCCAGCGTCCCGACCAGAACGGGCATTTGGTACCCGGTCAACGCGCAAGCGCGCTCGGCTAGCCGGACGGCTTCAGCCCCGTTGCGGTTCGCCGCGTCAGGATCGGAGGAAAGCGTCCAGGCGAGGTTGTTCAGGGCCGGAACGAGGTCAGGGGAGATGCTGAGCGCCTGGCGGTACTGGCAAATGGCCTCGGCGCCGCGCCCGAGCGTGGCGAGCACCTGGCCGGCCTTCACTTGGTTGAGTGGCGTGAGCCCCAACGCCATCGCCGCCTGAACATTGGTCAGTGCTCCCTGCCTGTCTCCGCTCCGCTGCAGAAGTTCAGCATAACCCAAGTGGGCTTCCGGTGTGGATCGGATGCGCAGCGAGTCTTGATACTGCCGCGCTGCCTCCGATGTCTTGCCGGCGGTGGCCAGGACCCCGGCCAGGCGCCACTGAATATCGCTGCGGTAGGGGTGATCACCCAATTCGCGGATCATGTGCTGGAAGAGGGTAGTGCTGTTCCGCCAGATCCCCACCTGGCGCACCGTCAGCCCGGCCCAGAACACAGCCAGAACCGCCATCGCGGCGGTGGTTGCCGCAAACAGTCGTGGCTGGGAACTCGCCTTCCAAAGCGCTGCCGCCAGGAGGACTGCCCAAACCACTCCTTGCACATACCCGTAACGGTCGGACGTGTAGTGGGGGTGTTCGGTCAAACCCAACATCGGCACCAGCAGCGCCAGGTGGCTGGTCCACAGCGCCAGCGCCCAGGGCCATCGGCGGCGGCGCGACACCAGCACTGCCGTCAGCCCCGTGACCAACGCCGCGCTCAGCCAGAAAGGCCAGGTGTTGGGATTGAACTCTACCAGTCGGGCGTAAACCGGCGACAGGTGAAACGGCAGCCAGGGTTTCCAAAGATAATAGGCCCACCCGTAAAATGCCTGCATGGCCCGCGCACCCATGCCAAACTGCTCCAGGCTCACGGGAGGCCCGAGCATGGTGTTCGAAGCCCGCAGCAACAGCGTCACCACCAATACGACCCCCGAGACCAACGCGTAAGGCGCTTTTTCCAGCCAGATGCGACGAGCTGAGATATTCCACAAATTGGCCAGCCCGGGCTGAAACCGCCGCAACGGGTAGAAGTCTATCACCACTAGCACGGCGACCAATGGAAGACCAATCGGAAAGCTGAGCAGCGACACTCCATAGCTGAGGATGGAAAGCCAGTAAAGCCTCCGACGCCCGCTCTGTGCGGTCGCGGCTTCCGAGCGCAGGTAACACAAGACCGAGAGCATCAGGAAGAAAAAGGGCTGAACGTAGTTGCGGCCGGCGTCCCAGGCGACCGACTCGACCCTGAAAGGATGGACCGCCCACAAGAGCGCCCCGAGAGCGGAGCATAGCCAGGTTTGGCGGTTCCCCGTTCTGGCCGGGTCGTTCCTCGCGGCCAGCAGAAGTAACCGCTGGATCAGAAAGAAGACCAGGACGGTATTCGCGGCATGGAGAAGAAGATCTGTCAGGTGGTACCCCATCGGATTCAGGCCGCTGAACTGCCAGGTGATTGCCCAGCTCAGCCAACCCAGCGGCACATACCGTGGCGGGTAATCGCACGTCGTGAAGATCCAGCGCAGATTCGCCGCGCTGAACCCCTGGATGTGTGGATTCGCGTAGACGTTGACGTCATCATCCCACTGGACGAAATCGGCGAACAACACGCGGTGGAAGACCGCAAAGGTCGCGAGGAACAGCACGAGGCCGGTTAGCCAAACACGTCGCATTGCCTGCAAAGGATCGCCAGTATGGTAAATCGCCCGCGGACAGCCTGTCCGAGGGCGCTCGGATGCTACTGGCCGGCTGGGTTTTGTCCACCCGCAAACATATCCGCCACTCACCAAAGTAGTCGGGGGCATGACAGAAATATTCAGAAAGAGTTGTTTACCGGAACGTCGGCCCGTCCGTGTATGGCTTTGATTACAGGATGCTTCCACCTGCTTCGTTTTCTTTGTCTTCTTCTGTTAAGTTATTCCTCCGTCCCGGTTCGCGCCGGACAACCGATGCATGCGCCTGTCTTACACCAAGCAAACGAAGGAAACGAAGAATTCTGTCCCGTGCCTCTTCCTGAATTGGTGTCCATTTGTGGTTGCACTAAACCGTTGGCGCTTCAGCGGTTCACCCGCCTGCTCCGTTTGGCGGTTGTCGGCGCGCCCGGGAATGGGCAAGATAGCGGTGCCCGATGAACCGCATCAACAACAGGCGGCTCGCGCCGCTTCTTGGCTTGCTCCTGGCCGCCGCGACCCTGGCCGCCTTCTGGCCGGTGATTCATCACGACTTTGTCAACTGCGACGACCAGGCTTACGTGTATGAAAACCCGGCTCTCGTGGCCGGCCTGAGCTGGCCGGCGGTAGTTTGGGCCTTTACCACCGGCTACGCCGGCAACTGGCATCCGTTAACCTGGCTTTCGCACCTGCTGGACGTGCAGTGGTTCGGCCTCAAAGCCGGCGGGCACCATTTCACAAGCCTTCTGTTGCATGTCGCAAACACGCTGCTGCTGTTCGTCGTGCTGAGGCGCATGACCGGCGCCCTGTGGCGCAGCGCCCTGGTGGCCGCCCTCTTCGCCCTGCATCCGCTGCACGTCGAGTCAGTCGCCTGGATTGCCGAGCGCAAGGATGTGCTGAGCGCCTTCTTTTTCCTGTTAACCCTGTGGGCTTACGCACGCTATGCGGAGGGAGGGAGACTGCAGGCTGGAGTCTGGAGGCTGGAGGAAGCGGGCAGAATCCAGGAGTCCGGAGCCGACGCCACTCACCACGTGCGCCCTCCACAGTTCTGCGACGGAGAACGGGCACCACGTGCCGCCCCTACAGCCTCCAGCCTCCAGCCTGCAGCCTTCTATTGCCTCGCCCTCATCTTCCTCGCCTTGGGCCTGATGAGCAAGCCGATGCTGGTAACGCTGCCCTTCGTGCTGCTCCTCCTCGACTACTGGCCGCTCCGCCGACTCCGACTCTCAACTCTCAACTCTCAACTCTCAGCTCTCTGGCCGCTGCTCAGGGAAAAGCTCCCCTTCTTCGCCCTCGCCGCCGCGTCGAGCGTGGTGACATTTGTCGTGCAGCAACGGGCCGGCGCGGTTGCCGCCGTCGAAGTGTTGCCACTGGACCTGCGGTTGGAGAACGCGGTGGTATCCTATGCCATTTACCTGGCCAAGACCCTGTGGCCGTCCGGGCTGGCAATCTTCTATCCCTACCGCTATGAGCTGTCCTCTGGACTGCTGGCCGCCGCGGTGCTGGCTATGATTATTCTGACCGTGCTGGCGTTGATTAGTCTTCGCCGGCAGCCTTACCTTGCGGTGGGCTGGTTCTGGTTTCTCGGGACGCTCGTCCCCGTGATAGGGATCGTGCAGGTTGGACAGCAGGCCCTGGCCGATCGGTACACCTACCTTCCCTTGATTGGCGTCTTCCTTGGCGTTATCTGGGCGCTGGCAGATTGGCTGGGAGCTACCCCTGCCAGTGGCCCGGGCCGACGAATCGCCCTGTTTGGCGTTGCAGTGCTGGCGCTAATGGCGTGCCTGGCCCTGACCCGAGGCCAGGTCCGGTATTGGCAAGATTCGGAAACCCTGTTCCGCCATGTCTTGGCCGTAACCACCAACAACGCACTTGCCCACCATTCGCTCGGGGACATATTGGCCAAGCGAGGTCGAATTGAAGAGGCGGAAACTCACTTCGCCGAGGCGGTGCGGATCAAGCCGAGGTATGCCGAGGCGTTAAGCGATTTGGGGCTGACACGAGTCATGCGGGGGAAACTGGAGGAGGGCATCGGCCTTTACCGGGCTGCAATCGCGGCTCAGCCCGGCAACTGGAGGACGCACCACAACCTGGCGCGGGCGCTGTGCCTGCAAGGCAAGTTCGACGAAGCGGTTCCGGAATATCGAGCGGCCCTGGAGCTGGAACCCGGCGCCAGCGAAACGCGCGGCGCGTTCGCCGCGGTCCTGGTGCAGTTGGGCAGGACGAACGAGGCCTGCCAGGTCTTCGAGGAGGCGCTCAAGCTCAAGCCGAATGACGCCGCGTCGCATTTTCAGTATGCCAGCCTGCTGCTGGCCCTGGGGCAAGCCGAGGCGGCGGCGCGGCATTTCGAGGCGGCGCTGCAATGGGCGCCAGGCAACGCCGAAGCCCATCGCCGCTACGGCCTGCTGCTGGCCGACAGTGGCAAGACGCAGGAGGCCCTCGCGCACCTTCGCGAGGCGGTTCGGCTGCGGCCCGGGGCGGAGGCGCACTACAATTTGGGGACGCTGCTGCTCCAGCAGGGCCAACCGGAGCAGGCGGTTGAGCAGTTTCGCCAGTCGCTGCGGCTTAAGCCCGATGTGCCGGCGGTGCTGAACGACCTGGCCTGGGTCCTGGCCGCCAATGCGAGCGACGGCGCGCGCAACGGGGCCGAGGCGGCGAGCCTGGCGGAGCGGGCTTGCAAGCTGACCGAGTTCCGGGAGCCGCTGCTGCTCGGCACCCTGGCGGCGGCGTATGCGGAAGCCGGCCGGTTTGCGGAGGCGCGCAGCACGGCCCAAAGGGCGATTGAAGCCGCGCAAGCCGCGGGGCAGGCGGAGCTGGCGGCGCGCAACCGGGAGCTGTTGAAGTTGTACGAGGCCGGCAAGCCCTGCCGACAGTAGAGACACGGATATCCAAGTCCAGCGTCCTGCACCGCAGGCATGGCGGAGAGGGGACAATGGCGATACCGCTCCTGGAATACGTGCCTTCCTGCCAAAGCGGCGTGGCGCTTCGCTTCCCGCCGCAGTCCAAGTTCTTGTTTTTCGGCTCCTTTGTATTCATGTCTCGGCTTTGCGTGAGACTAGAACCATGCCATGCTGGCGGGACTGAAATGAACACTGGCGGCCACAAGAGCTTCCTCGCATCGCACCGCGCCCTGGTAGTGTGCCTGCTGCTGGCGGCGGTGACGCTGGCGGTATTCTGGCCGGCGGTTCACCATGAGTTCATCAACTACGATGACCCGGATTACGTCACCGAAAACCCACACGTCCAAAGAGGTCTAACCCGAGAGGGACTAGCTTGGGCCTTCGGGCGTATCCACGGCGAGGGGACTTACTGGCATCCGTTAACCTGGGTTTCTCACATGCTGGACTGCCAGTTGTTCGGCCTGAGGCCGCAGGGTCACCATATGACCAGCGTGCTATTCCACACGGTCAATGCGGTGCTGGTTTTCTTGGTCTTCCGAAGCCTGACAGGCGCGTTTTGGCGGTGTGTGCTGTTAGCCACTTTATTTGCGCTTCATCCGCTGCAAGTTGACTCAGTGGCGTGGGTGACCGAACGCAAGAACCTGCTGAGCGCGTTCTTCTGGCTGCTGACCACCTGGGCTTACGCGCGCTATGCCGAGGGCGGGAGACTGCAGGCTGGAGGCTGGAGGCTGGAGGAAGCGGGAAGAATCCAGGAGTCCGGAGCCGACGCCACTCACCATGTCCGGCCTCCACAGTTCCGCGACGGAGAACGGGCACCACGTGCCACCCCTCCAGCCTCCAGCCTCCAGCCTCCAGCCATCTATTGCCTGGCCCTGTTCTTCTTCGTGCTCGGACTGATGTGCAAGCCGGTGCTGGTAACGCTGCCCTTCGTATTGCTGCTGCTCGATTACTGGCCACTCCGGCGCCTACAACTCTCAACACTCGACCTTCGACTCTCAACTCTTCGGCCCCTGGTCCTGGAGAAGCTCCCATTCTTCGCGCTGGCAATCGCCTCGAGCCTGATCACGATCATAGCCCACCGCGGTGTGGGCACACTGGGATCTGTTGCCGGCCCACCTTGGGAAATGCGCATTGAGAACGCCCTGCTATCCTATGTTCGCTACCTGGGCAAGGCCTTGTGGCCGTCGCACCTTGCGGTCTTTTATCCCTATCCCACCGCCTGGCCGGCATGGGAAGCGGTCACCTGCGGGCTGCTGCTGATGGTCATCTGCGGCCTGGTTCTGAGCACGGCCCGGCGCTGTCCCTGGTTGTTCGTGGGCTGGTTTTGGTTTCTGGGGGTGCTGGTGCCGTTCATCGGGCTGGTTCAGGCGGGAGAACAAGCGATGGCGGATCGGTTCATGTACGTTCCGGTCATCGGGATCATCGTTGCGATCGTGTGGGGATCCCACAGTCTGCTGGGATGCGGCCGCACGCGGCAACCTGGATTGTTGATAGCCGGGTCCGCGGCAGTCGTCCTCTGCATGGTCGTAACACGCCAACAGCTTGGGTATTGGAAAACCAGTGAGACTCTGTTCCGGCATGCGATTGAGGTCACCAAGGATAATTACCTTGGCCATAAAGGCATTGGCGACGCGCTCATCACGCAGGGCCGGGTGGACGAGGCGATCGAGCAATACCAGGAAGCCCTCCGCCTGAAGCCCAATCGCGCCGAGTCCTACAACAACCTCGGCCTCGCGCTCCACCGCAAAGGCCGCGCCGACGATGCCATCAGCCAATATTACCAGGCCATTCGCCTGAAACCGGCTGACGCCACCGTCCGCAACAATCTCGCCATCGCCCTGGCCGGCAAAGGCCAGACTGACGAGGCGATCGGCCAATTTCAGGAGGCCCTCCGCCTGAAGCCGAACAGCGCGGAAGCACACAACAACCTTGGCCTCGCTCTCTACCGCAAAGGCCGCAACGACGAGGCGATCAGCCAATATCAGGAGGCGCTCCGCTTGAAACGGAACTACCCTTTCGCCTGCAACAACCTCGGCAGCGCCCTCCTCAAGAAGGGTCAGATTGACGAGGCGATCCGCCAGTTCCAGGAAGCCCTCCGGCTGAAGCCGGATTACGCTAACGCCCGGAACAACCTGTCCCGCGCACTGGGAATGAAGAACGCTCCGGCAGAGGCCGGTCCTGCTCGTCGTTAGCCTGGCGGAGAGGGGACAATGGCGATACCGCTCCTGGAATACGTGCCTTCCTGCCAAAGCGGCGTGGCGCTTCGCTTCCCGCCGCAGTCCAAGTTCTTGTTTTTCGGCTTTTTTGTATTCATGTCTCGGCTTTGCGTGAGACTAGAACCATGCCATGCTGGCGGGACTGGAATGAACACTGGCGGCCACAAGAGCTTCCTCGCATCGCACCGCGCCCTGGTAGTGTGCCTGCTGCTGGCGGCGGTGACGCTGGCGGTATTCTGGCCGGCGGTTCACCATGAGTTCATCAACTACGACGACAACTGTTACGTCGTTCAGAACTACCACGTGCAAGCTGGATTGACCTGGCCCGGCCTGGCCTGGGCCTTCGGCCGGCTCCACGGCGACGGCACTTATTGGCATCCGCTGACGTGGGTGTCGCACATGCTGGATTGCCAGCTCTTCGGGCTGAAGCCGGCCGGCCATCATCTGGTCAACCTGTTATGGCATGCCCTCAACAGCGTGCTGGTGTTCGTGATATTCCGGCGCCTGACCCGCGCGTTCTGGCGGAGCGCGCTGCTGGCCGCGCTGTTCGCGCTGCATCCTTTGCAGGTGGACACCGTCGCCTGGGTGGCCGAACGCAAGAACCTGCTGAGCGCGTTGTTCTGGCTGCTGACCATCTGGGCTTACGCGCGCTATGCCGAGGGCGGGAGACTGCAGGCTGGAGTCTGGAGGCTGGAGGAAGCGGGAAGAATCCAGGAGTCCGGAGCCGACGCCACTCACCATGTCCGCCCTCCACAGTTCCGCGACGGAGAACGGGCACCACGTGCCACCCCTCCAGCCTCCAGCCTCCAGCCTCCAGCCTTCTATTGCCTGGCCCTGTTCTTCTTCGTGCTCGGACTGATGTGCAAGCCGGTGCTGGTCACCCTGCCCTTCGTGCTCCTCCTTCTCGACTATTGGCCGCTGGCCCGGCTAATGCGGCACCGGGTAGCCACCGACGAGAGTCGGCGCGTTCACCCGGCAGGGCGGATGGCGCCGACTGACGTCGGCGGCTACGCCCTGTCAACGAGCCGCGGAAAGGATGAGGAACCACAATTTGCGGTCCTCCGTCGCCTGGTCCTGGAGAAGCTCCCCTTTTTCGTCCTGTCCGCCGCGTCGTGTTTCATTGCCGTCGCCGGCAACCGCGCGGTGGGGGCGATGCTGGACGCCGCGGCCGGGTTCCCCATCCAGATTCGTCTTCAAAACGCTCTCTTTTCCTACGCCAAGTATATTGGGAAATCCCTCTGGCCGGTTAACCTCGCCGTCTTCTATCCTTATCCGGAACAATTCCCCCTTTGGCGGGCAGTCGGCTGCGGCTTGCTGCTCGTGGTCATCTCCGGCCTTGCCCTGATCGCCGCCCGCCGCCGTCCACACCTGCTGGTCGGCTGGTTCTGGTTTGCCGGTGTGCTGGTGCCGTTCTCGGGGCTGATCCAGGCGGGCGAGCAGGCCATGGCCGACCGCTTCGCCTACGTGCCGTTGATGGGCTTGCTTCTGCTGGTGATCTGGACCGCGGAAGAACTCACCCGCGGCTGGCGCCGACGGCGCCTGTTCCTCATCACGGCGTCCGCCGCCGCGTTGGTCTGTTGCGCGGCGCTCTCCCGCCGGCAAATCGGTCATTGGCAGGACAGTGTGACCGTCTTCACCCACGCTCTTGCGGCCATGGGCGAGAGCGCCCGGGGCCACGCAAATCTGGGCATGGCCCTCGCCGACAAGGGAGAAACCGAGGCCGGCATCCAGCAACTCCTGGAGGCCATCCGACTGGACCCGGCGCATGCCGTCGCCCACATGGTTGTGGGGCATTCCCGCACCCGGCAGGGGCGGTTTGATGAAGCCATCGAGCATTACGAGGCCGCCTTGCGGCTCAAGCCGAACTTCCCCGAAGCCATCAACAACCTGGCCTGGCTGAGGGCCACTCACCCCGATCCCAAGTATCGCAACGGTGCCGCCGCCGTGGACCTGGCGGAGAGCGCGTGCCGCCTGACCGAGCGCCAGGAACCCCTGTTCCTTGGCACTCTGGCTGCTGCGTATGCCGAAGCGGGTCGGTTCGACGACGCGATCAAGACCGCCGAGCAAGCGCAGGCACTGGCCGCCGCCTTCGGTCGTGAAGAGCTCGCGGCCAGGAACCGGCAGTTGCTGGAGCTATATCGTGCCGGGAAGCCGTTTCATGAACCAGCGGCGCTCACCCGGTAGGGACGCCTCGCCGAGGCGTCCGTCCCGAGCCGCCGGCCGCGGGCGTTTCGGCGCAACGCCCTTGCCTCGCAACTTTGATTTGGCGCTGGTGTTATTCTCGCAGGACAGTATAGTACGCTTATGAAGCACGGTGAAAAAATGGTCATCGGCACGCTGGCCGGCCTGGCTTTCTGCCTGGCCGCCAACGCGGTTACCAGCGATTCGCCCGGCAACCCCTACCTGAGCATCGTCGAGCGCAACGTCTTTGCCCTCAAACCGCCCGCGCCGCCGCCCGACCCGGAAGCCAACAAGCCACCGCCTTCCAAAATCCTGCTTCAGGGAATCACCACCTTCGGCGGCGTCAAGCGCGTGCTGTTCAAGATGGCGCCGCCGGCCAAGCCCGGCGAGAAGCCCGCGGGCGATCAGTCCTATGTGCTGGCCGAGGGCCAACGAGACGGCGACATAGAAATCCTGGAGATCAACCCCGATGCGCGCACGGTGAAGGTCAACAACTCCGGCACGATCACCGACCTGAATTTCGAGGAGAATGGCATCAAGGCGCCTGCGGGCCCCGCTCCGGGGGCGGCGCCCACCCCGCCTGGGTTCGTGCCGTCGCCAGGCGCAAATCCGGTTGCGCCGGCCGGTGGCGCTTCGCCTTTTAACCGTCCCGTGCGTCTGCCGACTACGGCCAACACCATGACCGTGCCAACCCCGGCTGCTGCCGCACCCTCCTCGATGGGCGCCACACCCACCTACTTTTCCCCTGCCGGCGGTGCTCCCGCCTATGGTGGCAGGACGGCCAACCTGGCGGTCGGCGGTTTGTCTGTGCCGCTCACTGGCTCCGGTGCGGCCCAGTCCCAAACGCAGACTCAACCGGGCACTCGGTCCACATCCACAATACCCCCTGAGCAAAGGGCGGCTCTGATTGAGGCCTACCGGGAGAAGATGAGGCAGCAGGGGGTAACGTGGCCGCCCGAGGTACCACCCCTACCTCAGTAATTGCAGGCTGGGGAGTGCGGAACGCCAAGGGCGAGTCCAAACGCTTGTTTCCAGCAGCCGCCGCCAGTAGGATGCGGTGATTAGTCTTGAGCGGCTGAGGGTGCTTAAGCCTCTTCCTGGGCGTGTTGCGGAATCCGTTTGCAGAGTTGAAGGTGTGGCTCCGGACCAGGGTGCCTTGGCATTCTCACGAGTTTCTGATGACTCACCCTCACCCCGGTTGCTGCGACTTTTCAGCTGGGTTTGCCAAGCTTCTCACGCGCGCGTTGCAGCGCGTCACGCGCCTCGGCCCAGCCCGGCGCCAGGCGCAGCGCTTCGCTGAAGCTGGCGGCCGCTTGCTCGAACGCCCCGCGTTTCATCCATTCCAGGCCGAGGTAGTAATGGCTCTGGGGGATGGCCGGCTGGAGCCGCAGCCCTTCCGCGAAATTGCGCAGCGCATCGTCGGACTTGCCCTGGGCGCTCAGCGCCCGGCCCAGGTTGATGTAGGGACCGAACTCCTCCGGATCGAGGCGGGCGGCCTCCGCGCAATGCGCGATCGCACCGGCGTAATCGCCCAATTCCAGCAGCGCCAGCCCCAGGGCATTCTGCGCCTTGGCATAACCGGGCTTCAGCCGAACCGCCTTTCCCAGGCAGTTGGTGGCTTCCTGCGACCGCCCGCTCGCAATCAAGGCAATACCCAGGTTGAGGTTCGCGTCCACATGGTCCGGCTTGCGGCGCAACGCCGCCCGGTAGTGCTCGATGGCATCGCTGGTCCGGTTCGAGTGCTGGAATACGTAGCCCAGGTTGTAGCGGGCGATGAAACTGTCCGGGTAAATCGCCACGCAATGCCGCCACAGCGTCTCACCGTTCCGCCACACCCCAGCCTGCAGCCACGTCAGCCAACCGCATGCCGCCAGAATCACCCCCGCCATCACCCAGGTTATGGTGGCGCGGGGCCAGTGACAACAGGTAGCGCGGGCGTCCTCGCCTGCGAGTTCTGGCTGCGTCCCGCTGCCACGTAGGGCGCCCTCGCCGGGCGGGACGCCCGGCAAACCCGCAGGCGAGGACGCCCGCGCTACTTGGTCAGCGGCGCACCACACCAGCGCGATGAACAGCCCGATGAAAGGCACATAGGTATAACGATCGGCAATGGCCTGGTACCCCGCCTGGACAAGACCTATGGTAGGAACGAGCACGCCGAGGAAGAAAAGCCAGCCGACAATCAAGTAGGGCGCCGACCGCGCCCGCCGCACCACCCACACAGAAATCACCGCCAGCACCAGCACCGCTCCGGTCACTTGCCACCAAGCCCAGTGGTCCGGCATCGGATACAGCGCGACCAGGTCCGCCGGCCAGATCATTTTCCACAAATACCGCACGTAGGATACCGGCACATTGCCAAGTCGAAGGGTCCAGGGAACCGCTTCGGCTGAGAGAATGCTGCCGCCGGCCTTCACCCCCAGATAAGTGACCAGGCAGGAGGCCGCGCTCAGAGCGAAGAAAGGAAGCTTCTCCAGGAGGAGGGGCCGAAGAGTTGAGAGTTGAGCGTCGAGCGTTGAGAGTTGGAGGCGCCGGAGTGGCCAGTAATCGAGCAGCAGCAGCACGAAGGGCAGCGTCACCACCATCGGCTTGCTCATCAGGCCGAGGGTGAAGAAGAGGAGGGCGAGGCAATAGAAGGCTGCAGGCTGGAGGCTGGAGGCTGGAGCGGTGGCACGTGGTGCCCGTTCTCCGTCGCGGAACTGTGGAGGGCGCACGTGGTGAGTGGCGTCGGCTCCGGACTCCTGGATTCTTCCCGCTTCCTCCAGCCTCCAGACTTCAGCCTGCAGTCTCCCTCCCTCCGCATAGCGCGCGTAGGCCCACAGGGTTAACAGGAAGAAGAAGGCGCTCAGGACATCCTTGCGCTCGGCCACCCACGCCACCGACTCCACATGCAGCGGGTGCAGGGCGAAGAGCGCGGCGACCATCACGCTGCGCCAGAACGCCCCCGTCATCCGCTTCACCACCCCGAATAGCAGCAGCGTGTTGGCCACGTGGAACCCGAGGCTCACCAGATGATGCCAGCCCGCGTTCAAGCCGAACAGCTCGCAATCCAGCATGTGCGACCACCACGTCACCGGATGCCAATACTCGAACCACGAGGTCGTCAGCCCCCACCACAGTCCTTGTAGCGTCAGCCCGCTGAGCACGTGCGGGTTCTGGAGGATCATGGTGAACTCGTCGTAGTTGGTGAACTCAAACCCGGTGACCTGCCAGTACACCGCCAGCGTCGCCGCCGCCAGCAGCAGGCAGACCAGTTCCGTGCGGCGAGACGCTATAAAGTCTTTCAATCCACCAGCATTCATTTCAGCCGCGCCAGCATGGCATGGTTCGTGTCTCGCGCAAAGCCGAGATACGAATTCACACGAAGCCGAAGAGCGTGATTTTGGACTGCGGCGGGAATCGAAGCGCTTTGGCACAAAGACGCGGAATAGAACGTGGAGATTGCCAAGGCACGCAGGCGCAGATATCCCCTCCGGGAAACACCGTCAGGGGTGGCTCGGCAATGCCCACATGATTCCATTTGTTTTTCAGCGGCGCGATGAGGCGAAGGTTGGAACGGGCAGGCTGCGTGTCCGCCGGGGGCAGCGGTTGGCCGGGCCAAACATGACGCGCGCCGCTGGAAACAAAATGGATGGCGGTTGGTGGCGGTTCTATAGACAGGTCTACCAGGGGGAATTTTGCGGTCTGATTGCCCTGCGGCAGCGGTACAAAAGGAAAGCCGCCCTTGCGGGCGGCTTTCGTGATTAATTAAGAGTATTTGGCTTACTTGCGGCGACGGAAGATCATCATGGCCGCAATGCCGAGGCCCGCCAGAGCGAACGTGCTCGGCTCAGGAATAAACGCCGGCGCCAAGGTGATCCCACCGAACGTATTCCGAGTAATCGCCGCAGCCCCCGGAGGAGTTGCGAGCGGGTCGCCCGTCGCGGTCGTGAAGACGCCAGACATGCCGATCAGCGCGTTGCCGGCCAGAGCTTGCTCCAGAGCGAGGTCAAACGTGGTTGCCGCACCAGTCCAGCCCAGCGCGAAGTAGCTGGCACTGGCACCCCCGGCGACACCCTGGAGGGTGAACGTACCGCCGTTAAAAATGCCGTTACCAGTATTTACTAATACTGCGGACGGAGCACCAGAAGCACCGAGTCCACCAGCAAAGGGCGGATTTGCCGCCAGGAAGGCCGCCAGCGAGCTGAAGTTCGCGAACTGCTTGCCATCCGCACCCGCCGTGAACATCGGGGCCACCACTTCGCTGCCCTTCGGCGCGGCGAAGAGTTGAACGTAGCCCGTGCCTTTCGGCAGGGTGATGACGGTCGAGTTATCTTTACTCGTCCATTGCTTTACCAGCCCGGTTTGGTTACCGAAGCTGACTGTTCCCTGCGCGAAGAGCGATGTCGTCAGCGCGGTCAGGGCCAATATACCAAGTAGTTTCTTCATAGGTTATGTTTTTGTTTTTGTTGTGGGGTCTTTCTTAAATATGTTTTGGTTTGTTGGTTATGTTTGTTGAGGGTCAATGTTATGGGGCAACGGTGAACGTGCGGGTGAAGTTGTAGGTCGCGCCCGATCCGTTCAGATAAAACACCGCGTCGGCTGGGTTCAGCAGCGGGCCCGCCACGTTGTTGCCAGGGGCACCGCCGTTATCCCATGCGCCAGCCAGGTAGAGGAACTGAGCATTGTCCCAAGTCGCAGCCGACTTGTTCCAAGTGTAGATACTGTCGAAGTCGTTGCCGACATCCGCTCCCGGCCAATTCGCAGCAACGGGAACCTTATTAGCCAGAGGGAACAGACCATTAGGTGTGCTGTAGGGGATGGTCCCTTGCGGAACTTCGCCCACGAAGGTCAGCGTGCCGGTGGCATTGGGCAGGACGAAGAAGCCGATGCCATTGCTGATGGTGACGTTGTTGTCCCACGCCCCGCCCAGCCACAACGGGTTACTGTTGTCCCAAGTGGCCGCTGATTCGTTCCAGAAATACAGCGAGCTGAAGTCCTGGGAGCCGTCGCCATTGTCCATCTTGATGGTGTTGTTGATCCCGTAGTTGCCGTCAACCGGAGCCAACGGCAGCGACAGGAACGCTAACTTGCCAGCTTCCAGCGAGACGTTTACATAGCCAACGACGTTGGCTGAGTAAACGTTCTGCGCCACAGCCGAAGTAAGCATGGCCGCCAAGGCAGCCACACCGAGTAGTACTTTTGTTCTCATTTTTTCTATTATGTAGTTATGTGTTTACCGTGTGTGCGCTCACTATCACAAAAGAGCGGGCCCCTGTCAACAGTTTTCTAAACTTTTTTTGAACAATTTCAGGGTCATGAACTAGACCCTTTTTGCCGTTTCCAGGCCAATTACCGCTAATCCGGACCAGGCCATAACTGGCCTATTTCAAGCGCTTTTCGTGCCATTTGTCAAGGGCGAATGGGTACGCGAGGCAAGACGGGCGCACGACAGGTTTCTTCGGAGTTGGCGGCCGGCCTGTCATTAACACCCCGCTTCAGCGGTTCAGGGCGGTGGATAAACCGCTGAAGCGGTTCCAAGGCTGAGACCATCCCCCACACCCCGCTGAAGCGGGGTGTTAATGAGGGGGTGATTTCCTATTTAAGTAGAATGAAATCAGCATGTTACGCTGGATTCCATCTGACGGGGTGCCAATTGTGTACCTACGGTGTGTATCTGGTGTGGATACGGTTAGGATACGGAGGGAGGACGGCCACTGGATGGCCACTGGATGGCCACTAGACGGCCGGGAGACGGCCGGGGGGACGGCCAGCACCTGCCAACGGGCGGCCGGCTGGCTGGGAAATAACAGATGGCCTGGTGGGGCAGCCCCGGGCGGCTCAACAGGAGGCGAGGCAGCCGAGCCGTTCACGGAATGGCGGGTCACCGCGGAGGCGCAGGCGCGTTGGCGGGGCGTTGCGGCGCCATGGCCCTGGCTGGAATGGCATTGGTGCCCAGCTTGCCGCGGCGGACTTTCTGGGGCTTCGGGGCGAGGAGACTGCGGAATCCACGAGGGAAGGCGGGGGACTCCAGCCAGTCGGCCAACAGGTGCAGTTCGCTCCCTGTGAATCCCAGCTGCGAGTTGCGCAGAAAGCTGAGGCTGGCGGGCCCGTCCTGGATGACTTCAGTGCCCGAGTTGCCCAGGCTGGGCCCAACCTCGAGCAACAAGCCATAGGCGGCAGTGCTGGGCTGCATTTGCGGCAGGTAGAGCGCCAGCCGGGCGGTCTGGCCGAGATAGACCCAATGATTGACTTTGGCCGGAGTGATTTCCCAATCGTAGTAAACCAGGTTGGTTCGCGTGGTCAACTGGGCGAACAGCTCGGCTGGGGCGGGCGGGCTTTTTTCGGGCGGCTTCGGCCCGAGCCGGGCCAGCAGAAAATCCCCGCCGGAAGCGGTGTAGGCTTCCAGCATCGGCGAGAACATGGGGATGCCCGTCCAGCGAAGACACAGCGGTTCCTTGGCGAACTCGAGCGCCCCGAAGGCGTTATTGGTGACCCAGGGGTTGTATTCGGCCTGGATTTGGGGGCCAATGGCCCGAAGCAACGCGGCGGCGTTGGTCAGAGGCGCAGCGGCAAAGGAAGGCGTGGGCGCAGCGGTTGAGGCCCAGGCGCAAAACTGGTTGGGCGGTGATTCGATTTGGAATTTCTTTAGCCAGCTTAGCCCGGCAAGCCAGGATCGGACGCCCCGGATCGCGGCGAAGCTGACCAGGGGTTCGCGGATGAGGTTGGTGGGGATGTTCCACGGTTCGAGCTGGAGGTTAAGCGGCTGGGGGAATGTCAACTGGCCCGCCGTCCGCACGAAGCCGGCCTTTGCAGCCCAGGACGCGGCGACCCGCGGCCATGAGTCCGGCAGCTTCCAGCCCAGCGAGAGGGCGCTGGAGACCCGCCGCAGGTCAACGTCCACGTCAAGCCAGTTATTGGTCGCGGGCAGCCCGGGGGGTGCGGTGAGAACACGCTGGGCCAGTTCGGCCAGGAGGACGTTTGTTTCGCCCGCCAAGCCCAGCAGCGTCCAGTCGCCGGCGCGGGCCAGGTCGAGGCGCGAGGGGCGCGGCGGGGCGAGGGGCAGGCGCCACGCAAGGCGGCCGGCGGGGGCGGGAAGGGATTGCGCGTTGGTCATGGCTCCCAATACGGCGGTGAGGTTCGAGGACCAGAGTTCCGCGCGGGGGGCATCGAGCCGGACCGCCAGGGCCAATTCGGCGGATTGATTTGGCTGGTGCTGGATTTGCGCATAACACTCCTGCCGCAGCAGGTCATGCAGCAACGGGCGCAGCTTGCCGGCCAGTTGGTGGCTGGCAATGACGGGCTGATTGCTGATCACCACCTGGGTGGGGAGATTGGTGCCGGCCGGTGGGGAACCAGCCACCGTTAGTTGATTGCTGATCACCAGCAGGATGTTGGTGAATCCGGCGGGCTGCTCGCCGGTCAGCGCCAGCGCGAGCTTGTCCAGCGTCTGCGCTTCGAGTCTCTCGGCTCTGGGCAGCGCCCAGGCGTTGACCAGGTAATTGGTGCTCTTCCCGGTCACGATATGCTGCTTGCCCACCCAATGCACCCGGGCGATGGTCGCGGGCGGAGCTTTGGCAACCGAGGGGCGGGCTGCTTCTGAGGGGGACTTCTTGCAGCCGGCACCCGAAACAAGGAGGAGCGCGGCCAATGATCCCAAACCAAGACACTTCATTCGCATAGCGGGTGAGGTTCTACAAAAACGCCTCGCGTTGCGCAAGGGCAACTCGAGCCACGGATGGAGGATCATCACGGCGAGTGACAGAGTCGGAATCGGACCGGAGCGACGGACGGCCTCTCCCGTGGCTGAGCATTGCGCGCATATTTAAACATCGTCGCAGGCCACTCCCGAAGGGACGGCTGAAGGGTGAAGGCCTCCGTTCCCGTTCAGCCGTCCCTGCGGGACTGGGATTCATTGCGCGTCGGCCACCCAACGTTGAAACGTTGGGCTATGGTCATTCATCCCTTTGGGATTCACGGATGTGCGGCCTCAAGTTGTGGTTGATGCCCAGCCCTTGGGGAGAGGGAGGACCATTGGCCGCGCTGCGGCCAGTCAAGTCGTTCAGGCATTGCGAGCGACGGACGGGCCGGGCACCCTCTCCCCGGGGCGGCTCAAGAGCCGGCAAAGTAGCCCAGTTCCCGGAGGGACATGTAGTCTTTGGGCCGGTCCTGGGTGGCGCGGCCGAGGATGACGTGGTCGAGGACTTCGATCTTGAGCAGTTGGCCGGCCCGGATGAGGTCGCGGGTGACTTTGATGTCGGCTTCGGAGGGGGTGGCTTCGCCGGAGGGATGGTTGTGGAGCAGGACGATGGCGGCGGCGTTGGCGGCGATGGCGGCTTTGAAGACGTCGCGCGGGTGGACGAGGATGGTGTCGAGGGTGCCGTCGGAGATCTTCACGACGCTAATCAGGCGGCGGCGGGTGTTGAGCAGGAGGACATGGAAGGTCTCGACGGAGCGCAGGCGGGCATCCTCGCGCATGAGGTTGGCGACGGCTTCGGGGGTGTCCAGGACGGGGGCTTCGCGGCGGAGGTCGGCGGCCATCTGGCGGGCGAGGGCGAAGGCGGCGGCGAGGGTGACGGCCTTGTCGCGGCCGATGCCTTTGACGGTCTGCAGGTCTTCGAGCGAGGCGCGGGCGAGGGCCTGGAGCGAGCCGTGTTTGCTGAGCAGTTCTTTGCCGACGTCCACGGCGTTGGCGCCCTTGAGGCCAGTGCGCAGGAGAATGGCGACCAGCTCGGCGGGGCTGAGGGAGTCGGCGCCGAGGGCGGCGAGCCGCTCGCGGGGGCGTTCGCTGGCGGGTTGGTCCTTGATGCGTGAGCCGATCATGGGGGGGAGACTTTATGGCCGGCGGAGGAAAAGGCACGAAAAAAAGGAGGTTTATCACGGATATGCGGGGAACGCCAACGGCGTTCCAGTCCAGCAGCCCAGGGTTGCGCGAACGCGCTACCCTGGGTGGGACCGAGGAGACGAACAACCCTGCAAGAGTTGGATCGCCCCCGGGATCGCCTGTTCGGGGTCGAGAGGATGCAACCCTTTCAGGGCTGACGTCTCTCGCGCCGGAAATCCAGGGTAGCGCCTTCGCGCAACCCTGGGCTGATTGATCGAACGCCGTTGGCGTTCTGCCTCGCCCGTTGCTACTCCCCGGAATTCCGTCAAGAACCAAAAGGAAGTCGACAAAGCGTCCGCGGCCAGGACCGAGGAATGGGGTGGTGGAGTGATGCGGCGTGGCAGGAGACCGACACTCCTTCGCTTCATCATCCCCCGTTCCCGCCCTCAATTGAGCTGCAATACCCGGTAGAACCGCTGGCTTCCGGCGGCGTTGGTGTCGGTGCCGGAGAGCAGGGAATCCGAGGCGACGGTGTCGAGGCCCAGCGGCGTCCAGGCGGGGGCGCTGAGGTCGTCCTTGTACAGGAGGCGGTAGGTGCGGCCGGGGTAGGTGCTCCAGGTCAGGACCGGGGCGAGGTTGCTCAGCAGGCAGGAGGCGAACCTGGGCGGCGGGATGACCACGATTTTGAAGGCCCGGGCGGCAGCCAGCGGCGGCGTGCCGTTGTCGGTGACACGAATCGCGGCGTTGTTGGTCTGAGGCGTGGAGAGCTGCGGGGCGGTCCAGGAGAACACGCCATCGGCGGAGAGGGCGGCGCCGGCGGGGCCGGCGAGGAGGCTGAAGGTGAGGATGTCCGGCGGCAGGTCGGCGTCGGCGGCAGTGTTGGTGAAGGTGAGGAAGCCGCCGGCGTTGACAGTGCGGTTGGGGATGGCGGCGAGGATTGGGGCGGTGTTGGTGTAGGGGAAGATTTCAAGGCCGGAGCAGGCTGGCTCGAAGGCGGCGCCGCGGGAGAATTGCAGGGTGATGCGGCCCGCGCTATCGGCCGCCACGTTGAACTGGCGGGTGGTGGCGCGGAACTTGGCGCCGGCGGCGGCGAGGACGTCGAAGTTGGCGAGGACCTGGACGCCGTTGAGGGCGACGTTGAATTGGCGGTCGCCGGGGGCGGTCACGGAGGGAGAGATTTCGGCAAAGTGGAGGCGCGCCTTGTAGAGTTTGCCGGGCAGCAGCCCGGGCAGGATGGTGGTGAAACCGCGCCAGCGCTCGCTTTGATACACGGCCTGCGGGGCGGGATACGTGGCGGCGCTCAGGTCAATGGCGTTGGTGACGGCGCGGGTGCTGAGGGAAGAGGTGTAAGGGGCATCGGGGTTGAAACCGCCCACGGCCGGGCCGCCGCAGTTGAAGGAGTAGTTCGAGATGGAAGTCTCGAAGGCGGCGGTGAACAGGTTGTTGTCCTCGCTGCCTTCGGGGAAGCGGTTGATGTCGTCCACATGGGCGGTGACGGTGTGGGCGCCGGGCGTGGCGGGCCAGTAGCCGCCGTTGCTGCCGCCGCTGGCGGCGAGGTTGACCGAGGCGCCGGGCGCGAGCGGGCCGGTGTAGCCGCCCGACCAGAAGCCGCCGACGCCGTCCACATTGAAGCCGATGCCGATGGTCTCGCCATTGCCGGGGGCCGGGGCGCTGCCTTGGTTTTTGACGGTGGCGGTGAACAGGACGTTGTTGCCCGGGTAGAAGGCGGCGGGGGTCCAGGCGATGGCAGTGACGACAACGTCGGGCAAGGCGTTGGTGGGAGTGGCAACGGCCTGGTTGGAGTCGGTGCTTTCGCCGGCGTTGTTCACCGCGGAGACATAGTAGTAATAGGGCGTGCCGACGGCACAGGAGGTGTCGTAAAAGGGCGGTGCGGAGACGTTGCCGGCGATCACGGTATAGGCGCCGTCGCTGGTGGTAGAGCGCTTGACGTTGAAGCTGGCCGCGTTGGCGGGGGCGGTCCAGTTGAGGGTGATGTTTCCAGGGCCGGCCGCAGCGGTGAGTGCCGACGGCGCGGCCGGGGCCGCGGCGAACAGGCCGATGCCGACGGGCACTTCAACCGAGTTGTCGCTCTCCGCGACCGCGTTCACGGCGGTGACGACATAGTAGTTGGTGGCGCCATGCACCGGAGCGTCGTCGGTGAAGGCGGTCAGCGGCATGCCTTCGGTGAGATTCTGGCCGAGCAGGGTGTAAGGGCCGCCGCTGTTGGTGGCGCGCTTGACGGCATAGGCGACCGGCGTGAGCGGGGCGTTGGTCCAGGTGAGCAGCACGGCGCCGCCGGCGGCGGCGGCGGCAACGCCCGCGGGAGGCGACGGCCAGGTGGACGGGCCAGCCAGGTAGTTCCCGAACCAGCCGGCGATGGGTTCCAGGTCGAAGGAGGACCAGCCCGCGGGATCGCCATTCTGAAAGAGCGTGCAGCCGAGCACGCAGGAATCCTGGCTCATCTGGCGGTCGAACCAATTGAGCCAGCGCTCGTATTGCGCGGCGGTGCCGCGGGCCTGCCAGCCGGACGTGGCCGGCGTGCCGGATTGATCCACGCCGCCCTCGGTCAGGATGAGCGGCAGGTTCAGCAGGTCCGAGTAGCCTTGCTGGGCGAAGTAGGAGTAGAACTGCCGGTAGCGCAGGGAATACCAGTGTTCGACGCCGGCGTCCGTGGTGTATTGGATGGTGTAGGCGTGGTAGCTCCACGCGCCGCCCGCCGCTTGAGCCTGGCGCAAGGCGGGGACGAAGGGGTCAAGATCGGCAAGGCTGCCGGGGTTGCCGACGGCGATGCTGCCGACGCAGGGTTTGTAACCGGCGCTGACGATGAGCGGGGTGAGGTTGGTCCAGAACTGGTTGAACCAGTGCGAGGCGGCGCCGGCGGGGGAGGTCGGGTAGCCGAGGGTCGGAGTGTCGCCCTCGTTCGGGCCTTCCAGGTAGTCAATCAGGGCGCGGTCGGAGGCCGAGATGCTGTTGAGCGAGGGCTGGAGGACGGTCGTCCAGAAGTCCAGCGCGCTGGCGGTGGCGTCATTGGCGAGGGAGTAAGACTTGGGGGTGTAAACGCGCACGACGACTTTGCCGGCGGGCGCGCTGGCCTTGTAGTCGCGCATGGCCTGGACCATGCCCGAGGGGAAGCCGGAGTCCAGCGCCAGGACCTTGAGCACGCGCGGCTTGCCGGCGATAATGATCGAGGAACCCGGCGTGCAGGCGTTGATGAGATGAGCGCTGAGCTTGCTGCCGCTGAGGGATTGGGCGGGCGCGGGCAGGCACAATCCGCAAAGCAGGATGGCACACGCAAACCGTTCAAGACGCATCGAGCGCATTGAAGCAGGCTATATGGGGCCGGCATTGGCGGAAAGGAGATTCGACCCGCGCGAAGGGATGACAGGCTGCTTTCCGCCGCGCGATCAGGGAATGATGACGCGGAGGCAGGAACGCCGGAGGGAGAAGGATGCGGGCAAGTGGCCGATGAGTTCGCCATCGGCTTCCAGCGGGGCCGGGTTGGGGCTGGAGAGGGCAAGGGATTCGGCCTGAAACGACTTCACGGCCGAGGCCGGCAGCTTGTTGCGGAGCAGCAGGCCGGGACCACAGCGGGCCAGCGTGAACCAGTTTGCCCGCGGAAAGACGCATACCTCGAGCAGTCCGTCGCGCAGATCGGCGGTCGGGAATATTCTGTACGGCCCGCCGTAGAGACGCCCGTTGCCGATCAGCACCAGTTCGCCCGTGACGGAATGCCCGCCGCCGGCGGCAGTGATTTTGGGCTGGGCGCCGGCCAGGGCTTTGAGGCCAGCCACGACGTAAGCCAGGGGCCCGATCTTCTTCTTCAACTGCCATTGGACCAGTTCGATGGCGCGCGCGTCGAGCCCGGCGCCGGCCAACTGCGCGAAGCAGCGGCGCTGCCGGGTGCCGCTGGCACCGTGCTCCACGCAGGGCAGGTCAATGCGCGTTTCGCGTCCCTGGCGGACGGCGGCCCAGGCGGCCTCCAGCCGGGTCGGCAGGGCCAGTTCGCGGGCGAACACATTCACCGTGCCGAGCGGCAGCAGGCCCAGGCGGGCGCGCGTGAAGCCGTCCGGCGCGTCGCTCATGCCGTTGATCACTTCGTTGAGCGTGCCGTCGCCGCCGGCGGCGACGATGGTGTCGAAGCCTTCGCCGACGGCCTCAGCGGCCAGGCGGCGGGCGTCGCCGGCGGCAGCCGTCAGTTTGAGCGCGCATTCGCCGCCAATGGCATCGAGGTGGCGCCGGAAACGCCGGGCCTTTTCTCCGCGAGCAACCGGGTTGAAGATGACGCACGTCCGCACGCCCCATTGTTTGGGGGTGTCCGGGCCGGGAGTCGAGCAGAAAGGGGTCGCCGACCCGGTTATTACAACCGGTCTTGAAGTTGAGGCGCGTTTGCTCTAAACCATGCGGCAATGAGCGACTCGATTGCGCCGAAGCTGTCCAAGTGGCCCTTCTTGCTGGGGGACGCCCTGCTGCTGGGAATGGCCTTTTTCATCGCCTGGCAGTGCAACTTCGCGCTGGGGCGCTGGGAGATGGCGTTTGTGGTCCTGTGCGTGGCGGGCGGCGCGGTGCTGGGCATCGTGCCCTTCCTGATCGAATATGACGCGCTGATCAAAGTGACCGAGGCGAACGCGCTGACCAGCGTGGTTTCCCAACTGAAGGACCTGGAGGGCATCGCCGCCCAGATCAGCGGCGCCACCAGCCGATGGCAGGATGCGCAGGACGCCGCCGACAAGACCTCCCGGGCCGCCGGGGAGATCGCCGAGCGGCTGACCACCGAAGCGCGCGCGTTCACGGAGTTCATGCAGCGGGCCAACGACAGCGAGCGGGCGAACCTGCGGCTCGAGGTCGAGAAGTTGCGCCGCGCGGAGAGCGAGTGGCTGCAGGTGTTGGTGCGCGTGCTCGACCACGTGTATGCGCTGCACCTCGGCGCCGTCAGGTCCGGCCAGCCGAACCTGATCGAGCAATTGGGCAACTTCCAGAACGCCTGCCGGGACGCCGCGCGGCGCATCGGGCTGACCCCGTTCACGGCCAGCGAGTCGGAGCCGTTCGACGCCAGGCGCCATCAACGGGCCGGGAACGGCGCCCCGCCGCCCGCCGACGCCGTTATCGCCGAGACTCTCGCAACTGGATACACGTTCCAGGGCCAGCTCCTTCGACCCGCGCTGGTGCGCCTGCGCGGGGAGGCGGCGCCGGGCGCCCCGGGCACGCCCAACGTTCAGGACGGCCAACAGAGCAGCTTGCCGCTGGACGCGTCGGAGTCGAAATCGCCTTAGCGGGTGATTTCGCAAATCCACTGACGTATTGCCTGCCCAGAGCGCGGGTTCCAACCTGACCCGTATCGGTTAGCATCGTTTCACCGGGCAGGTGGGCTCAAGATATGGGCGGCAAGCAGGGTTTACCCGGCCACGCCCACCAACAGCCACCCCAACGATTGGCCCCATCCGTCCCCCACGCCTGAGGCACCCTGCCCCAGCGCCAAATACGGCGATGGGACGGTGCCAATCCGGCGGGGACACGGTGTGGTTCCCATGGGGGTCGGGCCCCATGGGATACACACGGGGCAATAACGGGTGTCACAGCGTTGCCTCACCGGGGTGGCTATGCGGTCCAGGAATAGAGGATTCTGCTGGAATCCTGCGGTAATCAGGCCAACTTCGCCTTGGAGGACCGTCAGGCTGGCTGGCTATTTCCTTACATTTTCCGCTTGCGAAGCGATGCGATAGCAGTATGATATCATAAAGATAGCACAATGCTACCTGGAAAAGAACAAACGAAAGGCAATACATGAATGCAGAAGTCACTTCGATTAATCGTGAACGAACGGTCAAGCTTCTCAGCGGGTGGGTGATGCTTCCCGTGGTGCTGCTGCTGATAATCGGCGGGCCGGCAGTGTTTATTTACTCGATCGCAGCGGGCGCGAACACTGTCGGGCATCCTTTGTGGGCGCTCTTTGCACTCGGGATATTGATGGAGATCGCCGGGATCATCTTCGCCGTGGGGCTTTTCACTCTGCAGCCGAACGAGGCACGGGTGTTGATCCTGTTCGGGGAATACAAGGGTACAGTTCGAGCCAGCGGTTTCTGGTGGGGGAACCCGTTTTACTCCAATGGCGGCCGCCAAAACGTGGCGGCACTGCAAGTGTCGGCGGGGGAAGGCAAGCTGGGCGGCGTGCCAGGGGGACGGCAGGGGGGAGCGCGCTCCGGGGCCGCCAAGGCGCCATCCCGGCACAAGATGTCGCTCCGGGCGCGCACACTGAACGGCGAACGGCTCAAGGTCAATGACAAGCGCGGCAATCCGGTCGAGATCGCCGCAATTGTGATCTGGCGGGTGCAGGACACCGCGCAGGCCGCGTTCGACGTGGATGATTACGAGAAGTATGTCGAGACGCAGAGCGAGTCCGCCTTGCGGCATCTGGCCAGCTGCTACAGCTACGATCATGGCGAGGACAACGAGACGACATTGCGGAGCGGCGTCGAGGAAGTTTCCCAGGCGCTGCGGAAGGAACTCCAGGAGCGGCTCGCCAAGGCGGGGGTGGTGGTTGAGGAGACCCGGCTGACCCACCTGGCGTACGCGCCGGAGATCGCGCAGGCGATGCTGCGCCGGCAGCAGGCCGAGGCGGTGATCGCGGCACGGCAGAAGATCGTCCAGGGCGCGGTAAGCATGGTGGACATGGCGTTGAAGGAACTGGCCGACAAGCACGTGGTGCAACTGGACGATGAGCGAAGGGCGGCCATGGTCAGCAACCTGATGGTGGTGCTGTGCGGCGAGTCCGAGGTGCATCCCGTGCTGAACACCGGCACCCTCTACACGTGATCCGGCATGGGCCAGCGCAAACCGTTTCTGCTGCGGATTGACCCGGCGCTTTGGGCCGAGCTGGAGGCCTGGGCACAGGCCGAGCTGCGCAGCGTCAACGGCCAGATCGAGTACCTGCTCCGGCAGGCCCTGCAGAAGCGCAAGCATTCCGCGAGCCGGCCGGCGAGCGCACCCTCGGCCGCGCCGCCGGAAGGCGGCGGAAGCGGGCCTGCGGGATAGGCGGCGCGTTCGGATCAAAGACCGGCGAGCGCCGATGCCGCGCAGCGACCGCGGCGCGCGACATTCAGGCGGCTGCGGCACCGCCGAGTTGCGCGCCCGGCGCCGGCCGGCGCTCGAGATGGGTGCTGGACACGAGCGCAGATTCGTGTTCTAAGGAACCCCGCTATGGCGAACAGTGGCACCTCCGCCGGTTCGGCGGCGCCGATTTCCCAGCCGGCCAGCGGCCCGACCTATCGCGGGCCGTTCGCGATCATGACCATCCTTTTCTTCATGTGGGGATTCATGACCGTGTTCAACGACATCCTCATCCCGCGGTTCAAGTCGGCCTTCGAGCTGAACTACTTCCAGGCGATGCTGGTGCAGTTCGCCTTCTTCGGGGCCTACTTCACCGGGGCGCTGTTCTATTTCCTGACCTCCGCCTTCACCGGCGACCCTATCGCGCGGATGGGCTACAAGAACGGCGTGGTGCTGGGCTTGCTGATCTCGGCGGGCGGCAGCGCGCTGTTCTGGCCGGCCGCCAGCGCCCGTGCCTATCCGTTGTTCCTGCTCGCGCTGTTTGTCGTGGGCATCGGCTTCGCCTTGCTGCAGATCGCCGCCAATCCTTACGTGACGATACTCGGCCCCGAGCGGACCGCTTCGAGCCGGTTGAACCTGGCGCAGGCGTTCAACTCGGTCGGCACCACCACCGGCCCGCTGATCGGCGGCTATCTCATCTTCAAGTATTTCGCCCGGACCGGCGCGCATGGGGCCGAGTCGGTCCGGATGCCTTACTTGTGGTTTTGCATCGTGTTCCTGCTGCTGGCGGCGGCGTTCTGGTTCATTCACCTGCCGCATGTGGGCGAGGGCAGGATCGAGCGCGGCGTCGGCGCGCTGAAGTATCCGCATGTGGTGCTCGGCGTGATGGCGATCTTCATGTATGTGGGTGGCGAAGTTGCGGTCGGCAGCGTGATCATCAACTTCCTCGGCCAACCAGGCATCGCCGGGCTGCCGGAACTGGAGGCGAGCAAGTATGTGTCGCTATACTGGGGCGGCATGCTGATCGGGCGGTTCATGGGCGCCGTTGAGCTGAGCGACATGCGGCCCCGCAACAAACAGCTTTGGCTGGCCGCATTGCCGCTGGCGGGCTTCCTCGTCCTGTGGGCCCTGCGCGGCTGGGCCGTGGTGCGGATGTACCTGCCGTTCCTCGCGCTGTGCTGGCTGCTGTTCCAGCTCGGCAAATCCCTGGCCGGCCGCACGCTGATGATGTTCTCGGCGATGGTCGTCGCGCTGTTGGCGACCGCCATCATCGGCGGCGGCAGACTCGCCATGTGGTGCGTAGTGGGGGTGGGTCTGTTTACCTCGATCGGCTGGTCCAACACCTTCGCGCTGGCGATCGAAGGCGTCGGCATTTACAAGAGCCAGGCCTCGTCGCTGCTGGTCATGGCCATTCTCGGCGGGGCCGTTTTGCCCCCCGTTCAGGGGCGCATCGCCGACGTTACCCAGAGCCTGCAATTCTCCTTCATCGTCCCGCTGATTGCCTATGCCTACGTGGCGTTTTACGGCTGGAAGGGGCATCGCATTGGCCGGAATGTCCAACCGGGTCAGGGGTAGCGCAGCACGCCCGCCAGGAGGCTCAAGCCTTGCGGAAAGTGGAGATTCGACAGGCCCGCGCCGGCGGGCAGCGGTCATTCTTGTTTGCCTGCCTTGGCGCGGGGCGCAGGGTCGCGCCAGCCGCCGAGCGGCAACACATTCGCGCGCCTGGCCCAGGCGTCCCATTGGGCGGAAAGCTCGGCGACCATCCCGGGTTGGCTGGAGGCCAGGTCGTGCATTTCGGTGCGATCCTTCTTCATGTTGTACAACTCCCACGGCTGGCCGGCCTTGGCGACGAGCTTCCATTTGCCCTGGCGCACCGCGCGGTTGTTTTCATGTTCCCAGAAGATGGGTCCCGGGCGTTTGAGCGATCGCCCCGCAAACGCCGGCCGAAGCGTCACCCCTTCGAGCGGCTGAATCTTCCGTCCGTTCAACTCGGTGGGATATACTGCCCCGGCCACATCAACGCAGGTCGCCATGATGTCAATCAGGTGGCCGGGTTGGGGCTCCAGTTCGCCCCGGCGTTTCCGGGGAATACCGGCCGGCCAATGCGCGATCAAAGGAGTGCTGATGCCGCCCTCATGCACCCAATGCTTGTATTCGCGGAAGGGCGTGTTGGAAACGTTGGCCCAATCCTGGCCATATCCAACATAAGTGTCCTCCGGTCCGGGCATCACGCCAGGGCCGCGCCGCAGCCAGCGGCCATCGCGGGTTTGCATCGGCGGCCAGGTCCGGTGCTGGAGCTCATCCGGCGCCATCGGCTTGCAGGCGGTGGTCGGCTGGTCGGTGGGCACAGTGCGGCCCATCAACTCGGCGCAACCGCCGTTGTCCTGCAGGAAGAAGATCAAGGTGTTATCAAGGCGCCCGGACTGTTTCAACTGGGCCACGATGCGGCCGATGCCCTGGTCCAGGCAATCCACCATCGCCGCGTAGACCTCCATGCAGCGGGCTTCCCAGGCCTTGTCCTCGACCTTGGACCAGTCTCCCGCCTGGGGCGCGAGGTCCCATTGTGGCTCCACCAGGCCCATCTTCCTGAGGCGTTCGAGACGCGTTTTGCGAATCGGCCCGTAGCCGCCATCGAATTTGCCTTGGTACTTGGCGATGTCCTTCTCCAGCGCGTGCATGGGCCAGTGGGCCGCCGTGTACGCGACATACATGAAGAAGGGCTTGCCGGGCGACTCCTGCTCATGCTGACCCAGCATCCGGACTGCGTTGTCGCTGATGGCGTCGGTGTAGTAGAACCTGGCCGGTTTGTATTCGGGATCGTTCTCCGGCGTGATGAAGGTATTCTGGCGGCAGAGGCCGGTCGGATCGTAAAAGCTGCCGCCGCCCCGGATGGTGCCGTAGAACTTGTCGAAGCCGCGCTGCACGGGCCAGCTGGATTTGTTGGGGGCATTGGCCCCGTCGAAGCGGGTGACATGCCACTTGCCGCACATATAGGTGCGATAACCTCCGCCACGCAGCACCTCGGCAATAGTGGCGCTCCGATGGTTGAGCTGACCCCGGTAACCCTCGTGGCCCGCGTCGCGCGTCATGTGGCCCACGCCGGCCTGGTGGGGATAAAGCCCCGTGAGCAACGAAGCGCGGGTGGGGCAGCACCGTCCCATGTTGTAGAATTGTGTGAATCGAACCCCGTCCCTGGCCAGTGAATCGAGATTCGGCGTCTGAATCTCGCCGCCGTAACACCCGATGTCCGAGAAGCCCATGTCGTCGGACATGATCAGCAGAATGTTGGGGCGCTCGGCGGCGGCCGCGACACCGGTCCAGAAGATCGCGAGCAGGGCGGCGATTGGGCTGAGCTCACCGGGAAGTCTCATAAGGGCGTTACTTCTTTGCCGGCACAGGATCGGGGCCGGTCTTGTGGTCGTTCTGCTGTTCTCGCCAGGCAACCAGGCGCTCGTGCAAATCACGTTTCAGGTCGGCGTAAGCCGGGTTGCCGGCCAGGTTGTTGACTTCGTATGGGTCGAGAAGGGTGTCGAACAACTCTTCGCGCGGGCGCCAATGATACCGCTGGAGCACTGCAGCCGCGCGCCGATCGCCCTCGGCGGCGCGCAGCCAGGAATCCCAGTACTCCCGCCCGCCGTCGTGGTCTTTGGCCTTGTCCATGTGCGTCGTGTATTTGTTCTCCGGCGAGAGGTTGAAGATGTATTTGTAGCGCGCCGTGCGCACGCAGCGCATGGGGGAGAAATTCATGCCCATGTCCTGCGAATGCGTGGCGAAGATCACCTCGCGGTGCGCGTTGGTCCGGCCCTCGAGCACCGGGAGGAAACTTCTCCCATCCAAAACGGCATGCGCCTGGCCGCCCGCGATCTCGATGAGGGTCGGCAGCACGTCCGCCAGCGAGACCATCGCGTCGGTGCGGGCGCCGGGTTGGATCTTGCCCGGCCAGCGGGCGATGAACGGCACGCGAATCCCCTGGTCGTAGAGGCCCCATTTGGCGAAGGGCCACTGGGCGCCCTGATCGGAGCAGTACAGGAAGATGGTGTTGGACGCGAAACCATGTTGCGCGAGGCCGGCGAACAACCGGCCGAGGTTCGCATCCATTTTCGTAATGTCGGTGTAATAACGCGCGCGGGACTTCCGCAGGTCCGGCGTGTCAATGTGGTTGGGCGGCGCGCTGATGCCCGCCGGCTCATAGCTCGCTTTCTCCGGCCAAATGACATGCGGACTATGGTCGCAGACCACGAGGCAGAAGGGCTGCCCGTCCGAGGCCTTCCCCAGCCATTCCTCCACGGCAGTCATGTTCAAGTCCATACGAAGGCCGGGGTTCTTCTCAAAGCCCGGTTCCGGCACTTCGGAGTTCTGGATGCGCTCGAAAGGAAAGACGGCTTTGGGCCCGAAATGGGTCTTGCCGGCTTGCGCCGTCCGATAGCCAAGGTCCTTCAAGTAATGCGGCAGGGATCGGGTTTCTGGCCGGCATTGAGATTGACCTGCCAGGTTATTGGCGTGCGCGCCGTTGCGGAAAGGCATCAGGCCGGTGTAGAGGACCGCCCGCGAGGGCATGCAAGTGGGCGACCCGGCGAAGGCGCGGCGGAATAGCATGCCTTCACGCGCCAGCCGGTCAATGTTCGGGGTGCGAACCTCCCCGGAGCCGCAGGCGCCGCAATCGGCCGCCGTATGATCGTCGGCCACGAATAAGACAATGTTCGGTTTGGCCGCAGCCGGCAAGCCGAGCACCAGCAGGGTGGCCAAGGGCAGCAGCGCCAGGGTATGCCGGACCGCCCCCCTCCAGTTTAAACCCCGCCGGACGCTCATTGTATGGTCAGGTCGGAGAAAGCGGCGTGCGTGTCCACGACCCGCAAACCGACGCTGCCCCCGCGGTGTTCAGAATCGGTTCTGCGCATCACCTCTTTGCCGTCCAGGGAGAGGACGATCTCCGGACCCCGGGCAGTCACGCTCAGCAAGTGGTCGCGGCCGGACTGGACATCTGCGTCGGCCAGGCCGAGTTCGCGCCAGCTCTCGCCATCGGTGCTGCCGAGCACGACTTTCCGGGCGTTCGGTATGATCCCGGCGAAGTAGCCCTCCTGGGAATCGTAACCAACTGCGGGCAGGGAGCAGCGAAACAGCAGGCCGGCGTCGCGTCCCCCGTCAAGGACTTTCAGCCGCACCGAGCAGGCCAGGTCGCGCCAGTAACGGTTGGCAAGCACCAGCTTTTCGCCGGCGCGGAAATCATTCACCGGCTCGGCTGGAACGATGCCCAGATGCAACTGTCCCTCCTTGAGCTGACAGAACTGGTGGTGGCCAAAGTAGTTGAAGCAGGCCAGGTCGGCTTCGCAGCCCAGAGCCGAGCGCCAGGGCGCGGTTGCCGCCACAGTCCTTTCGCCGGCTGGCAGCGGAAGCTGGCTTGAAGTCGGCAGAGGCGAGCCGAAGTCCGGCAGTCCCCCGGTTGTCCAGCGGAACGGCTGGGCGTGGATGGCCCGCCGCCAGCCGTCGCGCCGGTCCATCTTGGCGTGGTAGAGCATCCAGTCTTCGGTGCCGTCCGGTGACTTCACGAAACTGAGGTGGCCCACACCGAAGGTGGTGTCGTTGGGCTGGAAGACCGGTTGGGGATGCTTGGTCCAATCGGATGGCGCAAGCGGATTGCCGCCCGGGCGCAAGGCGAGCAACCCGAGCTTGTAACTGGGCTGCCAGGAGGCGCTGCACGAATAAATGACGAACGTCCGGCCGTTGCGCTGCAACACCTGCGGCGCCTCGTGCAGGCCGCGGCCGGCGGCGGTTTCACCCACCCGTTCCCACAGGTAGTCATCATTGGCGCAGAGCCGCACACGTTTGCCGGCGACGGCCAGCGGATCACTCATCGGAGCGATGTATAGCCATTGCTGGTCCCGGGCATCCTCCCAGCCGGACCAGAGAAAGCAGCGCTTGCCGTCCTGCTCGAGGATGGTGCCGTCAATCGCCCAACGATTGTCCGCTCCGGTCTCGGGATGGTCCCCGGTGTAAAGCGGTCCGTGGAGAGTGTATTTTCCGAACAGGTCAGGACTTTCGGACCGCAAGGCCCACATGCGATGATTGCGGTTTTGGCCGTCGGACGCGGCGAAGTAAACGTGCCAGCGGGCATCCAGGAAATGGATCTCGGGCGCCCACACCTCGCGCGAGCACGGTCCCTCGTCGGGAGCCTGCCAGATGACATGCTTCGCGCCCAGCGCGGTCAGGCGGTCGGAGCAGTAGAGCGCAATGCCGCGGTTGGCCTCGGACAAGCAGGTGACGTAGTTGGTGCCATGCTGGATCATCCAGGGATCTGCGCCCTCGGCAATCGGATTGGCAAACACCCGCCCTTGGGCTCGCGCCTGAGCGGGCGCGACACGCGCGCCGGGAAGCGAACGCCACCAGGCCAGCAGCGGCCGGCTCAGGTTCCGGACGACTGCGGGACGCGCCGCAGCCAGGTTGCGGGTTTCTCCCGGGTCCTCCGCCAGATCGTAGAGCTGCGGGTCAGTGCCATCCCGTGCGAGGAGCAGCTTCCAGTTTCCCTGGCGCGCGGCCAGGTCGGGCAAAATCGCGCCATTGCCTCCGCGCCGATCCGGCGGGCGGTTCCAGAACAAGGGTTTGGACCGCGGGCCGGAGGACTTGCCAAGCAGGACGCGGCTCAGGTCCTCGCCATCGAACGCGATCCCCGCCGGCAGCGCAAGCCCCGCGAGGCGCGCCACCGAAGGGAACACATCCACGGCGGATACCACGGTGGCCGCATTAACCGTTCCGCGAGCGGATTCCTCCACCAGCCCCGGGGACCACACGATGAAAGGTTCCCGGATGCCGCCTTCATACAAAGTTCCTTTGTGCCCGCGGAACGACCCTGCCGAGCCGGCGCCGGGCTCCGGGCCGTTGTCGCTGGCCACCAGGACCACGGTATTGGTGCGCAGCGCCGGTTGCTGGCGGACGTAATCGAACAACGGCGCCAACTGCCGGTCCATCGCTTTGACCACCCCGAGATACAGCTCCCGCTTGCTGCCATCTCCCCGAAGCGCCTTGGGGGGATAAAACGGCGAATGGACATCGTCGGGCCACACATTGACGTAGAAGGGTTTGCCAGCCTGCTCAGCCTGCCGGATGAACTCCAGCGCCCGGGCGACAAATGCGCCGGTGATCTGCGACCGGTCCATCCACTGAATGGGACCCCGCCCGAGCTGGTCACTGCCCAGGGCGTGGCGGCGCGGCGGCTGGCCGTCGAAGGCATCGCCCAACGGCAGGATGCGCTCGCCCAGGCCCTCAAACTGAGTTAGCGACTGGTCGAAGCCATATTCGGTGATAAGGGGAGCCTCGCCGACATCCCGCTGGCCGCCCATGTGCCACTTGCCGAAGTGCCCGGTGGCATAGCCGGCTTGCTGGAGCGTGCGAGCCAGGGTGGGAGCTTTCGGGTCGAGCCACTGGGCCATGCCGCGGCGGTCGTTTTCCGCCCGGGAGGCGAGGAAGGAGGTGATTCGCCAGCGCGCGGGATACTGGCCCGTCGTAAAGGCCGTGCGGGAGGGAGAGCAAATGGGCGCGTTGACGTAAAACTGGGTGAACCGGATGCCTTCCCGGGCCAGGCGATCGAGGTGCGGCGTCTCGACTTGTGTTTGGCCGTAGCAGGACAGATCCGCATAGCCCATGTCATCAATGAGCACGAAGATGAAATTGGGCCGCGGAGCCTGCGCAATGGCAGCGCATGCGGCATCTGCGAGGCCCAGGCAGGCCACCCAGCAGAACAGGGCCGAGAGCCTGAAGATTGGGTTCACAGGCATCCGCCCGGGTGTGGGTGGCTTGCTGGCATGCGATTGTGACGAACCAGGGCGCTTCAGACCCGTGCGGGCAGGGCGTTAATACTGCACCTTCGTGTACTGAGGCAGCATGAATTTCAAGTTGTCCGTCGCACCGGGCAGATACGCATCAAACATGACTCGCAACTGGATCTGCAGCTTGGGGGTCTTCAACGAGCTGACGCTCCCATCGCAGAAGCTGAGGATCCCCTGCCCCTGGTGCCGGGTCTTATCCAACCATCCGCGGCGGATGAGCACGGCGCGGCTGAAAGAATGGCGCGAACCGCTGGCAGGATTGTCGGGCAGCGCGAGAGTCTTGTTGGCCGGGTGATCGCTGGAAAGATAGTTGTCGCCCAGCAGAATGGCCTGCGGACGCGTGGGCAACGCATCAATGCAAAACATGTAACTGAGGTTGGTGCGGAAGTCCCAGACGACGCTGAGTGGGTTCCAATCCGTCAGGGGGCTGCGCTGCCTGTCAGCCGGACAGGTCAGCACCCTGGGATTCTTCAAATACGGCTGCAAGGCAAACCAATTGGTCCGGAGGGGGTCGGGCCCGATCTTCCCCGGCCCGGCGCTCCAGGGATACTTGCCGTCGTTGTTGTCGTCACCCCACATGGTGAAGGACAAGGCAACCTGCCGCTGGTTGCTGATGCAATTGGCGGTCTGGGCCTTGGCCTTCGCGCGCGCCAGGGCGGGCAGCAACAGCGCGGCCAGGATGGCGATGATGGCGATGACCACCAGCAATTCGATCAGGGTGAAGGCCGCGCGCCGTCCCTTTCTCTGGAACCGGTGTCTTGTCGAGGAATGACTCATGGTTTCTAAGCGAGCGGGGGGACGCCGGCGACTCCACACCGGCGCCCCCGCTCCGTTCCGCTCTATGGTTTCTTGAGCGTGAAGAACAGCGTTGGCCCGCCAGTCACCACGTTGGTCGTGAAGCTGAACGAACCGCCCGCGCCATACACGCCGCTGGCGACCGGCGTCCAGTTCGCCAGGGGAACCGTCACATCCGGCGACGAGATGACGATGTAGCCGGCGCCCTCGACGCCACCGGTGCCGCTGAGCGTGAAGTTGCCGCCGTTGATCTGCACCGTCCCGATGGGCGGCGGAGGCGCGCCTCCCGCCACCGAAATGCTGCCGTCAATCTGGAGCTGGGTGGTATCCCACGTCAGGCCGCCCGGCAGGCCCGAGAGGTCAGGCAGGCTGACCGCGGTGAACGGGGCCGCGCTGCCCTTGCTGAACAACTGGTAAACGTCGCCCGCCTCCGGCGCCGGGGCGCCGGCGCCCAGGACGACCCGCAGGGCGCCGCCGAAGGTCAGCGCGCCGCCGACCACCAGCCGGTCGCTGTTGGGCGAGAGGCCGCGGTTGAGTTCCATGCGAGTCACCCCGGCGAGCGTGACGTTGCCGTTGACCGTCAGGGTGCCGACACCGCCGTAACCCGGAGCGTTGGTGCCGCCGAGCATGACGAGGTTGCCGGCCAGGACGCCTGTGCCGCCGAGGGTGCCGTTGGTAATGGTGGTCTCGCCCGTGTAGGTGTTGACCCCGTTCAAGAGCAACGTGCCGGTATCGGTTGGCCCGTCCTCGTTGAAGGCAACGGACGCGGCCCCGCTGATACTGCCGTTGATGATCAAGTGGGCGTCATCGGCCTGGAAGCGGCAGTTGCCGCTCATGAGGATGTTCCCCTGGATGACGTTGGTGTGGTTACGCTCGCCGCCGCATTGGATCAAGGCGTTGGTCATGGTGATATTCCGCATCAGCGGGTTGGTGATGTTCAGGTCAAAGAGATTGAGGTTGGCGCCCGGATAAATCGCCAGCGCGGCGGCGGAGTTGCCCGGCGTGAGGGATTCGGCAAAGGTCAGCCCGCCCTCCTTGATCAGCACGTCGCCCAGATTGAGATCCCAATAGCCCGTCGTGCTGCGCTGGCAAGCAATGCTCACGCTGCCGGAGCCGACTTTGCTCAGCTTGTAACCGTTTCCCTTCAGGCCGGGTCCAGGCCCGGTCCCATTCAGGCCGCCGTTGACGCGGATGTCCCACCGCCCGGCGTTAGGGCAGCCGAAGGTGGTGTCGCCCGCCAGGGCCACATCCAGGAAGTTCTCCTCGACACCGCCGTCGGTTGTGGAATCAATAATGGCGCCCACCCCGCCGGTGCCGTCACCCGAGACGATGACCGGCTGCTTGGGCTGGTGATCAACCACATCCAGCGTGCCGCCGTTGGTGATCACGATGAGCGCCGTGGCGGCGCCCAGGGACCGGGTATCACCGAGCTTGAGGATGCCTTCCTGAATCATGGTCGCGCCATGATAGGTGGGGCTGTTGGAAAGGACCGTGAGGGTGCCGACGCCACGCTTGACAAAGGTGCCGGTCGCGCCGCTTTCGTCGCGCAGCACGGACTTGAAGTCCGCGGCGGTGGCATTGGAGACGACATAGGACCCCGCGTTCAGCTCCAGGGTGGGAATCGCATCGCTCTCGCCATTGACACGGACGAGCGCGTTATCTCCGTATTTCCTCAGCACCGGTGTGCTAATGGCCCCGCCCGTCCACACGTAAGCCAGAGAGTCGTTGTTGACCGTCAGCAAGCCGGGCGTGAATGCCCCGGCGAGGTTTACGATCCCGGTGGCCGCGCCATCGAGGAACCAGGTGGGCAGGTTATCGGCGTAAAGGCCATTAGCGGCCGTCCCGTAATCCAACCAGTTCACCGTGCCATAGTCCCAACTGCTGCCGTTCAGGCCCTTCCAAACGAGCCCGGGTGCCAGCGTAATGTTCAGGTCTATAGAGGAATTCGCCACGTTGTCCACCAGTGTGGCGGTGACACCGGGCGGCAAGGTTCCCAGGGTGAAGGAGCTGAAGCCGCCGCTGATCGCGCCGCTGTAGTCCACCAGGGTGAACTGGCCAGGCGTCACGCCGACGCCGCCACTGACATTGACCTGCACACTGCCCGCGCCGCCACTGGCGCTCAGCGTGGTCACCTTGGCCAATGGAGCCGTGGGATTGCCCAACGCGCCCAGATCGAAGCTCAAGATCCCGGAGCCCAGGGCCAGGCTTGCCGCGGCAAGGGACGCATTCTGGGCGGCCTGCAGCACGCCCAGCTCGGTCCCGTCGGCCACCTGGATGCTGGCGGTGTTGCTTTGCACGTTGGGGAGCACCAGCTTGCCGCCACCAGGGAGAACCAGGGTGTCGCCGGCGTAGGTATTCGCGCCGGACAGCGTCACCGCGCCCGAGCCGCTCTTGGACAAGCCGCCTGCCCCCACCAGCTTCTGAGATATGGCCACCGGATCGTATAGCGCATCAATCGTCAGCCCGCCGGACTGGATTTCAGCCACGTTCAATCCGCTCATGAAGTTGGCGTTCGCGCCGGCGGCCGGACGCAGAATCGCGTTGTTGAACCGCATGGTGGTCGTTCCCCCCGAGTTGTCCTTGCGGATTTGCCACGGCTCGAGAGTTCCGCCGTCCACTACATAAGTGCCCACCCCCGCGCCTTCGTCGTTGAAGACAATATAGCAGTCGGTAACCAATCCGCCTGTCTGCAAGACCTCGGCTGTGCAACCAGCGGCGTAGGGGATGCCCATCCTCCCGGCAGCCATGTCCACGGTTCCGTTGTTCACGATCAGGCGGCTGGGCGCAGCCGTGGCCCCGTCGCCGACGCGCAGGTTCCCCGCAGACAGCCTGAGCACCAGGCTTGCCCCATTGGTAACCACCACCTCGACCGGGGCAGTGGCGATGTTTCCCGAACCAATGCGAAAGCCGCCGTCACTGCTAAATGTCCCGCCATCCACCACGAACTTGCCTTCCGTGAGGTTAATGGCCGGGGTGGCGGGGCCAATGTCCAATTGCCCGGTGATCCGCAGTGTGCCGCCGCCGTAAAAGGTGTGATCCCCGCCGATGTTTAAGGTGGAGAAGCCGCTCAGGTTGAGCTCGGTTCCGTTCGCAAGCTGCCAGGTCTTCGCAAAGGGGAGCGGCCACGCCAGAGCCAACCCGATCGTGTTGTTCCCGACCAGGTTGTTGATGTCGGACTCGACCTCGAGCTGGTTGCCGCTTAACGAAAAGCCGCCGTTCGAGAACGTCAGACTGGGCGTGGTGAGCGTGAGGTCGTTGAAGTTCGCCTGCCGGGCGGAGAGGCCGAACAGCAACGGCTCGCCGCTGACGGGGGCGGTGCCGCCCCAGTTGCCGCCGGTGGACCAGTTGTCATCCGTGCCCGCGCCGGTCCAAACCCGCTCGGGCGGCGCCGGCGGCGCATAGTTCGAGACTAGTGAGAAGTTGTCGTAGTAGGTGGGGCCACCGGTGTTCCCGGCCTGGTCCCAAATGATGACCCGGCCCGGCCCGTCCAGCCGCCAACCGTTCGTGAGAGCAGCGTCGGTAGCAGTGTCGTAAATCCAGTTCGTGCCGTTGTCGATGGAAACCCGCACCCGCGAGTGGTAGTTGGTGCCGGCCTCCGCCCCGGCATCATTGACCCGAATCAGGAAGGGCACCAGCGTCTTCCAGGTTCCGGCGGCAAGGTCGGTCACCGCCACCTTAATGTCGCCGACGCCCGACGAGGCGTTGTCAATCAGCTTTGAGAGGCTGTAATAGTTCTCGCCGCTGACACGGTTGATCTGTATGCCGAAATCGAAGGAGTCAACGTTGCCTTCCACGGTGCCAAGTCCGAAAGAGAGTTTCGCGGTGCCCGTTGAGTTGTTTTGCATGGAGATCTTGATGTCATACTCCGCGCGATTGGTGGGCGAGGCACCAGCCAAGCCCAGGGCGGAGGCAAAATTGAATGGGGTCGTGCCGTTGGCCGAGAGGGTGAAACGCCCAATCTTGCCCGAGCCGGTGTCCGCAAGAATGCGGATCAACTTGGTGCTGGGGATATTGTACTGGGACGCGGGTTTGTCGGTAGCTGTCTGGATGTATCGGAGGTCGGCGGCCGCCGGCCCAGTCATGCGGGTCGTGGGCGGGTCAATGCCAAAGTTCACGCCGTTATTCAGCGCGAAGCCCGTGGTGGAGGAGCTGACGTCGTAAGTGTCGCTGATGATGATGTTGGTTTGACCAAAGGCTGTGCCACCGACAAACATTGCCAGCAGCAACGCGGCCAGGGAGAACAGGATTCGATTTTTCATATTACATTCTGGATGGTTGAGGTTTCGAGTTTGCAGATTGCACGGCAAAGTAATAACGGCTCAGACGGCACTGCATTGTTTCAGTCTGCGGCAAGGTTACGACCGGAGGGGGGCCTTTGAGAATACCCGAAAATTAGGGTAGTGCGACAGCTCCTCGTCGCGCGGGTTTCCGGCTTCCGCTCCATGCCACGTGCAATGCCGCAACTCGGCCCCCAAACGGCCATAATTTGGACTGCGGTGGCAGAGCGCAGCGGCGACACCGCTTTCCGCGTGGGGGCCTTCTCCGCAAAGCGGCGTGGCGCTTCGCTTCCCGCCGCAGTCCAGGACGCTAATGCCGTCACTTCGCGCCCAAACGGCCATCAATATGGAGTGCGGTGGCAGAGCGCAGCGGCGACACCGCTTTCCGCGTGGGGGCCTTCTCCGCAAAGCGGCGTGGCGCTTCGCTTCCCGCCGCAGTCCAGGACTTGCGCGAGTCCGCCGCAGCCTCATTCCTTCCGCAGCCGGAAGAACGAGGTGTGGTCACTGGCCGCAGGGGCGGTCACTTCCAGCCACTGCATGGATCCGTGGGGCGTGGCGACTCTCAAAGGGCCGCCCGCGCCATTGGTCACGGGCAACCACGCGGCCAGGTCGGCGGAGTATTCGGGGTACACCGCGAGCCCCGGCTGCGCAGTCCAATACAACCGGGCTTTGCTGGCCCCAGGGGGCTGAAGCACAAGCTCGGACAAGCTCAACACGGGCTTGCGGCAGGTCAGGCTGCCACTGCTGCCTTCCGTGACGGTGACTTGCAGGTTGTCATAGTACACCGGCCCATCATGGGCGGCGACGTCGAAGATCAGGTACCGGTCGGTGGTCGAGCCGCTGAACCGGAAGTTGCCGGTGTTGACCGTCGCGCCGTTCACGAGGATTTCGTAGGACGAGTTGTAATCGGTGAGGTTGCCGTTGAAATCCACCACGCGCACCTGGATTGTGATGGGCACGCCGATGGGCAGGCCGGTGACGAGATCCGTGTTGATGTCGGTGCCGCCGCTTCTGGAGGCGCCATCCACGCGCTTGAACACACCCAGACCTCCCAGGCCGTCGGTGCCGATTTGGAGGCCCAGGTCCACGTCGCCGACCGGCAGGTTGCTTGCATCCGCAAGGCTGAGGGACATCCGCTGCGCGATCGAGCCCACCACGCTAATGTCCATCTGCACCGACAGCTCATACGTGCGGCCGGCCAGGAAGCCGCCGAAGTTGAAGGCGCTGGCGCCGTCCGCACTGAACTCAAACCGCCCATTGCCGTTGCGGGCCGCGATCGCCAGGCGGTTGCCCGCGATGCTGAAGTCGGAGTCCTGCCGCGGTGATGTCCCGCCCGTTCCGCCCAGCCGGTATCCCATCAGGCTCCCGGCCGCTGCGCCGGTCAACCGGCCGGCAAGCTGGTAATTGACGCCGACGCCTGTTCCGAAACCCGTGCCAGGCGAGTTGCCGCCGGGGACGTCATAGGTGTCGGCGAGCACCGGGCCAGTGAAATTCGTCGTGGCACAGGGATAGGCTTCGCCCAAATTGCCCAGGACGATCTGGTCGTACCAGGCCATCAGTTGGGCTTCCAAATTTGTGACGACCTGGGCATAGGCCGGCTGATTCACCACGTTGGAGGCTTCCTCGTGGTCCTGCGGGAGGAGATAAAGCTCGCGCTGCGAGCCATCCGGATCGCGCATGAATTTGTATTGGCCGCTGCGAATGGCAAGCTTGGGGGCCGCGGTCGAGATCGCCGAGACAGTGCCGTACTCATAGAGCAGCGGGCGAACCCGGGAACGGGTGGAGCCGCGGAACACGTCGCTCATGTCCTCCCCGGCGAAGGGCGCGTTGGGCAGGGTGATGCCGGCGAAGGCGCAGTAAGTCGGCAGCAGGTCGAGGGTGGAGACCGCGGTGGTGGAGTTGACGACGCCCGCGGGCACCGTGCCCGGCCAGCGGATGAGGAACGCTACGCGGATGCCCCCTTCGTAGAGGTTGCCTTTGCCGCCGCGCAAGCCGCCGTTGCGGTTGAGAAGGTCCTCCAGGCCGTCGTTCGGGGCGCCGTTGTCGCCGACCACAACCATGAGCGTGTTGTTGCTGATGCCCAGGCCATCCACCGCGCTCATCAGCCGGCCGATTTGCTTGTCCAGGTTGTGCAGCTCGCCCAGGAACGTCTTGCCTTCGGTGTTGGAGGTGATGTGGTCGAAGTCATCCTCCTGCCCGGGGGGCACGTTGTAGGGCGAATGGGTGTCGTTGTAGGGCACGTGCATGTAAAAGGGCTTGCCCGCGTTGACGGCATTGGTGATGAAAGCCAGGGCGGCGTCGGTGTGTTTGGCTGCGGCTTCATACCAATAGAGATACTGGAAGCTGCCCACCGTGGCGTCCTCGTTTTGCGCGGAAAGGCCGTACTTGCTGCCATCGTTGTTCCAGTAGAGCAGGCGGTTGCCGTTGCCCTCGAAGGCCACGAGGGATTCATCGAACCCGTAGGCGCTGGGCGGCGGGGCGTTGTTGACATCGCGCCCGTTGCCCATGTGCCACTTGCCGAACTGGCCGGTCACGTAGCCGGCCTGCTTGAACAGGCGGGGCGCGGTGACGGTGTCCGGCTGTACCCAGTCGGCCATGTTCCGGGCGGCGTTTTCCGTCTTGCTATTCAGGAAGCTGTAGATGGCGTATCGGGCGGGTTCGATGCCGGTCAGCACGGCGGTGCGCGAAGGGGAGCAGATGGGATAGGCCACGTAGCCCTGGGTGAACCGGATGCCCTGCGAGGCCAGGCGGTCCAGGTTGGGGGTGATCGGTTGGCCCTGCTTGGTGGTCACCGGGCTGCCGTAGCATGAGAAGTCGCCCCAGCCGCTATCGTCAACGAAGATGAAAAGGATGTTGGGAGGCTGGGCGGCGGTGGCGGATCCAACGAGCACACTCAGAACGAGGAGTAGAGAAGAGATGAATTTAGGCACGTTAAGCTGGTCGCGAGGTTAAGCCTAAAGGGCATCCCTTGGGAATACCCGAAAATTAGGGTAGGCAGGCGTAGTTTGGTCTGCCGACGCCGGATACGGCCCCGATCTTTGGCCCACTGCCAGCAAGAAGAAAGACCTCCGCGGCCTGATCCCTCAGCCTGGCAGGGCCCTTTCGCCGGGAGCGCCACCGTTTGGCCGCCTGGGCGAGGCGGCCACACCCATGGCTGAGGCCTTGTTTCGCGGCTTTCCGGGCCGCACCCGTAGCGATTCGGCGTCGCCCACTCCCCTTCCTGCCTCCAAAACCCCCGCCGGACGGGCGACCGTGCCGTTGCGGTGGCCGAACGCTGGCGTTGGCTGGACGATGGCTTGTCAATGCGGTCAGGCTACGGTGTGGTTCCCATGGGGGTCGGCCCCCATGGGAACCACACCGTAGCACCGCCATGGTGTCACCGTATCCCCAAGCCAAAGGTGCCGGGGTCAACGGGAACTGGAGAAGGCAGGCAGGCAGCATCACTGTCCAAAAACTGGACAGTGCGCGGGTCAGGGGTTCATATGCTCATCTGGTACAGGTTGGGGAGCCATGATGGCCTCATGTTTCCTGTGCCTCGACGATCCGGGTTATGCGGGAGAAGACCACCGTTGGCACTTCCTGGAATTCCGTGAAGAACCAAAAAAAAAGCACCGCCCGAAGACGGTGCGTGAAAGAGAACGGCTGCTATCCCAGTCGTTACCGGCGACGCCAGATCAGACCGACGGCACCCGCCAGAAGCCCCAGCGCCAGTGAAGAAGGTTCCGGAACAATCGTCACCGAGAAGTTGTCGTAGGTGACCGTTGGAGCGGTGATACCGCTTCCGGCGCCAGCCTGATCCCAACTCAAATACCTGCCCGCGCCATCCAATCGCCAGCCGTTGGGCAAATCCTCATCCTTGGCGGTGTCATAAAACCAACTGTTGCCCCCATCAAGCGAAAGTTGGAGTTGTGAGTGATAGTTGGCTCCACTTTCGGCACCTGCGTCTGTAACTCGCATGAGGAAGTTCAGTTCGCTGCCGTAAGTTCCGGCCTCAGTCGCGATGATGGACTCATTAATGTCACCCGCAGCATCAGGAGTTTGGGCACCCACACGTGATCCCGAGTCAATACGCTTCCCGATTTGGTAAAAATCATCCGCGCCGTCAGCGCGATAGAGCTGAATGCCGAAATCCCAGACGTTGGCGTTGCTTTCCACCGTGGCGAGCGCGAAGGAGAAGCGCGTGGTATTCTGGTAGGTGTTGGCCATGCTCATGGTGATTTCATAGATCACTGGAGCGGCTGGCGTGGCCGATGCCGTCCCGAGCACCGAAGCCAGGTTGAAAGCCGTTGTTCCATCCGCGGAAAGAGTGAACCGGCCCGAGTTGGGGCTCCGCTTAACCGCAATCTTGCCCCCTGTGATGCTGAAGGCCGCGGCACTTTTGTCGGTCGCGGTCTGGATGTAGCTGAGGCCGGTTGCCGCGCTGCCTGTCATCCGAGTCGCGATCTGCTTGTTGACACCGCTGTTCGCTCCAAAACCGGTGGCGGAATCCGTCACGTCGTAATTATCGGAGATGAGGAGGATGTCCTCGGCCTGGGCGGTCGCGCAGGCCAGGAGGAGGACGGCAATAGCTTGTATCAGGTTCTTCATAGTTGTACTACGCGTTGTATTATGGGCGCATTCGGTCGCCCTGTCACATTATCTTGCGAAGTTTAGCCACAAAGCCCGCTGCTTGGGAATACCCTCAAATTAGGGTATCACGGGGGCGACCCGCGGGCGTAATCACTCGGCGACGCCGTCCAGCGCCCGGATGGGGAACAGGGCGGACTTGACGTGCTGCTGTCGCATGAGGGCGCTGAGCCGTTTAACGACTTCCGGGTGTTGCCGCGCCACGTTGTTGGTTTCGCCGGGGTCCCGGGCAAGGTCGTAGAGTTCCAGCGGGGCGGGCTGCGTGTCGCGCGCGCGGGGCCGGGGGTTCAGGTTGGTGCGGATGGCTTTCCAGTCACCAATGCGCGCGCATTGCTGGCCGCCGTAGCCGGGGGCTTCGCGATACAGGAACGGACGCGCCTCCTGCCTCTTTCCCAGCAAGGTCGGCGCGAAGCTGATGCCGTCAATGCCGCCGGGCGTGCTGGACTTTTCGCCGATCAGTTCGAGCAGCGTTGGCAGCCAGTCCTCGAAGCCGGTCACGCGGGCGCTCACAGAGCCGGGCGTGATTCTCCCTTTCCAGCGCACCAGGCACGGCACGCGAAAGCCGCCTTCGTAGTAAGAACCTTTGCGGCCCCGCAAGCCCGCGTGGCTGTTGAAGAACTCGGCGTCGGTGCCTCCCAGTTGGTCGTAGAGCGGGCCGTTGTCGCTGGTGAAGACACAGATGGTGTTCTCCTCCAGGCCAAGGTCCTTGACGAGGTCGAGGATGCGGCCGACCTCCCGGTCCATGCGCGCAATCATGGCCGCGTAGGCCGCCCGCGGCGCGCGGTGCGGCAGGTAGCCGCGGTCCCCGGGGTAAGGGGTCTCGGGGAACTTGCCCGCGAATGGGCGGAGCGAGTCCTCGGGCACCTGCAAGGCGAGATGGGGGACGGTCGTGGGGAAGTAGAGGAAGAACGGGCGGTCTCGGTTGTCACGAACAAACTTGAGGGCCTGGGCGCCGATGAGGTCGGGCGCGTACTGGGTGCCGGAGAACTTCGCGTAGCTCTCGGGCGCGTTGGGGTCCGCCCCCGCGGGCAGCTTCTGGCGGGCGCTGAAGGCGGGATTGCCCAGGGCGACCCGCGTGTCGTTGGACCAAAGGTGCGTCGGGTAGTAGTTGTGGGCGACGGCCTGGCAGTTGTAGCCGAAGAACACGTCGAAGCCCTGCCGGGCCGGCTCGCCGGTGGTGCCGACCGCTCCCAGGCCCCACTTGCCGAAGCCGCCCAGGGTATAGCCCAGGCTCTTGAGCGTGAGCGGGAGCTTGAGCTCGCCCGCCGGGACGGGCTCCTGGCCTTCGCCTTCCGGGCCGAGGCCGCCGCGGTTGTCGCGGATGTAAGCGTGGCCCGGGTGTTTGCCGGTCATGAGCACGCAGCGGGAGGGCGCGCAGACGTTGTGGCCGGAGTAATGCGCGGTGAACTTCATGCCCTCGCGGGCGAGGCGGTCAATGTTGGGCGTCTGGAACCGCTGCTGGCCGTAGCAGCTCAAGTCGCCGTAGCCGAGATCGTCGGCGATGAAGAAGACAATGTTGGGCCGCTGACCGGCGAAGGCGGAGCCCGCCAGGAGCGCTGCCAGCAAGACCGCGCCAATGGATTTCATTCGCGGCTGCATGACCCCGGCCTGCTCACGGCGATGCATCTCAGTTTCTGGCAGGAGCGCGGACATTCCTGTCCGCCTGGCCGCCGGTTGACCCCGGAGCGGACAAGAATGTCCGCGCTCCATTGGCACCGTCGCAACAGACTGGGATCCGCATGTCTCCGTCAAGGTGTCGGTCAAGGGGTTCGCAGCCGATAGAAGGCCGGGTTGCACTCCGATCCCGGCGTGTCGGTGTAGGTGACCAGGCCAGACTCCGAACAGATGACCGGATTGTTCACCGCCAGGTCTTCAAAGTGAGAGGTGTCCCCACACGAGCGTTGGACGAAATAGCTATAACCGGGAATGCCCCAGAATGACAGCGTTACCTGCCCCCCACCGTAATGTTGAATGTGCACGGAACCATAAAAAGGCTCGACGGTGATGTTGAGCTTCTTCGTGACCAGGCCCCCGCGGTTGTCCTTCACCTTGTAATCGAGCCAGTCGGCATTGTCGTTGATTGGGTAGTAGAGGTAGTAAGCGGTGGTCTCCGTCACCGCCACCCCCTGGTTGCTGGTCAGGCTCACCAACCCATCATAGCTGAGCGTGTCGCCGTCGTCCGCGTCGCTCGCCTTATCTATCAAATCGGCGCTCAAACTGGCTTTGTTAATCTTCATCGAAACCCCTTTGGCGCGGGTGAGATCGTAGTCGTCCGCCGTCGGCGCGCGATTGACCGCGATGGTGCCGTTCACGGCCAGGTTGCCCGTGTACCAGTTCAGCGCAGGCGTTTGAGTCGGGAGCGTCGGCAGGTTGATGGTGCCGAAGCTGCCGGTGAATTCCGCGGCATCGAACAGGTCGAACACTTCCCCGCCACTGAGTGCATCGCTCCCGGCAAGCTCCGTTACCGTCAACGTGCCGCCGTAGTTGAACCCTCCCGATGTCAGGCTGACCTTGTCGGCGGTGCAGACCGAATCAGACTTGTGGATCTGCATGACGACGGTGCCACTCAAGCTCGGCGCGGCATTCAGCGTCAGCGTGCCGATGGAATTGGCGGCCGCGCCGGGATCGAGCGTGCCGCCGGAATTTACCGTAACGGCACCACTGATGGCGCCGCTGCCGCCCAAGGTGGCCCCGGTCTGAACTGCTACGGCCCCGCTGCCGGTCCCGCTGCCGCTCGTGTTGTTCACCCGCACCGTGCCGGCGCTGACGGTAGTGCTGCCGGAGTAGGTGTTGGCGCCGCCCAAAGTGAGCGTGGAACTGCCGGTCTTGGTGATCCCGCCCGCGCCGCTGATCGCGCCGCCGATCGTCAGGTCGCCGCTCGCCGTGTTGACAGTGCGCGTGGCAGCGATGGCCATGGGCGTGTTGAGCGTCTGCGCGTTGGCCGAGTTCTGGAGGATATCCCCGTGTAACGTGAGCGTCTTCCCTGCCGTCGCGCCGATGGTAAACGAGCCGGCGCCGCTGGCGAACTTCAGCCCCTGGATGCTGTAGTCGCCCTCCATGTTGGGAGTCAGTCGCGTCGAACCGGCGAAGGTCAACTGCTCGCCGACAGTCGTACTGGGAACCAAGTCGCTCGACCAATTGGCGGCGGTGGACCAGTCATTGCCGCCTCCGCCTCCGTTCCAGGTTGAGGTATAGACCTTGACCGAGAAGTTTTCGAAAGTTGCCGAATTGACATCTTGGGCAACATCCCAAACAAGATAACGGGTTGCGCCATCGAACCGCCAGCCGTTGGGAAGGTTTTCATCTGTGTCAGTGTCGTAAATCCAAGTGCTGCCCGCGTTCCGTGAAACCTGCACCCGCGAGTGATAATTGGCGCCACTTTCCGACCCCGCATCGGTCACGCGGATCAAGAAAGAAATCAGGCTCCCCATGGCCACAGTGGTGGTCTCGATGGGTGCTTTTATGTCAGTCACGCCTGATGAGCCGAAATCAATCAGTTTTCCAACCGTGTTGTTGGCATCACCAGTGGCGGCTCTATAAATCTGAACGCCAAAATCGAAAGTATCATTCCCAATAGTATTGGGATCAGGGGCGGGTGCGGTAGTTGAGATGCCGAACGACATTCTCGCCATTGCACCATCATTGTTCTCCATGCCGATCGCAACGTCGTAAACGAGCGGGTTGCCGGGGGTCGCGCCGCCGCTGCCAATGGCCGAAGCAAAGTCGAACGCAGTAGGCGACGACCCTCCTGTAGAGAGAGTGAACTGTCCGAAATGATTGTCGGTCCCGACACGTGCCCTGGTGCCGCCGCTGTTCATCGAGTAAACCGAGTCGGGTTTCAAACCTGTATTGATATAACGCAGGTTCCGGTTATCCACGGTGATGAGGGTTCCCGTCAACCGCGTGCCGCTGGTATTAGTGATCCCGGAATTGATACCTTTCTGGAGCGCAAAGCCGATGGTGTTCGGAACTGCATTGTAATTATCGTAGATAATCGTCTCCACGCCGGAGGCATAGTTGGCCGCGAGGACAGCCAGGAGCAAGCCGACCAGCAGATTTGGCTTAAGCAAGGTTCTCATAGGGGCAATGTGCTTGGTACTGGTTGCGACCTAGCCTAGGTCCGATCTCTGCGGCTGAGAATACCCTAAAATTAGGGCAGAGTCGGCAAGTGGGCGTCAGGCGGGGGCGCGCGCCCGCGCTTCACCATTTTCGCGGCAGCACGTCTGCCAGGCGCAGGGCCGCCAATGCCAGCCGGCGCCGCGCAATTCCTTGCGCCGCCTCCAGGTAATCTGGCGCTATGGCCGGGATGGCGGCGGCCGGGGTTTTGCCGGATTCCACGGCGTCGGCATGAGCGAACTGGACGCGGTTCGCCGCGTAGGCGAAGTCCACGGCGATCCGATGGCTTTCCCGCACCCAGGAGGCGAGGGTGCGGTGCCGTCGGCGCTCCGGGAGCGCTGCCGGCTGGAGGTCCGGGTCGCGGGCCAATTCGTCCGCCAGAGCGATGACCCTGCCATAGGATTGATCCACGCCGGGCAGTTGATCCCAGAAGGCATGCAGGCTCACAACATTGCCAGCGCCGTTGCGCACGAGGAACCCGCCGCCGGCGGAGAGGTCGCGGATCCTCTCCTTCGTCACCAGGTTGGCGCAGTGCAGCGGCTGGTGCAGGTCGGCGAGCAGATGGAGTGTCCAGGCCAGGCTCACCGCGCGGTCGTGCGGGCTGGCCTTCCGGTTCTTGAGGGTGGCAATGCAATCGGCCAGGGCGATCCGGGCGGTGGGTTCGACGGCGGGATACTGTTTCAGCAAGGCGCGGGTTGAATCGGCCCTGCGCGCAAACGGCATCTCGACCCCGTGCGGGTAAACGTTGTACTTCGTGACGGACTCCGGCTTGGGCGGGTGCCCCGGTCCCGCCGGGCGGACGCGATCCGGCCAGACGGCGGCGGTGAGGAAGGCCCATTTATTCGTGTCCGCCCCGGCGGGCACGTCCGCCGTGAGGATGCGGGCGTAGTGCGGATGCTGCCGCAACAGGTCCGAGGCCGCGCGCCGCTCCGCCTCGTCCATCTGGCGCCAGACCAACTCGGCCACCGCCCGGTGTCCCAGGCCGTTCCAGGCGTTGGCAGTTGAATGGATTAGGGCAAGTGCTCCGCCAGCCGCCAGGAGCAGCATGAGCATGCTTCGACGGAGAAACACTGGTTACGGAACGGTCCGGATGCGATAGAAGCGCGCTTTGCTGGCCGGCGCAACATCGGAGAAGCTTTGCAGGGAGGCTTCGCCGTAAGGGGCCGGATCCATTTCATCGTAGAGGAAGCGGAGGATATCTATGAAGGGGCCGGTGAGCCCGCCGCCGGCATCACCATCCGAGTATTGCACCCGGTAGCGCGTGCCGCCGACCGAAGTCCACACCAGATCAATATCGCCGGTGTAGATGTTCTCTACGGACAGAATGCGCAGCGCGGAGGCGGCGTTGGTGGGGTTGGTGTTGGCCCGGTACTCCGCCAGGTTGCTCGAGCCGTCTCCGTCTTCGTCCGCGTCCGGGTCGGCAACCCCGTAGAGAGTTTCCCAGGCATCGGGCAGGCCGTTGGCATTTGCGTCGGGCGGCGCGGAGAGGCTCAAGTTCACCGATGCGATCGGGCTGTCGTCCATGCCGTCGCTGGCCACGAAGCTGATCCGGTCCGGTCCGCGATACCCCCGCACGGGCAGGTAAGTGAGGGTGCCGGTGCCGGGATTGAAATCCATGATCGAGCCGTTCAGCGGCTCGCTGGTGATTTGGAAAGTCAGCGGATCGCCGTTGGGATCCGTGGCCGGGAGCGTCAACACGGCCGGGGCGTCGCCGGGGATCATCAGGAATGGATTGCCGGCGACGGGCGGGGCGTTGGGGGCGAACTTGGCCAGGGTGGTGAATTGCCACTCCGCGCTGGTCACGGTATTTCCGGTTGCGTCCGCTACCTTCACGTACCAATCATAGGACTTCTTAGCCTGCACCCCCGTCCACGGGAAACTACTAAGGGTGTTGGGGGCGACGCCGGTGTTGGTGCCCACCGCGATGTAGGGTGTCCCGGCAGAACCGGGGCCGCTGGGCAAAGGCATCTGGTAAGCGAACGACATCTGGCTGTTGGCGTCGGTCTTGTATTGATTGAGCCAGGGGGAATAGGTCTTGATCGTGACGGTGCTGTTGCTCGGCGAGAAATACATCAGCCGCATATACCCGTTGCCGCCGTTCATCCAGCCTTGGTAATCCGAGATGAGTGTCCTGACGGTTCTTCCCAGATACGTATCCGACCGCGAGCCTTCACCCCCATTTGCGGCGACATGGCCGCCCAGCATCATGAAGAAGTTCGTCTTGGCCTTCAGCCCATTGTAAAGGGCGGACCCCTGCGCGCTGAAGCTGCTGGGGGTCCGGTCGCTGCCCGCGTGATGGGTCACAACGATAGCCCGATGGTTTGGGTGGCTCGCCAGGACACCATTGGCCCAGTCCAGGACACCCGAACCATAGCGGCCATATTCAAAGAAGAGCACAATGAAGTCCAAGCCACTGGCACTGAACACGCCGTAATGGCTGTCGTTGTTGTCGCCATAGTGGCCGCCGTAATAGGAGCGGCCGGCAAAGTGCGACACGCCGAAATACTGGTTGAAATGGGTGGTCGTGCCGTCCTCGTCGCCCATCGGCTCCTGGTCATGATTGCCCACCGCCATGCCGTAGGGGATGCCGTCCGCCAGGCCGGTGGTGGTCGGATTCTCCAGCCGATACATCGCGTTGGTGGCATTGCGCCATTCGGTGGTATTGGGATTGCCGTCTTTCCTATCGCCATTTTGCACGATGTCGCCGAGTCCTGCCACGTAAACGATGTTGTGGGAAACCCGATGGCTGACGATCCAGTCGGTCTGGGCGAACCACATCTCTTTCTTGGCATCGCCGTTGCCAGCCGCCTCGCGCGCGTAGTTCTGCGTGTCGGGCAGCACGGCGATGCAAAAGTCCGAACCCGGGTACGGCTTGGGCGCCTCGCGCGCGTAAAAGGTCACCGTCAGGTCGCCCGGCACCGAGTTGGAGGCCGCCGCGGTCAGCGTGACTACTGGGCCGAGACCCAGAGCGTTATCCGGCGGCGACACCAGCGCGGTGGTGGCGGTGCCCTGACGGACCACAGAGAAATTGTCGTAAAACACGTTTCCGTCGTTAGGGGCCTGGTCCCAGACGAACACCCGCCCCGGCCCGTCCAGCCGCCAGCCATTGGGCAGCGCGCTGTCGGTGTCGGTGTCGTAGACCCACGTGCTGCCGTTGTTGAGCGACACCTGAACGCGTGAGTTGTAATTCATTCCGCTTTCGGACCCGGCGTCCGTTACCCTAATCATGATGTTGTTCAACTGGCCCGTGGTGTTGTTGGCCGTCGTCGCCATTATCGCGTTGACGTCGCCGGTACCGTCGGCAGTGGCGGTGCCATTGAACGATCCTCGGTCAATCCGCTTGTAGATCGTGTAGAAACTGTCCGCGGCATCCGCATGCACCAATTGCACCCCGAAATCCAGCTTGTTGACATCGCCCTCCTCCGTTGCCAGCCCGAAGGACAGGCGCTCGATTCCGTCGGCGTCGTTTCGCATGGCGATCTTGATGTCATATACCACGGGATTGGCCGGCGTGGCATCCACTGTCCCAAGCGCCGTCGCGAAGTCGAAAGGAGTCGTGTCATCCGCCGCCAAGGCGAACCGGCCGACACCGCCGCCAGGCTTGACCAGCAGGCGGTTGTTGCTGATGCCATACTTGTCGGGGCCTCGCCCATCCGTGATGGTGTCTATGTATCGGAGGTTGGCCGCCGCCGTGCCGGTCAGCCGGGTCGTGGGCGGATTGATGCCGAAGTTGACGCCGGTGTCGAGCGCCCAGCCTGTGGTGGTGGTGGTGACGGTGTAGTTATCGCTGATGATTGTTGTAGCGCCGGATGCCGAGCCGAGGGCGAACAAAGTCAGCAGCGAGCTGGCCAGCAGGGCTGGCGTGAAGCAGGTTCTCATTGTGGCAATGGTACGTTTCAGTCGGCTCCAAGCCTACGTCCTATCGCCGCCAGCTTACAATACCCTCAAATTAGGGCATGGGGCTACTTGGCGGCTTTGGCGATGGCCTGGGTGCGGGAATGCACGTGGAGCTTGCCGTAGATGGTTTTGAGATAACTGCGAACGGTGGCGGGAGTCAGGCCGAGGGCCTCGGCCACTTCCTTGTCGCTGTAACCCCGCGAGACGTAGCCGAGCACTTCGGCTTCGCGTTTGGAGAGCACCTCGTCCGGGCGGGTAGTCGTCCCCTGCTGCTGAAAGGACTGCACCACCTTGCGCGCGATATAAGCCGACATGGGCGCGCCGCCGCGGTGCACATCCTGGATCGCCTGCAGGATCTCGTCGGCGGACGCGCGCTTGAGCAGGTAGCCGTTGGCCCCCATTTGCAGCGCCTGAAAGATGCGGTCGCTGTCGTCATAGACTGTGAGCATCACAATCTGCACCTCCGGCAGCAGCGCGCGGAGCTGGCGGGTGCACTCCACGCCCGACATCTTCGGCAGGTTGATGTCCATCAGCACGACCTGCGGGCGGCGCTGCGGGAGATCGGCAATGGCCGCTTCGCCGGAAGGATAACTGCCGACGCACTCCAGGCCCTCGGTTTCGCGAAGCAGCGCTTCCAGGTTCGAGCGCCAGCGCGGGTCGTCCTCCACAATCGCAATTCGCAATGCCATACTTAGCTCGCCCTGAATGTCGCCAGCGGCAGGGTAAAGTCAAGCTGGGTGCCCCGGCCTGGCTGGCTCTCGACCCGGAGCGCCCCGCCCAGCCGCCCAATGCGTTCGCGGAGGTTAACCAGGCCGTTCTGGCCCGCACCGGCTGCTTGCTCAGGCAACCCCTTGCCGTTATCCGCGATGGTCAGGCGCAGTTGGCCGTTCGCGCAGGCCAGTTCCAGGCGCACTTCGGTGGCCGCCGCATGGCGCACAATGTTGTTGAACGACTCCTTGACCAAAAGAAAGAGCTGGTGCCGGGTTTCCGTGGCCATCGGCTGCTCTGGGAGATTCGCCGGCAGATCCAACCGCGTCCGCACCTGGGTGGGCCGGAAGAAGTCCCGCGTGAATTGGGCAACATAGTTGGCGAAGTTATCCAGCGAATCGTTGCGCGGGTTGAGCGCCCAGACGATCGCGTCCATGGCGGAAACGCTCTCGCGTGCGGTTTGGGAGATGTGGTCGAGATCGCGCGTGAGCACCGCGGGATCGGCTTTATGGCGTGCCCCCATATCAGCCAGCAGGCCGATGCTGGTCAGGTTGGCGCCCAGCTCGTCATGAAGATCCTGCGCGATGCGCGCCCGCTCCTGATCCACCGCATGCTGCTGCCGCAGCCGTTCGAGCCGGTGCGCCAACCGGCGCACGGTAGCACGCCGCCAGAGCCAGACGCCACCGCCGGCAAGGGCGGCGACGACCGCGGCGAAGAACCAATGACTCTGCCAGAAATAGGGATGAACGGATAAGGCGACCGTGGCGGGCCGTGAATTCCATCCGCCTTCCGGGGTCGAGGCCTGGACACGAAACACATGATCGCCGGCCGGCAGACTGCCGTAGGTGGCCGATCGCGCAGTCCCCGCCTCCACCCAGTCCGCGTCCACCCCGGTCAACTGGTAGCGAAAGCGAATGCGTTCCGGCGCGGTCAAGCAAGGCGCGGTGAACTGGAACTCCAGGCGCCCGCGGCCGGGCCGCAGACGTTGCAGGGCTTCGCCTCTGACAGGTTTGCCGCCCAGCAGCACTTGCTCCAGCAGCACCTGGGGCGACTTGCCCTCGCCCAAATCGTTGGGATTGAAGTGAATCGCGCCGTTGGCGGTAGCGAACCAAAGTTCTCCCTCGGCGGTGCGCCAGCAACGGGGGTCATGCCAGTCACCAAACGACGTCTCGGGCAATCCATCGCCGCGGCCGTAAGTCATTGCCAGCACCGCCTCCTGGCGCCCATCCATAACGGTGTTCAACTGATCCAAGGGGATGCGGAAGAGCCGGTAGGGGGTGCAGCCCCAGAGGAACCCCTGGCCATCGGGCAGGAGCTGTTGGATGCAATTATCCGGCAATCCCTGGTCCACCGAGATGCGGGCGGTGTGGCCTTCTTTGAAACGCAACAGGCCGCCGGCATCGGTGCCGATCCAGAGCGCGCCATCCAGGGCCACAAGGCTGCGCACCATATCCCGGTGGCCGCTGGGCTGGCGCACCAACTCCCAATCCGGGCCCTGGAAACGAGCGATGCCGCCTCTCCAGTCTGCCGCCCAGATTTGGCCGGCCTCGTCCTCGATCACACACCGGACGAAGCGGCCGGGCAGCCCCTGCTCCGCCCTGTAGCCGGTGAGGTTGGCGCCGTTGAGGCAGTAAATGCCGGAACTGTCCGTTACCATCCACAAGCGCCCGCGCCGGTCCTCCAGCAAATCAACCGCCGGTTCCTGGAGCGCTCCGGCGTCCAGCGCGCGCTCGGGAGCCCGTCCCTCGGACCAGCGCCAGAGGCCGCGACGGGCGGTTGAAATCCAAACCCCGCCGTCGCGGCCCGGGCAGACAGCCAAGGCGTCAAGCCGGGGCCGTCCGGCCCGCTCGAGCTCATGCCACGCGCCTTCATGCCACCAGCCCAACGCGCCTTCGGTCGTCACAATCCACATCCGCCCGGCCCGGTCCTGGGCGAGGCTGCGCACAAATTCATTGCGCATGCCGCTGCGCAGGTCGCAGACGAAGAACTGCCGCTGCCGCACGCGAGCCAACCCTCCGCCGCGGGTGCCGACCCAGATATTGTCCTGCCTGTCCTCCAGCAGGCAGGCAATGCTGCTCGCCGTGGGCATGACATGACTGAACTCGCTCGCAGCGTAACAATACAGACCCTGCGACACCGTTCCGATCCAAAGCCGCCCGCGGCGGTCCTCGCGCATGCAGGTCACCCGTGACTGGCCGCGCCATGGGAAGTCGGTCACCTCGCCCCTCGAACCGTCCGCTCTCACAAACCGGAGCTTTGCTTCGCGCGCGACCCACAAGCCCCCGGCCCGCCGCGGAGCCACCACCATAGACGCGCTCCCCGGCACGGCAGCGTCGCGCCACTGTCCTGCCTGATAAAGCTGCAAACTCAGGGGGCTTGCCAGCCAGAGTTGCCCGGCATAGTCCCGCACCCAGCGCGACGCCCCGGAAGCGGGTCCGGCCAAGTGCGACGCTTTGTTGGGCGGCTCGGTGGAAACCTGCCCCAGACCGCCTTCATCATCCACCCACAGGATGGTATTGGTCCCGTCGCTGCAAAGACTTTCCGCCCGGTTCCGCAGGAATGCGCCGTTGGTGAGCAGTTCGGAGAACCCACTCGAATCCAGGCGAATGAGCCCGACCTCATCCGGCGCGAGCCAAAGCCGGCCCTGGCCATCAATTTCCAAAGGCCCGACGCGGGTGCCGTAACGCTGACCGGTCGGGGTGCGCAGGAATGTCTCAAAGCGCGCGCCATCGAATCGCACCAGTCCGTGGTGTGTGCCCAGCCACAAGTAGCCGTCCGGCGTCTCGGCGAGGTCCCGCACGTCATTGACCGGCAATCCCTCCCCTGTCCTCCAGAAGCTGATCACGAACTCGGCCCCCGCGTCCGCCGGGGCACGCACCGGCGGTGGCGGAGGCTCTTCCCGCCGGGCAGGGGCCGCTGCCGCACTCAGTAACGGCAGGCTCACCGCCCCAATTACCACGATCCACGTCAACGCTGGTCTGGTCAGGTTCACAACGACAAGCCGACGGAGATCCCGCCCGCTTCGCGCGGGCGGGGCCAACCGCAGCATAACGGCCCAAGCATACCAGAAGGTTCTCGACCGTCACCCCAAATTGTGCCAGGCCTTGCTGGAAGGTAGGACGCACCTTTTCAAGCTGGAGAGCGCCAGGAAACCGGGGATTTGGCGAACAGAAGGGCACGCAAGCGCTCGCGCCCGCCGTCGTCGCGGTGGAAGCGCTGCTGGAACTTGCGGGTAGTGGCCC
>Ga0209507_1000120_pt1 | contig 110224 bp, 74 predicted proteins | sample AD_UKC028_MetaG_FD_184414 | JGI IMG/M metagenome (GOLD analysis project Ga0209507, IMG submission 184414) | Active sludge microbial communities of municipal wastewater-treating anaerobic digesters from USA - AD_UKC028_MetaG (SPAdes) (version 2) | ecosystem: Engineered > Bioreactor > Anaerobic >...
GGGGCGGGGCGATCATGCTGCGAGTCATTCATCTGAGCGCGGGTTATGGGGCCTTGCGAGCCGTGGATGGGGTCTCGGTGAGCGCGAGGGCTGGCGAGGTGGTGGCGCTGCTGGGCGCGAACGGGGCGGGCAAGAGCACCTTGCTGCGGGCCATCGCCGGCCTGCTCCGGCCGTGGGACGGCCGGGTGCTGGTCGGAGGGCGGAATCTGGCCGGGTGGCCGGCGCATCGGATCGCGGCGGCCGGGCTGTCCCTCGTGCCCGAAGGACGCGGGCTGTTTCCCGGGATGAGCGTTCGCGACAACCTGCGGCTGGGCGGGTTTGCCCGCCGGGGATCCGCCCGTGAATTGGAGGAAAGGATCGACGAGATGGCGGGGGTGTTTCCGGCCCTGGCGGAACGGTGGGACATTCCGGCGGCGCATCTGAGCGGGGGCCAGCAGCAGATGCTGGCGCTGGCGCGCGCCCTGGTCGCCCGCCCCCGGGTTCTGCTGCTGGATGAGCCGTCGACCGGCCTGGCGCCGCTGGTGGCGGGGGAGATTTTGGCGCGGATCCGGAGATTGAAAGCCGATGGCCTAGCGGTTATCCTGGCCGAGCAGAATACGCGCGCCGCGCTCCAGGCTGCCGACCGGGCCTATGTGCTGGCAACCGGCCGGGTGATATTCGATGGAACGGTCGCGGAGCTGCGGGCGTCCGAGGCGATCGCGCGCGCTTATCTTGGATCGGAGTGATTATGAAGAAACATGAAAAGCTGGCAGTCGTGGCGGCCGCGGCGATGATGGCGTCGTCGTTGACGGCGGCCGAGGCCATTCGCATCGGCGGCTTGTTCGACCTGTCGGGCAAGGCCCAGCACATCGGCCAGCCGACCCTGTGGGTGGCCCAGATGGTGGTGGACCGGCTCAACGAGCAAGGGGGCCTGCAGGGCCGGCGGATCGAGCTGGTGGTGGCAGATGCCCAGAGCGAGCCTGCCCAGGCCGTCGTGGCCCTGCGGCGGCTGCTCGATCGCGACAAGGTGGCGGCGGTCATCGGCCCCACCACGACCGGCGCGGCCATGGCCTGCATGAAGACCATCGAGGACGCGGGCGTCCCCATGGTGGCATGCGTGGGCGGGGATGCCCCGGTCGTGCCCGCTCGCAAATGGGTTTTCAAGACGCCGCAGCGGACGAGCACCGCCGTCGAGCGGCTCTACGCCCATCTGCAGGGGCGCAAGCTGGCCACGGTCGGGATCCTGGCCGCCGGCGACAAGTTTGGCCAGGAAGGCGAGCAGGATCTCCAATCGCTCGCGGCCCGGTTCGGGATTCGGATCGTGGCGCGGGAGTCGTTCGATCCTCTCGATGCCGACATGACAGTGCAGCTGGGCAAGCTGGCGGCGGCGCGCCCCGCGGCGGTCGTGGTGTGGACCATCGGGCCCGGCGGCGCTGTGGTGGCCCGAAACGCGCGGCAGGCCGGAATCCGGATCCCCCTGTTTCAGTGCCATGGGCAGCCGGATCCGATCTACCTCAAGCTGGCGGGGGAGGCGGCCAACGGCAGTTGCATGCCTTCCACCAAGCTAATGGTGGCCGGCCAACTGCCTGAGAGCGACCGGCAGCGGGCGGGGGTGCAGGATTTCGTGCGCGAGTATCAGCGCCGCAAGCTGGGCGAGGTCAGCACGCACTCAGGCTATGCCTGGGATGCGGTGCAGCTGGTGTTTCGGGCCATGGAGAAGGTGGGGACCGAGCCTGCGGCCTTGCGCGACGCGATCGAGAACACCCGGGATTATGTCGGGGTGAGCGGCATCTACAACATGTCCGCCACGGACCATTGCGGGCTGGGGGTGGATTCCCTGGTGATGATCGAGGTCAAGGATGGGCAGTGGCGGCTGATGGAATAAACCATGGCATCGAAACATCCAGGTGCGCCTCGGGCCACGACCGGTATGAATCTTTATTGGAACCAGCGGGCGGAGACCATGTCGCGCGACGAGCTCGCGGCGTGGCAATCGCAATGCTTGAAAGGCCTGGTCGAGCGGGTCTACGCATCCAGTCCCTTCTATCGGGAGAGGTTCGACCGGGCAGGGCTCGAGCCGGGGGACATCGCGGATGCAGACGACCTCCGCCAGGCGCCGTTCATCGGCAAGGAGGATTTCCGGGTAGCCTATCCGCTGGGCATGCTGGGGGTCGACCGGGGTCGGTTGCGCGAGGTCCACATGAGCTCGGGATCGACCGGCACGCCGGTGTCCATGGTCTACACCGAGGCGGACCTGAACCAGTGGGCCGAGTGCATGGCGCGGTGCTATCGGATGGCGGGATTGGATCAGGGGAACGCCATCCAGATCACGCCATCGTTCGGGCTGTTCAACGGCGGGTTCGGCTTCTACCACGGCGCGCGCAAGGCGGGCATGTTCGTGGTGCCGACCGGGTCGGGCAACACCCTGCGCCAGATCCGAATGATCCGCGATTTCGGGGTCAAAGGCCTGATGGGGGTGGTCTCCTACGGCATTCGGATCATGGAGGTTCTCCAGGAGCAGAAGCTGGACCTGCCATCGCTCGAGGTGGGTATCTTCGGGGCGGAGACGTTCTCGGACAGCCTCCGGGAGAAGATCGAGAACGGGCTGGGCATCGAGGCGTTCGACATCTACGGCATGACCGAGACCGGCGGGGTGGGCACAACAGGCATGGATTGTCCGTCCCGTTGCGGCATCCATGTCTGGGAGGACCATTACATCGTCGAGATCGTCGATCCCGTCACCGGGCGGCCCCGGCCCGATGGCGAGACGGGCGAGGTCGTGTTCACCTCCCTGACTCGGGAGGCGATGCCCATCATCCGATTCCGATCGGGCGACCTGACGCGGGTGCTGAGCCGGGAGCGCTGCGAATGCGGCCGGACCCATCTGCGGCTGGATCGGATCACGGGTCGGGTCGATGACATGCTGATCATCAAAGGGGTCAATTTCTTCCCGCGCCAGGTCGAGCAGGCCCTCATGGAGATCCCCGGCGTGCTCTCCCATTACCAGATCATTGTCGAGGATTACGAGGGCGTCCGCGATTTGCGGGTCAATGTCGAGGCCGAGCCCGGCGTGACCGGGTTTATGGTCGAAAAGCATCTGAAGGAAAAGCTCGGATTCAGCCCGAAAGGCGACGTGTTTCCGCCGGGGGGATTGCCTCGAACCGAGGGCAAGGCCGTCCGGGTCCTTCACGCCAAGGGCTGTCCTCCCGCGTGACCGGCCCTTGATGGCCAGCGAACCGACGGCCGTTTTCGCCGGCGGGCGGGGCGGCGCTCTGCCGCGGCATGGAAGCAGATCGAGGCCAGGGAGATCGCAATGTCACGACCGCTGGGTGTCCGATCCGGCCGGGTGGCGGCCGGCGAACACGTCCTCGGGATGGACAGGGAAGGCGGCGCTGACGGCGGGGGGGATGCGGGCGGGCCGGCCGGTGCCGAAGTGGATCCAGGCCCATAGAGTCTGGCCCCGGGCCAGGAGGGCCTGATCCGTTCGGCGCGCGATCGCGTAGCAGCGCAAGGAGGTTGCCCGATCGATGGCACGAACCCAGGTGCGGACCACGAGGTCCGTGCCGGGCTGGGCGGGGCGCAGGTATTCGATCTCGTGGCGGCGAACCACCCAGCCCTGGCCCTGGTTCAGGTAGGCGTGCGGCGGCCAGCCGAGAGCGGTGGTATGGGCGACTGCGGCGGCGTTCATCCAGCGCAGATAGGCTTCGTTGTTGGCGTGGCCCAGCTCGTCCGTTTCGTCGGCAGCCACCTGGTGGGGCCATTCGAAAACCGTTTTCATCCGGCGCAGGATCCTGGCGGCTGGCGCTGGATTACTCAACCACCGAATCGCCGGGGCTCGCCATGGCGTGCCGGCGCCGAGAGCGTGCGGTGGAATTGGCTTTGCATGAGCGCGGGCGAATGGCTTAATGCCATTGTCGAACGCCGTGGCGGAGTCTGGCCGGTCAGTTTTTAGGTGTCTTCGGCCGCGCCGTTGTCTATGGACACAAAACCTTTGGCGGCCCAAACCAGCACGCGGGACACCGTTATCGTATTCCGCAACAGCCAGGGCGCGGAGATCCGAGCCACGCCCTTGCGGCTCACGCACTACGAAGTCGTCTTCGAGGTCTACAATCCGTTCAGCATTCTCCAGCTGTCGGAGGTCCTGAGCGATTTCCGGATCATCATCAACGAGCGGATGGTCTACCACGGCCGGGCGGTGGTGAGCAAGCTGGTCAACGCGGGCATCTTTCTCGTGCTGGAGGCTGCGCTGGATGAGGCGTGGCTGGAGGTCGATCTATTCACGCCCCTGATGACTCCCGGCCGGCTGCGCCAGGAGTTCACGGCCTTCATCCAGGAGTGGGAGAAGATGCGGAGCGTGACGGCCGCGTTCAAGGTGCTGGTCTCGGACCTCCAGACGCTGCTGGTGGACCTTCGCCGCTGGCTTGAGCAGGTCGAGCTGAGCATCCGGGCCGATCCGGAGGGGAATCGGGATCTTCGCGAGCGGGAGGTGGTCGATCAGCTTCAAGAGCCCATGGTTCCCCTCATGATGTCCTGGTTTACCCGTTTCGATGAGGTGGCCGATTCGGTTGGGGAGGAGATGCGTCCGGCGCACCGGGCGTATGCCCGCCGGCAGCTCCACCCCTTGCTGCTCTGTTCCCCGTTCGTCTACCGCACCTATCAGAAGCCCCTGGGCTATGCCGGCGACTACGAGATGGTGAACATGATCCTCGGCGATCCCCTTCGGGATGCCTCGTCGCTTTTCGCGAAGATCATGAACCTCTGTTTCCTCAAGAACCCCCCCGCCGAGGCGCATCGGAACCGCATTCGCGTCCTGACCGGGCATCTGGTGGAGGAGACCCGGCGGGTTGCCCGGCTCGGGCGCCCGGCCCGCATTCTCAACCTGGGCTGCGGCCCCGCCCAGGAAATCCAGAATTTTCTGGCCCAGCATCCCGAGTGCGAGGCGGCGGAATTCACGCTGCTGGATTTCAACGACGAGACCATCGAGTTCACGCGGCAAATCCTGGGCGATTATTGCCAGCGCTACCATCGATCGACCCCGATCCACCTCGTCAAGAAGTCGGTGCATCAGGTGCTCAAGGAGTCGAGCCATGCGAGCGATGAGGGCGAGGGGGGCGCCTACGATTTCATCTATTGCGCGGGCCTTTTCGACTACATGTCCGACCGGATCTGCAAGCGGCTGTCGGATATCTTCTACGAGATGCTGGCGCCCGGAGGCCTGCTTCTGGCCACCAACGTCGACGCGTCCAAGCCGTTTCGGCACTCGATGGAATACCTGCTGGAATGGCATCTGATCTGCCGCAGCCCGGCCGAGGTCCGGGATCTCGCCCCCGCTCAGGCCCCTGCGGACGCCTGCCAGGTCACGTGCGATCCCACTGCCGTCAACGTCTTCCTCGAGGTCCGGAGGCCCGGCCATGCCTGAGACTGCCTCCATGCGCATCGAGGAGAGCCAGCGCGCGTTTCAGGAATACAACCGCGAGCTGACGGTCAGCAACCTTCAGGTCGGCTGTTTCGTCGGCGTCCTCCTCATGCCTGCGGGCACGGTCCTCGATCTGGCGGTCTATCGCTCCGAGTGGTCTCATTTCCTCCAGCTGCGGCTGCTCTGCTCGGTCCTGATCGGCCTTTTCTGGATGCTGGTGGTCAGCCCGATCGGCCAGCGCTACCACCGGATCCTGGGCATCACGCTGGCCATGTTTCCCACCGGGTTCATGGCATGGATGATCATGGTCACCGACGGCGCCAGCTCCCCGTATTACGCGGGCTTGAACCTGGTCCTGCTCGTCGTGGCGATCATCGCCCACTGGACAATCCGCCAGAGCTTCATCGCCTTTGCCCTGGTGGTGCTCATGTATCTCACCGCCTGCGTGGTGAATTACGAGCAGCACCGCACGCTGAACTCCGGCGCGCTCGTCAATAACCTCTATTTCCTGGTCGTCACGGGCCTGATCGTCATGGTCGGGAGCCATTACCACAGCCATCTGCGCCGCCGCGAATTCCAGTCGCGCTTCGAGCTGGATCAAAGCCGGCAGCGCCTCGAGGAGAGCAATCGGAAATTGCTCGAGATGGACGAGACCAAGAGCCGGTTCTTCGCCAATGTCAGCCACGAGCTGCGCACTCCGCTGACTCTCCTGCTGGCGCCTTTGGAGACGCTCATTCACAGCAAGCGGCACCGGCTGGACAACCAGGCCCGCGACTGGCTGCTCACCATGCAGGCCAACGGGATGCGCCTCCTCAAGCTGATCAACGACCTCCTGGACCTTGTCCGGATCGAATCCGGCGCCCTGGAGATCCGGCGCGAGCCGATCGAGCTCCGCGAATTCCTCCAGGGCCTTGGCAACGAGCTCCGGCACGCCGCCATGGACAAGCGGGTCCGGCTCGAGATCGGCGTGGAACCTCCGCTGTCCCGCGTGCTGGCCGATCGCGACAAGCTCGAGAAGGTCATCCTCAACCTCCTTTTCAACGCGATCAAGTTCACCCCTGCCGGGGGGCGCATCAGGCTCCGGGCGCATCGCCAGGATGACTTTTGGCGCTGCGAGGTCAGCGACACGGGGATCGGCATCGCACCCCAGCAGCTCCCGTTCATCTTCGACCGGTTTTGGCAGGTGGACACGTCCTCGCGCCGAAAGTATCAGGGCCTTGGCATCGGGCTGGCGCTGGTCAAGGAGTTGGTCGAGGCGCAAGGCGGCGAGATCCGCGCCGACAGCACGGTAGGGCAGGGCACCACGATCGGATTCTCGCTGCCTTTCCTGGAGCCGCTCCCGCCCGCCGCGCCGGAGACCGTCCCCGGCGCGGCTCCCGAGATGGGATCCGATGCCGTCCCCGCATCGGCCCCGCAAGCGGCGGAAGCGGCGGCTGTCTCGACCGCGGCTCCGGACGCGCCGGCGGGCGCTCCCCAGGCGGAATGGCTCGCCGCTCTCTATCGGCGGGCCGAGTTCTTTCCCGGCATGGTCACTGTCCAGTCCAGCGCCCAGAGCAAGGAGCTGCCTCTCGGGCCGGCGGCGGGCGCCCGCCCGCGCATCCTGATCGCCGACGACGAGCCCGACATGCTTCGCTTCCTGCGGTCGCAGCTCGAGACCCAGTTCGAGGTCCTGGAGGCCATCGATGGACAGCAGGCCATCGACAAGATCGTCCAGTTCCTCCCCGACCTGGTCCTTTGCGACATGATGATGCCCGAGAAAGACGGCCTGCAGGTTTGCCGCGAGATACGGGAGCGCACCGCCACGCGGAATCTCCCCATCCTCATCCTGACCGCACGCGCCGACGAGCGGACCAAGATCTCCGTGCTGGCCGCCGGCGCCAACGATTTCCTCACGAAGCCATTCTCCTCGACCGAGCTCTACGTCCGGCTGACCAATCTCATGAGCGCCCACGAGTACGAGCGCCGCCTGACCACCCAGAACAAGCGCCTGGAGGCCCTGGTCGATCAGCTCAAGGAGACCGAAGCCCAGCTGGTGCGAAACGAGAAGATGGCCTCCCTGGGCCGCCTCAGCGCCGGCATCATCCACGAGATCAACAATCCCCTCAATTACGTCCTCACCGGCATCCATTTCCTGAAGTCGCGCCTGGCGTGTCTGCCCGCCGAGTCCCGGCCCGAGGCATCCGAGATCCTGCACGACATCGAAGAGGGGACGGAACGCATCAAGGTGATCGTCTCGGACCTTCGCGCCTTCTGCCACCCCCAGGGCGCCCAGGCTGAGCCCATCGAGGTGGCCTCCCTGGTCGCCATGGCCACCCGTTTTCTCAGCCATGAGATCAAGAACGGCATCCAGATCGAGCTGGACCTCGAGACCTGTCACCGCATCTACGCCGACCGCAATCGCATCCTGCAGGTCCTCATCAACCTCCTGCAGAATTCCGTCCAGTCGTTGCGCAAGAAGGTGTTCCCGAACGGCGAGCAGCCTCTCGTCTGGATCCAAAGCCGGATTGACGGCAACCATGACCTGATCCTGGTCCGTGACAACGGGCTGGGGATCGCGCCGGAGAATGTCGACAAGATCTTCGAGCCGTTCTTCACGACCAAGGACGTGGGGGAAGGCACCGGCCTGGGCCTGAGCATCTGCTACCAGATCATGCGCGAACATCACGGCGAGATCCGAGTGCAGAGCGAGGTGAACCGGTTCTGCGAATTTGCCTTGGATTTTCCGCGAAAAGAGACAGAATAATGGCCGCAGCCATAACGAAACGGGTGCTATGCAGAGCTTCTACGACTATAAAAAGTACGCCATTCTCTATGTGGATGATGAGGAGAAGTCGCTCAAGTACTTTCTCCGGGCGTTCGGCGATCAATTTCGGATACTGACCGCCCCCAGCGCGCAGGAAGGCGTCCGTCTTCTGGAGGCCCACCCCGACCAGATCGGGATCCTCATGACCGATCAACGCATGCCGGGGGAGAAGGGCGTCCAGTTTCTCGAGCGGTCCCGGCAGCTCCAGCCTCGGATCATCCGCATCCTCTGCACCGCCTATGCGGACATGGAGGCCGCGATCCAGGCGGTGAACACGGGCGCCATCTACAAGTATGTGACCAAGCCGTGGGATATCCCCCAGCTCGAGACCACGCTCAAGCGCGGCCTCGAGTTCTTCATCGTCCAGCGCGAGCGCGACGCGCTCCTGCGCGAGAAGCTCACGGCGCTCCATAATCTCATGATCACCGACCGGGTGATCAGCCTGGGCGTTCTCGCTGCGGGCCTGGGCCACTACGTCCGCAATGCCCTCGTCGCTGTCCGCACCTTCCTGGATCTGGCGCCAGCCAAGCTCCAGGAGGAGCGCGTCGATGTCCAGTCCCTCCGGAACCCGCAATTCTGGCGCGATTTCTACCTCCAGGTCCAGCATCAGGTCAAACGCATCACCTCGATGCTCAATGACCTGGGCGACCTTGCCCCCGATCCCCATGCTCCCTACCCGGACCAAGTCCAGCTCGACCAGGTGATCCAGGCGGCGATTCAGCATGTCGACGCTCAGCGCGCCGAGAAGAAGATTGTCATCTGCAGCCAGGTTCCGACTTCGCTGCCGCCGTTGTGTGTGGAGCGGGCGAAGTTCGACCGGCTGTTCGAGCTTCTGCTCGAAGACGAATGCCTGATGCTACCTGCGGGCAGCCGGATCGATCTGCGGGCGGAATTGCTGCCTGCCGCCTCGGGCCAGCCGCCGGAAATCCTTCTGGAAGTTCAGGACAACGGTCCCGGCCTGCCCAAGGATGCCTTGCGCGCGATCTTCGATCCCTTCTTCATTCGGAGCGATGATCCTCAGCTCTACGGCGTCAACCTGATGGCGTGCTACTTCATCATCCACCACCACAACGGGCGCATCCAGGTCGAGAACTGCGATCCGGGCAGCCTCTTCCGCATCCATCTGCCGACCCAGCCCAGCGCCCGAAGCCCCGAAGCCTGCGAACGAGAGGTCCTGGACAAGGTGTTGCTCAACGACCGGCTCTGGGATCGATTGCTGGCCGGCGAATAGACCGCACCGCTCCCCGCCATGCCTGATCGGAATGCTCCCAAAAGACCCTTTGCGGGCGCCGTGGTTCCGTCGGACGGGCTGCCCCCGCGCACGCTGCTGGTCGTGGACGATGAGGAGGGCCCCCGGCAGTCGCTGCGCATCATCTTCGAGGATCGTTACCGGGTCTTCACGGTCGAGGACGGCCGGCAGGCCATCGAGTTCGCCCGCCGCACTCCGGTCGACGCCGTCATTCTGGACATCCGGCTGGCCGATATGTCCGGGATGGAGGTGCTGGATCGCCTCAAGCAGATCGACTCCGATATCGAGGTGATCATACTGACCGCCTACAACAACTTCGAGACCGCTCAGGAAGCGATTCGACTTGGCGCTTCCGACTATCTCTGCAAGCCGTTCGAGGTCCATGCGATGCGGGCCGCCGTCGCCAAAGCCGTCGAGCGCAAGACGCAATCCGAAGAGCGACGGTACGACAAGCAGCACATCCTCCGGCTCAAGGACGAGATCCAGCGGTTTCAGATGCGGGCCGACTTTTCCGGCTCGGAGGAGCAGGTCTATGCCAGCATTCTCCACGACATCCACAGCCCACTCAGCGTCATATCGGGCTCGGTGGACATCCTGCTTCACCAGCTGGCCAGCCGTTCCGAGCTCAGGGCCGGTGACATCGAGGACATCCGGAATCGTCTCTCCTTCATCACGCGGCAGATCGAGCACTGTGGCCACATATCCCGCCGCTACCTCCGTTTCCTGCTCCAGCGGTCTCTCGAGAGCGATCTGAGCTCCCTCTGCAGCGTGCTTCAGAACCTCCGCCAGCTGTTTCAGCTCCATCCTGCCGCTCGAACGCATGCAATCCATATCGAGCTGCCGCGCCGGGATCGCCAGGTCCTCATCAATCCGACCGACTTGACCCAGATCCTGCTGAACCTGGGGCTGAATGCGCTTCAGGCGACCGAGAAACCTCACCGTGTCAGGATCTTTACCCGCCAGGTATCCGGTCCGGTCCGCGGTTCCGCGATGGTGGACGGACCCCACGACCGATGGATCAACCTGGATGGTTTCGCGAATGCGCTTCCGATGCTTTCCCTGACGGTGGAGGACAACGGGCCGGGCATTCTCCCCGGCGCCATGCCCCAGATCTTCAACACGATCTTCTCCTCCAAGCCCAATCACCAGGGAACAGGGCTGGGCCTCTCGATCATCTCCTGGCTGGTCAAAGCCGCCCGGGGCGCCATCCATTGCCACTCCGCTCCCGGCTGTGGGGCGCGGTTCACCCTCTACCTCCCCAGCCAGCCGCGCGCCCCCCGTCGATCCTCCCGCGTGGCTCCGGCCTCCTCCCCGGCAGCATCGCCGGACAAATCGAGGTGAGGCCTGGCGGCCGGCTGCGGGCGAAGATTCTGGCCCCTTGCGCGCGATCGGGCCGCGCGCCGGGATTCCTCAGGCCGCCTTCCACGCAGGCCAGTCATCGAGCAGGCTGGCCGGGCCTTCGTCGTTGAGGACGGCCGCCAGCTTCTCGAGCCAGGGAGATTCCGGGTGCCCGTTGTGCCGGGCCCGCGTGATATTTTGGGCCAGGAGCAATCCGGAGCGCCGGCGGCCGGCCTTGATGGACTTCTTGAGCAGGCCCAGGGCGGGGCCGCGCGCGTCGGCTGGCCCATGGGCCAGCTGGTAGAACCAGCACTCGAGGGCGAGGTTCGGTGTTTCCTGAAGACCGGACTGGCTCAAGACGCGGGCCAGGGCCTCGAGCCCTTCGGGATCGCGGCCTTGGGCGAGGAGGAACCCCGCGTGGCTGGCCTGGATGTAGGGATCTGCGGCGTCGATCGCCAGCGCCCGCCGGTAGTGTTCTTCGGCCCTTTTGACATCGCGGCGCATGCGGGCCAGGAACCCGGCGAACGTGGCAATGAGACGCGGGTTGTTCGGATCCAGCGCCAGGGCCTTCTGGTAGAGATCCTCGGCTCGTTCCTGGTCCTTGCGGACTCGGGAGAGGAAGAAGGCGTAGTGCTGAAGGACCTCGGGGTTCCCGCGGTCGGCGGCCAGCGCGCGTTGGTATTGCTCCTCGGCGCGCACGTTGTCCTTGCGGTAATCGCGGAGGAAGTTGGCGTAGCTGTTGAGGAGGGGAGCCGTGTTGGGGAACTGCTCGATGCCTTTCTGGTAGACCGCGTCCGCCTTGGCCGGATCGATCCCCTTAAGCCGTTCGGCTTCGAGCTCGACCGCCCACCAGTCGGGGAAGGTGGCATCGGCGCGCTGCACGGCCTCCTTGAGGGCCTCGACGCCCGGCTCGTTCTCGCCCAGCGATCCGATCCGCTGGGAGAGGCTCTGATAGGTGCCGGTGTATTTGAGGAACACATGGTCGAACCGCTTGCTGTCCGGGTGCGGCAGGCCGAAGACGTCCCGCAGCAGCAGCATCCACTCGTCGAAGTCGCGCTGTTGGATCCAGACCGCCCGCCGGCTCTCGAGCCAGGGCCGGATCGCCCCTTGGGGCTCCTGATCCCCCACCCAGTACACTCCCAGCGGCAGTGCCTCCTCCGTCAGCTCGGACAGCATCCGGGCAATGCCCTCGTCCCGTCCGCCGTAGCCCATGAAGATCAAGCCGCGGTCGCGAATGACCGAGCGGATCCGCTTGTCGACATCGCGGCGGAGATCGTCGGTGCTGCGCGGGGTGTTGAGCGGCGCCAGGCAGTGGTCGCCGTGCAGCTTTACGATCAGCGGCCGGGTTCGAGTGGGCCGGAGGTAGGTCCCCAGCGACTCGTGCGGGGCGACCAGGGGCCGGACCGATGTGAACAGGTAGAGGGCATCGGAGATGAGGTCGTCGAAGTTGGTGGTCAGCGCGACATTGAAGCTGCCGCCGGACTGGGTCATCAGGCTGGCCAGCACTGCGTATCCGAACCCGGGGAACTTGCCGTCGCAGAGCGACTCGATCTCCCGCTGCCGCTCCTCGGGCAGCAGGAAGAGCTCCTGCATCAGGGGGCCGTAGGCAGCCGCGGCGTCCTGCGGGTCGTGCGCGGGGAGCACTTCCTTGGCCCACGCCTCCAGATCCCGCCGGCGGGGCGCCCGCAGATCCCGCAGCCGGGGCAGCCAGTGGTTGCGCACCAGGCCCGCCGAGGCCGGGATCCCCGAGCTGGCCGAGCAGCCCGCCCCCAGGAAAAAGGCGAATCGGCTGTCCGGATGCTCGCACATCATCTTCAACCGCCGCGCAAATTCCTCGGCGGACATGGTTCGCAAAGCGTCGCTCATATTGTGGCTTCTCCCGTGCAGTTTTTCTCCGGGGCTATTCAAGCCCCTTGCCTGAAAAAGGCAAACAGATTCAGCCCGCAGTCTTGCGCCTGACAGGCTTCCGGTTTCATGGCATCTTGATTCCGATGCGCATCATGAATCTGAATCCGGGCAGCGACATCGGTGCCAGCGGCTGGCATGTCGAGATCGATGGCCACCGCATCCTCCTCGATGCCGGCATTCATCCCAAGCGCGAGGGCCGCGCGGGGCTGCCACTTCTCGCGCTTCTCCGGGCCGCCCCGCCTGACGCCGTCGCCATCTCGCATTGCCACCACGACCACGTCGGCGCCCTGCCGGTCGCCCTTCGCCAGTTCCCCAAAGCCCATGTCCTCATGACGGATCTGAGCTATTTCCTCGTCGAGCGAGTCCTCCATAACTCGGTGAACGTCATGACCCGCCAGCGCGAGGAGCTGGGTATCGCCGATTACCCCCTCTACACGCACACCGAGGTCGACGAGCTCGCCCCCCGCTTCCAGGGATTCCGTTACAACCGCGAGATCGAGTGGGCCGCATTCGCCAAAATCCGCTCCGGATTGCCGTCGCCCACGCTCGAGTTCTTCGACGCAGGCCACACGCTGGGTTCGGCAGGCATCCTCCTGCGCGGGCGCGCGGAGACGCTCTTCTACACCGGAGACGTCTGTTTCCATGACCAGACCTTGCTTCGGGGCGCCCGATTCGACGATGTCAGCGCCGACGTCCTCATCATGGAGACCACGCGGGGGGACCGCGCCATGCCGTCCGGTTTTTCGCGGGAGAAGGAGATCGACCGCCTCGCCGCCGCCATCCAGCGCGTGCTCGGCCGCAAGGGCAGCGTGCTCATCCCCACCTTCGCCCTGGGGCGGACCCAGGAGATCCTGGCGCTCCTGGCCCTGCTCATGAGGTCCCGACGTCTGAAAAAGCAGCCGGTCTATATCAGCGGGCTGGGCCGTGTCTTCACCGAGATGTACGACCTCGAAGCCCACCGCGCCCATCGCCAGCAGAGCGGCCTCAAGCTGACGGAGGCTCTGCCGATCATCGTGCTCGAACGACAGCAGGCCGAACAAATGAAGCTGGCCGGGAGCCGTCTCTTCGTCCTCACCGCCGGCATGATGAGCGAAAATACCGCGTCGCACGAGATCGCCCGCCGCCTGTTTGCCGAGCCCCGCCACGCGATCTTCTTCGTCGGCTACGCCGATCCCGACACGCCGGCGGGGCGCCTCCAGGCTGCGCCCCCCGGCCAGCCGTTCCTGTTCCATCCACGGCAGCCCCCCGTCGCCTGCCATTGCGAGCTCGAACGGTTCGACCTCACGGCCCACGCGCACCGCGAGGCAATGCTCGAGTGGGTCGGCGAGGTGGATCCCCGCGTCGTTGTCCTCGGCCATGGGAATCCCGCCTCGATCCAGTGGTTTGCGGCGGAGATCCATCGCCGCTATCCCGGCATTCGAGTCGTCCAGCCCGGTCCGGGCGAGACGGTGGCCGTGTGAGGATGCGGGGAGAGGGGCGGAAGCGCCGGGCTGCCCGCCGGCGTTCAACAGCCCGATCGCTCGATCCGGCGTCTCCGGCTACAAAGCCCACCCTGCCCGATACGGAGGGTTCAGATGCTGGTTGGCCTCGGGCGAGTTGGCGAATCGCATGTGCTCGGCGTCCCACTCCAGCTTGACGCCGGGCATCTTGATCGCGATCACGCCGAGCATCGCAAGCTCGGTCAGCGGGCCGCCATACGAGAAATCCGAACCCGCCTGCGTGCCATTGCGGATCGCCTGAAGCCAGTTCTGGTGATGCCCCGGCACCCGGGGTATGGTTTTCGCCGGGCGCTGGAAGGCATCCATCCGCTCCTGGGGGATCAGGCGCACCCCGCCAGCCCCGTGGGATCCATAGACGATGGCGCCTTTGTCGCCGATCACCACCGCGCCGGTCCCGACATCGCGATCCTCCTTGTCCAGCTCGGGCGGCCGCGGAATGCGCTCGGTGCCGCTGTACCAGTGAAGGATCACCGGGCCGCGCTGGCCCCTGGCGGGAAATTCAAAGGTGATGATCTCTCCCTGGGGGAACGCGTCGCCCTGGATCTTGGGATCGTAATCCTTGACCTGAGCCTGGATTGTGGCCGGGGCCCCCAGGTCCAGCGCCCAGAAAACAGGGTCGACGACGTGGCAGATCCAATCGCCGATCGTTCCGTTGCCAAACGGCACCCACCCCCGCCAGGCGCCCGGCAGATAGGCCGGATGATAAGGGCGGGGCTGCGCCGGCCCCAGCCAGAGATCCCATTCGAGCGTGGGCGGCACCGCATGAGTCTCCTTGAGGCGCGGCAGCTGGCTGATGCCCGAGTTCACCGCGGTGCATCCTGCATGGATGGTGTGCACCTTGCCGATCGCGCCGCTCCAGACCCATTCGCAAAAATCGCGGATCGAGTCGTAGGAGTGCCCCTGGTTGCCGAGCTGGGTGACGACCTTGTGCTCCTTGGCCGCCCGCATCAGCTCGCGGACCTCGAAAACCGAATGGGCCAGCGGCTTTTCGCAATACACATGTTTGCCCCGGCGGATGGCCGCCATCGCTGCCACCGCATGGCAATGGTCGGGCGTGGCGACCACCACCGCATCGATCTCCTTCTCCATCTCGTCGAACATCTTCCGGAAATCGCGGTAGGCGCGCGCTTGGGGGTATTTCTTGAAAGTCTCCGCGGACCGGCGCTGGTCCACGTCGCACAACGCAACCACATTGTGCTGGGGCGCCACGGCATCGATATCGCCCGCGCCCATCCCGCCGACTCCGATGCCCGCGATGTTCAGCTTCTCGCTCGGGGGATTGGCGCCGCTCGCGGCCACCGCCGACCGCGGCGCCACCGCGAAGGCGGTCGCCGCCGCCCCGGCTGCACGCAAAAAACCTCGACGGTCCAACCTCATGGCAAACTTGCTCATATCGTTTCCCTTCATGAGCCCGCCGGCCAGGCCGGCGGGCGCCGCCTTCGAAATCCACCACCCACAGACCCGGTCTCGGGAGTGCATCCCGCGTGTCCCGTGAATGGCGCGCACATTAATCCGCCCCTCTCAGCCAGTCAATACTGCGCCTCTCCGCAAAGGCCACACGATTTCATTGTCGGATGGCCAACGGTCCGGCATCATGCCTGCATGAGTGAATCCGAGAACAAGAAGAACGTCGGTCTCCCCATGGCGAGCCGATGGGATCCGGGAAAACTGCGGCAGGAGGAAGCTCATCTCCAGCAGCTCGCGACACAACCTTTTCTGGCGCGCATCCGCGGCTACGCGAAGCTGACGGGGCCGGCCTGGCTCCAGAGCGCCATGACGCTCGGGGCGGGCAGCGCCGCCGCCTCCGTCATGGCCGGAGCGTCCTTCGGCTACGCGCTGCTCTGGGTCCAGCCTGTCGCCATGCTTTTGGGCATCATCATGATGGGCGCCCTGGGCAACGTGGTCCTGACCACCGGCGAGCGGCCTTATGGGGCTTTTGCGCGCGAACTCCATCCGGCCGTCCCTTTTCTATGGGCTCTGGGATCGATCGTGGCGTCGATCATCTGGCATTTCCCGCAATACGGTCTGGCTGGGGCGGCGATCTGGGATCTGGCCACGCTGGCTGGCGTGCCCGCAGATCCCACCGCGATCCCGTATCTGGTCAAGTTCGCCGGCGGTGCAGCCATCCTGGCGATGAGCATTGTGGTGACCTGGAATTACGGGGCCGGAACTCGCGGCATCCGGATCTACGAGACGTTCCTGCGCTGGGTGATCCGGCTGATCATTCTCGCGTTCCTGTTTGTGGTGATCAAGACCGGGGTCGACTGGGGTGCGCTGTGGCGGGGCTTTTTCGGTTTCACGATTCCATCGGGCAAGGACGGTTTGACGCTGGTGTTGGGGGCCGTGGGCGCCGCGGTGGGGATCAACATGACCTTCCTCTATCCGTATTCGCTGCTGGCCAAGGGCTGGGGGAAACACCATAAAGGGCTGTCCCGCTACGATCTGTTCAGCTCGATGTTTCTTCCGTTCGTGATCGTGACCTCCCTCGTCATCATCGCCATGGCCAACACCGTCTACGATCCGGCCGCGGGCGTTTTGCGCACGGACCTCAGGCCCGTTGACGCCGCGCGCAGCCTCGAAGGCCTCCTGGGATCGTCCCTGGGGCGGATCGTGCTCGACCTGGGCTTCATCGGGATGGCTTGCGGCGCCATCAGCACTCACATGGTGGTCTGCGGCTTCACCGGCTGCGAGATGTTCAAGCTCGATTACACCACCCGCCGCTACCGGATGTTCACCCTGCTCCCCGCGATCGGGATCCTGGGCGTGGCATTTCCGAGCCCGCTGTGGATGCCCGTGGCCGCGTCCGCCGTCGCCCTGACCCTCCTGCCGATCGCCTACATCACGTTCTTCGTCATGAGCAACAAGCGGAGCTACCTCGGCGAGGCCGCCGGCACCGGCTGGAAACGAGCGCTCTTCAACCTGGCTATGATCGTGGCCATCCTCTTCGCATGCGTCGGGTCCGCCATCAAGATCAAGAGCGGCGTGATCGACAAGATCTTCCCGCCGAAATCGCCGGCCGCCACCCAGATCGCACCGCCGATGCCTGCCATGCCGCCCCAAGGCTGAACGCCTCCCGAGGTCCGACACGGCGGGCTGCCGCGGCCGACAAATCCCTGATCAAGCGGGGATGAGGGCTGAAAGGTAGCTCGCAAGCTCCTGCATTCGGGCGATGAAAGAGCCCCTTAGGGTCTGTGCAAAAATTACTTCCGATTTTGGCGGGAGCGCCGCCGGGCCAGATGCGAGGCGCAAGGGAGGGAGTGTATCCCCCTGCGATACTCGACCGACCGAGCAACGAAGCAGATGGCCCGGCGCCGCCCCGCCCCGCAGGGCTGGGTGCCTTGGGCGCGCTGGCTTTGTTGCTCCTCGCTCACAGACCGCGCGGGTATGCTCGCTCGTCGCGCCTCGCCAGCCCGCCCAATCCCCTCCAGCAAAATCGGAATTAATTTTTGCACAGCCCCTTGCCCCGGGCGTCCAAACTCGACGCAGCGATGGGGGATCCAGGCGATCCCTTCACTCGAGCCGGCGCATCACCGCGGCCATCTCGAGCGCGGTCCGAGCCGCCTCGATGCCCCGATTGTGGTCGCGCTCCAGGCAGCGGACACGCGCTTGGGACTCGTTTTCGAGCAGCAGCACGCCGTGGATGATGGGGACACCTGACTCCCACTGCAGGCGCGCCAGCGCGTGGGTCACCCCCTCGGCAATCAACTGGGCATGGGCGGTCTCCCCCCGCAGGATGACGCCCAAGGCGATCACCGCTGCCGGGGGCGTCAGCTGATGGCGCGCCAGGTGGGCTGCCACGACCGGAATCTCGAATGCCCCCGGGACGCGGACGATCCATCCCACAGGCGCTCCCGCCCGTTTCAACTCCTGCCGTGCGGCCCGCAGCATCGCCTCGACGTAGCGGCCGTTGTATCGGGCGGCAACAATGGCGATCGGCCTTCCGTCCGCCGATGCGCGCCGGTTCTTGATCCTGGTCAGCATGTCGTTCACTTTAGCGCCGGCCGCGTCTGCCCGGCAAGCCGGACTGTTCACCGAACGGCCGACAGGGTGCAGAGGGGCGGTCATCGGCAGCTGGTCTTCTCCCTCCCCCCGCGTGTGACTTGCGGAGGGAGGGAGTTGCGTCCGGCGGCCGTCAGCGGTTCTTGCTTTCTGCCGTCAGCCTGCCAAGGGGGCCCGCGGCGTCCCGGGCCCGCTGGATCACGGGGTGCGAATCCGGAAGAACCGGTTCTCGCCCGGGACGATGTCCACCGAATAGGGCGGGGCAGGGGCGGGCGTGACAGGCGTCCATTGGCCGTCGACAGCGGGCGCTGACTCGAGCTGCCCGCTGCCGGTCCAATCCAGAGTGATCCGGTTGTCGATCCGGACCGGCGGGAGAAACTCGGCGGGCGTGGCCGGCGGGGCCGCCAGGACGGCGATCTCGGCGCCACTCAAGGCGCGAGCGTAAATGCGGACGTCATCGATCTTGCCGTCGAACGGGGTGCCGCTGACGGAGCGGTTGCCGATCGCGACGGCGAGCGAGGAGTTGTGCTGTTCGGCGGGCACGCTGTCTGTCCGCTCGCCGGCCAGGACGCCGTTGGTGTAGAACCGCATGATAGGCCCTGCGATATCGGCCGGGTCGTAGACGCCGGCCACGTGGATCCATTGGCCGGTGAGTATGCCGGGGACATTGAGAGAGACGTTGACGGTTCCGCTGCTGGCGACCTGGAGCGCCCAATTGTCGGTGTTCTCGACGTTCAGCGACCAGCAGCGCTGTCCGGACCCGCCGCCTTTGGTGACGATGCGGCCATTGCCCGAGATCGTGTCCACCCACACCCATGCGGCCAGTGTCATCGGCCCGGTGATTCGCATCTCGACGGGGTTGCCGATATCGACCCGGTCATCGGCGCCGTCGAACTCGATCGCGTGCCGGCCTTCGAGGCCGGCTGCCCACACCGGCCCGTTGACCAGCGTGCCGTCGAATCCGCCGCCGGACGCATCCGCGGTGGTGAGCCCGGCCCCTTCCTCGAACCGCCAATGGCCGACGAGGCTGCTGTAATCGAAGGGCGCCTGGGTGTTCGGGACAACCGAGTTGGGCGGGACCGCCAGGTCCTGGACCCCGTTGACGACCAGCGTGTAGGCGGTCCCGTCGGTCATCGGATCGGTGGTCAGCGTGACCGTCTGCGCATCCGTTCCGAGCGCCGCAGCCAGGACGGGCACGCTGGCGCCGCCGGGGCCGACAATGGCGTAGTTTCCGGCCGCCGCCGCGCTGTCGGCCGTCACCGCCTCGCTGAAGGCAAGAACCACTCGAGTCGGGATGCCCCGGGCCCGGATCCAATCCACCGTGGGCGGCGTCTTCTCCTCCGTGACCGTCAGTGTGGCGATCTCGGATTCCCGGGTGAGACCCGCGAAGTGAACGCGGAGCCGGAAGCGGGCATTGTTGTCTTCGGGTTTGGCCTGGAAGGTGTAGGCAGCGAGGTTGGCGCCGGGGATGTCAACGAACGCGCCCCCAATCTCGCGCTGCCACTGGAACGCCATGTCGCTGGGGGCGGCGCCGGCGCCCTCGGCTGCCGCGGCGAACGTGGCATTTGCGTTTTGCGGGGTGGAGGTGCTGGCGGGCTGCTGGGTGACGGCGAGGGTGGCGTTGCTGAACACCGTGTTGGCGAAGCCGCGGAGCTGGGCCAGGGTAGGGAGGGACGTATCGCTGTGGGCGCTGGCCGCCATTCCCAGAAGGACCGGATTGGCGAATGTCTGGGCGGCCTGTCCCATCCAGACCCAGTCAAGCCCATTGGTGCTGTAGAAGCCGGAGAAGAGATCTCCCCAGCGGCGGAGCCGAACCCAGACGTCCGGCAGAACGGCGGTGGTATAGGTCGTTCCCCAATTGGCAGTGCTGCCGCCGGCCGTCGAGCGCCAGCCGGCCTCGACGTAGCCCCGTCCGTTGGGCGGAGGCGGGTTGGCGAGCAAGTGGAGCGCGGGGCTGCCGGCATCGGCCGTTTCCCGGACCATGATGCCGGCCTGGGCAGTGCTGTTGACTGGCGTCAGGCTCGCCACGCGAACGTTCACGTCGAAGTCGCCGGACGCCTCCCGATAGACGAAATGGCCGTTGTCCACTGTGCCCCAGATGGCCGAGCCGCCCGCTGTCACGTCGAAGTCGTCGGGACGGCACGAGAAGGTCGAGCCCGGCGCGAACGGGAACCCGAGATCGATCGATGTGAAGCCTGCCACCGTTCCCGCCGCGGTCACGGCCGGCATCGGGTTGCCGAGCAGATCCTGGATCGAGGTGACCTTGACCGTCACGGGGCCCGGAGTCAGATAGGGCCAAACATCGAGTTTGACCGAGGCGCCGTCTTCGCGCAGCGTGACCCCGACGACGGCCGTTGCTCCGCCGTTGACTTCGTAAAAATTGAAGTTGTAGGCCGAGTTCGGATCGAGGGGTTCGTTGAAGCAGATGTCCACGGACATCCCCGTTCCGCTGCCGGCGGAGAGGACGGTGGGCGGCTGGGTGTCGGTGCTGACGCGGAGCGTGGCGTTGGTGCTGGACACCCCGTAGGCGAGGTTGCTGACGGTGACCGAGTATTGCCGCCCGTCCAGGTCCAAGGTGGCGGAAGGAATCGTGTATTCGAACCGGTTGGCATCGAAGATAGGCACGCCATTCTCGTACCATTGGATGAAGTAAGGCGGCGGTCCTTGGACCGCGGCGGTGAACGTCACGGGCCGCAATTCCACCACCGTCTGGCTCGCCGGCTGCCGGGCGAATGTCAGCGGTGTCTGGACCAGCTCCGGCAGCGCCTGGATCTCCTCCCCGGTCAGCGCCCGGTTGAAGACGCGGACCTCGTCGATCAGGCCGTCCCACGGAGTGTCGGGGCTGCCCGAAGGGCGGGCGCCGATCGTGACATTGAGCGAGCTGTTGTTCTGGGTGGCTGGGACATCGGCGGTGACCTCGTTGTTCAGGAATCCGTTGGTGTAAATGCGCATGGCCTGGCCGGGAATGTAGACCCCGGCCAGGTGAATCCACTGATGGGCCGGAATGGCGTCGATGGTGTGAACGCTGAAGGTGGTGGTCGGTGTGCCGCCGATTTGAAAGGAGCCTGTGTTGGGCGGCGTGGTGCCGCTCTCGACGTTGAGCGCCCAGCTCCGCTGTCCGCTGCCGCCGCCTTTGGTGATGATCCGCCCGTTTTTGGAAAAGGTCCGCACGTAGACCCAGGCCGTCAAGGTCATGGGCCCCGTCATTTGAAGGGCCGGCGGATTGCCGATCGTGATCCGGTCGTTCACGCCGTCAAAATTCAGCGCCGAGCCGCCGAAGGGGCTGTTGGTCCAGGCGGGGCCGCCCCAGGTCGCGACATTATCGAACGTGCCATTGAGCCCATTGGCGGTCAGGTCGGCTGTGTTGGTGCCGGCGCCTTCCTGGAACGTCCAGTAGCCGATCAGACCATCGAGATCGGCTCCCATTGCAGGGAGCCTCAGCAGGAGGATGCTCAGGAGAACAGCCCGCCAGAGCCCGGTGATCGGGCCCGACGCGGCCGAGTGGGTGGAAAAAGGAAAAGCAGTTTTCATGGTGGCTCCCATCTTAAGAGAAATGACCGTCGATGGCCATCTTTTTCCGCTCGCGTTCGGCGGCCGCCCGATCCGGGTGGTTGTCAGATCAGGAGAGCGCGCTCGCCGATCGATCCACGGACGCCATCATTGCACCGAGACGTTCCATGGCCGGCCGCCGGCGGCCCACAGGGCCAGCGCGCAGCGCTCGATAAAGAAATAATCGGCGCGGCACCATGGCACGTCCACGAATTCGAGGAGAGTCGATCCGGACATCTGCTCGATCCAGAGCGCCCCCACGAAAAGCGATCGCGGAAAATCGGGCGGGTTGGTGTAGTTTTCGCCTCCGACCAGCCGGTCTCCGAAGGCCAGGTGCCACCCGTTGCGCGCCTCCCGGAAATCCCGGAGCCGCATGGCCGCAACGCCGTCGGTCCATTGCCGAAGGGCTTCTCCCAGCTCCGGCGCCAGGTTGCCGTATCGGGCGAGCTTGCTCAGGTGCAAGCTTTTGGTGGCGGCCGCTTTTTCCAGGATGCGCGGATTCACGCGGTCGAGATTGACCCGCAATTCGAGCATGCGGGCCAGGCGGGACAGGGCAATGGTCTCGGTCGGGCGATCGCCGTTAAGCCGCGCCAGGCGGACCAGCCCGATCATGCCGGCCAGATCGCCGTTGAGTTTTTCGGCCTCGGTTTTGGAATCATCCTGGCGACGGATGTCGAAGGGATAGTCGGTCTCGAGGAGGGGCTGCATGCGCTGGCGAACGGCCGCCCAGTGGGTGCGGGCGGCGGCCGGGTCGGGGGCGTTGTGGCACCACGACCAGAACGCATAGACACCCCATGCGCTGGCGGCCTGCCCGGTTCCGGCCAACCGCAGCGCCGGAGGCACCGTGTAGGACTCGCGGGGGCGGCCGGGCCCGACGCTTCCGCTGTCAGCCGCGTAGGGCGGACATCGATCGAGCTCGGATCGCAACAGCGCTCGGGCTCGGCTTGCCGTGTCCGCGCTCAGGTAGGGCAGCGCCAGTGCCAGGGCGGAAAACAACTGGTCCGGATGCCGGAAATAGGCCTCGTGCCCGCTGATCCCGAGGGTGTGATGAAAAGGCAGCCACGGCCAGTCCTCGATCATCTCGCGAACATGCGCATCGAGCTTTGCGGCCACGCGCCGGGCGGCGGCATCGGTGGCGCCGGCGGCGGCCATGGTGCGGCTGATCGCCTCTTCGATTTGTCCGGGGGCGAGTTTCAAGGCGGGCGCCACGGCGTCGCCGAAGCTTTGGCTCACGACGTTCTGCGCCGGCACGCGCGCGGCGAGAACGATCGCCAATCCCAGCGCCGCGCCGAGCGTCTCGAGTCTGCCGCGCCAGGCAGGTGAACCCGGCCCGCACCCGCCCGCAGGCCGCGCGTTTCCATTTGGCGAGACTGTTGACAGGACGCGGATCGGAGCGCCGCCATTCCTGTCGGCTTTCGGGCGGACCGGCGCTCTTGTTCGGACTCCTTCTGGAGTTGCGGATCGGATCGCCGGCTTCATTCTTGTCCCTCCAGACACAAGACCTGGGATCCGACCGGGAACAGGACTCGGCGGCCGGCCACCGACACCATGGCGCGCGCAGGCCCGTGCCATTCGTTGACGATGCCGTAGGGCTGGCCGGAGGCGCGCGCCTTTTCGAGCCCGCCCTGCTTTTCCCAGCCGAAGATCCCCGGCCCGTAAAACCCGCCATAGGTGTCGCGCCGGCCGTAGAGGCTGGCGGTCAGCCCCGTCGAGAACCGGAGCGATCCGATGTATCCCTGGTGAATGGACAGGAGGAGATCGGGCGCGCATCCGAGGGTTTGGGTCTCGTCGCCGATGGTGTTGAAAGTCATCCAAGGCATGTCGGTTCGTCCGGGCGGCCGTCCGGGCTCCTTCGAGGGGTAGCCATGCTCGATGAGCGAGACCCGCCCCGTCTCGAGGTCGAGCCGCCCCACGCCCGTGAAGGACCGCACCTCGCCTCCGCCGTCCCACACGCCGTAGGCCGAACGCACCAGAACGAACGCCTCGCCCGTCGGGCGGTTCACGCAAGGGGGCGTGAGCGGATTGTGAAGGCCGCCCGTATACAGGATCGGCGCAATCCAGCGCTCGCGCCCATCGCAAATGTCAAAGGCGTAAAAGGTCTGCTCCTCCGGATGAGCCCGGAGGAAGTCCACGATGAAATCATGTTCCGCCCGCACATCCTCGGGCGTGCCCGGAATCCATCGCGGGTCCGGCCCTTGATACCCGGTGCGCTGGATCAGCATTCGCTGGTTTTCGTCCAGGATTGCGTGAAAATCCTTGACCGGATTCGTCGTGACAATGGCCAGCCCGCGCGCGATCACGGGCGCGTAGTCGCGGACGCTGAGGCCGGCCAGCTTTCTGGATTTCCATCGGAGCCGGCCATCGGCCACCGCCAGGCAGTAGACATGCATGTCTTCGGAGGCGAACACGACCCAGTCGCCGTCCTCGCTGATCGACGCCGTGGTCAGGATCCGGTCGCCGGCGGCGAATTTCCAGGCAAGGCTGCCCGTGGCGGCATCGAGCGCGTAAAAGATCCCTTGGCGGTCCCCCGCGAACACCCTGGCCTGCCAAACGGCCGGGGAGACGCTGATGCCTTCGGCGGCCTCGAAGGTCCATCGGCACTTGCCGCTGGCGGCATCCAGGGCGTAGAGCCGGCGATCCATCGATCCGAAATAGATGGTGCCGCCAGCGAACATTGCCGAGTGGGTGACGGCCCCTTCCGCGGCGAATGCCCAGCGCTCGTTGCCGGTGGGGATGTCCCAGGCGCGAAATCGGCCGGCGTAGCTGCCGAGAAACGCCATGCCGTTGGCCGCGATGACCTCGGCGCGGGGGCCGGTCAGCTCGCGATACAGCTCCTTGCGCCAGACAAGCTTCAGGGGGCCGGAAGGGAACCGGGCGTAATATCCGGACCGCTGGAGATCCCCGCGCAGCGTGGGCCACTCGGCCGGGGTGGCGGGCGCGGTCTCCGCCTTCGCCAAGCTCGTCCAGGCCAAGCCCGCCAACAGAATCATGAGGAGCGATTTCATCCGAAAACGCTTATGGGATCAGCGCGATCCAGAGGCGCCCATGCTATTGGACCTCGATCCAGAGGCGGGCGGTGGCGGGTTCGCCGCGCGGATTGATGTGCTGCACGCTGGCCAGGTAATGCCCGGGCCGGGCGTAGCGATGGGAAATGCTCTTGACGCCAGGGGCTTCGCCTCCGTCCACGAAGGTGGGCTCGTTGGCCATCTGCGTTCCGCTGGCGAACCAGCGCTGGCGGACCGGATATCCGAAGGCGCCGGGGGGCATCCAGGGAGAGCCGGCCGGCCAGAGGCGAAAGCGGGCGGCCTTGCGCAGCGCCCAGACGTCCTTCCGGGTGTCGGGATCGGCGTATCCGCGTGTGATCGGGCAATCGATCTGCACGCCCGCCACGGTGACGGGCAGGTGATAGGTGGCGGAGGTGAGGACCTGGCGGATGCCATTGACGTTGACGGTAGCCCGAGCGGCTCGGATCGCCTGGCGCAATGGATCCCGTTCCTCGACCAGGTCGATCAATTGAACGCGGGCGCGATGGCCATCGGCCAGCTCGACCTCCTGCTCCTCACCCAGCTCGAGATCGATCGTGCGCACCAGGGCGATGCCCGACGGGGCTGGCGCCGTCGCGGCGGCAGGCGGCACGGGATCGCGGGCCAGTCGAGTGTTGTCGAGCGCAGCCTGGGTTTCGAGCAATTGGGCGAGGCGATCCGCCAGATCGGCTCGAGCGATCGCCTGGTTCTTCTGTTCGGATGGATCCTGGGCGAGATCGAACAACTGGCGTGCGAGGTTCCCGGCCTTATCGGACTCGACGATGAGCTTCCAGTCGCCCTGTCGGACCGCGCGAGATCGAAAGCCCGTGCCGGCCCAGTAGAGCACCCTCGGCTCGGGCTTTTGCTCGCCGGCCAGGACGGGCCAGACATCCCGTCCATCCCATTGGAGATCCGAGGCCGGCTGGTATCCTGCGAGCCGGCAGAAGGTCGGCATCCAATCGACGGCGTGCAGGGGTGTCGAGATCCTTCCCGGCTTCAGGCGGGCGGGCCAGGAGAGGATGGCCGGCACGCGAATGCCGCCTTCGTAGAGCTGGGCCTTGAATCCGCGCAGCGGCGCGTTCTGCCCGCTGCAGGGGCCAGCCGCATAGCCGTCGGCGGGATAGAGAGGATCGTCGTTGCGCGCGCCGCGGGGCGCTCCATTGTCGCTGAAGAACAGGACCAGGGTTCGATCCCGCTGGCCGTTGCGCTCGAGCGCATCGAGAATCCGTCCGATCGCGTCGTCGAGGTGCGCGACGCAGGCGGCGAAGAGCCGTTCCTGGGGATCGGCGATGTGGCGGCAGCGCTCGAGCCATTCGGGCGGCTCCTTGATCGGGATGTGGGGTGCGGTGAACGGGACATAGAGGAAGAAGGGGCGGTCGCCGCGGGTTTCGAGCCAGCGAGTTGCCTCGCGGGCGATCAAGTCGGTGACATGGCCGGATTCCTCGAGGAGATGGCCGTTGCGGTGCCAGGTGCGGGTATAGGGGCCCTGCTTGTAATGATGGTCGTAGGGGCCCACCCCCCCTGCCAGGGAGCCGTAGGAATCGTCGAACCCAAAACGCTGCGGACCCCAGTTCGGATCCGATCCCAAGTGCCATTTGCCAGCCAATGCCGTGTCGTAACCGACGCTTTTCAGGGCGCGCGCGATGGTGACGGTGTCCAAAGGCAGGGCGCGGTCGTTTTGGGGTGTGGTCACACCGAACCGGCTCGCATAGCGGCCGGTCATCAGCGCCGTTCGAGTGGGGCTGCACACCGGGGAGACATAGTGTTGTTCGAGCAGGCGGCCTTTAGCGGCGAGCTCGTCCAGACGGGGAGTGGGAATCGAGGATCCATGATACCCCACATTCGCCCACCCGAGGTCGTCGGCGACAATCACGACGATGTTGGGCCGGGGCGGGGCTTCGCTTGCGCCGGGGGCGATCGAGCGGGCCAATGCGAGGCCGACCGCTGTCAGGCAGATCAGGTATGTTCTCTTCATGGGCAATCAGGATGGAGAATGTATGCAGGCCGTTCTGTTCATTCAGGCACGCCAGGGACGACTGGGCGAATACCCCGACTATGGGCCAGAAGCCCGAGCCCGTCACGACACTTTCTTGAATTTTCCGGAGGTTCATGCGCACTGTCATCGATGGCAGGATTCAAAGCAAGGTGCAGCAGGGGAGCTGCGCAGAGCTGCGGAACTTGCGGGCGCCCGCAGGCCGGCCTTCGCATTGCCGCCCCGGACCGCGATCAGCGGCGTGACAGCCGCCGCCATTCAAGGTAGTGTGGCGGCGAATTCAAAACAGCACCGCAACCCAACCAGGAGCGATTTCCAATGAGAGCATGCCTTGATCTGGCAGATCGGAGCCATTCCGGATTGATGGGCTTGCCACCGATTAGGCCGCGCGAGCGCGGGACTCGATCAAACCGGGGCAGCCAGGGTGACGAGGCAGATCGGCTGCTGCGATCGGTGTCCGCCTCCTTACGTCGGCGGCTGCGGTTCGTGCTCCCCGCGCGCGCTTTCCAGAAGCAGGCGAGCGGGGCGCTTGTTTTGCTGTCGATCGTCGGCGCCATGGCTGCCGAGCCGGCCCTGGAATTTCGGGCGGCGACGCCCATGGTTAACGGCGAATTCCAGTTGCAGTTGGCGGCGCCGGCGGGGAATTTCTTTCGGATCCAGGCCTCGCGAGATCTTTTCCAGTGGGAGAACCTGGTCACGGGGCGCAGCGCGGGATTGAATTCCTACATGGACACCGCCGCGCCGTTTCTGGAGACGCGGTTCTACCGCGGCTACCGGCTCGAGGAGACGAACGTGTTGACGGGCGATCATCTGGCCACGGATGACGGCGACATGGTCATCCACCCGATCAACCACGCCACGTTCGTGCTGGGGTGGAACGACCGGATGATTTACGTGGATCCGGTGGGCGGATCGACGCCGTTCCTGGGGCTGGCGAAAGCCGATCTCATTCTGGTCACGCACAGCCACAGCGATCATTTCAGCAGCGATACGATCGATGCTGTGCGCGGTTCGAATGCCGTCATCGTGGCGCCGTCGGCGGTTTACAGCGGCCTGAAGGCCAGCCTCAAGAGCCTTGCGGTGGTCATGGCCAACGGTGCGGCCACGAATCTCGTGGGTTTGAATGTGGCGGCGGCGCCCGCCTACAACCTCAGTTCCAGCTTCCATGCCCGAGGGGTTGGGAATGGGTATGTGCTGACCATCGGCGGCTGCCGGCTTTACGTGGCCGGCGACACGGAGGATATTCCCGAAATGCGGGCCCAGACGAACATCGCCATCGCCTGGCTTCCGATGAACTCCCCCTACACGATGACCGTCAGCCAGGCGGTATCGGCGGTGCGCGCGTTTCGGCCCCGGATTGTGTATCCCTATCACTACCGCAACCAGAATGGCTCGTATACGGACCGCGAGAGCTTCAAGTCGCAGGTGATCCAGAATCCGGGCGTCGAGGTCCGGCTGCCGTCGTGGTATTGAGCCGCGCATATTGCATGCTGTAGCCTGCGGTGGTGGGGGGGTGGATTCCGCTCGAGCGGCTCGAGAGCAGCGCGCGGGCCGCGGCGCCCCCGGAGGGAGGCTTGCGGTTGTGCGGGCGGCCCAAAGAGACGCTCCGCCTTTTCCGCACTCTCGATTGACAGCCCTGCGGCGGCGGATCACCCTTTGCGCATGATGCATGCGTTAAACCGGCTGGTTGTTGGCGGCGATCGAGCCAATGGGATGGGCCTGATGCTGGGGGCTCTGTGGATTGCAGGCGGGCTGTCCCTCGAGGCGGACTGGCCCGAGTTCCGCGGGCCGCGCGGGGACGGGCACGCCGCGGTCTCCGCCGGCGGCCGTCCCGCCGGGCTTCCGCTCACCTGGAGCGAAACCAGCAACGTCCGATGGAAAACCCCGATCCCGCATCGCGGCTGGTCGACGCCTGTGGTCATGGGCGGCCAGGTATGGGTGACGACCGCGACGGAAGATGGCCGCGATTACTTCGCCATCGGATTGGACGCCGGGACCGGCCGGATCGTTTTTCAGGAGAAGGTGTTTCACAGCGACGATCCCGAGCCGCTGGGCAACGGCGCCTCGATGAACTGCTACGCGACGCCATCCCCCGTCATCGAGCCCGGCCGGGTTTACGTCCACTTCGGCCGGTTCGGCACCGCCTGCCTGGACACCCGGACCGGCCAGCCGATCTGGAAACGGGACGACATCCAGTGCCGGCATTACCGCGGGCCGTCCTCCTCGCTGGTGCTGTTCGAGAACCGGTTGATCCTGACCATGGACGGCGTGGACGTGCAGTATCACATCGCGCTCGACAAGCGGACGGGAGAGACGCTGTGGAAGACGGATCGCTCGGTGGCGTGGAACGACGAGAACGTGCCCGGGCAAATGGCGCGGGATGGCGATCTGCGCAAGGCGCACAGCACGCCTCTGGTGGTGGATGTCGGAGGCCAGCCGCAGATGCTCAGCGTTGGGGCCAAGGCCGCCTATGGCTACGATCCGCGCTCCGGGCGCGAGCTCTGGCGGGTGCAGCATCCCGATTGGTCGGCCGCCCCCCGGCCGCTGTTCCACCGCGGCCTGGCTTTCTTCGTCACCGGCCTCTCGAAGAAAGAGATGTGGGCCGTCAAGACCGACGGGCAAGGGGATGTGACCGACACGGGCATCGTCTGGAAGCTTCGGACGCGCGTCGGGAAATACGCCTCGCCCATCCTGGTGGACAGCCTGATCTACACGGCGGCGGAGGAGAGCTTCCTGACCTGCCTCGAAGCCGCCACGGGAGAAACCGTCTGGACGGAGCGGATCGGAGGCAAGTACGCGGCGTCGCCGGTCTGCGCCGATGGGCGGCTCTACTTCTTCAGCCAGGAGGGCAAAACGGTCGTGATCGAGCCCGGCCGCGCGTTCAAGGTGCTGGCGACCAACAGCCTCGAAGACGGTTTCATGGCGTCGCCGGCGGTGGACGGCTCGGCCTTCTATCTGCGCACCCGGAGCTGCCTTTATCGGATCGAGTCGATCGCGGCAGCCCCGCGGAGCTGATCCATGTGAGGTGCATCCCGGCGCCCAAGCCGGGATCCGCCCGCAAGAGTCGGACGGCATCCGGGGGCCGCGCGCCGGCCAGGATCGCCTCAACCGATCGCACACCATTGCCGGCCTGCCAGGCTCTGAATCGGCTTGGCCCGCAATCATGGGCGGCTTCCGGGAGCGCAGATTTCAATCTTGACCGATCGATTGGGGGCAAGGTTTATTGGGCTCCTCGCGATGAAGAAACTGATTTGCCTGTTGCTGGCAGCGGGGTGTGCGCTGCTGGCCGGATCTGCTATGGCACAAACCAATGTCCCGCTGTCGGAGAGCCAGCGGGTTGTCATGCTGGAGCCGCCGGCCCGGAAACCGGTCGCCATGGTGCTCGACACGGACACCTACAACGAGATCGACGACCAGTTTGCGCTCGTCTATGCCCTGATCTCAGCCGAACTGCGGGTCGAGGCGGTCTATGCGGCGCCCTTCAAGAACAACCGATCCTCGAGCCCCGAGGACGGCATGGAGAAGAGCTACGAAGAGATCCTGCGCATCCTGGGCAAGCTGGGTGTCTCGGCGGAGGGCTTCGCCTTCAAAGGCAGCCGGCGCTTCATCGCCGATGTCGCGAGGCCGGAGCGAAGCCCGGCGGTCGATGATCTGATCGAGCGCGCCCGCAAGCACCGGCCGGAGGATCCGCTCTATGTGGTGGCGGTGGGCGCCATCGCAAACGTCGCCAACGCGCTCCTGATCGAGCCGTCGATCCGGCGGAATATCGTGCTGGTCTGGCTGGGCGGCAATGCCCATCACTGGCCGCACCAGCGCGAGTTCAACTTCCAGCAGGATCTCAAGGCTTCGCGGGTCGTGTTCGACAGCGGAGTGCCGCTGGTGCAGCTGCCGTGCACGCCCATCGTGACCCACTTCGCGACGACGGTGCCGGAGATGGAACGGCATGTGGGCGGCCAGGGCGCGATCGGGGATTACCTGCTCGAGATCTTCAAGGGATACCACAAGGACCACTTCGCCTGGTCGAAGGTGCTGTGGGACATGACGGCCGTCGCGTGGCTGGTGAACGACCGCTGGCTGCCCTCCAACATCGTCCACACCCCGATCGTGACGGACAACTACACCTTCAGCTTCGACAACTCGCGGCACATGATGCGCGCGGTGTATTTCGTCCAGCGCGACCCGATCTTCCGCGATTTCTTCACCAAGCTGCGCCGGCGCGCCGGCGGGTGAGGCTTGGCGGGGAGCACACGGCCCCCCCAGGCCGGGTTATCGGACCACGCGGGAATTGCCTTCCCAGATGCTCCAGATCTGTTTCTCGTCGGCCGGCTGGGCGTAGTCGGTCGTGAGGGTGACGACCAGCGCGCCCGAGGCCCAGCCGAACTGGACCCATTTCTCGGGCGCCCAGCCTTTCAGGATGGCATAGAGCATGCCGCCCACAAAGCCATCTCCGCCGCCGATCCGGTCGAGCACCGCGATCTCCCGGGGCTCGACGACCTGCCAGGAGTTGCCGGCCCACATGATGGCGCCCCAGAGATGGGAGTTGGCGCTGACGACCTCGCGCAGCGTGGTGGCGAACACGGAGGCGTGGGGGTAGGCGGCGCGAGCCTGCTGGATCATCGCCTTGAAGCTCTCGATCTTGGCGGCCAGGCCTTTGCCGCCCGCCTCCGGGCCTTCGAGGCCGAGGCAAAGCTGGAAATCCTCCTCGTTGCCCACCAGGATGTCCGCCAGGCCCGCGATCTCGAGGAACAGCCGCCGGAGCTCCTCCTGCCGGCCTTTCCAGAACGATGCCCGATAATTGAGGTCGAACGAGATTCGGGTGCCGTGCTTCTTGGCGGCGCGGGCGATCTCGAGGCAGAACGCGCCGGTGTCGGGAGAGAGCGCGCCGATGAGCCCCGACAGATGGACGATCTGGACGCCTTCCTTGCCAAAGATCCGTTCGAGATCGAAGTCCTTGACATTGAGGGTGCGTCCGACCTCTCCGGCGCGGTCGTTGCAGACGCGCGGCCCTCGCAGACCGTAGCCGCTGTCGGCGATATTGATCTGGTGACGATAGCCCCAGGGGCCGCCCTGCTCGACCTCTTTGCCCTCGAAGGTCATGTGCCGGCTGGCCAGGTTGTCCTTGATGAGCCGGGCGATGGGGCTGTCCTTGACAAAGGTGGTCAGAACCTTGACCGGCAGGCCCAGGTAGGACGCCACGCTGGCCACGTTGGTCTCCGCGCTCGTGGCGTGCAGGGTGAAGGTGTCGCTGCAATGCACGGGCTGGCCGTGCAGCGGGGTCAGCCGAATCCCCATGCTGGTTGGCACCAGCATGGCGAAGGCGCAGTTCTTCCGTAGCTCGATGCTCACAGTCGGTTCCTTTCGCGTTGGCGGCTCAAACAATTCATCATGACAGGCGCCGAGTATCCGGCTCTTGCGCCGAATGGTCAATCCCATCGTGCACGAGGGGGGCGCGAGGGCGCGATGGCGCGGTGTGTCTGCCTCTCTCGGCGCCAGGTTATGAGCCTGGCCGCGTCGGGCCTGCCTGGCGCGGCGGCAGCAGGCAGGCCCGATCAGGCGTTTGAGCGAGCCGACCGAGGGGAAAGCCTGCCAGCGCGCCGCCCGGAGCGAACCGGAACAGCGGGCTCGGTCAAAACCGCCCTGTTGACACCCGATCGCCATTGTGGGAATTTCCCACTGTGCACACTCTGATCGTGGATTCCAAGAAGCGCGTTCGGCTGCCGGACGCAAGGCCGAACCAGGTCTTCGCTTACGAACCTCAAGGGGATGGTCAGATCCTGCTGACCCGGCTTGTCAAGGAGCAGGTGGCTGAGCCGTTTCCGCGCGGCAGTCTGAAGAAGTATTTCACCCGCGCGAAGGCGAAGGAGGAGCTGGCGTTGCTGAAAGGCTGCAGCCTCGAGGTCCCCGAGTGAAAGACCAGTTCGAGGTATGGCGCTTCGATTTTCCGGATAAAGGCGAGCACCCGGTCGTGCTGATCTCGCATCCGGACCGATGCGCTCGGGGAGCGCTGGTCAACGTGTTGTATTGCACCAGCCAAAGGCAGAGCCGCGCGCCCCATCCATACGAGGTCCTGCTCGATGGGGCTGACGGCATGGATTGGGAGACCTTCTGCGATTGCTCGATCTTGTACACGATTCCCGCGGCGAAACTCTTCGGCCGCCGCGGCCGCGTCGGTCTCGAGCGGAGGCGCGAGATTCGGGCCAAGGTCCGCGACCTGCTGCGCCTGAATGCAACGGATTGAGGTTCTGTCGGGAATCAGGAATCGGCGATCTGTGCCAGCGCCCGATCGAACCGGCGCAGGACGCGTTCCCTGCCCAGGACTTCCATCAGATGGTAAAGGCTCGGCCCGATGGTCTTGCCAGTGCAGGCGACCCGGGCGGGGTGGACAAGGACGGCATTTTTCACGCTGCGGGCGGCGGCGGTCGTCTTGAGGGCGGCCTCGATCGCGGCCGCGGTGAATGGATCGAGCGCGACCAGGGCGCCCCGCAAGGCGGCCAGATGATCCCGGCTGGCCGGCGTCAGCTCGCGCGCCATGGCCTCCGGATCCAGAGCGACCTCGTCCACGAAAAAGAAATCCACGAAGGGAGGCAGATCGGTGAGCGTCTTGATCTTCTCGCGGGCGAGGCTCACTGCGGCGGCGATGTAATCCTTGGGAAACGGTGCGAGGGAGACGCCCGCGCGTTCGAGCGCCTGGGAGGCGAGGGCGGTGAAACGGTCGCCGGAGAGCTGGTGGAGATAGGCGACGTTGAGCCATTGGAGCTTCTTGAGATCGAACCGGGCGTTGTGGCGCTGGATCTGGGGCAGGTCGAAACGTCCGATGACATCCTCGATCGGCAGGATCTCCCGGTTGTCTTTGGGCGACCATCCCAGGAGCACCAGGTAGTTGACCACGGCCTCGGGCAGGTAGCCTTCCTCGATGTAGGTGGCCAGGGAAGCGCCCTGGTCGCGCTTGCTCATCTTCGTGCCGTCGGGATTCAGGATGAGAGGGATGTGGGCGTAGCGCGGCGGCTCGACCCCGAACGCGCGGAACAGGGCGATATGCTTGGCGGTGTTCGAGATGTGATCCTCGCCGCGAACGACGTGCGTGATGCCCATCTCGAGGTCGTCGATCACGTTGACCAGATGGAACACGGGCTGGCCGTCCGAACGAACGATCACGAAATCCGGGTCCAGCGCCTCGCGGTCGGTCAGCTCGCGCCGGATGGCCCCGATGGCCAGGTCCTCGAAGACGATGGGCTCGCGGGTCATGCGGAACTTGGTGGCGCCGTCAGCCTCGTAGGCGAGGTTGCGTTCGAGCAGGTACTGGACCCATTTCCGGTAGACATCGGCGCGCTGGGACTGGAAGTAGGGGCCGCGATCGCCTCGGCCGAGGTGCGTTGCCTGGCCGTCCACGGGTCCTTCGTCCCAGTCGAGCCCCAGCCATCTGAGGCCCTGGAGAATGACCTCGACGGCCTCCTGGGTGTTGCGGGCGGTGTCGGTGTCCTCGATGCGCAAGATGAACGTGCCGCCGGTGTGCCGGGCATAAAGCCAGTTGAACAGGGCGGTGCGAGCTCCGCCGATATGCAGGAAACCGGTCGGGCTGGGCGCAAAACGTACACGGACATTCATACTTGATACCGCATCCATGGCAGGGCTCGCGGTCGGTTGCGAGCTGTTCGTCGACGAACACCTTGGAATCGGGCCGGTCCATTTAATAAGCGTGGCAACCGGGTGACAAGCGAAATAGAGTCAGCCTATGGCCGAATTCGGAGCGCGGGCCTCCTGGCCCGCAGCGCGGTCGGCTGGCTGGCTGCATGCTGCTGCGGACGAAGATGCCACGCAGCTTGGAACGGAGCGATCCAATGAAGAATATCAAGCGATGGATGGTCTTGCTGGCTGCGGCCGGTCCGGCTGTGGCGGCGCCGTCCGCCGATGTCCCCCGCTGGCGCGTGCTGGCCAACGAGACGTCGGCCAACGCGGTTTTGCATAACGGCGGATTCGAGCAGCAGGAAGGAGGCCAGGCCGCTCATTGGCGGCGAGCGGCTCAAGGATACGAGCTTGCGCCCGGGGCCGGCCGCGCCGGATCCACCGCGCTTCTCTGTGACAATCCTGCCGGGGAAGGCTGGATGGGCGCCTCCCAGACGGCGGCCCTGAACCGCGCTCGGCCTGCCCCGCTGCGCGTGCGCGGCTGGAGCAAGGCCGAGAACGTCAGCGGCGCCAGCGACAGCGGCTATTCGCTCTACGTCGATCTTGTTTACGACGATGGCACGCCGCTCTGGGGCCAGACGGGCAACTTCCACGCAGGCACCCACGAATGGGAAATGCGCGAGTTCGTGATCCTTCCCGACCGGCCGGTTCGCAGCCTGACCCTTCACTGCCTGTTTCGGGGTCGGGCGGGCCGGGTCTGGTTCGACGATGTCACCGTCGAGGAACTGGATGTGCTGGATGGGGGGCTGCGGTTTCAGGGAGCGGTGATTGGCCGGCCCCAGGCGTCTCCAAGGCCTCTCTCCGGCCCGATCCAGCGTCACGCGATCGAGGACGGCCTGCGCCTGGCCCTGGATGCGCGGGGGGCCGCATCCGTGCGGATCGGCGGGCGCGAGCTCGCGGTCTCGCGTTCGGGGGGGTTCATGGCGCGGGACGTGGCGGCTGGATCCGATTTCATCGGCTTCGACCAGGGCGAGTGCGGGCAGCTCGGGTTGCACCTGGAGACGGATGTGATGGCGCGGTCGAACCATCTGGCCATCGCCGGCTGCATCGCCGATCTCCGCGGCACAGACCGGGCAGTGACCCTGGTGTGGGTTCTGCCGGTGGACGCAGCGGGCTGGCATTGGGGCGACGATATCCGGCGGAGCCGGGTCATCGATGGGGCCGGGGAGTTCCTGAACCAAGTGGCGGTCCGGTGCGGCGCCACGGGCACGATGTCGCTCTATCCGCTGGCGGCCCTTTGGGATGATCGGTCGGGCCTTGCCCTGGGAATGGATATGGCCTGCCCGGCGGTCGCGCGCCTCGGGTACCATGCGGGGACCGGACATCTCTTCATCGCTTACGATTTTGGGCTGGCGCCCGACACCGAGCGGTTCCCGCGCTCGGCCGAGTTCCGGTTCGTGCTCTTCCGATTCGATCCGGCCTGGGGATTCCGGAGCGCGTTCCAGCGGTTCATGGAGATCTTTCCGGATCATTTCCAGGTGCGCGCCCGCGAGCAGGGGATCTGGATGCCCTTCACCGACGTCAGCACGGTTCGGGAGTGGGAGGATTTCGGCTTCAAGTTTCACGAGGGGAACAACAGCGTGCCGTGGGACGATGCGCACGGAGTGCTGAGCTTTCGCTACACCGAGCCGATGACGTGGTGGATGCGCATGGGGCCCGAGGCGCCGCGGACTTTTCCGGAGGCGGTCCGGATCCGGGCCGGGCTCGAAGCCGGCCCGGACAGCCAGGCCAGGCGGATGGCGCGCGCCGCGCGCGTCGCCGCCATGCACGACGAAACCGGGCAGCCGGCCTTGCTCTTTCGAGACGAGCCCTGGTGCAACGGGGCGGTCTGGAGCCTCAATCCCAATCCCCATCTGCCGGGCGAGATCAATGCGGCCACGGTCCACTGGAGTTCGGAGATCCGAGAGCGGCTTTACGGGCCGGCGGCGCGCGGCCGGCTCGATGGCGAGTACCTCGATTCGCTCGAAGGGTATGTCACCGCCGATCTCAACTACCGGCGGGATCATTTCCGGGCCACCACGGTCCCGTTGGCGTTCGCGACCGGCTCGAATCGGCTGGCTCTGTTCAAGGGGCTCGCGGTCTTCGAGTTCACGCGCTGGATCGCCGAGGATGTCCATCGTCAGGGCGGGCTCATGTTTGCCAACAGCGTTCCTCACCGGTTTGCGTTTCTCTGCCCGTGGCTCGATGTCATGGGCACCGAGACCGACTGGATGCGCGGCGGCCGATACCAGCCGCCGCCCGACGCCACGCTGGCCCTGTGGCGCACTATGTCCGGCGCCAAGCCGTATCTGCTGCTGATGAACACCGATTACGACCGGTTCCAGGGTGAATGGGTCGAGCGCTACTTACAGCGCGCGCTCTTTTACGGGCTGTTCCCGAGCATGTTCAGCCATAACGCCTCCGAGAATCCTTACTGGAAAAATCCGAGATGGTATGACCGGGACCGGCCGCTCTTCAGGAAATACATCCCGCTGGTGAAGCGGGTGGCCGAGGCGGGCTGGGAGCCCGTCACCGCTGCGCGATGCGACAATCCGCGCCTCTGGATCGAGCGGTTCGGCCCCGCAGCCGGCGGCGCCGCATACCTGACGCTCTTCAACGACACTTCCGAAATCCAGACCGGCACGATCCTCCTCGAAAGCGGCTTGAGCCGGCCGGGCTCCGACTGGACCGCGCGGGAATTGTGCGCGGATCGCGACCTCGCACGGTCCGGGGCTGGCTGGCAGATCGCGCTCGATCCGCAATGCGCAGGGGTCGTGCGGCTCGATCCTGCCCAATAGATCCAAATAGATCGAAATTGGCTTGCCTTATGGGGCTCGCGCTTTAAGCTCGAAATGGCTCTTCGATATGTCCGCTTCACTGACATGAGACATAATCCCTATCGATGGGCGTTATGTGTTCTGGGAGTGTTTGTCCCGTTGGTGCTGGGTGGAGTGCCTGGCTTGCTGCATTATCAGGGACGGCTGCTGATGGATGGAATGGCGCAGGATGGAATCGGCCATTTCAAGTTCGCTCTGGTCGATAGCAGTGGCGCGTCGGTCTTCTGGCGAAATTCCTCGGACGCGAACGGGGACGGCCAGCCTGATGCCGCGGTGCCGCTGGCGCTGAATCGAGGGCTCTACTCGGTCCTGCTGGGAGACACGACGCTCGAGAACATGGGGGCCATACCGCCGGAGGTGTTCGCGCTCGAAACCCTTCTCCTGCGGGTCTGGTTCAGCGATGGGACGAGCCCGTTCGAGCGGCTCGAGCCGGACCAGCGGTTGGCGGCGGTGGCCTATGCCATGATGGCCGCCAACGTCCCGGACGGCGCGATCACATCCTCGAAGCTGGCGCCGGGCGCCCTCGATGCCGCAAACCTGACCGGCACGCTGGACCCGGCGCGCCTGCCGCCAAACGCAGCCCTCAAGGATCCCGATTTGCTTGTCACCAGCAACGCCCTTGTCGGTCTGTTGAGCCAGCAGATCGTGGCGCTGTCGAATCGGGTCGACACCTTGATCGGCCAGCTTTCCGGCATCACGGTCTCCAACGTGGGCCTGCCCGGGCTGGTCCTGGCCTCCCCGCTCGAGCAAGACCCGGTGCTGATCCAGGCCGGTCTTGTCCGGTTCTTGACGTTCCCATCCTCTGGTTGGATCTCGGGGACGGCTGAGCTCGAGCCATCGCCGCGTTTCGGGCACACCGCCGTCTGGGCGGACACGCGAATGCTGGTCTGGGGAGGCGACCTCGGTTCGGGCACTTACTCCGGATCCGGAGGGATGTACCGGCCCGACCTGGACGAATGGCACACCATTTCGCCGCTGGCCGCCCCGGAAGCTCGCGCCCGACACGCCGCGGTATGGACGGGGCAGGAGATGATCGTATGGGGCGGCTATTCAGCCCAGGGCTTCCTTGATACCGGCGCGCGCCTCGATCCCGCCCGCCAGGCCTGGGCCCCCCTGCCGTCCGAAGGGGCGCCCTCGGGCCGCGAAGGGCATGTGGCGGTTTGGACCGGACGGTTCCTGGTCGTGTGGGGCGGGCGCAACTCGACCGGGCTGCTTGCCGATGGAGCGCTCTACGAGCCCGCGACGGATTGCTGGACACCGCTCGATCTGCCCGCCCCACCCGCCGCCCGAACGGGCGCCACCGCGGTCCGCACCGCGGATGGCCTGCTGATCTGGGGCGGCGAAGGCAATGAAGGGCCGCTGGCTTCCGGCTCGCAGCTCCGGTTCAACGCCGAAGGCACTCCGATCGCCTGGCAGCCCGTCGCCGCCGACAACGCCCCCTCCGCACGAAGCGGGCACACCGCGGTGTGGACGGGACAGAAAATGATCGTGTGGGGTGGACAGCACGCTGGCGTCCGGCTCGGGGATGGCGCCCTATACGATCCCCTCGCCGATGCATGGCAGCCCTTGACCGCTGCCGGAGCGCCTTCTCCAAGAACCGGGCACTGCGCCCTCTGGACCGGCGCCGAGATGTTGATCTTCGGCGGAGAGGGCGCCTCGGGTGCCATGGCGGACGGCTTCGCCTACGGTCCGGCTGCAGGCGCGTGGCGTGCCTTGAGCGCTGCGGGCGCGCCTCGGGCGCGCGCGCAGGCCTCAGCGGTGTGGGCCGGCTCGGAGCTGGCCGTCTTCGGCGGCCGAGACGGCGCTTTGCCCTTGGGCGCGCTCCAGCGCCTGGCGCCAGAGCCGACTTGGCATTTGTATCGCAAACCCTGAACTCGAACTCATGAACGTGTACCGTTTGAATCCGTCGTGCCCGGGCCGGCGCCGGCAGGGATGGCGGGCCGGCCTGGTCGAACTCTGCCTGGCGGCGGCGCTGATGGCGGCGTTTGGCGCATCTGCGCGAGCCCAGTGGCTGACCCAGTCCTTCAGCCTCAAGGCCGGCTGGAATGCGGTCTATCTGCATGTGGACGCGTCGCATGCCGACCTGCAGGAGTTGGTCGGCGCCGATGCCGCCAACCCGATCGAGGAGATCTGGATGTGGAAGCCCGAGCCCGGCACGCAGCAGTTCGTCGAAAGCCCCTTGCTTCCCACCGGGACGGGAAGCCCCTGGGTCAGTTGGCTCCGCGCGCTTGGGCCTTCCTCGAGCCTCCAGCGCCTCGAGGGTAATGCGGCCTATCTGGTGCGCGTCCGGGCTGCCGCCGCCGACTATGTTTGGAACCTCGTCGGAAAACCTGTCGCACCCCAGTATTCATGGACCATCACCGGGCTCAACTTCATCGGGTTCCCCACACCGGCGGAGAATCCGCCCAGCTATGAGACATTCCTGTCCGGATCGCCCGATCTTCTGCTCAACGCGGAAATCTATCGCTATGTCGGAGGCGACCTCGGGCCGTCGAATCCGCTGCGGCTATTCGCGCTGCGCACCACGCCGCTGCGGCGGGGCGAGGCCTTCTGGATTCGCGCCGGCACGTCGTTCAACCGGTATTACGGCCCGTTCGAGATCGATCTCCAGAGCGGGAGTGGCGTCCATTTTCACGATTCGATCGGCCAGTACCGCATCCGCCTGAGGAACCTGGTGGCGGCCGAACTGATCGTGACCGTTGCACGGCTCGACTCGGCGCCGCCGCCGGCGGGGCAGACGGCGATTGCCGGTCCGCCGCCGCTGCTGCTCCGCGGCGCGCTGGACGCGGTCACCCTGACGTATGGCCACGCCGACTTCGATGATGGCCCCCAGACCCGGACGCTGGCGCCGTCGGGCCAGGTCGGGTCCGAGACCGATCTGGTGATCGGGCTGAACCGGTCTCGGATGACGGGCCAGCCGGGCGGCCTCTACGCGGGCATCCTGCGGTTCACCGACTCGATGAGCCTCTCCCGGGTCGATGTGCCCGTCACCGCCCTGGTCGCCTCCCAGGCAGGCTTATGGGTGGGGGAAGCGTCGGTCAGCCAGGTGCGCCATTATCTGAAGAATTACGAGCGCGACGAGTCCGGCCAGCCGGTCCAGTCCGCCACCGGCGCTTACCAGGTCCTCTCCACCAACACAACCCTCGGATCGGTGCCCCGGTCTTTCCCGCTGCGGCTGATCTTGCACAGCGATGCCGCGGGCGCGGCGGTCCTGCTCCAGCGCGTGCATTATGGCAAGGGATTCGAGGGAGGCATGATCCTGGCCGCTCGCGAGCAATCGCTCAGTCCGGAAGGCCTGGGCGATGCCCGGCGGATCAGCGCCGCGCACCTGCCCTGGTCGGCCGCCAACCTGCCATGGGCGATGACGGGCGAGCTCAAGGAAGGCGCCACAGCTGCCGCAACGGTTTCCCTGAACTACGATGATCAGGCCGCCAACCCCTTCCTCCATACCTACCACCCCGACCACGACAGCCGGAACGCCGCGTTTGACCAGATCCTGCCCCAGGGCGGCGAATCCTACGGTGTGCGCCGCGAGATCGCCTTGCGATTCGCGCCGCCGCCAGGGGATTTCGACGGGCTGACGACGAGCGGAGGCGCGCTGCAGGGCGTGTACGAGGAGTCCGTGACCCTCCTCGGCAAGGGCAGCGAATCGCGCCAGTTCGACGTCCGGGGCGCCTTCCAGCTCAACTGCATCAGCGATATTCCCACACTCACCACCGAGTAACCATTTCCCATGAACTCGATCCGCCACTCCTCCATTCGCTATTCGACCATGAAAACTCAATCCTCGAACTGTCTTGTGCCGCGGGCGCTGTGGGCCGCGTTCGGTCTCACCGTCATGCTGGCTTTCTTCGGGCCGGCGGCCCAGGCGGCTGATGCGAACCCACCCGCCCAGTTGTCCTATCAAGGCTATCTGACGGATGCCAACGGAGTGCCATTGGGCAGCACAACGCCGCGCAATTACGACGTCGTGTTTCGCATCTACGATGCCTCGCAAGGAGGGAACATCAAATGGGCCGAGCAGCAGACCATCACGGTCGACAAAGGCTACTTCACCGTGATGCTGGGCGAGGGGAGCGCGGTGGGGAGCGAGCCGCGGCCCAGCCTCGCGGCCGTGTTCACCGGGGCCGACGCCTCCGATCGCTACATCGGCATCACGGTCAAGGGCCTTGCCGCGACCGATGTCGAGATCGCGCCCCGGCTTCGGCTGCTGACGTCGCCCTATGCGTTTCTGGCGAAGAACGCGCTCGCCATTGTCAGCAATGCCGGCGACACGATCCTCAGCGCGGGGACCGGGTCGGTGGGCATCAAGACCGCCACGCCTGCGGCGGAGCTGGATGTGAACGGGACCGTCAAGGCCACCGCGTTCGTCGGAGGCGGCGCCCAACTCTCAGGCATCAATGCCGCCAACCTGACCACCGGCACGCTGCCGAACGCGCGGATCTCGTCCGATATCGCGCGCCGCACCGAGGCGAACACGTTCACCGCCAACAACACCTTCAACGGCGCCGTCAGCGTGGGATCCAAAGTCGAGGTCAATGGCGCCGTCTATGCCCGGGGCGGCGCCCCGGGCGGCGTCAACGTCAACAACAACGGTTTCGCATTCAAGAACAATTCGGGCGACAACGATTCCGGCATGTTCAGCACTGCCGATGGGCGGGTCTCCCTCTACGCCAACAACAGCGAGATCCTGCGCGTGACAGGGACCGGCGCCAGCCTGAGCGGCGCCATGTCCGCCAGCGGCACGGTGACGGCCGGGATGTTTTCCGGACCCGGCACGATCCCCATCGGCGGCATCATCATGTGGTCCGGAACGATCGCGGAGATCCCGGCGGGCTGGGCGCTGTGCGATGGCGGCACTTACAACAGCAAACTGACCCCCGATCTGCGGGACCGGTTCGTCGTCGGGGCTGGCAGTTCCTACGCGCCCAAAGCGACGGGCGGCGCGAATTCGGTCACGCTTTCCACGAGCCAGATCCCCTCTCACTACCATTCCATGACGGATTACTACCATGCCGAATCCAGCGATCGTGGCGTCGATTACTATGGGTATGTGTCTACAAGCCGGGTCGGTTCTGGAGATAGCGATTCCGACAACAAGTACCTTTTCTACTACTCACACAACACGGGCTCCACCGGCTCGGGCGGAGCCCACGAGAACCGTCCGCCCTATTTTGCCTTGGCCTTCATCATGAGGGTTCAATAAGCGTTGCCGAGGCGTCCTGCACGCCTGAAACGATATGAGGACCAGGCTTATGCGAACCGTTCGACCCCTCGCCCTGTGGCTCATCTTTCTGGGGTGCGGCATTTCCGCCCGGGCCCAAGTGCCCCCACTCGAAATCCAGCAGGCTCTCACCCCTTACAACCACCAGTCCTACCGGGGCGTCCCGATCTCGAGCACGGCCGGCGATCCAGCCGGCTCGGATGGCCGGGCGCCGACCGTCGAGCAGCAGGCGGGTTGGGGTTTGACCACCACGGTGCCCACCGTCGGCCAGTTTCGGAGCTGGGTCGGGTTCGGCGCTCTGGCCGTGCCCGCCAATCCCGAGCGATATGTCGAAGGGGGCGATTACGGCGACAACGCCATTAACACCGGCCTGCCGGTCGGCCAAGCGGGCAGCACCTTGGTGGCCGTCATGAAAACCGCCGTCGTCGGCGCGCCTTATGTGAGCCGGCAGGTCTCCTTCCTGTTCGGATCGGTGATGCCCGTGCCGGACACGGATGAGAACGGCGTCCTGTTATCTCTCAGATCTCCGTCGGTCCGGCCGGAGGACTATTGGATGGCGGAGCCTTATTGGACCGACAAGGACTTCAACGGTTACCACACCAATGCACCCTACTATTGGAGCCCGAATGCCCGAGTCGTGTTCGCGGTCCAGCCCGGCCCCGTCCTGATCACCTGGAAGAAGGCCCAGCCCACGCTCACGCCGCCCGCCGATCCGGAAAACTACTCGCTCGAGTCCGGCGCCTACTACCGGCTTAACCCCGTCCGCTACATCGTTTCAGGCAGCGCCGCCAAGACGCCGCGCCGGATCTACTGGACGCGCGGGGTCTTCCAGAACACGGGCAAGCCGGTCACCGTCCCCACCGCTCGCGTCGGCGCCGTCCGAGTTGTCTACAACCCCAACTTTCCCGCGCAGGTCGAGAGCGAGTATGTGGCGCCCGGCACACAGCCCGTCACCGATGCCCCCGGCCTCGAAGAGAAACGAACCCTCTGGTACGACTCCCAGCAGGGCCAGATCCACGCCTATAACCGCGAAGGGCGTGCGTTCGTCGAGTTCCTGGGCGACCTGCGGGAAGATGGGTACTCTCGCAACCATCTCGGATTCGAAATTGTGGACGTCTTCAAGCAGCCGAACCCGGCCGACGTCACGATCGAGCTGGGAGATCCGATCCGCGCCTGGGAGGACGGGCGCGACGATTCCGAGCTGAAGCCTGAGATGCTCCTGTCGGCCACCGCATCGTCGTTTGCCTTCGAGCATTCGACCAGCGGACGCACGATATTCTATGCCATCCGCGAGACGCAGAATCTCAACGATTTCTTCCTTTACTGGATGGAGCAAGGCGAGCTGGGGCTTTACTGGCCCCTGCGCCTGGTGCGCTACGCCCTGCGCTGGCCCGCTGATCCCTCGAGGTACAGCCACTACGTCCGCCCCTTGGTTGCGACCGAAGCCGAAGCCAGCCTGACGGCCGTCTCCCTGCCTCTGGACAATGTTCCCACCATCGATTACCAGGATCCCCTGGACCAGCCGCGCGCCCACCTGACGCTCGATTTCAAGTTCTATACCTTTCTCGAGCCTGCCTGCCCCGCTCACCGCACCCTGCTGCGGCTCAGCGCCGGCTTCAACGTGACCTTCGAACGCGTCTTCTCATGGCTCGACGGGAACTTGATCAGCAACCAGTTCGCCGGGACGGTGGCGACGAACCTTTCCGTCTGGGACACCAACACCCAGACGCTGGTATGGGCTGATCCGCTCTCCTCGCCCCGGGTGGTCGAGCAGACCGTGGATGTTGGGCGCCGGATCGCCGCCCCGGCCGGCGAGCTGGGCGCCCTCGCCGGCTCGGAGTATTGGGCTGGCCATGTTCGCCCCGAGGCGGGCACATCCTACAATCCCCACGCTTACCTGGATCCCTTCGCCGCTGGATTCGAGTCCGCGAATCGAGGTGCGATCATCCCTGTCAATGCCATTCCCGGCGCCAATCTCCTCGAGGTCTGGTGGTTCCGCAAAAACGCGCCGGACACATCGCAAGGCTTCCGCGCGACCTGTTGGCCCTCGGTCATTGGCCGCTACACGATCCAGTGGCCCGCCAACCCGCGCGAGATCGTCCTCGCCAGCAACGACGGCAGCGGCGGGCTGCCCAGCCTCGAGGCCAAAGGCAGCATCTATTACCAGAACGACCCCGCCCAGCACGGCTACAACCCGAACGAGGAGCACGCGCTCATGCTTGCCGGCCAGGCCTATGCCTTGCGCGATGACCTCAACGTCACCGCGGGCGCCGGCTATTCCTCCGATCCATTTGTCCTGATCGAATACGCGGAGTCGGACGGGCGTCCCGCGATGAGCGCGTTCCGCGTGCTGCGCGAGAAGCCCTCGGCGGGCATCTTGTTCGACTACCTGGTCGAAGCGGGCACTCTCCTTCAAGCGCCGATGCCGCTGCCGCTCATCGAGAAGCCGGTCGAGGGGGCCGGAGCTGCCGCGGTGAACTACAACACCGAACCGCCCGTCACAGGGGGCGATCTGCCGGGCCAGTGGGATCCGGCCATCCATGCCAACGGCCCGTTTGCGCATTACCCGCGCTTCACCTATCAGGATCGGAAGCACTCATTCTGGGTGTATCGCGGGCTGCATGCCGGGCCGCCCCCGCTCGAAGCGGGCTTTTACAACACCAACACGGCCGCCTTCGAGCCTCCGCCGGCCGCGACTGCTGTGGTCGGTGTTCCGTTCCGCTACAGCCTCCATGCATCGCGCCTGGCGGCCTCCTTAACCTTGCAGGCGGCGCCCGGAACGCCGTGGCCCGGCTGGCTGCGGATCGAAGGCCTCGATCTCGAGGGAACCCCCGGCTCGAGCGACGTCGGCTCACTGACGCTCCATCTGCGGCTCGAAGCGGTCGATGATGGCAGCCAGATCGATCTCGACCTCGACATCGAGACAGTAGCCAGCGGATCCGTGGTGACCCAGGAACCCCTCGCCATCACCAGCTATAATCCTTATAGCAATGCCGATGTCACCTTCGTCGACCGCCCGCCGTACCTGGCGGATTCGCCCAGCCCGACCAACAGCTTCACCATGCGGTTCTACTACAAGACACGGGAGGGATTCGCCTGGCCCGGCGCCGGCACGCCGCCCCCGGTGGGCAGCATCGTGCCCTACCTCCGTCCGCAAAACGCCCAGGGCGTCTATGTCGGCGATGCGGGATCGAAGAACACCGCCGCCCTCGATATCGTCTATCGCCCGTTCTGGCCCTACGAGGACACCAAGCTGCCCAAGCTGAACCTGGGCGACACGCTGACCACGCCCAAGAATAACCTGCCCGCCGTGCGCGGCCAGACCAGCCTCCAGATTCTCTACCAGCAGTCCATCGCCCTCGACCTGGATCAGGCCCATGTCAGCGCCACGCTCCATGACGCCACGCGCGAGAAGTTCTACGACATTGCCTTGCAGGGCCTCGATCGCCTCCCCGGCGGCGTCCTCACCGAGACCTACCAGGGCAAGCTCTTCTTCCCCAACCTCCCGCCTCACCTGGCTCAAAGGCTGTTCTTCGATCCCAACCGCGGCAGCAAGGGGCACCTCGTGTTCCGTGGACAATACCAGGACGAGCCGGTGGGCGAGAAATACGTCCTCCTCAACGTCCTTCGCGGCGCCGACCTCGAATCCGTCCAGGGGCTTTGCCCGGCCGCGGATGCCGACAAGGGCAAATGGGACGCAGCCGTGGCTGGCCTTTCGACGCAACTCGAGACGTTCATCGAAGATCCGGCAGTCCCTGGGAGCTACATCCCGGATCCGAACCTGACGGTCGCGATCGGCGTGGGCGATCTGGCCGAGATCGCCAACGACGATACGGCCGTCGACTCTTATGCGCTGAGCGCCTGCGGTCCCGGTGTCGGTTACCTGACCCTGATCGCCGGCAACGGCTTGGCCTTCACGCCCCCGGGCGAGCCGGTCTCGGTGCACGTGATCAAGGTCCGCCCCCCCATGCACGTCGGCGAGGTCAAAGTCATCGCGGCGGCCAATCCGCTGAGCGAGATGGTGACTTTCCAGCACACGGCCGATCTGGGCGGCCGGTTCGACGAGTTCGAATACGAATGGCGGATCGCGCCGCCCGTGGACGGCCTTCCTCCGGCCGTCACGCCCGGGATGGACGCCTGGACATTGCTCGTCGCCGCGGTCGACCAACCCCGCTACACCCTCGGCGGCGCTGGAATTCAAGCCCTTAGCGACAACTATATCGTCATGCGCTATCGCCCGATCCATCCGGACCACCCGCTCCTCAACCAATGGTCGGCGTGGACCGAGCCGCAGCTGGCTGAGGGCTGGATCAAACGCGTCCTGGCGGGCATCAATCCCTTCAACCAGCGCGTGTACGACCTCTACAACAATCAGGTCAACACCGACGTCAGCCTCCTGACCCAGGCCGGCGCCCGCTGGGAAGGCGATGTCGCCCTCAGCCTCGAGAATATCGACGACTTCGGCCTGATCGAGATTTACGAAACGGTATTGAACCGCGGCAGGATGCTCAGCATCGATGCCGGCATCAACTATGGTCCCGCGAATGATGCCCTCCTGTTGGCCGCTGGCTACATCAACGACCTCTACATGACGCTGGGCAACGAGGCCTGGGCCGATGCCGCCAACCCCACCATCGGCATCGGAACCAAGGACCATACCTACAGCGACATCGCCACCGCGCTGTTCGCCTTCAAAGGCCAGGCCGCCTCCCTGCTCGAAGAGGAGCTGGCCCTCCTGCGCGGACGCGACGATTTCCTCCAGCCCGGCGTCGAGACCCCTCCCGTCTACAACCGGTTCTTCTGGAACTACACCCGCGGCATCGACGCCGGCGAGGTCATCTATGCCCTCAATTACAACATCCAGGAAAACCCCAATGCCGAGGTGGACGGCATCGTCAATGCCGCCGACGCGCGCCGGATGTTCCCCCAAGGCCATGGGGACGCCTATGGGCACTATCTCACGGCTCTCAAGGGCTATTACTCGCTCCTGCTGGACACGGATTTCGACTGGGTGCCGCGCACCGAGGCCGTCACGGTTTTGGGCAAGCCGGTCCAGGTCGATTACCTGGACGAACGCAAGTTCGCCTCGGCCGCGGCCGCTGCCGTCCGCGCCGGGCGTCAGGTGTTCGATCTGACCTGGCGGAAGGATTACCAGCCCAACGCGGCCGGCTGGGAGCACTTCGCGGCCACCCGGACCAACGATCTGCGCGATCTCGACTCCACCCGGTTCTGGGGGCTGGACCACTGGGCATCCCGCGCGAGCCAGGGGGCCTACCTGCACTGGATCGTCGGCAACGCCATCCTCCCCGATTTCGACAGCGATCCATCCCACGAGGGCATCCAGAGGATCGACCGGACCACCGTGCCCGAGCTCCAGGAACTGCCGTCGCTGGCCAAGGATCTCCAGACGTCGCTCGACAGCGCCGAAGGCGGCCTCTCGCCTCTGGGTCTTCCTTCCGACGCCGTCGTCTTCGACATCAATCCTTCCCAAGTCCTCGGCGCCGACAACGCCACCCACTTCGAGCAGGTCTACCAGCGCGCCCTCGGCGCCCTCCAAAACGCGATCGCCGCGTTCGACGACGCCAAGGATGTCACCCGCCTCCTGCGCTCCGAACAGGACTCCCTGGTCGAGCTGCAGGAGCAGGTGCAGCGGCAGGAATGGGCGTTCGAATCCTCGCTCATCGAGCTTTACGGGACCCCTTACCCCGATGACATCGGGCCCGGCCGGACCTGGAAACAGGGCTACAAGGGCCCCGATCTCATCCATTATACATACGTTGACCTGCCCGAGATCGTCTTCCCCGAGCTCTGGAACCACACGGAAACCACCACCTACTTCATCGATCTCAACGATGTGCCCGAGGACTGGACCGGGACGCTCTACACGAACTTCAACTTCATCGTGAAGACCGACGATGAGGAAAACTACGCGGCGACGAACCCGATCGAGTTCAACCTCGGGCCGCACGGGTACTCGGACAAGCCCGCCACCTGGACTGGGCAGCGGGCCCATCCCGGTGCTATCCAGCAGGCCATCTCCGAGTTCATCCTCGCCCATCGCCGCCTGAAACAGGCCCTCTACGACAACGCCGGCGGCAAGGCTGACCTCGACAAGGCCATCCGACTCTTCGAGTCCCAAAAGAGCGTTCTCGAGCAGGTGTCTCAGCTCGAGCAGGAAAACCTCGACCTCGAGAACGATATTTCCGAGCTCGAGTCCAACTACGAGGTGCTGAGCAAGGACCTCGAAACCGCCATGTCGGTTGCCGACATGATCAAGGATTCCCTGCTGCAGGACCTGCCCGAATCGAGCATCTTCGGCACTGCGTTCGGCGGCGACACCATGTTCCCCGTCCGGATCGGCATCTGCGCCGCGTACATGGCATCCAAACTGGCGATGCTGACCGCGGATGCCGCCCGCCACCGAGTGGTCAAAGCCGACATTCAGGAAAAGCGCGATTCCATCCTCGAAAAGGCCAAGAGCATCAATAACAAGCAGCTGGCCCAGGCCCTCCAGGACGGCGTCTATGCATTGTTCAAGCAACTCGAGGAGGTCCAGGCCGCCCTCGAGACCATCGATGTCCGATTGCGCGAGTTCGACGATGCCGAGCGCAAGATCCGCGCGCTTATCGCCCAGGGCGAGCGGATCCAGGAGGAGCGCGAGATCTACCGCCGCCGGGCCGCCGCCATCATCCAGGGCTACCGCACGCGGGACGCCGCGTTCCGGATCTTCCGCAACGAGAAGCTCGAACGCTACAAGACGCTCTTCGACCTGGCTGCCCGCTACAGCCTGCTCGCTGCCAACGCCTACGATTACGAGACCGGCCTGCTCGACACCACCCAGGGCCGGTCCTTCGTCAGCCGCATCACCAGCGCGCGCGCGCTGGGCGTCGTCCGCGACGGCCAGCCCCAGTTTGCCGGCAGCAGCACGGGCGATCCCGGGCTCTCGAGCGTCTTGGCCGAGATGAAGGCCGATTGGGACGTCCTCAAAGGACGGCTCGGATTCAACAACCCCGATGCCTATGGCACGACCGTCTCGCTGCGCGCCGAGAACTTCCGGATACTTCCCGGGACCGACGGCGACCAAGCCTGGCAAGACGTGCTTCACGCGGCTCGAAAGGAAAACCTGCTCGAGGATAAGGATGTCCAGCGCTACTGCCTGCAGATCAGCCGCGGCGACAGCCTGCCCGTGCCCGGCATCCTCCTCGAGTTCGACAGCACGATCGCCCATGGATACAACTGGTTTGGCGAGGCGCTGGCCTCCGGCGACCACGGGTTCACTCCCAGTTCGTTCGCCACCAAGATCCACGCCGTCGGCGTCGCCCTCGAGGGATACCGGGGCATGGACGATCCATCGGCCAACAGCAGCGCCGTCCAGTTCGCCGGAGGATCCTCGCCTGCGGATCCTTCTCTGGCCTTTCTGGATCCGTTGGGCCTGTCAGCGACGCCCTACGTGTATCTCATCCCCGCCGGCGTGGACTCGATGCGCACCCCGCCGCTGGGCGACTCGAGCGCGATTCGCACCTGGAGCGTCCACGACGTCACCATCCCGCTGCCGTTCAACATCGGTGCCTCGGACTTCTCGGCGTTCAGCGGGTGGCAGTCGAGCGATTTCCTTTCCGAACCCCTGTTCGGCGTGCGGAAGCACCAGGCCTTCCGGCCCGTCTCGAGCGCCGCCGTGTTCAGCCCGGATTTCTTTGGCAGCACGGGCCAGATCGTGCCCTCGCAGTTCACAAGCCGCCGCCTCATCGGCCGGTCCGTTTGGAACAGCAAATGGAAGCTGATCATCCCCGGCCACACCCTGCTCAACGATCCCAGCCAGGGCCTCGATCGCTTCATCCATACCGTCCAGGACATCAAGCTCCACCTGGTGACCTATTCCTATGCCGGCAATTAACCGCCATGAATGCTTTCCATAAAGCCCGCGCCCTCTTCATCCTGGCCGGGGCGCTTGCTGCGCTATCGTCGCCAGCGTATCCTCCGGCCCCGCACCACACCATTTTTGGATTGGTCCGCGACGAGCTCGGCAACCCGATCGAATCGGCCGCGGCCGAGGTGATCCTCGAGACCGCCTCCGGCGTCCAGCTGGCCGCCCGAATCGTCCCCGGCCTCAAGCCCGGCGTGAACTATGATCTGGCCGTTCCCATGGATGCCGGCATCGCCGGCGCGCCCTATCGCCCGACGGCTCTCCAGCCCACCGTCCCCTTCAAGATCCGCGTCCGGATCGGCGCCGCCACGTATCTCCCGATCGAAATGCGCGGCGACTACTCGCGCCTGGGCGAGCCCGCCCGCCAGACCCGCCTGGATCTGACCCTGGGCGAGGATGCCGATGGAGATGGCCTGCCGGATGCCTGGGAGCGAGCCCTGCTGGCTTCGGGCGGCGGCCTCCTGACCCTCGACGACATCCGCCCCGGCGACGATTTCGACAAGGACGGCCTGAGCAACCTCGCCGAATACATCTCGGGCAACTATGCCTTCGATCCGAAAGATGGATTCACGCTCGAGATCCTGCCCGGCACCGACAGCCGGCCGCGGCTCGAATTCCTCGCCATCACGGGTCGGACCTACACGGTCCTGGCGTCGGCCGACTGCCGCGACTGGATGCCGGTGTCGTTCGCGATCCTGGCCTTGGGCGACCTGGATGCATTCCGGACCAGCTACCGCGCGACCGACATCCGGCGCGTCCAGATCGAGGCGGGCGGTTCCCCCGAGCATCCCCCCATGCAGTATTACCGCCTGATGGTGCAGTAGAGTTGCCGCAATGGGCGCAACCTCCCAAGCTCGACTCGGTCTGATCCTCGCCATTGCCGCGGCGGCTCTCCTGGCGCTGATCCTGGTCCCGCGTGCGATGCGGCGGTCCGCCTCGGCTGCGCAAGCCGCGCCTTCGGAGCTCACGCGCCATGATGGCCGCCTTTTCCTCATCGGCCAGGACCGCCCCTTCACCGGCCTCCTCGTCGAGTCGTATCCGGATGGATCGATCCGTTCGCGGTCGTCCTTGGTCGAAGGGCTGCTCCATGGCATATCCGAAGGTTATCACACCAACGGGCAGATCGAGGTCCAAGAGGAGTTCCGACACGGCGTGGCCCATGGCATCCGCACGAAGTACCATCCCAACGGAAACATCAAATCGCAGGTTGCAGCCCTGGATGGACAGCTCGATGGCGCCTACCGATGCTGGAACGAACAGGGCGTCCTCGAAAGCGAGGTCGAGATGCGCCGGGGTCAGATCCATGGCCTTTCCCGGGCGTTCTACCCCAGCGGCTGCCTCAGGACGCTGGCTCGAATGGAGAATGGCCAAGTCCTCGAACAACAGTCCTGGCCTGACGGGGAGCGAAGGCCATGACGCGCGCCGCCATCGGGTGTGGCCTGTTGCGCCGGGGCATCCTCTCCAAGCTGGGGCGCGCGCTCCTGATATCGGCCGCTTGGACCGGGAGCCTCCGGCTCGTCATGGGAGCCGCCCCCGAACCCTCGCTGCTCCACACTGCCCTCGACGGCGGCGGCGGACGCAGCACGTCCACCCGCTGCACAATGGACGGCTCGCTGGCCGGCTGGGGCGGCATCGGCCACATCGCCAGCCGCAACACCGTCGCCCGCCAGGGGTTCCCTGCGCAGCTGAACGAGCCCCCTCAGACGCAGCCGGACATGATCGAGCGGTTTCCGGAGCAGTCGGTCAAGACCGCTGTCTGGAGCCTCGTCGGAAATGATGCGGATCCGGAAAACGATCCCCTGGCGCTTCTGGATGTGATCACCCCATCCCCGCATGGAGCCGAGGTGGCGCACATCGGAGGCTGGGTGTTCTACCGCCCGCCTGCTGGATTTCGGGGCGAGGATTACATTGTCTATCGAGTCGTCGACGCCTGGGGCCAGCTCGCCCTCGGCACGGTCCGGATCCTCACCTCGACGCCCGAGGATCCATCCGTGAATTACCGGCTGTTCTGGATCGGCTCGAACCGATTGCGCCTGGATTTTGCCGGCATCCCGGGACGGATTTACCGGATCGAGTGGGCCGATGCGATCGATCCGCCGCGCACGATCTGGCATTTTCTGGCCATGGCGGAGGCCAGCGATCTCGGCTGGTACAGTTGCGAGGACACGCTCTCGCCGGACATCCCCCATCGTTTTTACCGGGCCGTGGATCCGCGCAATGAATAGCCATTCGATGAAACGACTGCTCCATCGCGGGATCGCCGCTGCCGCCTCGATGGCATGCGCCGCCTCTCTCTCGGGCGCGCTCCTGGTCGAGACGCACAGGTCAAACCCCGGCGCCCTCATCCCGGACGGCATCGGCACCGGCCTCCGGGACGATCTCCAAGTCGGCCATTCTGCCATCACCTCGATTCAATACCTGGTCGTCCGGGCCACGATCGACGGCGAATACAACGGCGATCTCTATGTTTACATCCAGCACGACACCGGTTTGACGGTCCTGATCAACCGCCCGGGCCGAACCGCCGACAACCCTTACTGCTACGGCGATCCCGGCCTGAACATCACCCTCAGCGATGCCGCCCCGCACGACATCCATCTGTATCAAGATCATGTCACGCTCGGGATCGGGTCGCGCCTCGAGGGCGTCTGGCAGCCCGATGGCAGGCGGATCGATCCCGATCTCGTCCTCGACTCGTCTCCCCGCGACTTTCTGCTCGATCAATTCATCGGGCTCGATCCTCGGGGCCAATGGACGCTTTTTGCCGCCGACCTCGAGCGCGGAGGGATCAACCGGCTCGAGTCGTGGGAGCTGGAGATTGGCGGCGTAGTCCCTGAGCCGGCGGCAACAGCGCTGGTGGCAAGCCTCGTTTCCGCGCTGGCCATTCTTTGCCGCCGGCGCCGGCATCCTGGTCGGCGGTCTTGATTCGCCTCGAGCAGGGACGGCCGAGCTCTCGCGCTTCGAGAACCGAAGCATCCGCGACCCATCCAGGTCAGTGCGGCTTGGAAAGATTACGGCCTATTGGCGCGCCGGGGACGGGCGGCGGGATTGGGCGAGGATGGGGCAGGGGGCTTGTTTTCGGCGGGCAGCCAGGAGGAGAGGCGCTGGATGGTTGGGGCAGAGGCGCCCTCTTTGCGGGCGAGGTTGACCCATTCGTAGGGATCGGCGGTCTCGTCGTAGAGTTCCTGGCCGCCGTCGGCGTACCGGGTGTAGCGCCAGAGCTCGGTCCGGATGCTGTGGTTGTTCTGCCGGTAGGTGGTGATGGCGGGGGCGTCCCAGGGGGCCTTGGGGTTGGCCAGCAGCGTGCGCAGGCTGCGGCCCTGGACGTGCGCCGGGGTCGGGATCCCGCAGAGATCCATCAGCGTCGGGTAGATGCTCATGAAATCGACCGTGCGATCGCATCGCCCGTCCGCAGGCGTCAAGCCCGGCACGATCCAGATGAACGGCGCCCGCGTGCTTTCCTCCCAGAGTGCGAATTTGCGCCAGTGCTGTTTCTCGCCAAGGTGCCAGCCGTGGTCGCTCCAGAAGCAGAGGATGGTGCGATCGCGTTCGGGCGACCGGTCATAGGCATCGAGCAGACGCCCTACCATCGTGTCGCAGAAGCTGATGGTGGCCAGATAGGCGCGGATCGCCTGCTTCCAGGTGTTCGTGCCGCCCTGTGCGAGAATGGCGGCGTGATCGCCCGAGCTCAGAGCGAACCGAAGCGCGATCGGCGGCAGATCCTCGAGATCATCCTCGCGGCAGGGGGGCAGCTCGATCTGCTCGATGGGGAACCGCTCATAGTACTGCTTCGGCACGCTCCAGGGCAGATGGGGCTTGGTGAGGCCGCAGGCGATGAAGAAGGGGCGATCGTGCTTGCGGTTCAACTGCTCGATGGCGTAGCGGACGAAGCGCGCGTCCGGCATGTCGTCGTCCCCGCAGTTCAGCGGGGTGATGGGCAGCTTGCCGGCCTGGACCTGGGTTTCCGGCGCGCCGTCCTCCTCGCGGCCCGCACCCCGGGCGCTCCGAAACCAATCATCCCACTCGCCCGGACGGTAGACGCTCGAGTGATAGATCTTGCCCGCGCCGCACACGTAATAGCCGGCTTTGCGAAACTGAGTCGTCAGGGTGATCGCCTCGGGAATGACGGGCGCGAAGTTCTCCTGGTTGTCGTACACCCCTGTCGATCCGGGCCGGAGACCGGACATGAGCGCCGCTCGCGAGGGATTGCACACCGGGGCCGCGCAGTAGCTGCGGGTGAACCACACGCCGCGTCTGGCCAGGCGATCCATGTGGGGGGTCAATGTCTGCGGATTGCGTCCCAGATAGCCCACCCAATGGTTCAGGTCGTCCACGGCGATGAAGAGCACGTTGGGGCTCATGGCCGGGCCTGATGAGGACGGAGAGCCGGCGGCGGCTGTGAGGGCCGCACCCGCCAGAAACGCGGCAGCCAGGCGCAAGGATATGTTCATAGCTCGATTGGATTATCGCAAGCCGGGCGCGCGCTCCGCGGGGCGCCGGATGGCGATCCTTCAATACTCCGGATCCCAGTTCTGCGGTTTCTGGTAGCGGAACGATTCGTGGACGACCTCGACGTGGCCGTCGGCGAACGCCGCGCAAGCCTTGGTGTTGTGGCGCGATGTGAAGATACCGTCGTTGTCGCCCCGCCCCCATTTCGCGTCGCTCACGTAATTGGGGCTGCTGACGACGTGGGGGAGCTGCACGCCGTCCTGGAGGCTTCCGCGTTCCTCCATGAGCATCATCTTGGTGGCGGGATTCTTGATCCGGCTGTATTTGTGGAGCCGGATGGTGCTGCGGTCGGGGGTGAAGTAGCTGGCCATGCCCTGCGGCCCCGCGTTGATCGAGTAAGTGAACAGATACCGCTCGAGGGCGGGGTTGGCCGCCCACTCGGCCTGACGTTTGAGGGCGTCCCTATCCGCCGGGCAGAGGAACACGTTCGTCCGAAAACCGGCGATGTAGGGAGCGATCCGGCTCTCGTGGGGATTGCGGAGCCCCCGTCCGCCAATGGTCTGGGGCTGCCAGTAGATCCAGTCCTCCGGCTGAGGCCCCTCGGTCGCCCGCGAGCCGGGCGCCGGGAAGACATCCTGGTAGTCCGGCAGATACATCATGAAGGCCAAGCCCATTTGATGGAGGTTGTTCAGGCAGCCCGTGGTATGGGCCTTGGCCTTGGCCTTCGAGAGCGCCGGCAAGAGCATGCCGGCCAGGATCGCGATGATCGCAATCACCACCAGAAGCTCGATCAGCGTGAACGCCGATCGCATGAGGCGTCGAGGCTCTTGTTTCATGGCGCTATTTCCGCAGGCGATAGAATACCTTCGCTTCGGTGGGCACGGTTTCATAGATATTGGGCGCCGTGGGGGTGAGGATGGACCAGGAGGATGCCGGCAGCTCGCTGGCCCGCTCGAGCTGGCCGGGGCCTTCCCAGGTGATTCGGACCTTGCCGTCCGCCAGGGCCGCCGTCAGCGGCCCCAGCGCCGCCGGAGCCAGCGCATACTCGACTGCGGCGTCGAAGAGCTTCAGGCCGTCATCGTTGAGGTTGGCGAACGCGGTGTTCTGCAGGAAGATATGAATCCGAAGCGCGGGCGCCGGCGCGCTGTTCGCGAGGATCGCGCCCTCCTCGTAGACGTAGATGCACGCCTCGCTGGCGTTGCCGGCGATGGTGGCGATGACCTGGGCGTTGGCATTGGGGCGGCCTGCCGTGAAGCCCTGTGCACTATTGACCACCGTGCGCACTCCCGCCGCCAAACCCGCTGCCAGCGGATGCGCAGGGCTGACGATGTCGATGTCCGTCTGGCTCGGGCGATCGAATCCGTCCGACGAAGCCGCCACCATGGCCATGTCGTCCTGGAGCCCGGCTTCCCAGTTGATGAACGGAACAGCCGTGTCGCGGAACTTGGCGCCGACATTTCCCGAGCTCACCGAGGAGGAGCAAATGATCAGCTGCTTGCCGTCGCCATGGCTGGTCTGGACCGCCGTGTGGCCGACCACGGTCACGTCGCATCCCAGGTCGGCAGCGAGATGATCCCGGACCGCGCGATCGCTCGCGTCGGTGGCCGACGTCCCTGTTGGATTGGCGACGATGAAGAGCACGTTGGGCGGCGCCTGGCCGATCAAGATGTTCACGGATGGCGAATCGCCGGCGTTGCCCACCGCATCGTAGGCGCGGGCCAACAGGCTCCATCGGCCATCGGCCGCCCCGGTCCAGGTGAATCCGAACGGCGCGCTGGTGGATTCGCCAATGGACTCGCCGTTGGCGAGGTACTGGACGCGGACAACCCCGACGTTGTCATCCACGCTCACGGCGATGGGCACATTAGCGCCGGAGGCGAGCGCGGCATTGGCGGACGGGCTGGTGATGGCGACCGTGGGCGGGGTGACGTCGCCGACGTTGACGGTGACTTCCGCGGTCCGTTCGAGGCCCAGTGTGTCCTTGGCAACGGCCGCCAGCGTGTGCACCCCGGCCGTGGCTTTCGCCCACGATCCCGCGTACGGGCTGGTCGTGTCCTCGCCGATCTTCACGCCATCAAGGTAGAAGGATACCTTTTCGATCGCGTTGCTGCCCGGAGCCGCCGTGGCAGCGATCGGAACAGCGTTTCCGACGGAAAAGCTTTGGCCGTTGGTGGGAGATGTGATGCCGGCGGCGGGGGGCGCCGCTCCCAATCCGTAGAAGACAGCGGCATTGAACAGCGCCAGCCCGGTCGAGTTGAGCACGCTGAACGTGGTGTCGCGGAAGAAAATGTGCATGCGGCGGGCAGGCGCGGGCGTGAAGCCGTCCGCCAGCAGTGCGCCGGGCTCGTAGGCGTAGATGCACCCGCGGCTCGGGTTCGAGGCCAGAACGGCAATGGTCTGGCCGCCGGGGCCAGGGTTGCCCGATGTCCAGTTGTTGGGGCTGCCGGTGATGACCGTGTAGGTGCCCGCTGCCAGCCCTGCCGCCATCGGATGCGACGGATCCACAATGGTCAGGGCCGTCTGGGCGTCGACGTCGCCAAACTCGCCTGCGACCGACATCAGCATGTCGTCCTGGAGCCCGCTCTCCCAATTGAGGAAGGGGACCGGCGAAAGCTGGAACTTGGTGTTCACATCCCCCGACGTCACGGTGGATGAGTTTACGATGAGCTGCTTGCCGTCGGCGTCGGTGGTCTGGGCGATGTCCTCATCGAGAACCTGAACGTCCAGCCCGTATGTTTTCAGGTGGTCGACGACCATTGCGTCGGTGATCCGATTGACGTGGGTCAAGGCCAGCTCGTCGATCTTGCCGACGAACAGGACGTAGGGCGCGAGGTCGGTGCCCACGACAATGCTGACGATCTCGGATGCGGTGTTGTTGCCCAGGACGTCATAGGCGCGGGCGACCAGGTCATACCGGCCATCGTCGGGCGCCGTCCAGGTGAAGCTGAAGGGGGCGGCGGTGGACTCCCCGATCTTCCAGCGGTCGGCGAAATACTCGACGCGCGCGACGCCGGCATCGGATTGGGCGCTGGCGGTGATGGGGACGCTCGATCCGCTGGCGAACGCGGCGCCCTGGGCTGGGCCTGAAATGGCCACGGTAGGCGGCATCGGCGCCAGGGTGGAGAAGGCCCATTCGTTGGTGTAGGAGTTGGCGCCCGCGTCGCTGAACACCACCTTCGCCGAGTGGATCGAGGAGTAAGCCAGCGGCGGCGCCGGCTGATAGGCGATCGTTGCCCCGCCAGAGATCGCCGCGCGCGCGCTCGAGGCGGTGACGTTGGTGCTGTCGAGGAAGAGCTGGATCGAGTCGAGCATCACGGACAGGGTGCTGCGGTTCATGATGGTCGCCGAAATGGGCGTGTGAATGCTGGCGGCGGCGCCGGGCGCGGGCTCCTGGACGGTGACCACGGGCCCCAGCGGCGTGACCGGCTCCGAAGTCGGAACCGCGACCAGGAAGTTCGGGAACACGTTGTTCGCCGCCGACCCGGCCGCCAGCCGGAGGGTCTGCACGCCGCTGAGGTTCAGCACCAGGGCCGCGGCGGTCCCCAGGTCGCGCAGCGGGATGTATTCGTAGCCCGCGGTGGCGGGGATCTGGAATTCACCCAGCATCTGGATGGCCTGGTTCGGCTGCGTGCGGTTGCCGGTGACCCGGCTCAAGGTCAGGGTTTGAGCGGCGGTGGCGCGGGCGCGCAGGTAGATCATGTAATTGGTGCTGGCGAACGTGCGGGTGTAATTGAGCCACTCGCCGGCCTGCACCTGGTTCAGGTCCAGGTCCCAGGCGGCAATGTCCAGATCGAGATACTTCTTGCGGCTCAAATCGCCCGTGGTGGCAGCCCCGACGGCGGTGCAGGCGCGATAGCTGTTGATGCAGCTCAGGGTGGTGCAGCCGATGGCCGTCGTGGTGTCGGAATAATCCACGCCGGGGACCGCGTAGGTGTCGAGATAGCCGACGCCGCTGCCGTGGACGGGAACCTGGGCGGGCGTGAATCCCGATGGCGGCGGATCATCCTGGAAGCCGCCTCCCGAGGCCACGGGCGGGGGCTCGATATTGCCGGTGGTGCAGAACTTGGTGGCCGGCTGGCTGGCCGCATCGACTCCGTAGTTGTAATCCTCGTTTTCGATCACGACGCCTCCGGCGCCCATGGTGTCGAAGCTGAAGGTGTCGCGGGTGCCGTGTCCAGCGGTGTCGGTCACAAGAATCTGCACGTTGGTATAGAGGGTGTTGCCTGCCAGACCCGCGTAGCTGACGGCGCGATCCGTGCCCGAGCCGCTGATGGCGAGGCTCGCGGAAACATCGGCGCCGTTGACGATGAGACGGATGCCGGAGGGCTCGATGCTGTTGGGGGGGGCTGTCCGCGCGTGGAATGCGATGCCGCTCGAGGGGGGATGCAGCAGGGCCAGGTTGGCCGGCGAGCGTTCCTCGATCCGTGGCGCGGCGTCGGCGGCGGCGCCGGCCGGCTGGACGACGATGCAATACATGTTGTTCCCGATGTACTGGTGGAAGGCGACCGTTCCGGCCGGGACGTTCTCTTTGCGGTAGACGGTGCTGTACTGGTTGATGCTCTGGCCGGGGCCGGTGCCGATCCCCTCGCCGCCTTCGTCCATGCCGACCTCGTCGGGCACGTCAACCAGGTTGGATCGGTTGATGCCGTTGCCCGTCACCCGGCTCCAGCCGGCGTCGATCAGCCACTGGAGATTGGTGTTGCCCGAAGCCGATATGTTCGGCGGGAGGGTGTTGGTCGAGCCGTTTCCATAGCGGTTATCGACCAGCACGTAAACATGGGCAGGCTGGGAAAGGGTGACCTCGAGCCGATAAGGCGGGCTGCTGGTCGTCTCGGGGTTGTTGTTGCTGTCGTTGGCGATCATGATGTACTCGCCGCCAACCAGGTAGCTGGGGATGTCCATGATCCCGCCATACACGCTCAGGAAGCCGTTCCAGTTGTGGGCCCGGTCGGTGTAGGCGAAGGCGTCCTCGCCGAAGGCCGGCACGGTGTAGTACCGGTTCACCGCCGCCCCGGTCCGCTGGTTCGCCAGCCAGAAGGTCTGGCCCGTGTATTTCGGGGCCGGCCCGTCGGCGTCGCCTCCGGACTCGACGACATCGACGATGATGGGGGCCGCGATCAGCGGCTGGGCCAGAGAGGCCATCGCGAGGACGATGGCGATCAAAGAACGATGCTGGGCTGGTTGTTTCATGGACGGGTCCTCGTTGAGGGGTTGCGGATCGGGAAAGCTTGGGCTGCGCTGAAACGACAGATCTCCGGCGGGCCGATAAAACAGGCCCACACTCGCCCGTAAGCCGGCTGGATCATACGATGGGCCCAGCGTTACATGATCGGGGTCCCGTGTCAAACAAATCTGGTATGACCAGAGGAGTCGTGCTTGACTCGGGGCGGGATCCGCGCGCAATCTGGTATGACCACATGCCAGCAGTGGACAAAGGTATCGAAGCGCGTTCTGCGGCGGCATCGGCGGGCCGGAGCCGCCGGGCGCGGCGGCTGTCCGAACCCGCGAATGGCCCGGCGCGTCCGATGCGGGGGGCCGCGGATGGCCGCCCCCGCCGCTCGGACGACGTGCTGCGCCGGCTGCTGAGCCTCATCTTCGAGGGGCGGCTCAGCCCGGGGGCGCGCCTGCCCTCGGAGCGGGAGCTCTCGCAGAGGCTGTCGGTGAGCCGCACCACGCTGCGGGACGCCATGAACCGGCTCGAGGCGCGCGGGTTCGTCGAGCGCCGGGCCAAGAGCGGCAATTATGTCTGCACGGCCCTGCCCCCGGCGGTGCGCGATCCCATCCAGGAGGCCGTGGGCGCCCAGGTGGCCCGCCTGGCGGATGTCGTCGCCATCCGCAAGGTGCTCGAGCTTTGGGCGGTCGAGCAGGCTGTCCAGCAACGCCAGCCAGCCCTGCTCCGAGCGATGGAGAAGCGCATCGCCGCCATGCGGGCCGCCATGCGCTTCCGAACCGACGAACAGTTCGAGCGGTACCGCGGCGCCGACCTCGAGTTCCATCAGATGCTCGCGCGAATGACCTGCAACCCGATCTATGTGCACCTGATCGACTTTCTGCACCGGCTCATCCGCGACTCGATCGCCATCAGCCGCGAGCTGGTGGCGGGCGATTACGGCCAACGGAACCTCCGGGCCCACGAGCGGATCCGCGCTGCCATCGCCCGGCAGGATGCCCCCGGGGCGCGCCAGGCAATGCTCGATCACTTCTCCCTCGTCGAGCAGCGCCTGGGCGCAAGCAGAAGCCAGCCTGCAGCCCCGGCGGATTCGAGGCCGTCCCGGCATGGCAGGGCGATGCCCCGCCGCCTTGAGGGCGGCCCGCACCGATCCCCGCCAACGTCCCTTTCCCACTCCTGATATGACCCGAACGATCAACCCGTTCGATGTGGCCACCTGGTGGCGGCCGTTCCGCTCCGATACGCGCCGGTTCCAGGAGGTGTTTCCGCACCACGCCGAGCACGCGAGCCTGCTGCGCAGCAGCGAGACGCTCGCCTACCTGATCCGCAGTTTCACCGTCTACGAGATGACCTGCGCGGCCCTGGGCCATCCGGGCGGCAGCCTGTCCGAGTCCGACTTTCTGGCGGTCCTCTTCAATCACATCCTCCGCTTCGACGCGAAGCATCCGCAATGGCCCCAGCGCGATGCGTTCTACCTTTCGAAGTGCCACGCCTGCCCCGCGCTCTACGCGGCGCTCGCGCTGTTCGGCTATTTCCCGCTCCGAGATCTCGAGCGATACGGCGCCTGGGATTCGCACCTGGAGAGCCACCCCGACAGCACGCGCACGCCGGGCATCGAGATTTCGGGCGGGTCGCTGGGCCAGATTCCGGGCGTGGCGGTGGGGCGCGCCCTGGGCATCCGGCGGCTCGGTCCGGACCATGCGGACCGCATGGTGTATGTGTTGCTGGGCGACGGCGAGTGCAACGAGGGCTCGGTGTGGGAAGCGTTCATGGCGGCCGGGCATTACCGGCTGGACAACCTGGTCTTCATCATTGACTACAACAAGGTCATGGCCAAGGGATTCGTCCACGCCGACATGTCGCTCGAGCCGCTGGCGGACAAGCTGGCCGCCTTCAACCTCGAGCCCCGCGTCCTCCGGAACGGGCACGACGTGGCCGAGCTGGTCGACCTCGGCAACCATCTCGCCGTGCAGCGGCATGGCAGGCCCGCCGCCGTCGTGCTCGACACGATCAAGGGCAAGCAGGTCGCCTGCTGCCAGTACAATCCCAACTGGCACACGAGCGCGCCCCGGGACGCCGCCACCGCCCAAGCCTGGCTGCGCGAGCTCTGGGAACGCGATGGGCGGCGCCTCGGGATCCCCGAGGAGTTCGCGGCCGCCTTGGGCCAGGCCATCCGCATCGTTCCTCCGCAGCACGCCAACCCGGATCGCATCACCGAAAAGCAGGCCTGAAACCGGATTTCCCATGGCACAATTCACCATCCCGCCCCGCGAGGCCACCCAGGAGATGCGCTACCAGATGGGTTATGCGCTGGCGGATCTGGCCTTCGAGTTCCCCCAGATCGTGGCGCTCGACGGCGATCTGCGGACCAGCTCCGGCCTTCACATCTTCGAGCACTTCCATCCCGACAAGCTCCTCAAGGCTGGCATCGCCGAGCAGAACATGATCAGCATGGCGGCCGGCCTGAGCCAGGAAGGGTTCATCCCGTTTCCGTGCACGTTCGACGCGTTCTGCCGGCGGTTCATGGACCAGCTCTACGTATCCGTCGCCTACAGCCATGCCAACGTGAAGGTCCTGGGCGCCTACCCGGGCCTCTATACCGGCAAAGCGGGCGCAACCCATCAGAGCGACAAGGAGCTGGGGCTGCTGCTTCGCATCCCGAACCTGCGCGTGATCGAGCCCGGATGCCATCTCGAGATGCGCCAGGCATTGCGGGTGGCGGTGGAAACGCCCGGGCCGTTCTACTTCCGCATCGTGCGCTGCGAGGTGGCCGAGAACGAGCTGGCCGCCGGCTACCAGTTTCGATTGGGCCGGGGTGTCACCGTGCTGGACAACGGCTGCGACGTCGGCCTGGTGAGCACCAGCCTGATGGTCAAGACGGCCAAGCTGGCGGCCGCCAAGCTCGAGCGCAAAGGCATCCGCGTCCGGCTGGATCATCACCCGAGCCTGAAGCCGTTCGATCGCGATCTGCTCTACGACCTGGCGGCCCGGACGCCCGCGATCGTCACGCTCGAAAACCACTGCACCAGCGGCGGCCTCTTCTCGCTCGTGGCCGAGGCGCTCGCCGCCAAGGGCGCCCCCGTCCGCGTCGGCGCCATCGGGACCGACCCTGACGATTTCATCCACACCGGCCATGTCAACGACCTCATGGCCCGCTACCGAATGACCTCGGACGACGTGGTGCGAAAGGTCGAGGAGATGCTCGCAAAGCCATGAATCCCCGCCCTCTGATTCACGATCCCGTCCGCCTTTTCGGCGATTACATGGCCGTCACCGGCGTGCCCGCGCTCGAGCCCGAACCCGATCTCCCTTTCTCCGGCAAGAAGCTCGGCGTGGTCAACGGCGCCTCCTGGACCAGCCTCTGGTCGACTTACTTCGCCCGGCGCGAGCTGCCCGGCGTGCAGGTGGTCAACGCGGGCAACGAGGGCGTCCAGCTCCACTTCATGCGCGCCCACCGCGAGGGGCGGCCCTGTCCGCCCCCGATCAATATCGAGCTCTTCTGCCGCTACGCGCGCGACCTGTTCGACCTCGCCCGAGTCGACGCGATCCTCATCTCCTGCTCGACGATGAACCGTGCGTTTGCCCGGGTGCAATCGGATCTGGCCCCGCTAGGCGTGCCCGTGGTCCAGATCGACGAGGCCATGATGGAGGAGGCGGTGCGGCGGTGCGGCCGGATCCTCATCATCGCCACTCACGGTCCGACCGTCAAGAGCACGCAAAGCCTGATCGAGGAAACGGCCGCCCGGCTGCGGCTGCCGGTCGAGTTCACCGGCGCCACGGTCGAAGACGCGTTCGAGCTGCTCGGCGCGGGCCGAATCGCCGACCACAACCGCGCGATCGCCGACGCCATCCGCCAGGCGCAGCGCCGTGAGCGGGTCGACATCGTCGTTCTGGCGCAGATGTCCATGTCGGTCTTTGCCTTCAGCCATCCCGATCCGGAGAAGGATTTCGGGGTCAAGGTGCTCAACAGCGGCGAGACGGGCTTTCGACGCGCCGGCGAGGTCCTTCTCGCCAAAAACCGGGAAGCTGAGGATCGGATCCAACCGCCCGGTCCGGGGGCCGGGCCTCACTGAACTCGGAGCCATTTCGGCCGGCCGAAGACCAGCGCGATCACCCAGGCAAACGTCGCCAGCCCTGCCAGGACGAAGAACACGGGATTGAAATCGGCGGTTTCCTTGGTGAACAGCCCCACCCGCTGGATGACAAATGCCGTGAAGCCCGTCTCGATGGCGCCGACCAGGGCTGCCACGGTCGCAACCTGCCTCCGGTCCACATCCTGCTTGAAGGCGTGCTGGTTTCCCAGGAACGCCCCGATGCCGCACACGTAGAGGCAGAGAAACACGACGCTGGCGTTGATCGACGAGAGCCGGGGCACGACGAGGACCGACAGCATCAGCGCATACGCGCAAGTGATGACCACCTTGCGGGACGCGAGGACTGGCAGACCGCGGCGGCTGAGCCAGAGGACGGCCGCGCCGCCTGCCCACAGGCCGACGTCCTGCATGAAGTAGATCGCCGATAGCTTGAAAGCCAGCGACTGGTCGTAGGGATGATCCAGTTGCTGCGTGAAGAATGACGGAAACCACTGGGTGGCGAAATAGAGCGAGGGGATGATCCCCAGACCCATGAGCGCAACCCCCCAGAATCCGGGCTGACGGAGCACGTGGACGAGGCTGGCGCCCCAGCCGGCATGCCAGCCCTGGGGCATGCCCCCCGCCGTGGCCGCCAGGCTATCCGTCTGCCAGCGGGACGCCCGCCGCTCCGGCTGCCGAAAGATCAGCAGCCACGGCGCCAACCACAGAAACCCCAGCGCGCCGGCCAGCAGAAACGAATACTGCCAGTGATGGCGGGTCGAGAAGTAGATCGCGACGGGCGGAGCAGCCAGGGTGGCCAGAAAAGCGCCGCTGGCGAAAACGCCCGACGCCAGGCTGCGCTCCTCGGCGGGGAAGATGCGGCTGATGATCATCAGGCAGATCGGGAAGTTGGCCGCCTCCCACACGCCCAGGAGCATGCGCAGCCACAGGATGTGCTCGTAGCTCTTGGCCAGCCCGACCAGCATCGTGCTCGCCGACCACCCCGCCACCATGATCGGAAAGAAACGGCGGACGTTGCGAAACCGATCCACCACAAAGCCGAAGAACAGATGGCAGAACGCATACGAGTAGATGAACGCCGAAAGCAGGTTGCCCCGCTGCGCGTTGTCCAGACCGAACTGCCTGGCGATGGGATCCATCGTCGTGCCGAGCATCTGGCGGTCGAAGTAGTTGAGGAACGTGGCCAGAAAGAGCGTCCCCAACACGAACCACCGCCACTGCCGGTCGAAAAACGAATGCGTGGTGTTCATCGTCTCATTCCGCCGATCGGCGCAAACGGAGGATCCAATCGTCCCCATGGGAGGGGGGCTCCAACACCTGGCCCGTGCGCACCGCGCCGCCAGCCTCGAGCCCGGACGGCTGCCGCGCATTCGTCCACGTTGCCTCATACGGCCCGCCTTCGAGCGTCACGATGACTGGCGCTGTGCGCTCCAGGTAAATCAGATACTCCCTGCCCGGGTCGGCAAGGCAGAAGGCATGGCGGCCGGATACCGCGCCTGGACACGGCTGCAGATGGGCGAAGGGCAGGGCGGCGCAGAGATCCCAGGCCAGGCGGACGGCGTCGTGCCGGTTCTGCCGGCAATCCTTCGGGTCCATCGTCCCGCTGTACCCGCTCGATGAGTCGCCGTCGTTGTCCGCGAACACCAGGGAAGCCGCCGAGAAATGGATCACGATGGCGTTCTTCCGCAGGTCGTCGTCCGTGTAATCACGCCGGATGGATCGGATGTGGTTGATGTTGCCCGACCAAAGCGTTTCCTGGGCGAGGAGCGGCTTTCGAGGATGATGGTTGCGGAGCAGGATTGCGGCGAGAGCGGCGCGGTCGACGGTTTTCGGCCCCTGCAGGGTTCCGTAGGTCAGCCACGGCTCGTCGAGGAACAGGTCGTTGCCGGTCGGGTTATGGATGGAGATCGGCTTGGCGAAGACGTTCAGGCGCTGGATATCGCTGCCCAGCCGGTTCACCTGATCCCGGGTGAGATAGGCGTTGTTGGGGAGCAGCGGCTCCGGGCCGGCGACGTTCAGCAACAGGTTCCAGTAAGCTCCAAGCCGCGCATACGTGTATCGAAGGTAAAGCGCCTGATCGGCCGGGTTGTCGGGATAGGACGAGGAACGCCCGAAGAACCCGGCGAACGGATACGCGAGGATTCGGCGCGAGGCGAGGTCGTCGAGGACCGCTTCCATGGATTGGTATTCAGCGGCGCTGAGGGGCCAGAGTTTCGGCGTGTTCCAGCCGCGGCCCCGGCCGGCGCTGTTGCGGTTGAGGTAATGGCTGGCGACGGAGAGCAGGTTGTAGCCCTGGCGCTGCGCCCAATCGAGAAACGCGGAGCGCCGTTCGCCGTCGGCCGGGTTGGCCGGATCGTCCCAGTTCCGAGCGAAGAACCGGTCGCCCACATGCAGCCCGCGTACCAGGACGGCATCCCCCCCGCGATAGCCGAACCAGGCCGGGTTTGACTCGTCGGGGGCGATCATGCCGGGCAAATCGGAGGGGACGCAGAGGAACGCGCCTTGGGCGGCTGGCGGGCCGTCGGAGAACCGCGCTTCGTATCTCCACTCCCCCGGCTGGTCGGGCATGAACCGCATTCGCCACGTTTGCCCTCCGTCGTAGAATCCCCAGAACCGGACCGTGCCCCCGTCGGGGCGCGTGAAGACAGCATCGAGCGAGACGTCACGATAAGGGTTGGCGTAGGGTCTCGGATTGACGATTGCCGTCTCGAAGCGGCCCCAGAGGGGCGCCTGCACGCGGATGGGGAGAATCGCCCTCTCGAGGACCCGGGGCAGAGTGTCTCCGCGGGATGCCGGGGCGGCCAGCAGCGCGATCGCGGTGAGCACAAGAAGTGGTTTCATCGTCGTGCCGTTGGAGAAGGGATCATTGGCCATGAGCCCGCGAATGTCCAGCGCGGCGTCCGGCCATGCATCCCGCGAATGACCCGAACGCTATGGCTGAAGATTGAAAAAGGCTGCCGCTTCGAGCGCGCGATAGCGTTCCGGATGGCAGGTGAGGATGACAATCTGGAGCGCGCCCGCAGATTCCTCGAGGAGGGTGAGCAGCCGGGCCAGGCGGCCGGTATCGGTCGCGTTGAGCACGTCGTCGAGGACCACGAGCTGGCGTTCGTTCTGGGCGAGGACCTGGCCCAGCGCCAGGCGAGTGATGAGAAACAGCTGCTCCTGCTCGCCGCCCGAGAGGTTGTCCAGCTCAACCGCTTCGCCCAGGGCTTTGGGCTCAATGCCGGCTGGCACAAACTCGCCGGTCAGGCGAACGGGGCCGAGACGCGGTCCGGCAACGCGCTCGAGCATTCGGCTGGCCGTGCGCTCGACCGGCGCGGCCACGGCAGCGACGGCGGCCGCTTTGCACGATGCCACGGTGTCGTGCAGGAGTCGGAGGGCGTCCATGCGAAGCTTCTCACGCCGGATTCGGCCCGTCAGATCGGCCAGTCTCTCCTCGCAGGCCGACAGCTTCGAGTAGGCGCCCGCGGCGGCCAGGCTCTGCAGCCGCCCTTCAGCCTTCTTCTCATCATCCCGGGCGGCGGCTTCTGCTGCCTCCAGCGCCCGCAACTGAAGCTCCATCTTGTCCAGGGACTTCTGCGGGTCATCGCCGATTTCTTCGAGCTTGCGCTTGCACTCCTCGGCTTGAGCGCGGGCTGCTTCCCAAGCCATCGAAGCCTCCTGCCGGGCGGTTTGGCGGTCATGGTCCGACAAGCCGTCCCGGGTGAAATCGGATCGGCGCCGGTCGGCCGCCTCGAGAGCCAGGCGCGCACCCTTGAGCGCGGCTGCGGTCTCAGTATGGCGTTTCTCGACCCCCTGCGCGCCAGCTTGGGCCTCGTCGAAAGCATCCTCAGCCTGCACCACGGCGGTCTCGATTGCCTTGCGCTGCTCCTCGAGAGCGGATTGCAGAACGCTCAGGGCCGGCGGCTGGTCTTTCCATGCAGGGAACCGTCCGGTTCGCTCCAGGATGCGGGCATCGAGTTCGGCCAGATCGCCTTGCAGCTCCTCCGTGGTGTCATCGCCCAGGAGCTCCCCGATTTGGCGCTCGAGAACCTCGATCTTCTGGTCGAGCTCCTTTGCCTGGTCGCGAACGAGCTGGAGCCGGTCCGGGTCCTGGGTTCCGTAGGGTTGGGTTAGCTTTGCCAGTTTCCTGTCCGCCTCAGCCATTTCCCCTCGCAGCGCATCCACGTCCATCTCGGGGCCGGCCGCGTGAATGCTGCCGAACCCCTCGATTTCGATGCTCACCTCGGGAGAGCCGGCAAACGTCGCGGCCTCCCCTGCAGAGATCGCTCTGGTTTCCTCCGGGGATTTCCTGGTCGCGGTGGCCGCCCGATGCGGACGAACTGTCAGACGAATGAGCGATGCCTGAAGAGCGGCTTCCGCCTTTCCCCTGGCCGCGAGATGCTTTCGGACATCGCGAATGGCTCGATCGTCCGGCGCCACCAAGACCGCGCGCGATTGTCTCTCTGCCGTGAAACCGGTCTGGAGCTGCTGGAGCTTCTCAAGCCGGGCGGCCAGGGCCTGCCGGGCCTTCGTGTCGGCCAGGAACGCCCGGGCATCCTCGACTTCGGCGGTGCGCTGGCTCAGAGAGGCGCGCCTCGACCGGGCTTCCTCGCGTTGGCGGCGGCGTTCATCCGCACGCGCGCTGGCGGTTTTCAGCTCGGCAGCCAGCTCGCCCAGCAGCGCCTCGTCCCGCTCGATTTGAGCCTTCAAGCCGGCGGCCTCCCGCCGCGCGTCAGCGATCAGCTCGATGGTCCGTCCAATGGACTCGTGCCTCTCCTTGGCGGTTTGTTCCGTCTGGCGTTTCTGCTGCAAGTCGCTTTGGAGCCGTTGAAAAGACTCGGCCAGCTTTCGCGTCTGGCCCAGCGGCTCTCGGAGCGCGTCGGCTTCGCGCCGCGCCTGGGCGCGCCGTTGTCGGGCATCCTCGACGGCGCCGGCAGCCTCCTCGAAGCTCTGCTGTTGCGCCAGGAGCTCGTGCCGCTCCATGGCCATCTCGGCGAGCTGCGATTCCATGGCCAGGATCGGAGCCGCATCTTTGCCCGCGCGCGGCTTGCCGCTCCTGGTAAACAAGGACAGGTATTGCTCCTCGAGCAGCTCTTCGAGCCGAGTGCCGCTTTCCCCGGTCAGCTGGACCCCCAGGGCGGCGCGAAGGTTCTCCGAAACGCTCGACGACACGAAGCTGAGGCTCAAAGCGCCTTGCGGCGCCCAGAGGACCTGAGCCAAACCCCAGTGCTCCTGCTTCGACAGGCCGCGTCCCGGCGTGTCCCTCGCAGCCAGAATCTCGCGTAGCTCCGAATCCGCATTGCGGCCATCCGCCAGCGGCACGAACTCGCCGTCTTCGAGCCGGGACAGCCGCGCGCTGGGGCTGTCCAGAAACACTTTTTCGATCCGGTAGCGGACGCATCCCTGGGAGAACTCGACCATCACCTGGGGCGCCAGCGAACGCCCCCACGGGCGCACGGCTTCGATTTCCTTGCCTGTCACAAGGTGCGCGTCGAACAGCGCCCGCCGCATTGCCTCGAACAAGGACGATTTCCCCGTCCCGTTCGGAGCATGGATGACATTCAGGCCCTCGACAAAAGGGCCCACCTCAGTCGGCTGGAGAAGGCTCCGCCAATGCGTGACACGCAGGTTGTGCAGGATCATTCGCGGCTCCTTTCGTGGAGGTCGAACAGCTGCAGGAGCGCCTGCGATGCCGTGGCCTGCTGGTCCGTGCCGGATGGCTGCGACGCCAAGGCGCGCAGCTTCCGCGCCGCATCCTGGAAGGTCCCGGCGGGCAGGGATTCGATCCAGCCCTCGCCGTCCGGCGCCGGCTTCAATCCTTCCGCCTCGAGCGCGCCAAACAAGAATCGCGTTGCCAGCAGCTCCTCAAGCCGCCTCAGCGCGCCGCGATCCTCGGGAAAGAGCATCCCATCCAGGCGCATGCGGACCAGCGTCGATTCTGGCTGGGCGATCTCGGCCAATTGCTGAACAAGGGATTCCAGCGTGCACGGCTGGGCCACCGAATGCTCGACGGTCCGCCAGTCCAGCCCCCCGGTCCTTATCGAGGTCAAGGCGGGCGGCCCGCCCCGGCGGGTGATCTCCACCAGGATCGCGTTGCCGCTGTCCCGCTCGCCGAACCCGGTGGTTTCGTGGGTGCCGGAATACGCCATGCGGCACTCCCCGTTTGGATCCTCGTAGCGGGCCAACGAATGCCAGTGCCCCAGGGCGAGGTAGTCCAGGCCCCGGCGATTCGCGGTATCGCGAGGTATCGGGTAGTCCGGCTCGCCGCTGGGGATCCCCTCGACATTTCCGTGCGCCAGCCCGATGGCTGGCTTCGCCGCCGCGCGCCCGTTGATCCACGACGTTGGATCTTTGGTCGAGTATTTCTCCCGCAACGGACAAGGAAACAGCACACACGTCTCCAGCTCGATCGGCTCGCTCCTCGTGCAGACGGTGATGTTCCCCGCCTCCGCCCACACGGGGTGCTCCCACACCGAGCCTGGGCTCAGCGGATCATGGTTCCCTGGAATGATGTAAACCGGTCCCGGAAATCGGCGCAGGATTTCACCGGCCTTCCGCACCAGAAGCCGGTCCACGGCGTTGTCCTCGAAGACGTCGCCGGCCAGCAGCAGCATTTCGGCGCCGTGGTCGCGCGCCGCCTGAACCACCCGCTGCGCCGCGGCCAGCCGCTCCTCCCGCACGCGCTCCGCCATCTTGCCGGCCGACTCGGCGCGCATCCCGATCTGCCAGTCCGCTGTGTGAATGATCTTCATGGAGCCGTGCCCCCCCAACAGACCGGACGCGGCCCGATCCGGGCAGGAGCATGTTGTCGCGGAAATTTAGCGAACCCGGTCCGGGATGGCCATACAAAATCCAAAGTGCATCAAACAATGGGAACAATGGGGTCGCGTCTAAATAATTGACAAATGGGCTCTGGCGGCTTCGCAGCAGGGGATCCAGCAGGACAGGAGCGCCGAGGGGGGGGGAGAGAAATGTCAAATATTTAGATGTGACCCCATTGTTCCAGGGCGTGCTTCAAAGCGTTCAGAGCCGATTTCTTTTGTCAGAGGGCGGCGGCCTTTTGCAGGGCGGCGCCGACGGTGCGGAGGGCTTGGTCGGGCGGCATTTGGCGCAGCGCCGGGTTGAACGGCTCGCAGGCCACCGGGCCGTCATAGCCGATCTGGATGAGGGCGCCGAGAAAGGCTCGGAGATCGATCACGCCGGTGGCGCAGGGCAGCTCGCGCCGGCTGTCGACCTGCTGGGCCACCGGGATGTCCCTGGGGGCATCGTTGACATGGCACATGACGACGTCGCTCGCCCGCAGCGCCAGCAGATCCGCCTCGGTTTCCTGGGCGCTGTACCAATGCCAGCTATCGAGGAGGAATCCGACGTTGTCACGGCCGATCTCGGCGATCAGGTCCTTCATCTCTGCCATGGTATGGATGAAAGGAAAACGATGGGCCGACCAGGAGGTTTTGGGGCCCACGTATTCGAGCCCCAGGCGGATCCCGTGGTCGCCGAGCACGCGGGCGATTTCGCGGAGGCGCCGGGCATGGAGCCGGAAATTGGCCAGGTAGGTCAACGATTTGTGGCCCGGCGTGAGCCACGTGGCGGTCCGGGTCACCCCGGCTCGCTGGAGAGATTCGGCGTAGCCGGGCAGCGAGCCGATGCCCTGATCGTAAGCGGGGTCGGCGCCGCGGAAATCGACGGGCACGCCCGCCGAGCCCCAGGCGAGGTTGCGGGCTTTCATCTCGTCGCGATAGGTCTGGAGCTCGGGATCGGACAACCTGGCGAGGAACGAGGCGGGGGGCTCGATGGATTCGAAGCCGTATTGGCTGGCCCAGCCGATCAGCTTGCGTGGGTTGGCGGGGACGCCAATCATGCCGCAGGCCAGGCAGAGAGTGAACTGGCGCTTGCGTTTCGGTTCGCCCACGGCCCGGGTCGAGCCGATGCGAAGGCCGGCCAGACCGGCGGTCGTGGTCCTGATGAAATCTCTTCGGTTCATATCCCGCGGGCGACTTCTCCACACCCGGCGGGCGATGTCAAGGAAGCGTCGCGGGGAGCGTCCCGGCTATTTCTTTGCCGCCCGGCCTTTTCGGGTGCGCTGGGCGGTTCGGCGGGCCTTGGGCTTGGGCTTGCACTGGCATGCAGCCGAGGCGACCGGGGGCGGCGCGGCGCCGGCGGGAGCTTGAGCGGGCGGGGCCTCCGCCGGTTTGGGGGCGGTCTTTTCGTGGATGGTCTGGCGCATCCGCTCGAGCTTCTGGTCGACCTTGGTCTTCGCCTTGGCGACGGTGGACTGGGCGAAATTGACGGTATCGGTCAGGAGCTTGCATGCCTTGCGGACGCGCTGGGTGTAGGCGCCGTCCTTGAACTCGATTCCCTTGTTTTGGAGGAAAGCGCTCAAGTGCTGGTAGAGCTCGTCTTGGTCGATCTTTTTCATATCTGCCTTTTCGATAACCGGGCTGGTCACTGAGCCGGGGCGCACGGGCAGCCTCGATGGCGGCCGTGCGACAGCATCAATATGACGAAAAGGGCGGGTGAATTCCATTATAAGCTTCCGGGTGAATTGTAACGCGAGGGGAATGACTGGGCGATGGCGTGGCGGAGGACGGCCATCATTCGGCGGACCTGGTCAGCGGAAGCGGCATAGGGGGGCATGATGACCAGGACATTGCCGATGGGGCGGGTCAGGACGCCGTTCCGGGCCATGGCGGCGCAGACGCGGGCGCCGGCGCGGGCTTCAAGGGGCCAGGGCTCGCGGGTGCGCCAGTTGCGGACCAACTCGACGCCGAGGATCAAACCGATCTGGCGGACATCGCCGACGGCGGGCAGGGTCCAGAGGGGGGCGCTTTCCTCGCGGAGGATTTGATCGAGGCGCTGGCGGTGCCGGATGCTGGCGGCGGACTCGAGGAGCCGGATGCTCGCGAGGGCGGCGGCGCATGCCAGCGGATTGGCGGTGTAGCTGTGGCCATGGAAGAAGGTCTTGAACTCGCGGTATTCGCCCAGGAAGGAGTTGAAGATGGTGCGGGTGGCGAGCGTGGCGCCCAGGGGCAGATAGCCGCCGGACAACCCTTTCGAAACGGCCATGAAATCGGGGCGCACGCGTTCCTGATGGCAGGCGAAGCAGGGCCCGGTGCGGCCGAACCCGGTCATGACCTCGTCGGCGACGAGCAGGGCGTCATGGGCGCGCGCGAGGCTGGCGGCGCGGGCGAGCCAGCCGGCGGGCTGGGGGATCATGCCGGCGGCGCCCTGGACGAGCGGTTCGACGACGAGGGCGCCGTAGGGGCGGCCGCGGCGGCGGGCTGTGGCGAGCATGGCCTCGAGGCGGTCGGTGCACTCCCAGCGGCAAGCGCGGTGCTGGCGGGCGTCGAGGCGGTCGGGCCGGGCGCGGTTATGGGGGCAGCGGTAGCAATAGGGGGCCATGACCGTGTCGGTCCGAAAGAGCAGTCCGCGGTAGGCGGCGTGGAACAAGTCGATATGGCCGAGGCTGACAGCGCCGATGGTATCGCCGTGGTAGGCGCCGCTGGGGGAGAGGAACCGGGGCTGCTTGCTGTGTCCGGACCGCCGGCAGTGCTCGTAAGCCATCTTCAGGGCGACCTCGAGCGCGGTGGAGCCATCATCGGAATAGAACACCTTGGCGAGGGATGGGCCGGGGCGGGTGCGGGGGGCCGGCGCGCGCCTCCAGCCGCTGCGGGCCAGGCGGATCAGTTCGGCGGCCACCCGGGATGCGGGCTCGTTGGCCAGGCCGAGGGCGGAGCAGTGGGCGATGCGGCCGATCTGCCGCTTCAGGGCGGCGTCGATAGCCGGATGCCGGTGCCCGTGAAGATTGGTCCAGATCGAGGCATTGGCATCGAGATACTCGCGTCCGCGGTGATCGCGCAGGAGCGCGCCTTGGCCGGACAGGATGAGGATGGGCTCCCGGGCGCACCACTCCTTCATCTGCGTGAAGGGGTGCCAGACGTATTTGCGATCGAGCCGGACGAGGGGGTGGATGGGGCGGATCAAAGGGCGGCATCCTGCCGCTGGCGCTTGCCGCGGGCCGCATCGGAATGCCAGCGGGCCTTGTACTTGCTCTGGCGTTTGCGGATCTGCTGCTCGATCTTTTTGGCGACAAGATCGATGGCGGAGTAGAGGTCGCTCTCGGCGTCTTCGGCGAAGAGGTCGGGACCCGGGACCGAGAGGCGGACGGAGCAGGAGTATTGGCGGTCGGGTGCGCGGGTATGGTCGTGATCGAGGGTGACGCGGGCATCGAGGGCGAACCGGTTGAGGCGCCCGAGCTTTTCCATCCTGTCGATCACGTGATCCTCGATTGCCTTGGTCAGCGTGACGTTATGGGTCGAGAGCACTAATTTCATAGCTGAGGGTATATTGGACTGCAAACGGCAAGAAATCCAGCGCGGCTTTTCACGGCGCCATCTGGCGGTGGCGGAGGAACAGGGGGCGGAGGGCGAGCGAGATCTCGTCCTGGAGCGACTGGAGAGCCTGATAGCGCTGGACGTTGGATGGAATGGGCTCGGTGGATTCGGACCGGTTGAGCTGGACGAAGCGGTCGGTGATTTCCTCGATGGAGACGGCCTCGCCGGCCTGGCGGCGCCAGCACCAGAGGGCCTGGAGGGCGGCCCCGTAGGCGGCGCCTTCGCCCACCTTGAGCGTGACGACTTCGGCGTTGAAGACATCGGCCATGATGCGGCGCCAGACTCTCGAGCGCGCGCCGCCGCCGGTGGCGCGGATCTGGGTGCAGCGGACCCCGAGCTCGGCCAGGCGCCGGAGGCCGTAGTTCATGCCGAGCGTGACGCCTTCCATGGCGGCTCGAGCCAGGTGGGCCGGCTGGCAGGTGCGGGTGTTGACGCCGAAGAACACGCCGGTGCCGGCGGGGACGTTGGGGGTGCGCTCGCCTTCGAGGTAGGGCAGGAGCAGCATCCCTTGGGCGCCGGGGGGCGATTGGGCAACCATGGCATCGAGCCGGGCAACGTCCCAGCCGAAGCAATGGCGGACCATCTCGGTGGCGACGGTGACATTCATCGTGCAGAGAAGGGGGAGCCAGCGGTTGGTGGAATCGCAGAACGCAGCGATTTCACCGCGGGGATCGACGACGGGCGTGCTGGAGCAGGCGTAGATGGTGCCGCTGGTTCCGAAGCTGGCGGTGATCACGCCGGGGCGGGTGTTGCCGGTGCCGATGGCGCCCATCATGTTGTCGCCTCCGCCGGCGCTGACGATGACATCGGCCGCGAGGCCGAGCTGGGTTGCGGCCGATGCCTGGAGGCGGCCGACAGGCTCGTCGCTGGAGATCAGCGGAGGCAGCTTCGAGGCCAAGTCGTCGTCGATGGACTGGAGCGCGGCGGGCGCCCACCGGCGCCTGCGCACATCGAGCAGGGCGGTCCCGCTGGCGTCCCCCGGCTCCATGACCGCCCGGCCGGTCAGGACGAAGTTGAGATAATCGTGGGGCAACAGGACGGCAGCCAGCCGCCGGAAATTCTCCGGCTCGTGTTTTTTCAGCCAGAGGATCTTGCCGGCGGTGAACCCGGGGAGGACGGCGTTGCCCAGGATTCGGATGGCGGCCTTGAGCCCTCCGAGCCGGGCGGTGATCTCCTCGCATTCGGGGGCAGTCGAGGTGTCGCACCAGAGCTTGGCGGGGCGGATCACGCGGCCCTCGGAGTCGAGGGGGACGAACCCGTGCTGCTGGCCGCTGATGCCGATTGCCTTGACTTCACCGGGGCGGGCGCCGGCTGTCCGGAGGGCTTGGCGGATGGTCTTCAACATGGCATCGCGCCACGTGTGCGGATGCTGCTCTTTGGCGCCGGGAGGGAGGCTGGGGATCAGGTCGTAGCCCTGAGCGGCTGAGGCCAGAACCCGGCCGTTTCGGGCGTTGACCACCAAGGTCTTGGTCGACTGCGTCCCGCTGTCGATTCCCAGAATGAGCGTTCTCATCATAGCCATGGTTGCATGGTGTTTGCGCAGGCCCAAGGATGGGCGACAGACGATAGCGTGTCGATCCTTTTCAGGTCGCGGGAGCGGGGGCGGGTGGGGGATTCAGGGGGCTGCGTCCGGCGGAAGGGCGGCCCGCCATCCGGCGGCCAGGAGAGCGGCCATATCGGCCCGCGCTCGAGCGTGGGCGGGATCGTTGGCGAGGTTGGCCGTTTCCCAAGGATCCTGGGCCAGATCAAAGAGGGCGACGGGGACGGGCCCTTTCTTGAATTCCATATAGCTGAAGCGGCGGTTGCGGGCGACCTGGTTCAGGTCGCTTTCGACCATGAAAACGGCCTTCTTCCAGGGACGATCGACCTGGACCAGGAGGGGGGCGAAACTGATCCCTTCCAGATTGGACGGGAGTTTCAGCCCGAGCAGATGCCCCATGGTGGGAACGAGATCGACGAACTCGACGAACTCGCGGCAGGTTTTGCCGTTGGCGGGCGCGCCCGGCACGCGGATCCAGAGGGGGGCGCGCCGGGTGGCTTCGAGCATCGAGTATTTCGACCAGAACCCGTGGTCGCCCAAGTGGAATCCGTGGTCGCCCAGCACCGCCACGATGGTGTTGTCAGCCAGGCCGTGGCGGTCGAGCGCGTCCAGGATCAGGCCGACGTTCTCATCGACGAAACTGACGCAGGCGTAATAGGCGGCGATGGCCTCGCGCGTTTGCCGGGCGGTGGGCTGACCTTGCATGAAGATGTCCGGATTGCCATTCGTGACGCGCTTGGGGTAGAGGCATTCCTGGACAGCGGCTGGCGGCGCCGGCGGCATCGGGATCCGATCCGGATCGTAACGGTCGATGAACGGTTTGGGGGCGATCAGCGGGGTGTGCGGGCGGGACTGGTGGACCGACAGAAAGAAATGGCGCTTTTCACGCGCGAACTCCCCGAGCAACGCGATGGCGGTGCGCGCGATCCGGCGGTCGCCTTCCTCCTCGATCCCGAGCCCCGAGTCGCCGTATCGATCCGAGTGGCGGGCGCGCCAGAGGCGGTATTCGCGGCTGGCCTTGTCCGGGGGCGCAGGATCGCGATTCGCCCGGGTGACCGGAGGGAATTTCAGGATGGGGTCCGGTCCGGTCCACCCTGGCGGCTTGCCGTACATCTCGATGCGATCGAATGTGGAAAGCGGCTTCTCAGCATACTCGACCTGATGGAAGAACTTCCCGATGACGGCGGTGTAGAATCCTGCGTTCTTGAGATACTCCGGCAAGGTCAGAGTGCCGGGGGGGAGGCGTCGGTCCATCTCTTGTCCGTTGGACCAGACGCCGCTGGTCAGCGGCCGGAGACCGGTCAGGAACGAAGATCGGCTCGGGTTGCAGCAGACCGCCTGAACATAGGCCGAATCGAACCGGACCGCCGTGGAAGCGAACCGGTCCATGTGAGGCGTTTGGCAGATCGCATTGCCGTAGCAGCCCCACACCCCGGCGTTGCAGTCCTCGATGATGACGAACAGGAGGTTCATCCGCGATGTCTCGGGGAGACCCGGGACGGCCGACGCGGCCCTGACGGGATTGGGTGAAGCCAATAAGGCAGCCAGTCCGGCGAGACAAGGGAAAGACAATCGAAGCCAGGAGAATCGGTTCATGGCCGATCATGTTCAACGCTCTTCACGCAGTGTCAAGTTTTCCGGTGCGCAGGGAGGGTTTGGGGATGACAGGGGGCGGGCGAGGGATGACGGGCGGGGAGGGGGTGGTATTGGCGGCGCGCTCGCGGGCGATCCAGGCTTCGACGCCGAATGCGGGATCGCCCACCTTGGCATCGAGGCTGAGGGGCGCGAGGACGGGCGGCAGGGGGTTTGGAGCCGCCATTTCGAGATCGGCCGGCGAGGCAAGGGCTGCGGTCTTGGGCTCGGGGGCGGCCTGGTAGCCGTTGACAATCCATTCGAGGCGGCCGGATTCGATGTCGATCATCAGGCCGTGGACGGGGATATGGGGGGCGACGAGAGGGCTGCTTCGGACGAAGGCGGCGGCCCGGGTGACGTTCTGGCGTTCGCTGGCGAACAGGCCGAAATAGTCGGCGAGGCCATCGGGCATGCGGGTGCAATCCAGGCCCATGGATTGGAAGGCGGCGGCGAGCTCGAGGGCGGAGAGCCGCTGGATCTGGCAGTCCGAGTGGCCGAGGATGACGATTTCGCGGCCGCCCTTGACAGCGCAGGCCAGGGCCAGAGACCGCAGCGTGCTGGTGAGGGGGCCGGTGATGATGTTGCCGGCGTTTCGGAGCCAGATGAAGTCCTCGTCGGGGATCCCGAGGGCGGCGGGGATGAGCCGGTTCAGCCGGGGATCGATGCACGTGAGCGCCACCACGGGGAGGGCGCCGGCATGATCGGCAATCCGGACCGAGGCGGCGGGATCGCCTGCGGCGGCGCGCTGGTTGGCTTCGACGATGGCTTCGAGCAGTTTCATCGACGGATCAGTTGGCCGCGTCCGGGGAGGAGGAGGCGCGGGGGGGGCGTCTCCTCCTCGGCCCGGTGCGGGAGGGGTATCAGGCTTTGGGCGGGGTTGGCTTTTCGCCGGCGGGCTTGAGGCCGGGGATGTTCTGGATGAGCTTCTCGAGCTGGACGCCGGTGAGGCCCTCGATGACGGGCGGCAGCTGGCTGATGATGGAGGTGACGTCGCCGGTGAGCTTGCTGGCGCCGCCGCCGGGGCCGTTGTTGATGATGATCATGCGCTCGGTGCGGGCGAGGGGCTCGCTGATCTTGCCGGCGACTTCGGGCAGGGTGCGCATGATGAGCTCGATGATGGCGGCCTGGTTGTATTCCTTGAACGAGTCGGCTTTCTCGTGCATGGCCTCGGCGGTGGCTTTGCCCTGGGCGGCAATGATGGCGGCTTCGGCGAGGCCGCGGGCCTTGTGAGCTTCGGCCTCGGCGAGGCCGGTGGCCTGGCAGACCTCGGCGGAGGCGAATCCTTTGGCGCGGGCGGCAGAGGCGGCGCCGGCGGCCTCGGTTTCGAGCTGGAACTTGGTGGCGTTGGCGAGGGTCTCCATGCGGTAGCGCTCGGCATCGGCGGGCTTCTGGACGTTGGCCTCGAGCTCGCGCTGGCGGCGGAGGATCTCCTGCTGCTGCAGCTCGATCTGCTTCTGTTTCTCGATGATGTGGACCTGGATCTCCTCGGCCTTGACGAGCTGGCCGGTCTTGAACTTCTGGAGGTCATAGGCGAGGTCGGACTCGGCCTTGCGCTGGTTGACGGCGGCCTGGTATTGGGCGACGCCGATCTGGTAATCGCGCTGGGACTCGGCGATCTTGGTATCGGCAGAGAACTTGGCCTCCTGGCCGGCCTGGGCGGCCTGGGCGCTCTTGATCATGGCATCGCGGTCGGCCTCGGCCTGGGCGATGATGGCATCGCGTTTGACCTGGGCGATGCGGGGTTTGCCGAGGGCTTCGAGGTAGCCCTGGGAATCGCGGATATCGCGGATGGTGAAGCTGACGATGCCGAGGCCCATGTTGGCCATGTCGCCGGCGGCCACCTCCTGGACCTTGGCGGCGAAGGCATCGCGATTCTGGTAGATCTCCTCGACGGTGAGGGTGCCGAGGATGGCGCGCAGGTGGCCCTCGAGGGTCTGGGTGGCGATGCTGCGGATCTCGTTGGCGCCCTTGCTGAGGAACTGCTCGGCGGAGGTGGCGATCGAGATGTCGTCGCCTTTGACCTTGATCTGGGCGACGCCGTCGACGCGGACGGGGACGCCCTTGCTGGTGTAAACCTCGGGGGTTTGGACATCGATGGTGAGCAGCTCGAGGGAGAGGATGTCGACCTTTTCGAGGACCGGGATGACGAACGTGCCGCCGCCTTTGACGACGCGGAATCCGCGAACGCGCGGGGTGCCGTCAGGATCGGTGAACTTGTGGGGGCGGCCGGAGACGACGAGGACCTCGTTGGGGCCGACCTTGGTGTATCGGCTGGCCCAGACGAGGATGAACAGGAAGATCACCAGGACGATGCCGATGATTCCCACCGACGCGACGGCGCGAGCCGTCATGTCGAATTGAGCCAGGAACAGGGTTGGGTTCATACAGGGAGGGGTTGGGTTAGTGGGTTGGGGGTGGAACGAGCACGGTTAGATTCGGGTGACGAAGAACTGGGTGCCGGCCAGGCGGGTGATCACGACGGGTTCTCCGTGGGGGACGGGGGCGCCATCCTCGGTGCGGGCGGGGGCGGTGTAGCGGCTGCCGCTCTGGATGTAGGCGATCTCGCCAACCCCCTGGGAGGGGATGGCGGTGATGGTGGTGGCCGATTGCCCGATGAGGTCGGAGACGCGCGACTCGCTCGAGCTCTGGGTGCGCCGGAAGATCTGCTGGAACAGGACGAAAACGGCGGCGGCGATGGCGAGGCCGCCGAGCACGGCCAGGGGGGCGCTGATCCAGGGGTTGGACGTGATCGAGATCTTCGTGAAGACCATGCCCAGGCCGCCGAACGCGGTGACGAAGGCGGCGATGGTCGTGGGGCTCAGCGGGGAGAATCCAGGCATGTCGTGGCTTCCGAAGCCGGCTTCGGCATGGCCGTCGGCGCCGGCGCCGTCGACGTGGATGTCATGGCCCCCGAACGCATCGGCAAGAAATGCGCTGATGAGCGTGAAGAGCAATCCCACTCCAAAACAGACGAAATAGAGCCAGAACATGAATTCCATACGCGCTCTCCGGTTGACGACATCCAGTGTTTCATCAAGTCGGGGGGCTGACAAGCCCGACCCGCGGCACGCCTCGAGATTCCAGGGATAATGTATGCGATGGCGGGAAGCGCGCCATTATAAAGGGAGGCGGGATTTGTATCTGGGGTTGCGGACGGCCTCTGGGGTTGGGGATCGCAGGCATGAGCAATGGGTTTGACAGACGGGATGACGGGTCTACTCTCGGGGGCGATGCAATCCCATGAATTGCTGCGCGAAGTGCTGCAAAGCACGAACGCGAAAGAGGTTGCCGCGGAGATGGCGTTGTCGCTCTCGATGGTCTACAAGTGGGCCGAGCCGGTGAGCGACACGGGCAGCGGGGCGCCCAATCCGCTGGATCGGATCGAGGCGCTGGTGCGGGCGACGCGGGATCCGCGGATCGTGCAGTGGATCTGCGAGCGGGCGGGTGGCTTTTTCATCAAGAATCCCCGGCAGGAGCGCCCGCACGCCTATTTTCTGGTGCCGGCGACGAACGAAGTGATTCAGGAATTTGCGGATCTGCTGGCGGTGGTGGCGACGGCGGCCTCGGACAACCACATCTCTCCGAAGGAATCCGAGAAGATCCGCCAGCGCTGGGAGGAGCTGAAGTCCGTGACCGAAGGGTTTGTGCGCTGCTGCGAGGAAGGGAATTTTGCGCCGATGCGGAGCGTCTCCTCGTCGGCGGAATCACCGATATGAGCGGGAACGAGAGCCAAGGGGGGCCGGGCTGGAGCCGGCGCCGCCGAGTCGAGGCGGCCTTGAGCCACCGGGAAGCGGACCGGGTGCCCTACGATTTGGGGGGGACGATTCTGACGGGGATTCACGAGCGGGCCTACGGGAACTTGCGCCGGCATCTGGGGCTGCCGGCGGGCGAGGTCGAGATCGAGGATCTGCACCAGCAGTTGGCGCGGGTGGAGGAGGATGTGAAGCAGCGGCTGGAGGTGGACGTGTATGGGGTGAGCCCGCGCAAGCCGCGGGGGCTTGCGCTGCCGAGGTGGAGCGAGGGCGGCTACGACAAGATCCGGGACGAGTGGGGGATCGAGTGGTGGAAGCCGCAGGAAGGGGGCTTTTATTTCGACATGCGAGGGCATCCGCTGGCGGGGGTGGAGTCGGCGGCGGATCTCGCGAAGCATCGGTTTCCGGACCCGCTGGATCCGGGGCGTTTCGAGGGGATGGCGGAGGCGGCGGACGCGGTGATGAACGGGCGGCAGGCGGCCTATGTGCTGGGCCGCAATGCGCCAGGGATCTTCGAGGTGGCGCTGTGGATGCGGGGGTTCGAGAACTTCTACTGCGACCTGCTGCGGCAGCCGGCCCTGGCGGAGGCGCTGCTGGACATCATCTGCGAGATCAAGATGAAGTATTGGGAGCGGGCGCTGGGAGTGGTGGGGGCGAACGTGATGATCGTGTCGGAGGCGGACGACCTGGCGAGCCAGGATCGGCTGCTGGTGGCGCCGGCGCTGTATCGGCGTTTTCTGAAGCCGCGCCACGCGCGGCTGTTCGCGCACATCCGCCGTTGCGCAGCGGTGCCGGTGCGGATCTTTTTTCACTCCTGCGGGGCGGTGGCGGAGCTGATACCGGACCTGATCGAAGCAGGGATCGACATCTTGAATCCGGTGCAGGTGAGCGCGCGGGGGATGGAGACGCGGGAGCTGAAGCGTCGGTTTGGGAAGGACCTGACCTTTTACGGCGGGGGTGTGGACACGCAGCGCGTGCTGCCGCGGGGGACGCCGGCGGAGGTCCGGGACGAGGTGCGGCGGCGGGTGGACGATCTGGCGCCGGGTGGAGGGTTCATCTTCGCGACGGTTCACAACATCCAGGCGGATGTGCCGCCGGAGAACATCCTGGCGATGCGGGAGGCGCTGCGGGAGTACGGGCGATATGAGGGGTGAGCCGAGGGCGGGAAGGGCGGCGGGCCTGCAAAGGGCGGGCGCGGCGCCGAGGATCGCGGCCGAGCAGAAGGGCCGACTTTGCTGTTTACAGGATTGGCGCGGGGGGTACTATTTTAACAGGAACATGGCGAGAGCGAACGCATGAAAAAGATTGAGGCCATCATCAAGCCGTTCAAGCTGGAAGATGTGAAGGAAGCCCTGGCGGGCATCGGCGTGGAAGGGATGACGGTGTGCGAGGTCAAGGGATTTGGGCGGCAGAAGGGCCACACCGAGATCTATCGGGGCAGCGAGTACACGGTGGATTTTCTTCCGAAGATCAAAGTGGAGATCGTGCTGGCCGACGCGATGGTGCCGCAGGTGGTGGCGGCGATCACGCAATCGGCGAAGACCGGGAAGATCGGGGACGGGAAAGTGTTTGTGAGTCCGGTGGACAATGCGTATCGGATTCGGACGGGTGAGACGGGGGAGCAGGCAGTCTAGATCCGGGCGGCGGAGCGGCGGGGCCGGCTCGGTGAATAATCCGTGAATAAGAGTTAATATGTTCTCCTGGCCAGAGGGGTTGAATTTGCATAGAACATCGGCCCGACCTGAGCCAGCGATCCGGGGGCATGGAGACGAGAGCGGGGCGGCGATTTTTTCTGGCGGTTGTGGTTTTTCTTTGTAGCAGGTTGATTAGTAAAGCTTTATGAATCCAGCGGTCCGACTTTTTGCTTGCGTTGCCGGCCCACTTGCAGCGGTGGGGAGCGGGGCGAGCCGCGGGATAAGGATTGTAAACGATTGTTGAATGGGCTGTTACAATTCGGCGGTACCGGCAGGTGAATAAAACGCGGTGGCAGCGGGGACAGGCAGGACATGCACGCTTCGGCCGAGAAGGTATGGGCCAGGGCGCAGGAGTTGTTGCGTTCGATGGTGAATCCGGAGATTTACCGGCTATGGTTTGCGCCGATTCGGGCGCGGCAATCGGACGAGCGCTCCATCACCCTGGAAGTGGCGAATGATTTTTGCGGGGTTTGGCTCAAAGAGAACTACCTGAGTCTGATCCAGGATGTGCTGATGGATGCGACGGGGCAGCCATTGCGGGCGATGTTCCAGGTGGCGGATGCGCCGCGAGGGGAGCCGGAGCCCGGCGAGGTGAAGCGGGCGCATGCGCGTCCGCCCAACGGGGAGGCGGAGCGGCGGGCCGTGGAGGCGGATCTGCTGTTGAATCCGAAGTACACCTTCGAGACGTTCGTGGTGGGGAGCAGCAACCATTTCGCGCATGCGGCGGCGGTGGCGGTGGCGCAGTCGCCGGGCAAGGCCTACAACCCGCTGTTCGTGTATGGGGGGACGGGGCTGGGCAAGACGCATCTCTTGAACGCGATCGGGCAATACGTGGCGCATCACAAGAAGGGGGCGCGGATCGCCTATGTCTCGTCGGAGAAGTTCACCAACGAGTACATCGACGCCCTGCAGAACAACCAGGTGATGCGGTTCCGGAGGAAGTATCGCCAGACGGACGTCCTGCTGATCGACGACGTGCAGTTCCTGGCGGGGAAGGAGCGGATCCAGGAGGAGTTTTTCCACACGTTCAACGCCCTGCACGAATCGCACAAGCAGATCGTGCTGAGCTGCGACCGGCCGGTGAGCGAGATTCAGAACCTGGAGCAGCGGCTGGTGTCGCGTTTCGAGTGGGGGCTGACGACCGATCTGCAGCCGCCGGACGTGGAGACGCGGGTGGCGATCCTGCGGAAGAAGGCGGGGTTGCTGGGGGTGCCGCTTCCGGAGGATGTGGTGCAGTTCCTGGCGGGGCGGATTCGGACGAATGTGCGGCGGCTGGAGGGTGCGTTGATCCGGGTGGCGTCGTATGTGAGTCTGACGGGCAAGCCGGCGGACATGGACCTGGTGGAGAACCTGCTGCGGGAGGTGCTGCACGAGGAGGGGCGGCAGACGATCAACATCGAGACGATCCAGAAGCGGGTGGCGGAGCATTTTGACATTCGGCTGGCGGACATGACGAGCAAGCGCCGTCCGGAGAACATCGCCTTTCCGCGCCAGATCGCGATGTATCTGGCGCGGCAGATGACGGAGAGCTCGCTGAGCGTGATCGGGGAGGCGTTTGGCGGGCGGGATCACGGGACGGTGCTGCATGCGTGCCGGCTGGTCAAGGACCGGATGGAGGTGGACGCCAACGTGCGCCAGGTGGTGCAGTATCTGGAGAAGCAGCTTCTGCGATAGGGGAGGCGAGCGAACCCAAGCGGGCATGGCGGCGATCGAAGTCGAGCGACTGGGGAGGGTGTTTCGGACCTACAAGAAGCAGCCGGGCTTTTGGGGGGCGGTGCGGGGGCTGGGGCGGCGCCGTTATGAGTCGGTGTGGGCGGTTCGGGAGGCGAGCTTCACGCTGGAGGAGGGCGAGCTGGTGGGATTTCTGGGGCCGAACGGCGCCGGCAAGACGACGACCCTGAAGATGCTGGCGGGGCTTCTGCATCCGAGCACGGGGCAGGCGCGGGTGCTGGGGCACGTGCCCTGGGAGCGCCGGGAGGCCTATCGGCGGCAATTCGCGCTGGTCCTGGGCCAGAAGAACCAGATGTGGTGGGATCTGCCGGCCCGGGAGTCGCTCGAGCTGAACCGGACCATTTACGAGATCCCGCGGGACCGTTTTCGGAGGACGGTGGAGGAGCTGACGGCGCTGCTGGAGGTGGAGGATCAGCTGGACGTGATGGTGCGCGAGCTCTCGCTGGGGGAGCGGATGAAATTCGAGCTGATCGCGGCGCTGCTGCACCAGCCGCGCGTGCTGTTTCTGGACGAGCCGACGATCGGTTTGGACGTGGTATCGCAGCACAAGATCCGGTCGTTTCTTGGCCGGCACAACCGGGAGCACGGGACGACCGTCTTGCTGACGAGCCACTACATGGCGGACATCGAGGAGCTGTGCCGGCGGGTGATCATCATCAACCACGGCGCGGTGACGTTCGACGGGCTGCTGAGCGAGGTGATCGACCGGTTTGCGGATGACAAGCTGGTGACGATCCATCTGGGGACGGATGGCGGGGGTGGGTTGGCGGGGCTGGACGGATACGGGGAGGTGATCGAGGCGGGGCCGGCGCGGGTGCGTCTGCGGGTGAGGCGGGACCGGGTGATTGAGGTGTGCAAGGCATTGCTCGATGGCCTGCCGGTGCGGGACATCGACATCGAGGAGATACCGATCGAGGAGGCGATCCGGCGGGTGTTTGGGGCGTAGAGGGGCCGGTTTTGCTTGCGCGGTGTTTTAGGGAGGGACTACGGTGGCGGGGACGAAGATGGGCCGGCCACCCAGGCGCGCATCGGAGGGGGTGGGCTGGCGGATCGGCGTCCATTGATCCAACGGGTGAAGATCCTATTTATTGGCGACGTGGTGGGGGAGCCGGGCCGGCGGGCGGTGGCGGGGCTCGCGGCGAAGCTGCGGGCGAGGATGGGGGCGGATGTGGTGGTGGCGAACGGGGAGAATGCGGCGGGGGGGGCGGGCATCACGCGGAACACGGCGCGGGAGCTGTTTGCGGCTGGGGTGGACATCATCACGACGGGCGACCACATCTGGGATCAGAAGGAGGCGGCGCAGCTGCTGCCGGAGGAGCCGCGGCTGTTGCGGCCGGCCAACTATCCGGCGGGGACGCCGGGCCAGGGCTCGGTGGTCTGGCCATCGGAGGGATCGGCCATTCTGGCGGTGATCAACCTGCAGGGCCGGGTCTTCATGCCGGCGATGGACGATCCGTTTCGAGCGGCGCGGGATGAAGTGGCCCGGGCGCGGTCCTACACGTCGACGATCCTGGTGGATTTCCATGCGGAGGCGACCTCGGAAAAGATCGCGCTGGCGCGCTGGCTGGATGGGCAGGTGAGCGCGGTGATCGGGACGCACACGCATGTGCAGACGGCGGACGAGCAGGTCATGCCCGGCGGGACGGCCTTCTTGTGCGACGCGGGGTTTACGGGGCCGCACGATGGGGTGATCGGGCGGGAGGCGGCTCCGGTGATCGAGCGGTTCCTGACGGGGATGCCGCGGCGGTTCGAGGTGGCGCGCGGGCGCGTGCATCTGCAGGGTGCGCTGATCGATGTGGACGAGGCGACCGGGCGCGCGCGGGCGATCGAGCGGGTGTCGGAGCCGCTGGGCGGGTGAGGTCATGGGCCGCTCGAGCACATCGCCGTGGGATTTCGGCGAGCTGTTCCCGGCGTCGGCGGGCCGCCGGGTCTATACGGTGTCGGAGCTGACGGGGGACGTCCGGCGGTTGCTCGAGCGGCATGTGGGTCGGGTGTGGGTGAGCGGGGAGGTTTCGAACGTGCGCGCACAGAGCTCGGGCCACATCTACTTCACCCTGAAGGATGCGGGCGCGCAACTGGCGTGCGTGCTGTTTCGGGGGGAGACATCGGTTCGGCGGGAGTGTTTGCAGGACGGGCGCAAAGTGGTGGCGCACGGGGAGGTGACGGTGTATGAGCCGCGGGGCCAGTATCAGCTGCGGGTTCTGGCAGTCGAGGAGCAGGGGTGGGGGGCTTTGCAGGCGGCGTACGAGCGGCTGAAACGGAAGCTGCAGGCGGAGGGGTTGTTCGACGGGGCGCGGAAGCGGCCCTTGCCCCGTTTCTGCAGGCGGATCGGGGTGGTGACGTCGCCGACGGGGGCGGCGCTGCGGGATGTGGTGCATGTGATCGGGCGGCGCCAGCCGTTTCTGGAGATTGTCCTGGCGGCGTGCCGGGTGCAGGGCGAAGGGGCGGCGGCGGAGGTGGCCTCGGCGATCGCGGCTTTGAACCAGTGGGCGTCGGGCACGGAGGGGGTGGCGCGGGGCGGGCTGGATCTGATCCTGGTGACTCGGGGCGGGGGGAGCCTGGAGGATTTGTGGGCATTCAACGAAGAGTCGGTGGCGCGGGCGATCGTTGCTTCCAGCATCCCGGTGGTGTCGGCGGTGGGGCACGAGATTGATTTCACGATCAGCGACGGGGTGGCGGACATGCGGGCGGCGACGCCGAGCGCGGCGGCAGAGCTGATCACCGAGGGAGTGCACTCGAGCCGCTCCTGGGTGGAGGGGGCAGGTCGGCGGATGGCCGTGCTGGCGAGCCAGCGGGTGGGGCGGGAGCGGAGCCAGTGGTCCGAGTGGCAGGCGCGACTGGTGCGGCGGCATCCGCGCCGGGTATTGGGCGATCGGTATCAGCGCTGGGACGACGTGGTGGGGCGATTGGCGCAAGGGATGCGGTATGGGATTCGAGAGCGGCGGTCGCAGGTGCAGGAGTGGGGATATCGGCTGCGGGCCTGCCGGCCGAGCCAGATTCTGGCGGATCGGCGCCAGCAGTGGCGGGAGCGTCCGGCGCCTGGTCGGAGAAGCGAAGGAGAAGGCTCGCCGGGCTCGGACCGGCTGGGATCAGGCGCGAATCCGGCTGGGCTTGCTTTCGCCCGAATGCGTGCTGGCGCGAGGGTATTCGATCACGCGGGATGCGCTGACGAACGCGATCATCCGGCGAGCAGATCAGGTCAAGCCAGGGCAGCGGCTGGCGACCCGTTTAAGCAAGGGGGAGATCCGGAGTGTGGCGGAGGAGCAGGGGTGACGGGCCTGGCATGGGCGCCGGGCAGGTGAGCTGCATCTCGGTGAAGAGATCCGGCTGGGGTGAGCCGGGCTGGCCTCGGCGGGATTTCGAAATGCGCCTCTGAACACGAGCCTGTCGATCGCGGCCATCAGCGGGCGCCGTCGACCACCTGGCAGACGATCGGCTCGAGGCGATGGCCGGATTGGCGCTCGTATTCCCGGGCGATGGTGTGGCAGAAGGCGGGGGTGTGGGCGCGCTGGACGAGGTTGAGCGTGGCGCCGCCGAAGCCGCCGCCGGACAGGCGGGCGCCGAGGCAGCCGGGCAGGGGGCGGGCCAGGGCGACGAGCAGGTCGAGCTCGGGGCAGCTGTTCTGGAAATGGAGGCGCGAGCTTTCGTGGCTGTCGAACATGAGCTGGCCGAAGCGATCGACGTTGCCGGACTGGAGGAAGCTCGAGCCGAGCTCGACCCGCCGGTTTTCGCCGACGATGTGCATGGCGCAGGCGAGCTCGCGCGGGGCCAGGCGGGGGCGGGCGGCGGCGACGGATTCGGGGGTGGCGTCGCGGAGGGCTGGGACGCCCAGGATGCGGGCGGCGGCCTCGCACTGGCGGCGGCGCTCGTTGTATTCGCCGGCGACGAGGGCATGTTTGACGCCGGAGGGGCAGACGACGGCATCGAGCCCATCGGCCAGGGGCAGATGATCGATGGCGAGCGAGCGGCAGTCGATCCGGATGGCGTGGCCGGCCCTGCCGAAGAGGGAGGAGATCTGATCGAGCAAGCCGCACTGGACTCCGACGAAGCGGTTCTCGGCGGCCTGGCAGAGGCGGGCCAGCTCGAGCCGTTCGGTGCCGTCGCCGGTGTCGGGGCTCGAGGGGGCTGGGGTCAGGCGATAGGGGAAGAGCTTGCGAAGGACCAGGGCGGTGGAGACCTCGAGGGCGGCGGAGCTGCTGAGGCCCGCGCCGATCGGGAGGGTGCCATGGATGGCCGCCTGAAATCCGCCGAGGGAGATGTGACGTTCCAGCAACTGCTCGAGCACGCCTTGGACGTAGCTGGTCCAGGGGCTTTCCGGCTGGGGGCGGAGGGCGTCGAGGGAGAATCGGGCCATTTCGGGGAACGCGGAGCTGACCAGCTCGACCGTGGGATCCTGGCGGGGGGCAGCGGCGATCGAGATGTGGCGGTTGATGGCCAGGGCCAGCACCAACCCATCATTGTAATCGGTGTGATTGCCCAGCAGCTCGAGCCGGCCGGGGGCGGTGGATTCGGCGATGGGATCGCGGCCGAAGCGGCGGCGAAACAAATCGGAGGCGGATGTGATCTGCATGGGTATTGGACAGGGGAGAGGAGCGGTCAGGGCGCCAGCCAGCGGAAGGGAGCGACGGGCAGATTGCGGAGGACGCCGAAACCCATCACGATGGCCGTGAGCCACCAGAGGGCGGCATTGGGATGGCGGCGGAATTTCGAGGCCAACCACGAATCGGATCTGAAGATCGTCCGGGATTGGAGTGAGGAGCCGCGGGCTCGGCTCGGAGATCCGCGCTCACACGATCCGAGGCCGTCTGCTGGATGCATCAGGGATCGCCCGAAAACGGGATGAGCGCGCCATGCGAGCCAGGAGGCGATCAGGGGCATGGCCGCGAGCGAGCTCAGGAGGAGCGCATTGGCCTGGAAGGCGGCCTGGAGCTGGCCATGGAGCAGCAGGTGAATGGCTCTCAACGAGCCGCATCCTGGGCAGAGGCAGCCGGAGATCTGATGGAACATGCAGCGGGGGTAGAACGGCCATTCGACGGGGGGGAAGCGATAGAGCGTCCAGGCTGCGGCGGCGCTGGCGGCTGCGAAGATCAACGCCAAGCCGATCCAGCCGAGGCGTTTCATCGGAGGAACTCCTCGAGGACGCGCCGGGTGACGCCGGAGGCGGTGAGCAGGGCGGAGAAGATGAACCCGGTGACGGCAATGATGATGCCGGCGACAGCGAAGGCTTTGCCGCCTTCGGTGGCGGGGTTGTTATTGATCTGGACCAGAGCGACGACGGAGAAGATGAGGCCGAGGCTGCAAATGAGCGGCGGGCAGCATCCGAGCCCGAGGGCGCTGAGGACCAGGCCAGTGATCGCGAGGCTGTTGGTGCGCGGCGGAGCGGGCGGGGAGTGGAGGGGCGGAGCGGTGCGGAAGGATCCTGCGGGGGGCGGCGAGGGCGTGGGCGGCTGGAAGAGGTCGGCGAACTCAGGGATGGAGCCGAGGGGTTTCCATCCGCCTTGGCCGCCGATCTGGACGAGAGTCTGTGCGTTGGCGCGATTCTGCTCGATCCATTGGCGGAGCATCTCCGCCGGCACAGGTCCGTACTCCTTATGGTCGGCCCCGATGATTCGATACATGATCGGAACCTGACGGAAATCCGCGGGAGCGTCAAGACTCGGGGACAGGGGATCAGGTTGCGGTTTCGAACACGACGATCTGATGGCCGCGGACCTCGGGCACGGCGACGCAGGCGTAGCCGTCGCGGTAGCTGAGGGGGAGGGGCTGGCGCTGGGGGGCGAGGTAGGCTCGGGCGGGGGCGCGATCCAGGCGAAGAGCCAGATCGATGTTCACCAGAGGGATAACATCTTCGACGATATCCAGGTCAGGAGCGCGCCGTTCGGCGGGGTAGTGGAGGAGATGGACCATCTGGCGGCCGGGCTGTTGGGTGACGGTGACGTGGGCGGTGGAAGGAGCCGAGCAGCGGACGAGGGGGTGAGGGAGCAGGCGCCGCAGGCAGGCGGCGGCCAGGAGCTTGTCGAACTGGCGGCTGTGGCGCGCGTAGGCGCGAAACACGGGCATCGAGAGGTAGATGACGGGTCCGCGCTCGGTGATGGCGGCGAACTCGGTGGGGCGGGAGACGGGGGTTTGCCGGTGCGAGCTGAAGTGGAGGTAATTGCGATCGAAGTAGGATTGCCAGAGGCGCGCGAGGATGCGCGTGCCGGTTTGGGGGGAGACATGGACGGCGGGCTCGTAACTGACCTGAATCATGCCGGACAGATCGGGGTCGAGATCGGGCAAGGCCTCGACATATTCGGTCTGGTCGGCGGCGGGGCCGTGGTAATCGAGCCCGAGCTGGGGCAGGGCGAAACCGAGGCCGTCGGGATCGAGACCGGACTGATGGCTGAGGAGCAATTTGCCGCCCTGGCGGAGGTAATCCTGGAGGCGGCCGCGCTGGGCGGCGTCGAGCCGGTGAGAATCGGGGAGGATGAGGACGGGATAGGGCTGGAGGTCGGCGGACGGGTCGAGGGCATCGAACTGCTGGTGCAGCTGGATGAGCATGCGGGCGGCGCCCTGGTCGGATTCGGCCAGGGCGATGGGGAGGCGGTCGGGGGTGGCGAGCCAGAGGCCGATTTCGGTTCGAGGGCGGGCATTTTGGCACCAGGGCTCTTTGTCGGCGACGCTGCGGTAGGTGCGGCCGATGCGCTGGTAGACGGCGGGATCGAGCCGGCCGCGGGGGTGGAGCTGGTCGCCGATCGAGCAAAGGGCGCCCTGGGCGAGCATGGAGAAGCACTCGTAATCGAGGGCGGCCTGGTTGCGGATGGTGCCGAAGTCGCCCCAGCTTCGATGGAACCGGCCCGTCATGCCGACGATGGGACGGCCGAGGGTGCGGGCGTGGCGGGACATGATCTGGAAGTGCAGGTAGCCCCAAGCGCCGCCGGGGAGGGATTCGAGCTCGAGATGCGTGAAATGTTCAAGCTCGGAGCGGATGCCGGGGCGCGTGCGCGAGTTGAAGAAGATGCCGGCTCGAGGGCGGTGTTGGCGCACGATCGACGCGAGCCGTTTCATGCCGGTCTGGATGGCCTCGAGGGCATGCTGGCGGCGGTGATCGGGCTGGGCGGGATCGCGTCCCTGGCGGAGGAGATCCTGCCGGCAATGGGGGCAGAGGCAGCCAGAGTCCGAGCATCGCATGATGTCAAAGAAGAGGCCGTCGGCATCGTAGCCGCGGACGAGCTCCTCGGTCTGGGCGGCGAGGTAATCCATGTACGGGGTGTGGAGGCAGAGGCGGCGCCAGCCGGCCTGGAGCGGGCCGGGCCCGTCGGGCCTGCCCGATTCGTCGCGCACGAGCCAGTCCGGGTGGAGATCGGCCATGGCTTCATCCCAGGCGGCGCTCATGTAGACGGGGGTTTGGATGCCGGCGCGGCGGCATGCCTCGATCGTTTCGCCGAGCAGGTCGAAGGAGAGATGGGGGTGGCGGACGCCGACTTTGGTGGGGTAGTAGGACATGCCGTGGTGGCATTTGGCGAAGACGGTCACCGAGTTGACAGAGGCCTCCTTCAGGATCTGGACGAACTCCTCGGGATCGAAATCGGCGCCGATCTCGGGGATGAGCGGCGAGGTATGGAAATCGAGATGGACCTGGCGGAAAGGGAGGAGGAACGGGGCGGAGGGAGCGGGCGCAGAGTTCGGCGCGGGCAGGTTCGGGGCGGCCTGGGCAGCCTTGGCGACTGAGCGGGAGCCGGACAGGGCGAGAGCGCCGCCGCCGAGCGAGGCCAAAAAACCGCGGCGATTCAAGGGTTGCATGGGCGAGCGGGATGGATTGGCGTTGGTCGAGGGTGGGGCGGGGGGCATGCACCGGGCATGCAGCGGGCTGATTTGAATGCCGGCGCACCACGCGCTGCGACGGGGGTCGTCGCCTCCGTCACCCGTCGGGCGCTTTGAACCGGCCCCGGAAAACGGGGAAAGCGACGCAGGCCGCCCGGAGGGAAGGGGTGGCCGTTCACGGGATCTGGAGGAGCGTGTGGGCGACGGCGGCGGGGACGGTTTGGGCGGCAAGGAACGCCGTGATCGGCAGAAAGAAACTGCAGGTCCAGTGCATGGCAAAGGAGTGTGCCTGCGGGTCGCTGGGCGCGCGAGCTGAAAAAGCGGGGAGACTATGATTGCCGGGCGCGGACAGCGACCTGGAGGGCGCCGGGGACGGGTTCGGCGGATGCGACGATGAGGTAGCCGCCGCCGCAGCCGGAGAACATGGCGCCCGGGTAGCGTCGCTGGTAGGCCTGGAGAAGCGCCATGAGATCGATCCGGATGAGGGGGTGCCGGACGACGCGGGGTAGTAGGATCTCCCAGCATTTCATGTTGAGGTTGAGGGAGGCGCCGAGGGCATGGACATCGCGGCGGCGGATGGCGTCGAAGCAGTCGCGGCCTGACTGTCCGAGCCGGGCGATCCAGTGCGGGTCGAGGTTTTTGCGGCCGAGGGGCGAATAGCCGGCCGGCCGAGGCTCGACAGGCAGGAGATGGAGGACGCGCTCGAGCCAGCGGGCGGTGCGGGGATCGTTGAGGGATTCGATGCGGGCGGGGAACACGCCGCCTTCGACATCGAAGTCGTAATCGAGCCGGCTGATGCCGGGGTAGATGAGTCCGATCATGTCCTGGGAACCGCTGGGGCTGTTTTTGCCTTGGTTTTCAGCGGCATAGAGCTCGCGGACGAGCTGGGGCAGCGGGCGGCGGGGGATCCTGTTCTTCCACAGGCGGGCGGCGACGGCGCGGGTGCCGGTGGCGAGCCCGGAGCGGTCCATGGGGCGGAAATCGGGTTCGATCTGGACGACGACCATGGCGCCCGGGGGATGGGGATTGCGCCGGGAAACGAACGGCTGGTCAATCCAGCCGCCAGCCAGCTGGAGGCGATAAGGAATGGGGCCGAGGGCGTGCCGGACGGGATTGCTCTTCATGGCGCGGCCTAGCCGATGCCGACGCGGCGGCCCTGTTTGCGGATTGCGTATTGCTGTTTGATCCAGCGGTAGGTGATGGCAAGGCCCTTGTCGAGGGGCGTGCGGGGCTCCCAGCGGAGGACCTGTCGAATAAAGGTGTTATCGGAATTGCGGCCGGCGACGCCCTGGGGGGCGTGGAGATCGTAGGTGCGCTGGAGCTTGACTCCTGCGATCCTCTCGACCTTGGAGACGAGCGTGTTGATCGAGACCATCTCGGAGGAGCCGAGGTTGACGGGGGTGGCGATGAGGCGGTCGCAGTGGGTGATTTTGTCGATGCCCTGGACGCAGTCATCGATGAACATGAAGCTGCGGGTTTGCTCGCCGTTGCCCCAGATATCGATGCGGAGGTCGTTGTGATCGATGGCCTCGACGATCTTGCGGCAGATGGCGGCGGGGGCCTTTTCGCGGCCGCCGTCCCAGGTGCCGTGCGGGCCGTAGACGTTGTGGAACCGGGCGATGAAGGTCTTGAGGCCGCGCTCGTGCCAGTATTCCTGGCAGAACTGCTCGGAGATGAGCTTCTCCCAGCCGTAACCGCGCTCGGCCATGGCGGGGTAGGCGTCGGATTCCTTGAGGGCGCGGACGTTGGGATCCTGCTGGAGGGAGGTGTTGTAGGCGCACGCGGAGCTGGAATAGAAGTAGCGGCGGGCACCGGCGCGGCAGGCGGCTTCGACCATGTGCGTGTTGATGAGGATGGACCGGAGGCACTCGACGCGGAAGCGCTCGATGAACCCCATGCCGCCCATGTCGGCGGCCAGGTTGTAGACCTCGACAGCGCCTTCGCAGGCGCGCCGGCAGTTGTCCTCGAGGGAGAGATCGAGGCAGAGGCACTGGACGCCCGGGACGCGGAGGTACCATTCGTAGAGCGGTTTCTTGTCGATGGCGCGAATCCGGGTGAATCCTTTCCGGGAGAAGTAGAGGGCCAGGTTGCCGGCGATGAACCCGCCGGCGCCGGTGATGATGATCCAGTCATCCTTCCGGAGCGGAGGGTCCTTTTCCACGGTCCGTTGGGCTGCGTGCATCGATGGCATACGGTAATGGTTTGGGCGACGGTCTTGCCGGCGACCGGGGCGGCGTGCCGCCGCGAGAGACACTACCGTGGGCTGGCGGACAATGGAATCGCGAAATTCAATCGTCGCGCTTGCCGGCGGGCCTGAGACGGTTCGGAGTCGCGCGCTGGGGCAGTTTGAGCTGCCAGCCGGGAATTTTTGATCTTTGCAGGGGGGGGCGGGGTGGCGTAAAAGAGCCGTTCCCGCGGCAGCGGGAGGCTATGAAACCGGAAGTGTTCGTTTACGACACCACCCTGCGCGACGGGAGCCAAGGGGAGGGGATCAGCTTTTCGGTGAACGACAAGCTGCGGCTGGCGGATCAGCTGGACGCGTTCGGGATTCATTATATCGAGGGGGGCTGGCCGGGGTCGAACCCGAAGGACATCGAGTTTTTCAGCCAGGCGCGAAGGCGGCGGTTTCGGCGGGCGCGTCTGGCGGCGTTCGGGGCGACGCGGCGGAAGCACCAGCCGGTGGAGAGGGACGACCAGGTGCGGCTTCTTCTGGAGGCGGAGACGCCGGTGGTGACGGTTTTCGGGAAGACGTGGCTGCTGCACGTGAAGGAGGTGCTGGGAACGACGCCGGACGAGAACCTGGGGATGGTCGCGGACACGATTCGATACTTGAAGGATCATGGGCGGGAGGTGGTGTATGACGGGGAGCACGCCTTTGATGGATACAAGGATGACGCCGAATACGCCATGGCGACGTGGCAGGCGGCGGAGAAGGCGGGGGCGGACACGATCGTGCTGTGCGACACGAACGGGGGCTGTCTGCCGAGCGAGGTGCGGCGGATTGTGGAGGCGGTGCGGGGGCGGCTGGCGGCGCCGCTGGGGATTCACACCCATAACGACGCGGGGCTGGCGGTGGCGAACGCGCTGGCGGCGGTCGAGGCGGGGGCGGCCCAGGTGCAGGGAACGATCAATGGCTATGGGGAGCGGACCGGCAACTGCAATCTCACGACCGTGATTCCCAACCTGGCGTTCAAGATGGGCAAGCGGATCCTGTCGGAGGCGCAGCTGCGCCGGCTGCGGGATCTGTCGCAGTTCGTGGATGAGATCGCGAACATGCGGCACGATCCGCGGCAGCCCTGGGTGGGAGCGACCGCGTTTGCGCACAAGGGGGGAATGCACGTCAACGCGGTGCAGAAGCTGGCGCGGACGTTCGAGCACATCGATCCGGCGGTGGTGGGGAATCGACGGCGCGTGCTGGTGAGCGATCTGGCAGGGCGGAGCAACATCGTGATGAAGGCGCGCGAGCTGGGATTTCCCATCACACACGAGACGCCCGAGCTGAAGACGGTTTTGAACCGGGTCAAGGAGCTGGAGTATCAGGGCTACGAATTCGAGGCGGCGGAAGGCTCGCTGATCCTGCTGATCCGGAAATGTCTGGCGCAGGTGGAGCCGCGGTTTCGGGTGGAGACCTATCATGTGTCGATGCGCGGCGGGGGGGAGTCCTCGGTGTGCGAGGCGACGATCAAGGTGCGGGTGGGCGATCGCCAGGCGCACACCGTGGCCGACGGGGACGGCCCGGTGAACGCGCTGGACCAGGCGCTGCGGTCGGCTCTGGCGAGCTTCTATCCTGTCCTGAAGAAGGTCCGGCTGACCGATTACAAGGTGCGGATCCTGGACAGCACGAGCGGGACGGCGGCGCTGACGCGGGTTTTGATCGAGTCGAGCGACGGCCGGCGGCAGTGGGGGACGGTGGGGGTGAGCGGCAACATCATCGAGGCGAGCCTGCAGGCGCTGACAGACAGCCTGGAGTATTGCCTGATGAAGGGGCGGTGAGCGGGGCGCGAGGCGGGTGGGAGATCCGCTGGGGAAGTAACACGAAACCAGGGGCTGGCGGGCGGCGGGCGCCGGCCCATGACATGGACTGTTGAGCTGACAATGGCTGACATACCGAAGGCATACGAGCCGGGAGCGGTCGAGGCGCGGTGGTATCAATACTGGGTGGACCAGGGCTGTTTCACGGCCGATCCGCAGAGGGTATCCGAGCGCCGACCGGCCTATTCGATCGTGATCCCGCCCCCGAACGTGACGGGCGTGCTGCACATGGGGCATGTCCTCAACAACACGATCCAGGACATCCTGGCGCGGAAGGCGCGGATGGACGGACGGGAGGTCCTGTGGCTGCCGGGGACGGACCATGCGGGGATTGCGACGCAGGCGGTGGTGGAGCGGACGCTGCGGCAGCAGGGGGTGATGAAGCATCGGGATGATCTGGGGCGGGAGCGGCTCCTGGAGCATGTCTGGCAATGGAAGGAGAAGCACGGCGGGATCATCATCCAGCAGCTCAAGAAGCTGGGCTGCTCGTGCGATTGGACGCGGGAGCGGTTCACGATGGACGCCGCCTACTCGAGGTGCGTGCAGAAGGTGTTTGTGGAGCTGTATCGGAAGGGGCTGATCTACCGGGGGCTGAGGATGGTGAACTGGGACCCGGCGGCGCGGACGGCGCTGTCGGACGAGGAGGTCGAGATGGTCGAGGAATCGAGCCATCTGTGGCATATCCGGTATCCCCTGCTCGACGAGCACGGGCGGCCGCGGCCGGGCGAGCATCTGGTGGTGGCGACGACGCGGCCGGAGACGATGCTCGGGGACGAGGCGGTCGCGGTCAACCCGCGGGACGCGCGCTACCAGTCGGTCGTGGGCGGGCGCTGCCTGCTGCCGTTGCGGAACAAGCCGATCCCGATCATCGCCGACGACCTGGTCGATCCGGAGTTTGGCACGGGGTGCGTGAAAGTGACGCCGGCGCACGATCCGGCAGACTACGACATGGCGATGCGGCACGCGCTGCCGGTGACGATTGTGATCGGGCCGGACGGGACGATGACGCGGGAGGCGGGGGAGGCGTATGCGGGCCTGGACGCGAAGGAGGCGCGGCGGCGGGTGGTGGAGGCGCTGCAGGCGGAGGGTCTGCAGGTGAAGGTCGAGCCTTACGTGCATCACGTCGGCTACAGCCAGCGCAGCCACGTGGCCATCGAGCCGTATCTGAGCGAGCAGTGGTTCCTGCGGTACCCGTCCGTGGCGGCGTCGGCGTCGGCGGTCGAGCAGGGGCGGATCCGGTTTCATCCGGACCGATGGGCCAAGACCTACACGCACTGGATGCAGAACCTGCGGGACTGGTGCATCAGCCGGCAGCTATGGTGGGGGCATCGGATCCCGGTCTGGTATCGGCGGGAGGCGCTGGCGGCGCGGGGCCGGACGGGGGTGTCGGGGGCGGACTGGGATCCGGCCGACATTCATTGCGATGTGAATCCGCCGGCCGATCCGGAGAACTGGGAGCAGGATCCGGATGTTCTGGACACGTGGTTCAGCTCCTGGCTGTGGCCATTTGCGACCATGGGCTGGCCGGAGAAGACCGGGCTGTTGCAGGCGTTTTATCCGACGAGCGATCTGGTCACCGGGCCGGACATCATCTTTTTCTGGGTGGCCCGGATGATCATGGCGGGGGAGGAGTTCATGGGGGAGGCGCCGTTCCGGAACGTGTATTTCACGGGGATCATTCGGGACAAGCTGGGCCGGAAGATGAGCAAGAGCCTGGGGAACTCGCCGGATCCGCTCGGGCTGATCGACCGGTATGGGGCGGACGCGCTGCGGTTCGGGGCCATGCGCAGCGCGCCCCTGGGCCAGGATGTGCTCTTTGACGAGAAGGACGTCGAGCTGGGCCGGAACTTTTGCAACAAGCTGTGGAACGTCTGCCGGTTCCGCCAGATGCAAGGGGGCGAGCTCGAAGGCGAGATCGATCCCGCGCTGCTCACGGGCGATGACCGGTGGGTCTTGCGGCGGCTGGACGCGGCGGTTCGGGAAGTGGATGCGGCCTTTGCGGCGTATCGGTTCAACGAGGCGACGCAGACGCTGTATCGGTTCTTCTGGAGCGAGTTTTGCGACTGGCACATCGAGTCGAGCAAGGCCGCGCTCTATGGGGCGGATGCGGCGCTGAAGGCCAACAGCCTGGCGGTGATCGATTTCGTGCTGAGCCACGTGCTGCGCCTGTTTCACCCGTTCCTGCCGCACATCACGGAGGAGCTGTGGCAGGGGATGGGATTCAGCCGCGACCTGCCGGAAGGGCAGGGGGGGCGGACGATCATGACGGCGCGCTGGCCGAAGCCATGGGACGGCGAGTTCCAGGCGCACTACCGGCTGGATGATGCCATCGAGCAGCGGGTGCAGGCCCGGAATGACCTGGTGGTCCAAGGGCGGAACCTCCGTCGCGAGGGCAACCTCGCGGCCAACCGGAAGGTGCGCTTTGTTTTCAAACCGGTCGAGGCGTGGTCGGAGCACGAGCTGGCTGCGCTCCGGCTGCTGCTGAATGCGGATCCGCTCGAGGTGGACGGCGCCTATGTGCCTCCCAAAGGCACACCGGCCGCCCGGAGCGCGCTCGGGGAGCTGTATCTCCCCCTGGAAGGGTTGATCAATATCGATGCCGAGCGCGGGCGGCTTCAGAAGGCGCTCGAGAAGATCGACTCGGAGATCGCGCGGATCGAGGCGAAGCTCCAGAACGCGGCTTTCGCGGCCAAGGCGCCGCCGGCGGTGCTCGAGGAGCAGCGCAAGCGTCTGGCCGAATGGCAGGGCAAACGGCAGCAGAGCCTGGCCGCACTCGAGCATTTGGGGTCGTGAGGCTTTGGCCGCGCGTGTTTTTAAGAGCCAAGTCTTGGATGGCCGCAAGGAACGCAAAAATACGCAAAGAGGATTTTCCTGATGAAAGATCGTGTGCTCTGCCTCTGTGACATGGTCCGGGAGACGGGGTTCGAGATTCCGCCGAGTTTTTGCGTGTTTTTGCGTTTCTTGGGGCAGAAGGTTCGAGAGCCGAGTCTTGGACTTGGATAGCCGCAAGAAACGCAATAATACGCAAAAAGGAATTTCCTGATGAAAGACCGTGTGTTCTGCCTCTGTGACATGGTCCGAGAGACGGGGTTCGAGATTCATCGCTACCATGGACCAGGCCACATGGAAAAAGTTTACGAGAACGCGCTGGTCCATCGGCTTCGAAAACGTGGATTGAAAGTCGAACAGCAATGTCCGCTCAGAGTCTACGACGAAGATGGCACGGTGCTGGGCGAATATTTTGCGGACTTGATGGTCGAGGAGATGCTCATCGTCGAAGCGAAAGCGGCCAAAGCTGTGGCGGTCGAACACGTGGCGCAACTCCTGGGCTACCTGCGGGCCAGCCGGGTCGAGCACGGACTTCTTGTGAACTTTGGGGCTCCCGTGTTCTTCATCAAGAAATATGTGGTGTCCGATACAATGGCCACGATCGACGGGATTTGATCCCGGCACGATTACTTTCCGCCCAGTTTTTGCGAGTTTTTGCATTTCTTGGGGCAAAGGATTCGAGAGCCGAGTCTTGGATAGCCGCAAGGAACGCAAAAATACGCAAAGAGGATACCCGTGAAAATGGAGGATGGCGTGTTTCAGTCTGCGGGATGGGCGGCTTCAGCCTGGAGGCGGAGCTGGCCGCAGGCGGCGTCGATGTTGTCTCCTTTTTCGATGCGGAGGGTGGCGGTGACGCCGGCCTTTTTGAGGGCATGGAGGAAGGCGGTCTGGGCGGGGGGGGCGGGGCGGCGCCAGGGGAGGCCATGGACCGGGTTGCAGGGGATGAGGTTGATCTTGGCGCGAAGGCGACGGGCCAGGGCTGCCAGGGGATGCGCCTGATCGAGGCCATCGTTGACCCCGTCGATGAGGATGTATTCGAGCGAGATCATCCGGCCTTTGCGGGCGAGGTAATGCTCACAGGCCGAGATCAGCTCGGAGAGGGGGTATTTGCGGTTGACGGGCATGAGGCGATTGCGGATGGCGTCGGTGGCGCCATGGAGGGAGATGGCGAGTCGGAACTGGGGGGATTCCTCGGCGAACCGGCGGATCTGAGGGGCGAGGCCGCAGGTGGAGACGGTGATGTGGCGGGCGCCGATGGCGCCGCCCCAGGGGGCGTTGAGGATGGCGAGCGCTTTCGAGAGGGCATCGTAATTGGCCAGAGGCTCGCCCATGCCCATGACGACGAGGTTATCGATTCGGCGCCGGGGCGGAGAGGGGCGGAGCGAGGGTGTCTGCGAGGACGCGTTGGCAGCGAGCCAGCGTTCGGCGGCGAGCACCTGCTCGACGATTTCGTCGGGACCGAGGTTACGTTTCCAGCCGTGGAGGCCGCTGGCGCAGAATTTGCAGCCGAAGGCGCATCCGACCTGGGTAGAGACGCAGAGCGTGAGGCGGTCGCTCGGTTCGGCGTAGAGGGCGGGATTGGCGGGGATGAGGACGGATTCGATATGGGCGCCATCGGCGAGGCGCCAGAGGAACTTCCGGGTTTGGCCGGGGGCGCCTTGGCAGCGTTCGAGGGTGAGGGGATGGAGCTGGAAATGGGAGGCGAGGCGGTGGCGGAGCGGGCGGGGGAGATTGGTCATGGCATCCCAGGATGCAACGCGCCAGGCATAGAGCCAGGAGAGGACCTGGGGGGCGCGGAACGGCGGCTCTCCCCAGGCGGCGAGGAGGGCGGACAGTTCATCCCGGGTTTGAGAGCGGATGTCGGGGCGGAGGGTGGGCGGCTTCACGAGGCGTCGGGCTGGTAGTATTTCCGGGCATAATCGCGGACCATGCGCCAGGTGTTGAACTGAGGGATGAGAGTGGCCATGGCGCGGCGGATGCGGGCGATCCACTGGCGGGGGATCCCTTGTTCATCGCGCTGGTAGAAGAGGGGGATGACCTGTTCGGAGAGGACGCGGTAGAGGTTTTCGCTGTCGCGGCGGTCCTGTTCCTCGACGGAATCGGGGTGGGAATCGTCCCCGATGGCGAATCCGTTGGCGCCGTCATATCCTTCGCGCCACCAGCCGTCGAGGATGCTGAGGTTGAGGGCGCCATGGATGGCGGTTTTCTGGCCGCTGGTGCCGGAGGCTTCGAGGGGGCGGCGGGGGTTGTTGAGCCAGACATCGCAACCGGACACCATCTGGCGGGCGACGTGGATATCGTAATCCTCGAGGAACACGAGCGATCCCTGGAGGGAGGAATACTTGCTGAGATGGATGATATGCTGGATGAACCGTTTGCCGTCCTGGTCCTGGGGGTGGGCTTTGCCGGCGTAGATGAACTGGACGGGCCGGGCGGGGTTGGAGGCCAGGCGGACGACGTCGTCGAAACGCTGAAAGATGAGGGGGGCGCGCTTGTAGGTGGCGAACCGGCGGGCGAATCCGATCGTGAGCGCATCGGGATTGAGGAGGCGGTCGAAGCTGATAAAGTCGCGTTTCTCGAGGCGCCGGTCCTGGAGGAGGAGGCGGCGCCGGGCGAACTCGATCAGCTCGCGGCGCATCTGGAAACGGAGCGCCCAGATCTCCTCGTCGGTGACGAACTGAGGATCGGCCATGCATTTCCAGAAATCGGGGTCCTGGAATCGGGACTGCCAGTCGGGGCCGACCTTGCCCTGCCAGAACCGCTGGGTGGCTGCTTTCATCCATCCGGTGAGATGGATGCCGTTGGTGATGTGGCCGATGGGGATTTGGTCTTCGGTTTTGCCGGGGTACAGGTCGAGCCACATGCGGCGGCTGATGCGGCCATGGAGTTCGCTGACGCCGTTGGCGGCGCGGCTGGCTTTGAGGGCGAGGACGGTCATGCAGAACGGTTCGCCGGCCTGGTCGGGGCGGACCCGGCCCAGGGCCATCAGCTCCGAGATCGAGAGACCGAGCTTCTTGATGAAGTCGCCGAACACGTAATGGACCAGATCGAAATGGAACCGGTCATGGCCGGCTTCGACGGGCGTGTGGGTGGTGAAGACGCAGCGTTCCTTGACCCAGGCGAGGGCGGATGGAAAGGAATGACCGGCCTGGATTCGCTCGCGCAGCAGTTCGAGGATGAGGAAGGCCGAATGCCCCTCGTTCATGTGGTAGAGGGATGGCTCGATGCCGAGCTTGCGCAAGACGCGGATCCCCCCGATGCCGAGGACGATCTCCTGCATGATGCGCATCGTCTTATCGCCGCCGTAGAGGTGGAGGGTCAGATCGCGGTGGGAGGGCTCGTTCTCGGGCCGGTTCGTGTCGAGCAGATAGACGTGGCAACGTCCGACGTTGACCCGCCAGAGCTGGAACTGGATCCTGCTGGTGGCGATTTCGATCGAATCCAGGATCGGTTCGCCTCGGCTATCGAGGACGGGCTCCATGGGCAGGCTGGCCGGATTGAGCTGCGTGTAGTGCTCGACTTGCCAGTTCTCGTGGTTGAAGGATTGCTGGAAGAATCCCTCGCGGTAGAAGAGGCTGACGCCGACCAGACCGAGGCCCAGGTCGCTGGCGGCCTTGGTGTGGTCGCCGGCCAGGACGCCCAGGCCGCCCGCGGCAATCGGCAGCGTCTCGTGGAAACCGAACTCGGCCGAAAAATATGCGACAGGATTCTTCGTCAAGGACGGGACATGGCAGCTGGCCCAGGTCTTTTCCCCGGCCATGTAATCCTCGAACCTGGCCAGGACATCTCGGACGCGGGCGGCGAAGGAGGGATCGAGCAGGCGGACACGGAGCTCGTAATCGGACAGCTCATGGAGGACGGCGACGGCGTTGTGGTACAGGTTCTGCCAGGCGCGAGGCGACAGCTCGTGGAAAAGCTCCTGGGCATCATGGTTCCAGGTCCACCACAGGTTGTGAGACAGGCGATTCAGGCCCTGGGCCAGTGCTTCGACATCCATCATGGTCAACGGTTTACTATTCATGCAAACGGCCAGACGATACCACGTCGGTCGTTGATGGCAATATCGTAGTATCAGAGAACGACGTTATTATCGCGATTCATGTTATATGCAACCTGTTTTCGATCAACGTAGTTAACGTTGTAGTTTTCCGGGGACTAACGAGGAATATCAGTTGTAAACATCTCAATGTGAAATTTTTGTGATTAATCTATTCTTGCCAGGGCAAAATCGGGATCTGGTGAAAATGATCGGTTCCATTTTTTTGTTTTGTTTGCTTGACATTTTGGTTTATGTGGAGGAGGATACGCTTACTCGAGAATGAATGACCAATGCCGCACGGGATGGCGATAGGCATTGTTTGGACGTTTTTGATGAAATTGGGTCATATCAGCAGCGAAAGCCTATGAAAAGTGCAATCCGTTGGATCGGAGTTGTGGTGGTGTTGATGTGCCTGACGCCTGCGTTGCTCGCGCAACCATCAACGCCGTTGCCCGGTATCACCAAATGGAGCCAGTTGCCGGATCTTGAGACTGGATGGGATGTCCTGTCTCAATACCCATATCAGCCAGGAGTTCAATTTGGCAAGCTGCTAGCGGACGATTTTCTATGCACTCAAACAGGGCCGATCACCGGAGTCCGTGTTTGGGGATCGTGGTGGAATGATTTCGATAACCCTCTCCAATCATTCCAGCTCACTTTTTGGTCAGATGTGCCGAAGGGGGCTGATCCTAACACGCTTTATAGTCATCCGGGGATTCCGCTATGGACGACTGCAGCTCTCGGCCTTGGCATACCATATGCGCACGTTCTCCAGGAAGGATTTTGGGATCCCAATTTACCTGGACAAATCGGAGTTGATAATGTCGTTTGGCAATACGATTTTCTCTTCCCAGCCGGCATGGCTTTTCAACAGACTGCGGGCAACATCTATTGGCTTTCGGTGCAGCGGATCAACAATCCCATGCAACCGGACCCATTCACCTGGGGTTGGAAAACCTCATTCGAGCAATGGAACGATGACGCAGCTTGGACCGACAACTTTATTGATCCCTCGAGTGGCTATCCGGTGCCGACACGTTGGAGTGAGTTATTTATACCGGATCCAACAGGTCTTCAAGTGTCTCGCGACATGGCGTTTCAATTGGCCACCGTGCCTGAGCCGGTGACAGCCTCGTTGATAGCGGGGTTGGGGCTGTTGGGGTTTGCAGCCGTGCGGAGGTTCCGCGGATAAGTTGGCTCAATCGAAATTTGCGAGGGCGCGGCGGAGGTCGCGCCCTTTTTCTGTACGGCCTTGGCTCGGCCCGTGAAGAAGACCGGGGGGAATGCGCCTTGGGTCCGAGGGCGCGGTTCGAGCGAAGAACGGACGAATCCTTGAAAAGCCAAATTCGTTGTGATCAGGTCAAATTCTGTTAATCGCATATTCTGTTCTTTTCGGGCTTTTCAAGGATTCTAGAGGAGTCCCTGGTAAGCGAGCCAGAGGGCGCGGTAGTATTTCATCACGCGGATGGGATCGGCGCTTTCGGGGATTTCGGCCAGGCAATACCCTTGGAAGCCGGATTCATTGAGCCGGGTCAGGAGGCGGCGCCACGGATAATTTTCGATGAAGAGGTCGCGCATATGGACCTGGAAAATCCGCTCTTTGACCATGTCGAAATTGGCGTCGAACCCGGCGCCGGCGAGGTCGGAATCGTTCGAGTTCCAGCAGGCGCCGACATTGGTGTGGCTGGCGGTGTCGAGAATGGATTTGATATTGGGGAGGAGGGAGGTTTCGGCGCCATGGACTTCGAGGCGGATCTGGACGCCGTGGTCCTGGCCGAAGGCGCCGAGTTCGCGCAGTGCGCGTCCGATTTGCTCGAGCGTTTTCTCCTTGGGGACCTCGCGGGGGAGCGCGTTGGGGCGGACCTTGACGCCGCCGGCGCCGACGTCTTGGGCGAGGACGATGTAATCCTTGGTGGCGTCGATGTCACGGCGGAGCTTGGCGGGATCGGGCGTGTGGTAATCGAAGGCGCTGCCCAGGCTCGTGAGTTCGACGGGCGAGTTCTGGAAGGCCTTTTTGACTTCCTGGCGTTCGGTTTTTCCGAGGGCGACCTCGACGCCGTGCCGGTGCGTGGTGCGGAGCTCGACGCCAGTGAATCCGGAAGCGGAACAATTCTTGATGATGGTGGGGACATCCCAGTCCTTGGCGAGGTTATAGGTGACCAGGCCGAGTCGCATGCGGGGTTTGCCGGCGCCGGTTCGGGGGGGTGCGGCCGCGGCGAGCGATTGGCCTGGGGCCAGGGCGCCGAGGGTGCCAAAGGCGACGGTGGCGGTCTGGATAAAGAGGCGTCGGCTTGTTTTCATGGAATCGGTGATGGGGTTGAAAGTGGTTATTGTGTCAAGGGCAGTAGGATGGATGCAATCGGCTGGAATCGGCAAGACGTTTTTTAGCGGGGAACCTCGATGAGATGCCCCTCTCCCTAACCCTCCGCTCGATCCTCGCGGGGGGAAGGAATGAGGCAAGAGTAGGCAAGAGATCGAGTGGCGTGCGAGGGGACGGCCGCACTCCAGGGCGCTTCGCGTGAGCGGGGGTGCATCCAAAACGGCGTCAGCCTCGTGGAGTGCGCAAGCCCTCTTGCGCTTTCCAGTTCCCAAACGGGCCGGTCAATCGAATGAGCGAGGCAATGCAGCGGGTCACCAATCGCAGAGGGACTCGACGCAGGCGGCGGAGCCGTCGCGGAGCCAGCCATCGAGCTGGGCGGGGTCTTTGAGCTGCTGGCCGCGCTCGCGGGGGACGAGGAGGAACCGGCAATCGACCTCGGGGAGGGCGGTCATATCGCTCCAGAGCTTCTCGAACTGGGCGACGGGGAAGACGTCTTCCTGGCCATGGCCCCATCGTTTTTTGACCTCCTTGAGCGTGATGTAAGTGGGGATGCGCTGGCCGATCTGGCGGATGGCGGCGGTGATTTTGTCGGTGTGGTCGAGGTCATCCCGGGTTAGGCCGAAGGCGGCGAGCAAGCGGTCGAGGTCGATCCAGGTGGTCATGGTGTTGTAATAGCTGAGGCGGAACTCATCCTCTTCGCGGGGGAGGGCGAGTCCCTCGACGAGGCGGGGCCGGCCATTGACGCGGGCGAGGCCGCCCCCGCGGTCTTCGAGGCGGCGATGGATGACCTCGAACGTGAGGCAGGCATGGGAGTGGATATGGAGGCCGAGGAGGGCGGGATCGAGCGAGGCGCCGACGGTATCGATGTTGTGGAGGAGGAGGTATTGGAGCCGGGGCTGGCGGGCGAGCATGTCGCGGAGGGCGCCGTTGCGGAGGAGGTTGGGCACCTCGTAGAAATGGCCGACGGGATGGAGGCACTGGTGGGGGAGGTTGTCGGCATAGTCGTTGCCCTCGCCGGTTTGGCGGGCCCAGTTGACGAGGGCGGCGCGGAGTCCATCCCGGACCTTTTGGGCCTGGGCATCGAGCATTTGCTGGGGCATCTCCTCCCAGGCGAATCGGAGGTCGCGGACCATGGGGATGAGGCGGAGGCCGACGGCGCGGCCGGGCGACAGGCGCAGCGGGCCGGGGTAGCCGAAGGAGGCATTTCGCTCGAGGTATTGCTGTATGGGATCGTGGGAGAGGTAGCTGGTGGTGATGAAATGGGGGGGCGGATTGCCATGGAGGCGGCCGGTGCGGCGGCTTTTGGCGAGATGGACCTCGAGGAAGGAGCGGTGGCGGCCGCCGAGTTTGGCGAACGGATGGAGGGCTTTGACGACGCCGGCCCCCTGGGTCCACCGGCTGCCTGCGCCGGCGGCGAGCGTGACCACGGCGGCGCGGCCTTCCTCGAGCGCCTGGCGGCCGATGGCGACGATGTCCGCCGCAGGCGCACGGCCGCCATCCATGAGATCGTCGGGGGAGGCATCGGCGATGGTGGTGCTGGTGGGGAGCCGGTTTTGGGCGAGACCGATTCGGGCGCTGCGCAGGTCGGCGCGGATCTGCTCGTGGAGGACGGGGTCGAAGCCGTGGCGTTCGAGTTTCTGGGGCAGGCTCTCGGAGGATGAATCCTGGGTGCGGCTCTGGGGGAAGAGGCGGTCGAAGAGAGCCTGGACCATGCCGCCCAGGTCGGGCCGGGTGCGGCAGAGCGCGCCCAATCGATCCAGCTCGATCCTGCGGAGGCGGGGGATTCGATGGGGTTCGGTGCGCAGCAAAGCGGGGACGGTGAGCTCGTAATAACCGGCCGGCAGGAGGGCGTGGTCGTTCTCCATGAGATCGGCGAGGGTGCCGTGGTCGTTGACGGCGAAGTCGTAGACGACGGGATCGATGGCGAAGGGCAGGGCGGTTTCGAGCTGGGATTTAGTTTGGGCCATGATCTCGGCCAGGCGCTGCTGGGCGGCGGCGCGGCTGTCGGGATGGAAGAGGAAGCCCATGCCGCCGCCGGACATGCCGCCCAGCATCCAGAAGCCCCAGAATCGGTCCTGGAATTCGGATTGGACGCGCTGGATGAGGGTTTCGGTGTAGAGGTTGGATGCCCAGGGGATGATGGACTGGATGGGGCCGAAGAAATTGCGGGTGGTGGCGGCGCCGATGGAGTGGAGGTCGGACTGGCGCAGGGCCTCGAGCATATGGTCGAGGAGCGCGATGGCCTCCTGGCGGGCCTGCCATTCGGCGGCGGCGCGGAGGAGGTATTTCTCGGTGACCATCTCGAGGATGGGCCCGACGTTTTGGGCGAGCCCGCCGTGGACGAGGATGAGGCTGTCCTGGAGGCGCTGGCGGGCGAGGGGCGGGGCGGACTGGTCATCGAGGATGCGGTGGCCGGGCAGGAGGCGTCCGCGGCTGATGCCGTATTCGGGGTCGCCTTGGCGGGCGAGCTCGCCCTGGATGAGCTTGAAGGCGGGCCAGACGCCGCCCGAGTCCTGCCAGCCGCCGCCGGAGCCGCCGAGCCATTCGCCCAGGATGGCGCGAGCGGCGACGAGGCGGCGTTCGGATTCGAGCAAGGGGCCGGTGAGCGCGTGGGTCTGGCCGGTGGCGCGCATGCAGACGGCGATGAGAGCGGCGAGGAGCGTGGTGGAGACGGCGAGGCGGGAGCCTTTGGGGATGTTGCGGACGCGGCTGACGATCTCGATTCCGCAGCCTTGGCCGGCGAGGCGGGCGAGGAGCTCGGCGAGGTTTTGGCCGGAGCCTTCGAGCCCGGGGGGGACGAGGCCGGAGGCGATGACGGCGGCTTTGAGGAGGCCGAGGTAATCGCGGGCGAAATCGAACAGCTCGGGCAGGTCGGCGACATCGATCGATGCCCCCAGATCGACGCTGGTGAGGCGGAGGACGGGTTCGGAGATGACGCGCAGATAGGCCTCGACGGGCGGCTGGGGACGCGGATCGCGGCCGTGGATGGCGAGGTCGATCGAGATGTTCAGGACTCGAGCGCCTTCGGGGTAATCCATTCCCAGGAAGAAGATATCGCTCCAGCCGCTGTGGGAGAGGTCCATGCGAACGGGGGTGCGTTCGCGGAGGACGGGGAAGAGGCCGCTTTGGGGGGAGGGAGTGCGGAGCTGGGGGTGGATGCGGAGGGGGTGGTCGTGGGGATGGCCGGTGCGGAACATCCATTGGTTTCCGCGGACGGAGCGGACGGAGCGGCGGACCTGGTTGGCGAGGGTCTGGAATCCGAGGCTATGGTAGGCCATGGCGAGGGCGCTGCTGAGGGCGCCGCTGGGGCCCTGGCGGGCTTGGGCGGCCAGGAAGAGCTCGATGGCCTCTTCGAAGCGCCGGTGGAGGATGTGTTCATAGCCTTCGAAGGGGATGAGGCCCTGGCCGGGGATGCCGGCTTTGGAGGGGAGGTGGAAGCGGTGGATGGCGTAGAGGAAGAAGAGGGCGCGGACCTGTTCGTAGAGGTTGTCGGCGGTTCGGCGGAACTGCTCGAGGCCGGCGCATTCGGACTGGAGGGCGGCGGCGGTGGCGGCCTGGCCGAGGCGATCCAGCGATTGGTTGCGGACGGCGGGATCGGTGCTGGTGATGATGCGGACGAGCTGGCAGGTCATGGTCGGGAATCGGGGGCGTGAGAGGCCGGGGCAGGGAGGGAGGCATGGCGGAGAGCGAGGATCTCGACGAGCTGAGCGAGGATCTCGGATCGGTCGCGGCCTTCGAGGCCGAGCGCCAGCTGGGCGACGAGGAGGCCGTAGGGGAGGCCGATATCGTAGCGGCGGCCGCGGATTTCGTGGGCCAGGTATTGCTCCTGGCGGCTGAGCTCGGCCAGGGCGGGGGCGAGCTGGATGGGGGGTGCGGGTGGCGGGCGGGATTGGATGAGTCGTTCGAGCAGTTCCATGACGGCGGCGGTCAATACATGCATGCCGAAGAAGCAGAGATAATGGCCATGGCGCAGGCCGGGCACGATGAGGCTCTGCTCGGCCTGGGTGGGGGTGGGTTTTTCGAGGACGGTCTCGATGGCGTAGAGGCCGGCGGAGCTGGGGAGCAGGCGGCCGCCGACGGCGCCATAATAGGGGAGCTTGCTTTCGTGGGTGGCCTGGACGGCGGAGACGGCGCACTGGTGCTGGCGGGCGACATCGATCAACTGCTGGGCGCAGTTGCGGCGTTCGTGGCTGACGTAGAGGTGGTCGCCGACGAGGAGCAGGAAGGGGTCATGTCCGACGAAGTGGCGGGCGCAGTGGACGGCGTGGCCGAAGCCGAGGGGGGGGTCCTGGGTGATGAAGCGGAGGCGGCCGGCGTGGGCGCCGGCGGCAGCGGCGAAGGAATCCTCCTGGCGGGAAAA
>Ga0209507_1000122_pt1 | contig 108933 bp, 72 predicted proteins | sample AD_UKC028_MetaG_FD_184414 | JGI IMG/M metagenome (GOLD analysis project Ga0209507, IMG submission 184414) | Active sludge microbial communities of municipal wastewater-treating anaerobic digesters from USA - AD_UKC028_MetaG (SPAdes) (version 2) | ecosystem: Engineered > Bioreactor > Anaerobic >...
ACGGAGTAGGGGCGATATTGAGGCGCGGGCCGCGGGAGTTATTGGAGTGGGAGGGCGCGGATGGAGACCTTTGGACAGGGATGGGCGTTGAGTTTTGAGGCGCGCGCGGGGTTAGGTCGGGGCGCGGCTGATTACTTCATAGGCGTAGAACTGAGCGGCGATCAATTCTGCGATGTGGAGCGCCCCCTCACCGATTTATCAGGTATTATAATTGAATGTGAAATTCCGTGGCGGGGGCGCACCCGCACTTCATTTTCAATGGCACTTCAGGAGGACAGGAACAGATGAAACGCGCGATTCTTCTGCTGTTGATGCTATTGGGATCGGTTGCATATGGCGATGCCATATACACCGATGAAGCCAGCTTTGTCAGCATGCTGGCTCCGGATTATCACAACGAAGTTTTCGCAGGCTGGACGTGGGGGAATCCTCTGGACAGCAGTCAACTAACATGGGACTCTCCAGTCGTGAACGGATACAGTTGGACCGCGAGTTCCGAGGATGGACTTTGGTCATATGTTGGCGCTTTATCAACCAATAATAACAAACCATTGATATTTACATTTACTGGAGCGCCGGTTACAGCGGTGGGAGGTTACTTTGCCAGCACAGACGTCAACGGTGATGTAATAGCCCAAGATCTTATTGTCATGCTCAGCAACGGAACCATAGAGACAATCAATGGAACTGCCTTCCGTGGTTTCACAACCGACAAGCCGATCTCTTCAATTTCGTTCATACCCATTCAGACACCGTTCGCTAATTATCCGAAGATTGACTTTTACGTCGGCACGGCCGTTCCGGAACCGACGACTGTGGCTCTGATGCTCATGGGTCTGGCCGGTCTGGGCATTGCCCGCAGGCGCAGCAAGTAGCACAAAAAACGATTTCAGACGCATGATTAAAGGGCGGTAGGATAATTCTTGCCGCCCTTTTCGTTTGCTTTATTACATAAGCTCTCCCAACATCATTCTGATAATCATATCCTGTTCATTACCAATGATGTTATGATAATCGTTGTCGTGAATCCGAATATGCATCCCGCTATGACCTGCGCCCGCGTATGCTCCCGCAGAACGACGCGCGACCACGCCACGCAGGCAACAAACGGTATCATAAACAGCAGTGTCTGCGGCCAGACGAGCATCCCTATGGCCGCAATCCCACTCAGCCCCCCAGTGTGAAGGCTGATCTTCCAGAATCGTGTTATCAGCGCTGCGATTGCCAGCCCAACTGCGCCGCATATGCCAATGGAAATCATCAACGGCGGCGCGCCCAGTGCCTTCATTGCGAAAAAGCCCGCAACCAGCACAATCCCCATCGGCAGGAACAACAGCCGCCGCTGCGCCCTAACCGTGAACAGCGGGTCGGATATCAATCCCATTTTCAGAAGTGCAATGGTGTAGAGGGTCGGAATGATCATGATCGTCGCCGCAGCCACTATCGTCAGCCTCAGCGCAAGCGCGTCGTCATCGCATAAATGGAACGCAAGCGCGCCTATCCCGACCGTGCAGACCAGCGAGGGATGTCCTGCGTAGGTTACGATTCGCGCGATGCGCCGCAATCTTGAATTGTCCCTGTTCGCAAATGTCGTGTTATCAGGATTCCCTTCCGGCACTTTATACTCCCGCGATGAAACCTGCTTTACATTCCTCACAACCGCGCCGCATACCATACCGCCCCTCACTGCCCTTCTTCCAGTTGTTTCAGATTATTGGTTTACGGGATCAGGGATGCGCGCATCCCATGCGCAAATCCAATTTGGATTGACCGTCGCCCAACACGCCGCTATCGTATTAAACGCCTCGGCCGGCCTGATCCGACCGGCGCGGGCAGTCCGGTCCGCCGCAATCAGAAGCGTTGCTGACGGCGGACAGTCAGCCGAGTAGAAAGAAAGACCAAGTTGATGAGCAAACCTGACAGCGTCCCGGCATTTGCAGAAGACGTTTCTTCAGTCCTTTCCCGCCACGAAGTCGCCCTCGCCTCCGGCCTCTCCCCGGAAGAAGCCGCCCGCCGCATGGAGAAGCACGGCCCGAACGAGCTTCCCGCCGCCGCAGGACGCACCTTCCTGCAGATGGTCGCCGACCAGTTTAAAGACGCGCTAATATACATCCTGCTGGGCGCAACCGTCGTTTCCATCCTTCTTGGCGAACAGCTTGACGCGGCGGTCATCTTTGCGATTGTCGTTCTCAATGCCGTACTCGGCGTCATACAGGAATCCCGCGCCGAAAAATCCCTTGAAGCCCTAAAAAAACTGGCCTCCCCTCGCGCTCGCGTCCTGAGGGGCGGCATGCCGATAGAGATTTTCAGCCGCGAAATCGTTCCCGGTGACATCATCCTGTTGGAGGCTGGCAACTATGTCCCCGCCGACGCCCGCATAGTTGAATCCGCCAACCTGCGCGTCCAGGAATCGGCCCTGACGGGCGAATCAGAGCCGGTAACCAAACTTCACGACCCAATACTTGACCCCGGAACGCTGCTGGGCGACCGCCGAAATATGGTCTTCTCCGGAACTCTCGTCGTCTATGGTCGCGCCAAAGCCGTTGCAGTAGCAACAGGGCTTGAAACGGAATTGGGCAAGATTGCCAAATTGCTTTCGGCGGTTGAAGCCGAGGAAACCCCGCTCCAGAAACAGTTGAACAAGGTCGGGAAATGGCTTGGAATAGTCATTTGCGTTATCTGCGTCGTCGTATTCGTCGCTGCTGAAATCCGCGGGCCGCAAACAAACGTGGAAGGCCATATGCTTGAGAAACGGGCATTCCACGTCGAGATGTTCATGACGGCCGTGAGCCTTGCCGTCGCGGCCATTCCGGAGGGACTTGCCGCGGTAGTGACCATTGTTCTGGCTCTCGGCATGAGGAACATGGTCAAGCGCCATGCCATCATCCGCCGCCTCTCCGCGGTCGAAACCCTCGGCTGTACCACGGTCATATGCACGGACAAAACTGGGACGCTCACTCAAAATGCAATGGTTGTGCGCAGCGTCTATCTCGCAGACGGAAAGCAGTTCTCCGTCACCGGGCATGGCTATGACCCCGCCGGAAAACTGACTGACACAAAAGGCAGCGAGGTGCCGGCCCAGGAAGTCGAGGCCATCAACGAGCTGCTGGCGGCATGCGTGCTCTGCAACGACGGACAGTTGGTCCAGAAGGACGGCCAGTGGCGCATCATCGGCGACCCGACCGAAGGGGCTCTCGTGGTGCTGGGCGAGAAACTTGGCTTCGCAAAGCAAAAATCCGAGCAGGAGCGCCCCAGGATTGACGAGGTTCCCTTCGATTCCGCCACCAAGCGCATGGTCACGCTGCACAAGACCGGCGACTATATTCACGCCTTCATAAAGGGCGCGCCTGACGTGGTTCTTTCGCAATGCAGCCTGTGTCTTGACGGCGGCAAGGTCCGCGAGTTGACGGACGCCGACCGTGAACGGATAGAAGCAGTCAACTCCGCATATGCCGCAAACGCGCTTCGCGTGCTTGGCTGCGCGATGAAGGAGATTCCTGAGAAACCGCAGGACCTTGACGGCGCGACGTCGGGTGAACTCGTATTCCTCGGCCTTGCGGCAATGTCTGACCCGATCCGCCCGGAGGTGCTTGACGCCGTCACGCTTTGCCGCCACGCCGGCATCCGCCCTGTCGTCATCACCGGAGACTATCCCATCACCGCGTTGGCCATCAGCAAGGAACTCGGCATCGCGAAGGAAGGAGACCGTGTCGTCAACGGACGCGAGCTTGCGGTGATGCCGGAGGATGAGTTGCGGCAAACCGTCAAGGATGTATCCGTCTACGCCAGGGTTTCCCCCGAAGACAAGCTGCGCATAGTGCGGGCGCTCAAGGCCCATGGCCACATAGCCGCCATGACGGGCGACGGCGTGAACGACGCCCCGGCGCTCAAACAAGCCGATATCGGCGTCGCCATGGGCATCACTGGCACGGACGTAAGCAAAGAAGCCAGCGACATGGTACTCACCGACGACAACTTCGCCAGCATCGTCGCGGCAGTAGAGGAAGGCAGGGCTATATTCGAGAACATACGCAAATTCATCTTTTTCCTGCTGTCCTGCAACATCACCGAAGTGCTCACGATTTTCGTCTCCATCATGAGCCGCCTGCCTCTCCCGCTGGCGCCAGTCCAAATCCTCTGGATGAACCTCGTCACCGACGGCCTCCCCGCTCTGGCCCTGGGCGTTGATCCCAAGCCGGGCGATTTGATGGACCGGCCCCCGCGCGATCCAAAGGAAAGCGTGCTGGACAAACGCACATGGTTCGACATCGGGCTTTACGGCGTGATTCTCGCCACGCTCGTTCTGGGCGCATACCTGCTTTCCCTCTCGCGCCACGGCAGTACCGGAGACGAGCTTCACAGAGCCAGGACCGTCGCCTTCACGACACTTGTCCTCGTTCAGTTGGCCAACTCCTTCAACTGCCGGTCAGCCCGCCTTTCCATCTTCAGCCTTCCGTTCAACCCCCTGCACCTTCTGGCGGTCGTCTTCTCGGCTGCGCTTCAGGCAATGGTCATATACGTCCCGTTCCTCCAGAAACTGTTCAAGACCACTCCTTTGGATGCGAAGGACCTGATGATAGTGCTCGTGTGCAGCATCCTGCCGATACCGATAGTTGAAATCTACAAGGCGATACGCAGAGCCATATCCAAATGACCGATCGCTAGGCCGATCAAATCCAATCTGGAATCTTAGAACTTCGTCGCCCCGGAGAAGCGAAACGCTGACATCTTCAGCGCCGGGCATCGTGTCACTCCCGATCCCCATTCGTCCCCGGCGTTCGCCAGTACCGAGCCGACCATCTCCACGCGGTTGAGCGCCTCGACCACCGACTCCGTGAAACGCATGTTCCGAACGGGATGCCGGACCTCCCCCTTCTCGATCAGGAACAACCCGTCCCGCGTCATCCCCGTCAGGACGCCCTTCGCCGGTTCAGCCACGTTCGTATACCAGAACCTTGAGACATACAGCCCCCGCTCCGTGGATGCGATCATCTCGTCAACCGTCGCGTTTCCCGGCAGCATGAAAAGATGCTGCGGCGACGCCCCGCCGTAGCTCATAGGCCCGTAGGAATGCCCCGTTGAAGCGATTCCCGCCTTCTCCGCCGTCCTTGAATCGTGCGCAAGCTCGCGCGGAACGCCCTTTTCAATCAACGTCAATCTCCTGCGCGGCGCGCCCTCGGAATCGAACGGCAACGGCTGGCCGTCAAGTGAAAGGCCGTCGTCAATCACAGTGACCAAGTCGCTCATGATCTTCTGCCCGAGCTTTCCGCACAGGCAACTGCGCCCTTCCTGATGCGATCTGGCGTTGAACCCGAGCCACGATAGAAATCGAAGCAGCTCCCCCACGGCCCTCGGACTGAGAACGACCGGCCATTCCCCGTCCCCGCACTCCTTCGGCTCGCGCGCCTTCAGCGCGGTATCAACAGCCAACATGCCGAATTTTGCCACGGAATCCCCAATGATGGATATTGCGCGCGCGCCATGGCCTTCCGAGCCTGCCGCCCCGGCGATCATGCCCGTGCAACTGGCCCCTATCGAGCTTCCGGCGAAATACTGGAACGTGCCCGACGTGTTCGCCACTGCCAGCTCGCCCCCGCCCGTCTTTACGGCCCCATACGCGGCCACGTCGCGCGCCTTCGCGTATTCAGCCGCCCGCTGCGCGATTCGCGCGCGGGAATCCGCGCTCATCCCGGCGGTCTCCGCGTCAAACGCCTCCGGCAGTTCGCTCGCTTCCGGCCACTCCTTGAATCCCGGGAAATCGGGATCGTCCGCCTGCCTTTTCGCTATGGTCACGGCCCTTTCCGCAGCGTCGGCGAATCCCTTCGCGTCCGTCCGGTTGGTCGCCGCGCCGCCGAGTTTCCGCCCTGCAGCCGCAATCATGGAAACCCGCGCGCCCTCCTCCGCCACGTTCTGGTGTATCCTGTTGTCGGCGAACCGCGTCAGCGCAATCGCCCCGCAGACGCACTCCGCGTGCCCCTGATCCGCGCCGGCCTTCCGCAGCGCGTCAAGCGCCGCCGCAAGCATCCGCCCGATTTCGTTTCTTCCGATCATCTGACAACTCCTATCCTGACGTTGCGAAACCTGGCCGGGGCCGCGCCGTGGCCCACGTGCGCCGTCTGACCGGGCTGGCCTTTGCCGCAGTTGGGCGTCCCCCACATGCGCCAGTGCTTCGCCGAACAAACAGCGTCGCATGAGTTCCAGAACTCCGGCGTGATGCCCGTGTAGGTGGGATTCCTGTAGATTCTCCCGAGCTTCCCGCCCTCTATCTCCCACGCAATCTCCGTCCCGAACTGGAAATTCAGCCGCCGGTCGTCAATTGACCATGACCGGTTCGTGGCCATGAACAACCCGCCATCGGTATCCGCAATCAAATCGCCCAACTCCCACTTCCCCGGCAGCAGATTGATATTCGTCATCCGCACGATTGGTATCCGGTTCCAGGATGAAGCCCGCGCGGCGCCGGCGCTGGGAAGTCCCAGTCTTGCCGCGCTCTCCCTGTCCGAAATGTAGCCGACGAATCGCCCGGCCTCGATGATCGGAACCCGCCGCGCCGGCGTGCCCTCATCATCAAAACCGAATGTCCCAAGCCCGCCCGGCTCCGTCGCGTCCGCCACGACGTTCACATGCTCGGAGCCATACTGGAAGTTGCCGAGTTTTTCCGTGGTCAGGAAGCTCGTTCCGGCAAAGTCGGCCTCGCTGCCCAGCACGCGATCAAGCTCGATGGGGTGGCCGATTGACTCGTGAACTTGCAATCCAAGCTGCCCGCCGTCGAGTATCACATCGCGCTTCCCCGAAGGGCAGACTGGCGCGTCCAGCAATTGCCGAGCCTCAGCCGCCACCCGTTCCGCGTTCCCCGCCAAGTCAAGCCCCCTGACGTATTCAAAGCCCGCTGTGGCAAAATTCCCCCTGAAGCTGTTCGGATAGCTCCGCACCTGGAAATCGCTGTCTCTGACCGCCGTGGCGGCTATGCCCGCCCCGCTTTCCGTTATCTCCTGATCGAAACCCCGGCCTTCGCTGTTTGCGTATGACGTAATCTTTCTGACAATCGTCATGAATGCCTGGGTCACGCGCAGCTCAGGGCTGTGAAGCCTTAGCTCCGCATCGGCCAGCATCCCCAGCTTCTCCTCCACGCCGACCTTCAGCGGATCCTCCTCGCAAGGCGTCTTGTATGCCCCGCGCCCCGGCGGATTCGGCGCAAGCCTGACCGGTTCCCCCGCCACGATGGCGCTCGCCCGCGCAATCTTTACCGCATCGGCGGCGATTTTCTCCGCGCTTGCGGCGTCCTCAACGCGGGACGTCGAGGAAAACCCCCACGCCCCGCCCGCTATGACCCGCACGCCCAATCCGCGCGATGTGGATGACAGGCATTGCGCCGGCCTTCCGTTTCGGACCTCATAACTTTCATTCGTCAGGTCCACAAACCGCGCCTCGGCGAATTGCGCGCCGCAAAGCCGCGCCGCTTCAAGGCACTTCTCAAGAATCTCTCTCACTGTCCTTCCTCCCGAATCTATCCCGCGCAGGACGTGTAAGCCGGCTCTGCGGCTTGCGCATCAGCTTCCCGCAGATCGGCCTCCCCCTGCCCTCGTCAGAACTCTCAGAACTTCCTCTAGCAACTGCGCCAGCCTTTCCGGACTTCCGGCCTCAATCCTGCATGTCACGGCTGCCTCGGTAACGCTCGGCCTCACCAGAACCCAACCGTCCTCAAGCTGCGCCCTGACGCCGTCCATGCGCGCGATTGGACGGTCGGCGTACGCCTTTGCAACCGCTTCAACAACAATCTTCGGATCGCCGGCAATGGGAATCCTGATGTCAGGCGTGACGTGGAATAGAGGGACCGTCTTTACAAATTGTGACAACTTATTCCCTGTTCTCCCCAGCGCCTCGATCATTCGCAACGTTGCGTAAAGCCCGTCGTCGCCGCCGGTTTCGCGGAAAAAGTAATGCCCGCTTATTTCAGCCGCTATCAGCGCACCGTCCACAAGCATGCGCCGCTTGATGAAGGCATGCCCGGAGCGCTCCATGACCGGCTCGCCGCCCGCCTTTCTAATCTCATCGGCAAGGACCTGCGAGCTTTTCTGATCGTAGACGATCTTCCCCGACCCGAATCGCAGAACGCCCAGGGCAAAGAACAATCCCGCAATTTCCGGAGCCACAAACTCCCCGGCTTCATCGGCAAAGACCACCCGGTCACCGTCGCCATCATAAGCCGCAAGAAAATCCGCCCCCTCCTCCCTGACGATTTTGACGGCTTCGGCAAGATTCTCCGTCTTTGTGGGGTTCGGGGAGCGTCCCGGAAACCTTCCATCCGTCACGCAATTCAACTCCACTACTTCGCACCCGCATCGTCTTAAAACCAGCGGGGCGATCTCCGACATGCAGCCGTTGCCGGCGTCAACGACGACTTTCATCCTCGGCAGCGATCCGAACCGGCGCACAAGACGATCACAGTACGGACCGATCGCATCAATCGTTGCGGCATGTCCCGCGCCCTTCGCAAAACTTCCGGAACGCGCAATTCTCTCGATCTCCGCCACGTCCTCAGGCTCAACCGGCATCCGTCCCACGGCGAACTTCACACCGTTCTCATCAGCCGGATTATGCGATGCCGTGACCATCACAACAGCGTCAGCTTTGCAATATCGCTGAGCGAAGTACGCAACCGGCGTGGCGATGATTCCCAAATCAAGAACACGGCATCCCGACTCGACCAGACCGTCCCTCATGGCCGATTTCAGCGTCGGAGTGCTGAGACGCGCATCCCCGCCGAGAACGACGCGCGCTCCCGGAAACGATTTCATCGCTACCGTTCCGATGGCCCGCCCGATAGCCAGGGCCTGCCGCTCGTCAAGATCGAGCGGATACTTTCCCCTTATGTCGCAGGCCTTGAAGATTCCCACCGTCAGTTCTCCCGGCGCAATTTGTCGGCAGTCCTCGCGTCAACCGATGTAACCGCGTTTGCGAAGCGCTTCCAGGAACCTTTCGTGCTGATCGTCGTAAGCGGAGCTTAATTCCCTTCTCGGCTCGATTCGTTTTTCCATGCGTATCATCGCCCTGGCCGCCTCGACTATATTGCCGAACGCCGTTTGCGAAGCCGCAAGCGCCGCAGCGCCCATCGCCGCAAACGCGGCCGCCGGTTTCAAAAGGGCCTTGTTAAGCACATCAGCCCGTATCTGCAACCATGCGTCACTATTGGTTCCGCCTCCGGAAACAAGTATTTCCCCGCCGACCTCCGCGCCGAGTTCCATCAGCCTCTCATAGGCCAGCCGCTCGACGTGCGCGACGCCCTCCAGGTATCCCGCAAAAAGCTCTCCGCGCGATCGCGCCTCCCCGATGACGAATCCCTCAGCGTCATCACGTCTGAAGGGGTAACGCTCCCCCTTGCGTTCCAGCGGATAAATCGTCAGCGCCGACGGGGACGCCGCAAGCGCCTCCCTGCCCAGCCGCTCAAGGTCCTCGCCGCCGAATCTCTTCGTCACGCAATCCGCGCCGACGTTGCTTGCGCCGCCCGGCAGCCAGTAGCTCATCGGATGACGGTGACAGTAGATCGCCCCCTGAGGGTCAAGCAGGATCTCGCGCGTCACGCCCTTTATTACCAGCGTCGTTCCGATCGTCGAGGACCATTGCCCCGGAGCAAGCGCTCCGGCTGCGACCTGGGACGCGCATCCGTCCGTCATCCCCGCCGCGATGGGCGTCCCGCGCGGCAAACCGGTCAATTCCGCAATTTCCGAACAGAGCATCCCGATCAGCGTTCCCGGAGTCGTTACATCAGGAAGCAGATCCCGGGCAATGCCCAGTTCGTTGATGATGAAATCCGGCCAGCGATTCTCAATAAGATCGTATCCGAGTTTCAGCGCATTGGTCTGATCGGTCGGCGTCCTTGTCCCGCAAAGAACCGTGTTCAGATAGTCCGCCGGGCTTCCGAACCATGCTGCGCCGCCGTAGATGTCCGTCTGAACCCGCAGCGCATGAAGCAGCTTCGGCAGCGTGAATGACGGATTGAAACTGTATCCGAGTTTCCCGACAAGCTCAGCGCCCGCCTCATTACATACCCCGGATTCAGCAGAGGCGCGCAGATCGTTATACATTATCGCCGGGCCGACGGCCGCGCCGCATCTTCCTACGGCGACCAGGGTTCCCGACGTGCTGGTCACGCTGATTGCACTGAGTGAATCGCGCGCGATGCCCTTGGCATCCAGTTCACCGCCGACACCAGACAGACATTCGATTGCAGCCTTCCGCCAGGATTCCGGCGGTTGCTCAAATCTGCCCCTCGAATCAGGAACGATGTCTGTGCCCTGCAGATCGCGCTTTGCGCCGGCGATGATTGTCCCATCCGCGCCGCAGGCGACAGCCCTTGCGCCGGAAGTTCCCACGTCCAGCCCGATGAAGATCAAGCTGGCTTCTCCTGCTCCTTCGAGCACCTCAGGCATATTGCCTTCACACTCCGGGCCATGTTCGCCGCCGCGTCGCCTATCCTGCGGAAAGACCGCGTCACCAGCAGCATGTGCATGGCCCCGCCGGCGGCATCAGGATGCCCGCCAATGAACGAAAGTATCTCCCGGAACACTTCCTGGCATATCACGTCCAGTTCCCTTGCCCGCGTCAGTATCTCCTCAGCCTCTCCCTTGTTGCAATGCACGAATGCGTCAATCCCGTCCGCCACCATGCCCTGCGAATTTTCAACGAGCCGTGGAAAGCGACTTGACGCAATGCCGGCATTCTGGGCGTTCATTACCATGCTGCTGTCGGCAATCTGGCGGACCTCCTCCTCCATCTGCTCGAAATCCATGGCGATCTTAAGGGCATGGGCGACAAACCTGATGCCTCTCTTGCTCAGATGTCCGCTTGTTAGCAGATCCATGGCAAGGTTGTCCACCTTCTCATGCAGCGAATCAATCCTAGCCTGCTCGGACACGGCGCTGCGGGTGAAATCCGCGCTTTGCTCAACCAATCCCATTACCGCGCCCGCCATGGCGAATTCGATATGGTTGGCCATTTGCGTAAGAAGGTCGCGCAACTCCTGAAGACGCTTGCCGCCTACCGAATGAAGGTGTTCCTGAAGCAACATCGGACACTCTCCTCTCTTTCCGTCAGCTTCATCTCCGTCAACTGCGCGGTTTGCGCCGCGACTTGGACGGCTTGGCAAGTTCCTTGGTCAGTTTGTAGTTGATCGAGTCTATCAGTGCTTCCCAACTGGCTTCAATGATGTTCTCCGAAACGCCTACCGTCCCCCACTCCTCGGCATCGTCCTGAGATGTGATGACGACGCGGACCCGGGCGGCGGTCGCGGCCTTCGGGTTGATGACGCGCACGCGGAAGTCTGTCAGCCTTACGCGTTTCAGGCACGGATAATGCGGCTCAAGCGCCTTGCGTAACGCGCCGTCAAGCGCATTGACAGGGCCGTCGCCCTCAGCGGCCGTATGCGCCTTCGCGTCTCCAACCATAAGCTTCACAGTGGCGTCCTGGACGAGCGTGCCGTCCTCCCTGCAGATCGTGCTGACGTGATATCCAAGAACCTTGAAGAAACTCCTGCTTCCGCCGAACAGACGGCCGACCAGAAGGTCGAGACTGCCCTCTGCGGCCTCATACTGATAGCCCTCGTTCTCCAGGTTCTGAAGCTCTCTGAGAAGCCGCTGTTGCTTTTCCTTGCTTCGCAGACGATTGTCAGCGAGTTTCGCAAGGAGAGTGGACCGCCCGCTCAACTCGCTTACCAGGTAACGCCTCTCGTTGCCGACGCTCTCTGGCGCGATGTGCTCGTATGACCCCAGGTCTCTGATCATCGCGTTCACGTGTATGCCCGCCTTGTGCGCGAATGCGCTACTGCCGACGAACGGTTGCTCCGGGCGATACATAAGGTTTGCCTCTTCATACACGTAACGCGAAACCTCCGTCAGCCGCGAAACCGCGTCGGGCTTTAACAGTTCATATCCCTTCTTCAGCGCAAGGCAGGCGATCACGGCGCACAAATCTGCGTTGCCGCATCGCTCGCCGAATCCATTAATCGTTCCCTGCGCCAACGTCGCTCCGTGCTCAACGGCGACGATCGTGTTCGCCACCGCGCAGGAGGAATCGTTGTGACAGTGAATTCCGACCGCCATCCCCCCCGCCTGCCTTATTGCCGCGTCCACCGCAACCGCAATCTCATCCGGCAGGCTCCCGCCGTTGGTGTCGCATAACGTCATGACATCCGCGCCCGAATCCCGCGCCGCCAGCAGCGTTGCGATCGAATAATCCGGATTGGCCTTGAAACCGTCAAAAAAGTGTTCGGCGTCAACGATGACCTCCCTCCCCATGCTTTTCAGCAGAGAGACGGAATCCGAGATCATCCGAAGGTTTTCCTTCAGAGAGGTCCGAAGCACCTTGAGAACGTGTCGGTCCCAGGCCTTGGCAACTATCGCGCATACCGGAGTGCCGGCCTCGATCAGCGCCCTCAGCCCTGAATCGTCCTTTGCCGCGATCTTCGGTTTGCGCGTGCTGCCGAAAGCAACGATCTTCGCCCTGGAAAGCCCCAACCCCGCCGCATCACGGAAGAAGGCGGAATCCTTCGGATTGGAAAAGGGATATCCGCCCTCGATGTAGTCCACGCCAAGCTCATCCAACCGCCTGGCTATATGAAGCTTGTCACCCAGAGATAACGATACGCCCTCGGCCTGCGCGCCGTCGCGCAGGGTCGTGTCGTAAATTCGGATTATCCTTTTATCCTTCGCGCTCATGGAATGCCCAAAAGGTTGACGGACCGCGTTATTACTCGATCTTGTCAAGATCGAACGCCTTGTGGACGGCTCTCAGCGCGGCGTCGGCCTTATCGTCGTTGATGACGCACGATATCTTGATTTCCGACGTGCTGATCATCTGGATATTGACTTCCGCTTCCGCCAGGGCGCGGAACATCCTCTCGGCAACCCCGGTATGGCTCCGCATCCCTATGCCGACGACGGAGACCTTGGCCACCTTGTCATCGCTTAAAACTTCCGCCGCGCCTATTTCTCCGCGAAGTTTCTCGGCAATCCTTAGCGCTTTGGCCAGGTCCGTCTTGGTCACGGTGAATGACACGTCCGTGCGCCCATTGGCGGAGATATTCTGAATGATCATGTCCACGTTGAGATTCTGCGCGGCGATCTCGCCGAATATCCTCGCGGCTACGCCGGGCTTGTCCGACACGCCGCGCATGGTCACCTTCGCCTCATTCTTATCAACAGCGGCTCCCCGCACCGTTATTTTTTCCATTTCGGGGACCTCCTTGCAAACAAGTGTGCCCTCAGCCCATGTAAAGCTGCTCCGGACCCTGAACGGAACGTCGAAGCGCTTCGCAATCTCCACCGCCCTGGAGTGCATGACCTTCGCGCCCAGGCTGGCCATCTCCAGAAGCTCGTCGTATGAAATCGTCTTCAGCATTCGCGCGTCCGGAACGATCCTGGGATCGGCCGTGTAGACGCCGTCAACGTCGGTGTAAATGTCGCAGATGTCGGCCTTGATCGCCGCCGCGATAGCAATCGCCGTCGTATCCGATCCGCCGCGGCCCAGCGTCGTTATATTGTTCGCGGAATCCACGCCCTGGAACCCCGCCACAATGACCGACTCTCCGCGGGAAAGGTGTCCCAGGATGCGGGAGTTGTCAATATCCTGAATCTTTGCCTTGGAATAGATGTTGTCCGTCTTGATCCCGACCTGGACACCGGTAAGCGAAACGGCCTCCCTGCCCAGGGCGTGTATGGCCATCGCCATCAGGGCGCTGGACATCTGCTCCCCGATCGAGAGCAGCATGTCTAATTCCCTCGGCGACGGCTCCGGACATATCTCCTTCGCCATCGCAATCAGTTCGTCGGTCTGTTTGGCCCGAGCGCTGACGACGGCCACGACCTGGTTGCCCTTGTCATGGCAGTCAACAATGTGCCGGGCTACTGTGCGAATCCGCTCGGGATTCGCCACCGACGTTCCGCCGTATTTCTGCACTATCAGCGCCATCGCCGGTTCCCTATGACTCCCGTTCCATTTTCCGCGCGATAAAAAAGCCCCTCGCGCGTTGAGGGGGCATTAACATTTACATCAGCAATCGCTCGTCTGCAACGGAAAACGCCTTGGCTTTGTGCGGTTTCTGATGATTCAACAGGCGTTGTCCCATTAATCGCCGGATACCATTCTGAGGACGGATATGACGTCTCCCCCGGTGAACTTGTGCGGATTCGACTTCAAAGATCCGGAAGTCAGGCTTTCTTCAACAATGGCATCATAATCAGCCTCCCGTATCCCGAATTCGGCCAGATCGGACGGCAGTCCGAGATTACTCAGCAGATTCTGAATGAAATCTGCGATATCGCCGCCCGCCAATCTTGAAAGCGCGTCGTATTTCTCTTTTGCCGCCCCGGATGCGATATTCACCCGCGTAACTGCCGGCAACAACGCCGCGCAACACAGACCGTGCGGAATGTGATAGCGGCATCCCAGAGGATGCGCGATGCCGTGAACCGCTCCCAGCCGGGCGTTGTTGAAGGCAATGCCCGTCATCAGCGATCCCCACGCGCAACCGATCCGCGCCTCCCTGTCGTCTCCGTCCGCCACCGCCGCGGGAAGTCGCTCTATAAGCTGCCTCACTGCCCCGATGGACAACGCATCGGTTATTGCGGTTGCGTATATGCTCGTATACGCCTCGATCGCCTGCGTTAATGCGTCCATCCCCGAACAAGCAGTCTGAAAAGGAGGCGCAGATGCCGTCAACTCCGGATCAACGATAACTGTCTGCGGAAGGAAAGTGTCGTCCCGGATGCTTAACTTAACATTGGCCTCGTGGTCAGTAATGACTGAATTGCGCGTGACCTCCGCGCCGGTTCCAGAAGTCGTCGGCGACGCCAGAACCGGGACCCCCGGTTTTTCCGGAGCGTCTCCCTGCTGGTACGCCCTTGCCGTCCGCGCACAGTTCGCCAGCGCTCCGACCGCCTTTCCAACGTCTATCGCGCTTCCCCCCCCGACGCATACCAAGCAGTCGCACCTCTCGCCCCTGAGCATCTCGCGCCCGGCCTCGATGCTCTCCAGGTCCGGCTCCGGCGGAACCATGTCATAGACAACCGGATCGAGAAACGAGGCCTTGAGCAGTTTGACAATTCTGTCCAGTTGCCCCGACGCGCGGAGCGATTTCCGCCCGGTCACGAATAACGGCCTCTTTCCGAGACGCGCGGTCTCCGCCCCGACCTTCTCAATGGCTCCCCACCCGAACTCGATCCTCGGAACCGTCATGAAAAGCGACACGCTTGTCTCCTCACGTCAATCCGGATGTCACCAGCGCCTTCTGGAACGACTTGAAGGCGCGATATGAAAATCCGTGTAGACGCTCTGCCTGCTCCGCTTGCGTCTGCGCAGGAAAAGCACTGAAACCATCCCTATCAGAAAACCGCCGACGTGCGCCCAGTATGCCACGCCAGCGCCCTTCAGCGCTCCGATTGTGCCTATCCCCGGAAGCAACTGAAACACAAACCAGATTCCAAGAAAATAGAAAGCCGGAATCTCAGCGAAGAACAACCAGAAAAACGGCAACAGTGTGAGTATCCGAGCCATCGGGAAACGCACCGCATAGGCCCCAAGAACCCCGGCTATCGCCCCGCTTGCCCCTATGCACGGAATGTTGGACAACGGATGAAGGATGAAGTGCGCCAGCTCAGCGCCTATGCCGCACGCAAGATAGAAAAATAAATACCTGATATGCCCGAAATGGTCCTCGATGTTGTCTCCGAATATCCACAGGAACCACATGTTGCCGAGAAAGTGCATCCAGCCGGAGTGCAGGAAAATACTGGTGATGAACGTCAATCCCGCGTGCGGCGATCCCAAACTCAGATGCGCCCAAGCGCGCATAGTCTCACGCGGAATCATTCCATAGGTGTTTGCAAATGCGACGAGTTGCCACTCGCTCATCATCACCTCCTTGGCGAAGACAACCGCGTTGGCGATGATCAGCGACACCGTCACAACAGGAATGGTCCCGGATGGATTCTCGTCTCTTATCGGTATCATTGCTTGACCGTTGACGGCACTGTCAATCCGAACCCCTCATTGCGTGTCCAGCGGCGACTGCCATCCGATTACTCGGGGAAACAGAATCCGGCCAAGCTCTTCGGCTATGGACGAATCCGCGAAAGCCTTTTTCCGGCGCATCAGTTCCGCAAATCCCCTGTAGCCGGTCACGGCATGAACAAGCGCCTCCTCATCTGCGAATTCGATTAGGGCGTCAGCCGCGCCGGATTCGACAACCTTCACGCTGTTGCCGGCCGTCCGAATCAGCGCGGAGTGTGATCGCGCCCGCTTGGATTCAATTCCCAGACTTCCCGCCCATCCGCCGCGAGATGATTTAAGACGCGATTCAAGGGCAGGAGCCAGTTCCCGCAGCAATCCCGGCAGATTATGAATCCTGAACATGTCATGACCCGGAAAATGCGTATCAATCGTGACCTTCCCGCCGAGAGAACATGCGAGGTCCATTACCTCGGATTCAAGCGGCGCAACAATATTGATCCGGGTTATCATGTCCCGGACAGCAATACCGGCAATCCCCCTCAGCAAATCCAGACACGCAGCGTTATTTCCATTGCGACAACCGATCTCATATATCGTCAATTCCCTGCTATTGCTGTGGTGAAAGTCGCCGCGATGCCCTACTGCGTATGCGGCTGTTTCCCTGCCCTTCCCGGCGACAAGGAACAAATCCTTGTCATAGCCGCCGTTCCTGAAAACAGCCTTGAACCGGACAAGATAGTTCCAGTATTCCTGCGACCTGAAAATCCTCCCGCAGTATGGGGCAAAGCATTGGTCATGGATTTCGACGATCTTCGTAATATCCGCCGACGGATCGAGAGGAGCAATCTTGTTTCCCTGCTTCGGAATTCCCATCAACGCCGGTGATTCCAGGACGCAATAGACGTCGTCCAGAAAGTTAAACCAGCCTTCGGAGTAATAGACTCTTGCGCCCGACTCGCTTGCGCTCAGGAATGACGCACTCCATCCCCGCTTGACTATCTCATCGCTCAGCAGGCTCATCAAACGCCGGGCGTGTCCCTTGCGACGATGATTTTTCGCGGTCACCACCCACCCGATCAGGGGCGTTTCCAGCGTCGCCCCGGCGAAAACCAGCGGCAGAGGCAGGAAGCCGCCTGAACAGACTCGTTCCCCGCCTTCTGACATTACAAACCGCGCCTCGCGGTCATGGTATGGAGCCAGCGGGGCGATCTCGCTTATCCGCGCGTTATATTCCTCGTCGCAATCGGCTTCGTAGAACCAGCGCAGCCATTCCCGCGAGTACGGTTTCACGCGGCTGACTTTCATGATGCGTCTCCTCAATGCGCAGGATTTTTTACCACCTGTACTCCACATGGATGCGGAGCTTTGCAGTTATCAGGTTTCTAACCGGTCATAGCTTCTGAATCAACAGACATAGCCTTCACTCCGACCTCTGTCCCACCATTCCGGAACTCGTTATACTATGACATCGCTCTGGAGCGGTAAGGGTACATCATAATGTGTTTCCAACCCGGAACGGGTTTTCCACCAATTCTTCTCCCTCATGCCCGAGGACAAACAGAAGTGAAATACCACACTGAATATCTCTGGTTCAACACCAGCGCCAGGCGCGAAGTCGTCAACATCACCGCCGACGTTGAGAAAGCGGTCCGAAAAAGCGGTTGCAACGACGGAATGGTTCTCGTCTCGGCAATGCATATCACTGCCGGCGTCTATGTCAACGACGCCGAATCCGGACTGATCGAGGACATTCAGGATTGGGCGGAAAGGATTGCGCCGGAAGGCCCCGCTTATCGTCATCATAGAACCGGCGAAGACAACGGCCACGCGCACTTGAAGAACCTGCTCATCGGGCATGAGGTTGTGCTGCCGATCACGGAGGGCAAGCTCGATCTCGGCCCCTGGCAGCAGGTCTATTACGCCGAATTCGACGGCCAGAGACGCAAGCGCGTGATTATCAAGGTCATGGGCGAATAGGCATGCCGTGTCCTTCTTGAACCACAGAGAGCGCAGAGGAGCACGGAGGCCACCGTGCGTTTCCCATACTCGCATGGCAGGATGAGATCAATGGGGGGAAAGAGGTGACAGAAAATGAAGGCGGTGAACGAAGTATCAGGCGCAGTGGTGGATGCGGCATTGAAAGTTCATACCGCGCTGGGGCCTGGTTTGCTCGAAAGCGCATATGAAGCGTGTCTTGTACATGAGCCGCGGAAGCGGGGATTGAACGTCCAGTCGCAGGTCCACCTGCCCGTCGAATATGATGGCGTAAAAATCGAGGCAGGATATCGCACTGACCTGCTTGTGCAGGACTGCGTGATCGTTGAGTTGAAGGCGGTTGAAAAGGTTATTCCCATTCACGAGGCGCAATTGCTTTCGTACCTTAAACTGAGCGGAATCAGAGTGGGTTTGCTCATCAACTTCAACGTCATCAGATTGAAGGACGGCATCAAGCGCATGGTGAATGGCTTCAATAATTCCCCTCTGTGAATCTCCGCGCCCTCTGTGGTTATCGTATGTGTTGCCGTTGCGCCCGGAGATCACGCGATTCTGCTTCCAACACATATCAAGCTTAAGCCGGTCGCCCCGAAGACCGGATCGTTCAGCCCCGCCTCCAGATACATCTCCCGCAATTCAGTCTGCGTGTAGAACTTCAAATCGAATTTCCTGATGCTCCAATCCCAGTAACACTTGAATCGCGTAGTCGCCAGGCTTTCCCGCGATATCGTCCAGATTACCAGCCTTCCGCCGGGTTTCAGGACTCGAACCATCCCTCGCATAGCCAGCCCCGCGTCCTTCAATACCGGCAGCACAGCGGAACAGAACACAGCATTAAAGCCATCAGCAGGATATTCATCCGCGATGTCTTCCACTCGCCCCACCCTCGCTCTGGCATTAACAAGCCCCATCTTTGCAATGCGCCGCTCTGCGGCTTTCACGTGCGCTCGCGAGAAGTCAACACCCTCAATTCTGCCCATTTTTCCAATCGTTTTTGCCAGAGCCGGAAACAGATATCCCGTGCCGCAACCGGCATCAAGAACAGCGTCCCCCTTGCTCAATGACGCCGACTTGACGATATCTTCGGCAAACGCCTCGTAACTGCGCCCACCAAGCGCGCCTAGAAGATAAAGGCCATATTTCTGTGTCACGTCATAGAACCACCCCGGCGCAATATACATTCTCGGATCAGAGGCCTTCACTAGATTTAATCCTCATAATATCGCCCGTCCGGAAAGCCTGAAACGCAAACCCAATGAACGTCACATGCTGCCAAAAACCGGAACCTTTACCGGCCTTCCCAGAGCGGCCGATTGCGCGGCCAGAATGACCGGCGCGGCGCTGTTTGCGCCTTCGATTGCGTCAACAACTGGGCGTTTTCCTCCCAGTATGCAGTCAATAAAATGTGCGTCTTCAGGCTCATATGGATGTCCCTGCGGCAGCTCGACACCAAGGGGGATGTACTTTTCAGGATCATCCGACAGGCAGATACTGTCCCGGTTGATCGTCCCCCTCGTACCGTAGATCATCAAGTTGTAAAGCCTGCCGAACGGGCACACGCAGCCGTAGACCGACGCGACCTTTGCCATCGCTCCCTTGCGGAACCTGAACAGCGCCGCCTGGCAATCGTTGTTCTTCATCTCCGGAAACGCCTTCCCGTTTCCGTAGCCCGTCGCCTCCTCGACAACGTCCCCGGCAAACCAGCGTAACAGATCGAATGGATGCACTCCCCCTCCAACCATCGGTATCTCCCTGGAGAGATACCAATTCATCTCGATGGCGGGGTTGAACCGTCCCTCGCCCTGATACTTCAGGTTATGGATGTAATCTGCCTCCATGTAGAAAACTTCGCCTATCTGCCCGGAGCTGACGATCTCGTGAATCCTGACGAATACGGGATTGAACCTGAGTATCTGCCCGACCATCGTAATCAGATCGGGTCTGGACCTGGCCGCCGAGACCATCATCTCCAGGTCCTCGATGCTGTTGCCCATCGGTTTCTCGACGAAAACATGCTTCCCGGCGCTGAGCGCCTTCACGAACGGCTGCGCGTGAAGGTGGTCAGGAGTATGAATCGAAATCGCGTCCAGATCATCCCGCTCGTATATCGAATCGTCGGTATGCCAATTCGGGATTCCGTACCTCTCGGCCATGCCGCGCGCCCGATCCTCCCATATGTCGCAGACGGCGACGATTTCCGAACGCGGATCATTCCGGTGCGCCCGGATGTGGCCCTCTGCGTTGTGTCCAAGACCGACAAACCCTATCCTTACCTTGCCTTCGCATGCGCTGCCCATTGCATTACTCCCCGCCTTATGTAGAAGCCTTCCGGTATTTCGCCAACAGAACTACGGCAAATCGAATACTATCCCGGAAGGACAACGCGGCGCAACCTGCTTCGGATTCAAGGCGCTTGCGTACTGGACGCTCGGACCGGTCGGTGTAGAATGACCGCCGTGCACGTTGCTGAATCGTGCTGCTGTTGAACAGGTCCGCAACCTCCTTGAGGAGACATAGCATGAACCTTGGAGTGCAATACTACCGCCCCCCCTTCCCCGACTCGAAATACTGGGAAGCCGACTTCGCCCGCATCAGCGAAAGCGGACTGAACACCGTGCAATTGTGGATCAAGTGGGCATGGGTCGAACCCAAACCCGGCGAGTTCCGCTACGATGACTATGACCGCCTGGTTGAGCTTGCCGCAAAGAACAACCTCGGCGTGATACTGAGCACAATCGCAGAAATCCATCCCTACTGGATTCACCGCGAAGTCCCCGGCAGCGAGATGATTGACCACATGGGCCAGAAAGTCGTCTCCTCGAATCGCGGGGAGTGCCATTTCGGACTGACCCCCGGCGGGTGCTTCGATCATCCCGGCGTCTGGGAAAGAATGGCCAATTTCATCTCCACGACTGCGAAGCGCTACAAAGACGCGGATCACGTGCGCGGTTGGGACGCCTGGAACGAACTGCGCTGGAACGTCCAGTCCGACGCGCTCGTGTGCTACTGTGATCATACGCTCGCGGCGTATCGCAAATGGCTCAGCGACAAATTCGGCGGGCTTGATGACCTGAACAACGCGTGGAAGCGCCGCTACGGATGCTGGGAGGAGGTATGGCCGGGCAAACTCCCCTCCCGGCCCTACACGGAAATGATGGCTTTCCAGCATTTCCTGACGTGGCGGGCCGACCGCCACGCAAAGATGCGTTATGACATAATCAAGCCGATCGTGGGCAGGAAACCGGTGACGGTCCACGCCGGCAGCCCAAGCCCTCTGACACCCGGTTGGCAGTGGGACCACGCCATTAACCGCGGCAATGACTGGGCGTTCGCTGACGCCCTTGACGGCGTGGGGTGTTCCAGCTTTCCGAAATGGGAGGGGATAGACGACGCCGATTTCGGAATGCGGGTGGAATGCGTCAAATCAGCCGCGCAGGGAAAACTCGTATGGCTCAGCGAGGTTCAGGGCGGCAGGTCGGCGCACGGCTTCAATATCTACCCCGCCGTTGACGCCCCGCCGCAGCAACGGTGGATATGGAACGGGCTTGCTTGCGGCGCGGACACCATCATCTTCTGGTGCTGGCGCGACGAGGTTTTCGGCTCGGAATCCGCCGGTTTCGGACTGATCGGGCTTGACGGCCTCGCCGACGAGCGCCTGGCCGCAATGCGCGAAACTGGACGACTTCTCGAAGAAAACAAAGACCTTTTCTCGACATACCAGCCGTCGAAGGCAGAAGTCGGCGTCTTCTTCAGCCCGCAGGCCTACTACCTTGACTGGGCGCAGGAACACAACGCCGTCCGAATCATGAACGGTCTGCGCGGTTACGCCCGCAGCCTCGTGCGCAACTCGATCCCCTACGTTTTCGTCGAGGAGGAACACCTCGGAGCGCTCGACGGCTTGAAGATCCTCTTCATGCCCCGCGCCATTGTCACTGACCCGAAAACCGAGGAAGCGCTGGCAAACTTCGTCCGCAACGGCGGAACGCTTGTCTGCGAATCCGAGTGCGGGGCCTTCAACTCGCAGGGATTCTATCGCTACCCGGAAGACAGATTCACCGCGAAACTTGCAGGCATCGCCGAAGTCGGACGCCGCTTCCCGCCTGCCGACGGAATTGCAACCGAGATTGCGGGAAGCCATCTGAAACTCGGCGCGGCGCAGTGGATCACGCCCTGGCAGAAGAGAAAGGGGAAAGTCCTCGCTCCACACGATGACGGCGCCCTGATCGTCGAGGCCCCTGTCGGCAAAGGACGCCTGCTCCTATGCGGAGCGTATCTCGGCGATGCCTATCTCCAGAACTGGACCGCCGATTTCGAGACTTTCATCGCCGCCGTCGTCCGCAACGCAGGCTGGAAGCCGCAGATGGAAGTCGTCTCCCCGAAACCGGACAAGGGATCGTTCGTCTACATCAAGAGCGGCGAGTCAGCCGGGTGCAAGGTCGTCTTCGCGTTCTTCCCGGAAGGTTGCGACGAGGCAAAACTGCGGTTCGCCGGAAAGTGGTTCCCGTCGGGGAAAGCCCGCGATCTGATCGGCGGACGCTCCGTCAAGGTGTCAAACGTGAAAGGCGGACAGGAATGCCGCCTCTCTCCTTCAAAATGGAAACTGTCCGTGCTGGTTTCCGAATAACACTGGGGAAAAATCCCATGCGCAACGGCGTTCTGATCCTCTCGCTGTTTTGTTACTGCGGATCGCGGGATTGCTCGGCGCAAACACGCACAGACGACGCCCGCGATAACATGATCCTGAACGGATCGTTTGAAGACGGAATGCTGAACTGGACCACCGGTCACGACTGGTACGCCCAGCCCCCCGGCGCCGGCACAAGCCAGTGCGTCATTGACAAGGAAGTCGCCAAAACCGGCGTAGCGGCGCTTCGCATTGACGGACAGGGCAAACGCGGGCTTGCCATGCAGGTCTTCCCCGTCTACCCCGGCAAATTCCACCTCGAAGGCTGGATCAAGTGCGAAGGCATGGGCGACGCCCGAGCGGAACTGCTGGCCGAGTGGATTGACGGAAACCACCAATGGATCTCCGGCTCGCCCGTCGGCGGCATTGGTGGCACAACAGACTGGACCCTAGTGTCTGCCGAAATTGAGGCCCCGGCCAACGCTCGTTACGTTCACATTGACCTCATCGTCAACGTCCCCAACAGCGGAAAAGCATGGTACGACAATATCGCATTCCGGGACGTCCTTCCGAACAGGGAACCTCCCAAAAACTTCACCTTCTCCGTTGTCTCTCCGGAAGGGCGCAGCGGCGAGTTGCTGGTCCAGTGGAAATGCGATGGCGGCTCGGCGTCGCGTCATTACGTCTATTGCGAGGCAAAACCGTTCTCCTCGGTGGAAGGCCTTATACCCCGCGCAATAGCCGGAATGGACGCGACCTCGACCGTCATCGGCGATCTAGAAAACGGGCGTGAATGCCACGTCGCGGTGGCGCTGCTCGATTATCCGGGAGCGTCGAAGCAGAAAATTAAAAGCGCGCCGGCCACACCCGTTGACCGACTGGCCCCCTCGATCACGGACGTTGACTTCACACCGGTTACGACCTCCCCCGGCCTGAGCCGCGCTGCGATTCTGAAATGGCGCGGCAGCCCCGTCAACCCAGAGATCAAGCGTTTCGAGATCATTGCGGCAGACGCAACAGGCGGCTTGAAAGTCGTGTCAACAGCGCCGGGCAATGTCTTCACTTGGGCAGGTTCCGGCATCCATAAGGATTCGGTTGCCGTCGGAGTCCGCGCCATATCCGTATCCGGCGTCGTCGGCGAACCCCAAACCGTCAAACCCGTCTGGCCGGAACTCGCCGACCATGTCACGCAAAGCCCCTGCGCCGTCACCGGCATCGTAAATGATCGGGATGGGAAACCGATACAGGGGGCGAACGTCATCGCCCAGCGCGATGGAACTGAAACCGCCCGAACCACGACCGATGCAGGCGGCTTTTATCTCCTCGATGGGCTTCAACGCGGCCTAATAACAATCCGCATATCGAAGGATGGATTCCTCGCCCCGGAAGATCGGCGCGTCTGGTTCGAAGGCTACGGCGTAATGCTCGAACACAGGGCGCTTCCCGCCGCGAATGCGCCATATGCCCTCTGGATCACCGATCCTGTGAAAAACATCTTCCGCGACGATCAGCCCCCGCCGGAACCCGTCAAGCGCATTGATCTGCTGGCCGCGTCAAACGACGTAGAGTGCCGCCAGGTGGTCATCCGTCCAAACCGCGACCTGAAAAACGCGAGAATTGAACTTGGCAGACTTTCCGCAAAGAACGCCTCAGGCAAACCGGCGGAATCACTGCCGCAGGATACGCTTGAATACGGATTCGTCCGTCACGTCTACGTTGACAAGAACAGTCGCGCCACCCCGGAGGAGGAACTCCTCCGCAAAGCCCCCGCATGGTTCCCCGACGAGATTGACCAGAACTCGCGCAAAGACCTGGCAGCCGGTGAAACAACATCCATATTCCTCTCGCTCAAAATCCCGAAAGGCACAAAGCCGGCAGTCTACGAAGGCGCGCTGTCCTTCCACTGCGACGCCGCAACCGAAGACATCCCCGTCAGGATCGAGGTCGCGCCGGTCGAATTGCCGGACGATACGACACTGACGGTCGTCAACTGGCTCAACATCGGATGGATGGGGACAGCCTATGGTTATGCGGAATGGAGCGAGGAGCACTGGCGCATGATCCGCCACTTCGCCCGCATGATGAAGGCGCATCATCAGAACTGCGTCGTCGTCCCGCGCGACCTGGCGCGCGTGTTTCGCATGAGCGACGGCAAACTCGCCGCCGACTGGTCGCGATTCGACCGCTTCTGCGAGCTTTTCATGCAGGAAGGCGTCGGCAAGCTCTTCTGCCTCTCGCACTGGGGCGGGCGCACTACCGGCGAATGGGAGTGCCCGACCTTCGCGCTCGGCGCAGTCGGCGTCATGGACCTTCGTTCCCGGCGGCAGACACAGATCGAGCCTGATGAAGCGATCACGCTCTTTGCCGATCACCTGAAGAACAAAGGCTGGATTGACCGGTTCTGCACTCACGTCGCCGATGAGCCGATTCCGATGAACGTGGGATCGTGGAAGGAGGTCTCCGCCCGCGTCCGCAAAGCCGCGCCCGGTCTGCGCAGAATTGATGCTATACACACACCGGAAGCCGTCGCGGAGCTTGAAATCCTCGTCCCTCAACTGGATTACCTGCGCCAGTGGCACGACGACTTCAAGGAAATGCAGAAATCCGGCAAAGCCGAACTCTGGTTCTACATCGCGTGGGTCCCGCAGGGCAAATTCCCCAACCGCATGATTGATACCGAATCCGTCAAACCGAGGGTCATCCACTGGATGAGCTACCTGTTCGGCGTGACGGGCTACCTGCACTGGGCGCTCAATCAGTGGCACATCCGGATGGGTAATTTCTCCCCCGGAGACGAATGGATCACATGGCCCGGCGAGAGCCGTCCGAATTCGTCGCTCAGATACGAGGCACAGCGCGAGGGGCTTGAGGATTGCGAACTGCTCCACATGCTCGAACGCGCCAACGCCGCAGTGGCGAAGTCCCTCGGCATTGCCGATTTCGACCCGACGCAACGCTCCCGCGAGATCGCGTCGGAAATCGTCCAGTCCTGCACCGAATACTCGAAATCCTTCGAGGAGATAAGCGCCGTCCGAGCCCGACTTCTCAAAGAGATTGCCGAGGCTCAGTCAGGTCCGCTTTTCATCAGCGTAGCCGATCAACCCGCCGTATCACCGATCAAGCCGGGCAAAATCACGATCGCCGGCAAGACCCGTGAGGGCGCCTCGCTCACGATCAACGGCAATCCCGTCGAGTTGAAGAACGGCGCGTTCAGCATCGCGTTTGAGGTCAACGCCCGATCCCGCGAGATCGTCTTGAAAGGAACGCTTGGCGATAAGACAACCGAAATTGTCAGGCGCTATCGCATCGCCGAGTAGGAGCAATGTAGGGTTCTTAGCGAAGCGTAAATGCGCCGACGCAATGCGGTTTCTCCTCGCTGGTTCAGAGAACCCGCCTTACGCGCTTCTGACGCGCCAGCATCCTGTTCGCCGCTTAGGACGTCTGGCATCTGGCGCGCCTTTTCCTGCTTTCATGGCGCAAGGGAGCGCTATTAGAATGACATCCTGAGGCGACCGCTGGCGCAAATCGCCCGGAGTCAATCAATGAACCTGTTGGACGTGTTGCTGCTGGTCGGCTACGGCGTGGGAACAGCCCTGCACGGCATTCTGCTGTGGCTGGTCATCCAGCGCCGTCGTAAGCGCCACAGCGAGACCGTCTTCCTGTTCCTCGTGGCCGCCGGCGCAGCATGGTTCCTCGGCAATACCATCAGCAGGCTGGGCGCAGTTCTGCTGCGCGAACCCAGCGTCCTGGTTGGCAGGCTCGCGGACGTAATATGCGCCGTCGGCCTCGCTTTCATTCCGAGCCTCCTTCTGCACACCGCCTTCCTGTTCTGGTCCGAAGTGCGCGAACCCGGCGGCAGGCGGCTGAGGCAGATTTTCACGGCGACAATCTATCTCCCGGCGTTGTCTCTCGCCCCCTTTCTGTTCAATCTTATTGACCTTCCCGGCCTGGGCGGGGAGCCGCAGACCCTCCTGTCGCTTGGCAATACTTCGATCGGAAAGCTCTACCTGACCTGGCTCTCCGTCTCGTTCCTGGAGGTCGCCGTCATCTCCGCGCGCCTGTCCGTCAGCGTGGAAGACAGTCAGGAGCGGCGCTTCTACCGCATCATCGCCTACGTCCTGAGCCTTGTCCCCGTCTTCGTGCTTGCGTTTCAGGTCTTCCTGCGCGGGCGGACGGGCGCTCTGGAGGACCTTCCGGAAATCGTCCTGACATACACATCCATCTTCCCCGGCGTGGTGATGGCGTATTACATCTACCGTTACAACTACATGGAATTCATCCTCCGGCGAAGCATTTTCCACGGCATCGTCACGCTTGGCCTGATATGCCTTTATTACTTCTTCTTCCGCCTTATCGGTGGATACCTCGGGCGCACGCCCCTGCGCGCGACGGCGATTGAGGCCATCCTGTTCATCGTTCTGGTCTACCTGTTCCCATACTTCCGCGAGCGGCTCGGAAAGCTGCTGCGGTCCCTCTTCTATACCGAGGTCGTGGATGCCGAGGATACGATACAATCGCTTGAGCGCGACCTTGCCGCAGACTCGCTCATCAACCTTGACGAACTGCTCTGGTTCGTCATCCGAGGCGTCAAGGATGCAACCGGCGTGAACGTGGCGGCCATTGTGATCGTGCGGGAGGGACATGCGCGCCAGGCCGGCGACAGGCTTCCCCTGCGCGGCGGCAGCCTGCCGGAGATGGTCAGGCTCTTTGCCGACGGCACCGCAAACGCGCTGGACAGGCATGAGCTTACCAACCTGGCGGTCATCGAGGAAATGAAGGGCATCGGAGCGGAATACGCCTTCCCGCTGCGCTTCCAGCACGAGACCGCCGGCATCATCGTCCTGGGCCGCCCGCGCGGGCGCCTTCCGTTGAGCGCCGAGACCGTTGACGAGTTGATCGTCCTGGCAAATCACCTGGGCAGGGCGATGGAACGCGCCGAACTCATCTCCGAAAAACTGGCATGGGAACGCCGTCTCTATGAGAACGAGCGCATGAGCAGCCTGGGCAGGCTCTCGGCAAGCGTCGCCCACGAGGTTAAGAACCCGCTCGGTAGCATCAAGGCCATCGCGCAGGTCATGCGCGAGGAGCTTGGCGAAAGCGATTCCCGGCGCGAGGACCTGGGGCTGATAATCTCCGAGGTTGACAGGCTGGCAAAGGTCGTCAACCAGCTTCTGCGCTTCGCCCGCCCGCAGCCGGATTCCACCGACCGCGCCGAAGTGCGCGAGGTCGTCGAAACTGTCGTCCAGGTGCAGACCCCGGAGATTCGCAAGGCCGGCGTCTCAATCAAACAGCGTTTCCCCGATGGCGAGTGCGTCACGGCCATCGGCGAGGACAGCCTGAAGGAAGTTCTCTTCAACCTGATCCAGAACGCCGTCCACGCCATGCCGGAGGGGGGAACGCTGGAAATCGCTTGCGAAATATCGGAAGATGAAGGCGTTCTGAACCTGATCGTGACAGACACCGGAGCGGGAATCCCGGAAGACGCGCGGGACAAGGTCTTCGAGGCGTTCTTCACCACGAAGCAGAACGGGACCGGCCTTGGGCTGACAATCGTGCGCAACCGGGTTGAAGCCGCCGGCGGGCGTATCTCCGTCCGATCGCGCCCCGGCGAGACGGTCTTCACAGTCTCGCTTCCGCTGGCGAGGGTTGCTGCCCCGGAAGGCGCAGTAGATGAGGCTGCCAGTCAGAACGCAGACGGCGAACCGAACGCATGACCGATAACGACAAGACTGAAATCCTGAAGGTCCTCATCGCCGACGATGAGCCGGCGTCTCGCTTCGGCATGAAACGGGCGCTTCAGAAACAGGGGTACCTAATCCTTGAAGCGGCTGATGGGCGCGAGGCAGTCCGCATATGCCGCGAGCAGCGTCCTGAAATCGCGCTGCTGGACCTCAATATGCCGAAACTCGCCGGCATGAAGGCCCTTGAGAAAATCGTCGCCGCCGACAACCCGCCGCTCGTCATCGTCGTCACAGCCTATGGCAGCGAGAAGGTCGCAGTGGACGCCATGAAGAACGGCGCGTATGACTACGTTGCCAAGCCATACGAGGTTGACGAGCTGCGCATGGCCGTCGCGCGCGCGGCGGAGACGGTCATGCTCCGCCGGGAGGCGGAGAAGCTGCGCTCGGAAGTCCGGCAGGGGGTGGGCTTCGGGCGCATGGTCGGCCAGAGCGCCGCGATACGCCAGGTCTTCTCCGCAATCGAAAAGGTTGCCGCGGCGGATGTCGCCGTCCTGATAACGGGCGAGAGCGGGACGGGCAAGGAGCTTGCCGCCCGGGAAATCCACGCTCGCAGCCGCAGAAGCGCCGGTCCTCTCATCGTCGTCAACTCCGCCGCCATGCCGGAAACGCTGGTCGAGAGCGAGCTTTTCGGTTGCGAGAAAGGCGCGTTCACCGGCGCAGAGGAGCAGCGCCAGGGCAAGTTCGAGCTTGCCGACGGCGGGACGCTGTTCCTGGACGAAATCGGTGATATGAGCGCGGGAACCCAGGCCAAAATTCTGCGTATCCTCGAGGAGCAGACCTTTGAACGGCTGGGCGGCGGCGCGTCCATTCGCGTCAATGTCCGGCTGATAAGCGCCACGAACCGGGACATACGCAAACTCATCGAGACTGAGCGTTTCAGGGAAGACCTCTATTTCCGCCTCAAGGTCGTCGAAATCGTCCTTCCCCCCCTGCGTGAGCGGCCGGAGGACATCCCCCTGTTGGCGGAGCACTTCCTCGGCGTCATGGTCCGCAAGCATGGGCGCGGCCCGCGCGCGATCACGCCGGACGCCGTGAAGGCGCTCGTCGCCCAGCCTTGGCCGGGAAACATCCGGCAGTTGGCGAACGCCATCGAGAACTGCGTCGTCATGGCCTCCGGCGACGAGGTTAGACTGGAAGACCTGCCGGAGGACATAGTCAAACCCGGCGCGGCGGACGCCTCTGCCATTGCCGTGCGTCACGACCTTCCGTTCAGGGAGGCCAAGCAGGAATTCGTCCGATCATTCGAGAGAACGTATCTGTTGCGCAAGCTAGAGGAGAACGACGGCAACATCAGCCGCACGGCCGAGGCGCTCGGCATGCAGCGCCAGAACCTCCAGCAGAAACTGCGCGATCTGGGGACGCGATAACAAGCCTGCCGGTCAGCCCCCCTGCTTCTTCAGCCTGAGCGTCCAATCCCCCAGAGCGCTCCAGAAATACGCCCGTTTCCTGCCGATTCCGCCGCCGACCTCCTCGGCGTTTTTTGCCGCCGATTCGACCTCGTAATAATACGCCCACGCCTCGCCGAATGTCCTGCCCGCCGCAAGCTGGTCGTAGAACCCGCGCGGCTCGTCGTAAAACACTTTGGCCCGGCCGACCAGCGCCAGTCCGTTCGCGTAAAAGAGCATCGCCTCAGCCCCCTGCCAGTAGCCGTAATCCTCGTGATTGTACGGCCTGTCCTCGGCGCGCGCGGGGGAGATGCCGTCGCACCCCTGGTGCATGTAGAAGCACGCGCAGTCCGGCATAAGGCCGTTGGCCCACATTGTGCGGTAGAGCGCGAAGTCCGCCTTCCCCTTCTCGCAAGCGCTTTCAAGCGACGGGACGAGCGAGTCGCCGACCTGCGACCACGTCCACGGGCATCCGCCTGTCGCCGCGTTCAGCTTTTCAATGTCCGGCTTGTCGAACGTGCTGCCCCAGGGATCGCTGTGCGCGCGAACGTCGCGCATCACGGCGGGCAGTTTCAACCATTCGGCGTAGTCCAGCAGAGTCGCCTTTGCCCCGCCGCGATAGCCTTTTCCATCGAAGTCCTTCCACACCAAGATCGGGCCGCGCATGTTGTCGAAACCGTCGCCAAGCCCGCAGCCTATCGCCGCCGGCCTGAAGGATGCCGCGAATTCGCCCTTCCGGTAGCGATTGTTGCGGCGGAAATACTCGATGAGAAGCCTGCGCTCCAGCGCGTCGTCCCTGCGCCAGACGCTTATCCATCGCGGGACCGCCTTCTCGTCGGCGAACCTGACCATCTGCGGCCTGCCGTCTGCGCCGATCAAGCCCTCTCCGCCAGTGCCCTTGATCTCCGGTTTGGGCTGAAGCGCGACGTTCCGGGCGTTGATGCGCGAGACGACGATATCCGGGCGGGACATCGGATTCGGCCGCGCCCGGTCGGCGGCGGAACATTCCGCGTTCTCGAATTCGTCCAGCGGAACAAAATCAATGCCGACAACCTCCTCCGACTTGCCGTCGGGCGACTTCACGACAACTTCCCGGACGTCGCATATGCCGTCGTTGATGTAGAAGAAATCCTCGAAGACGACGCCGTCCCTCTCGAAGTCAGCGCAGATTCCCCCGCGCTCCGGGACGCTGCCTGGGAAGATGCCGTAGACGGTTGGCAGACGCTCGCGCTTCTCGACGTAACGCTGCTCCCAGTTCCCGTCAAGGTCGCAAAGCACGAGTTCGCAGCGCATGGCGACCGGTTCAGGAACCGTGCGCAGGTAGTCAACCGCCTCCTCGAATTTCTTCTCGTTCGGCTTCCCGGCGTTGAGCGTGATGGGCGTTTTCTTGCGCCAATTGTAGGAGCGGACGAGGAATGCCTCCGGAAAGTTGCCGACCATCACGACTCCCGCAAAGGGTTTCAACTCCGCGTTGACCTTCTGGAAGAATCTCCTGAGCGCAAGCACAGTTCGTCCGTCCTGGTGACGCTCTCCGGCATAAACCTTCGCGGAGATCAGGCGCGCCCGCCATCCATCTTCCGCAAGGTCCTTCGCATAACGCTCAAGCGACGGCGCGAGATCAAGCGCGTTTCCCGCGTCGCCGGGGAGTTTCTGCAGGAGTCTGTCCTCGACCAGGATGAGAATCAGCGGTCTTTCTCCTGCTGCGCCGGTCTGGTTTCCCTCATAGGTTTCTACGATGGAACGCAAATGCTCGATTTCCATCGCCCCGTCGCCGTTGATGTCATAGTTCGCGAATTCGCCGCAGATTTGCGCAAGCCTGTCGTCAGCGCACTGTACAGAGGATGACATTGATATTGCGCACGCCGCTATTCCAACCGCGATGAGAGTTCGCATTGCGCCTCCGAATCGGCTGATGAAGTCCCCATCGTTCATGTTTCCGTTCACAACAGTTTATTCGCGTTGCGATGTTTCATCAAGGATACAGACTCCGCAAGCGGCATCCTGATTCAGGATGTGCTTGGGGTACGCCAATTTATCCGGGTATGAAAGCAGATCATGTCAGATGGCAACCGGCACATGCCTTCGGACGCCTTCCGCGTGTCGTTTTCCCAGCCCGAAGGGCGTTTGAAGGTAGCCTCGGCGCGCAAGCCCGTGGATAACGTCAAACATATTTCCAAAGCCCCGGATGGGGCGATTGATGGTATGCATGCCTTCAAGCGCCCGTTTCACGGGCTTGTTGGTCACAAACGGCTCAATCCACGGGTTGCACCCGAGGCTACCGCCAGACGCCGCAAGCGGCTAAGACTGCGAATTCAAAAGGAGAATCGATAAACGCAGGAACCACGCATCGGAGACTGGAACAATACCCGTCTGCGTTGGCGCACCCATGTGCTTGCTGCGAGAGCGAAAAAAGTGGAATGTCAGGACGGATTCGCGCTACAACCTCATGACGCAAACCACGGAGAGGAACACATGAATAAAGCTTTCAGGATTGCCGCCGCCGGCCTGATTCTTGCAACCGGCATGGGTTGCTCAATCGGAGGGACAAGCATGCGCGCCATTGAAAACAACGGACTTATTGTTTCCTACGATCCCCAATCCGGCGTAGCGAGTCTCAGCCGGAAGGGCGCTCCGCTTCTCTCCGACATCCGACTTCCCGGCGCCGGCCCCGCCAGAGCCGGCGAAGTCGCCGACAATCTCGGCAAAGGCATAACGCTTACAATCGAACATCCATCGGGCGACGCTACGATCCTGTCCCTATACGATTCCCTCCCGTTCCTGATCGTCCGCGCGGAGCTTCGTAACACGGGCAGAGAGCCGCGAGTCGTGGAGAACTTGGTCGGCTTGAGCGCCTCCCTGAACTTGCGACGCCCTCCTGCCGAAATCCGAACACTGAGTTGCGAGGGCGCTTCAAGCGCCGAGGGCGACAAGGCCAGCTACTCCTTTCTGGCCTTCAGCGATCCCGAAACCCGCGTTGGGATCGTAAGCGGCTGGCTTACGCATAATCGCGGCTCCGGCATAGTCTTCTCCAAGCAATCCGGCGATTCGCTGGCGATCACAAATCGCTGCGAATACGGGAAACTGCGCCTCGCCCCCGGGCAGGCTGAGAAAGGCGAGCTTTTCGCAATCGGCGGTTTCGATGACGCCTTTGACGGGCTTGAGGCGCTGGCCGACGCAATCGCGAAAGCCAACAACATCACCCTCCCCCCTGCCCCTTCCGGCTACTGCACATGGTACCACGCCGGTTGCCTGGACGAGATCCGGATGGCCCTGCTCGCCGAGTTCTGCGACGCGAATCTTAAAAAGTTCGGCTTCGACTTCCTCCAGATTGACGATCAGTGGCAGCTTTCCGGGCGCGACTACACGACGCATCATCCGACCGGCGCTTACAGGTCCGGGATGAAATCAACCGCCGATAAGATCGCCTCCGGCGGATTCCGCGCCGGAATATGGTTCATCCCATTCGGGTGGGACCCGAATTGCCCCGCGCTGAAGGAGCATCACGACTGGTTCGTCAAGCGCCCCGACGGCTCGATCTACGAGGTCTACTGGGCGGGCAGTTGCCTTGACATGACGAATCCCCAGGCCCGCGAATTCCTGCGCTGCGTCATAAGCCGCATGACGAAGGAATGGGGATACAAGTACATCAAGATTGACGGCCTCTGGTCCGGAATGGCGACGAAAATTCTGTATCCGGAACCAAATTACCGCGACGACGAACTCGGGCAAGCGGTACTTCACGATCCTTCAAAAACGCAGATCGAGGCGTATCGAGACGGTTTGCGCCTCGTTCGCGAAGCGGCAGGGGACGACGTCTTCATTCTCGGCTGCAACATCGCCCAGAATATGCGGACGCTGGGCGCGTCATTCGGCCTTGTGGACGGCATGCGCGTCGGGCGCGACATCGGCGCGGACTGGGGCGCGATACTCAACTGCGCGGGCATATCCTCGCACCTCTACTTCCTGAACGGACGCGTCTGGCGCAACGATCCGGATTGCCTGATGCTGCGCAAGCCGCTGACGCTGGATCAGGCCCGCGCGTGGGGGAGCTGGATCGCAATTTCCGGTCAGATGAATGTCGTCAGCGAGTGGCTGCCCGGGCTTCCCGCCGACAAACTCGATGTCGTGAAGCGGACGATGCCGAACCATCAGCGCTGCGCCAGGCCGGTTGACCTTTTCACCTCGAAGATTCCGCAAATCTGGCATCTCCCGCCCGCCTCAGGCAGCGCGCGCCACGTCGTCGGACTGTTCAACTGGGACGAGCGCAAGGAAACGCGCATCGAACTGAAGACCGCCGATCTGGGGCATCCCTCAGGCGACGACCGTTACGTCGGCTTCGACTTCTGGGAGAACAAATTCGTCCCGCCGTTCTCAAAGTCGCTGCGGATCGGACTCAGGCCCGCGTCATGCCGCGTGATATCTCTCGTCCCTCTTGCGGATCATCCGCAGGTCGTCGGCACATCGCGCCACGTCACGCAGGGAGCGGTTGACCTTATCGAGGAGAAATGGGAGGCGAATTCGCTTTCCGGGATTTCGCGTGTCGTAGGCGGTGATTCATATGAAATCAGGATACATGCGCCGTCAGCCCCGGCGCAGTGGCGCGTCGCCGGCGTCTCCGTCTCCGCTGAGGATTCCGCAGCCGGAGTCAAAATATCCTTCAAGCAGAATGACTCATGGATTCGCGTCACGATAGAGAGCGGGCAGAGCCGCAACGTCGCATGGAAGGCGGATTTTGCGAAGTGACAGCGGGCTTCAATATGCCGGAATCGCCCTGACCTTCTCAGTCTCTTCGGCGCGAACGCAGGCGGACCAGTGCCCCGGATGAACCTCCCTGAGCGGCGGGGTCATTTGCCCGCATTCCTCCAGGCACAGCGGACACCGTCCGGCGAATCTGCATCCCGGGGGAGGATCAATCGGCGTCGGCACTCCGCCGGTCAGCGAAGCCGCCTTCACCTTCCGCCTCGGATCGGGAACCGGCACGGACTCCAGCAGCGTGCGCGAATACGGATGCAGCGGCACGCGGCAGACCTCCTCGGCCGGCCCCATCTCCACGATCTTGCCCAGGTACATCACGGCAATGCGATTGGATATGTGTTCCACCACGGCCAGGTCGTGCGCGATGAAAAGATACGCCAGCCCAAGCTCCTCCTGAAGGCTTTCCAGCAGGCTGATGATCTGCGCCTGGATTGAGACGTCCAGCGCGGAGACCGGCTCATCGCAGACGATGAACTGCGGATCGAGTATCAATGCCCGCGCGATGCCGATGCGCTGGCGCTGGCCGCCGCTGAATTCGTGCGGATAGCGGAACCGGTGCTCCGGAACCAGGCCGACAAGTTTCAAGACGTCAACAATGCGGTCCTCGCGCTCGGACCGGCTGCCGATCGAATGCGCGGCCAGCCCCTCCCCGACGATCTCGCGCACGGTCATCCTGGGATTGAGCGATCCGATGGGGTCCTGGAAGACTATCTGGAGGTTGCGGCGCAGCCTTCGCAACTCCTCCCCTTGGGCGGCGGTTATGTCAACCGGGTCAGCATCCTCTTTCGGACGGAAAAGAACGCGCCCGGCCGTCGGCTCAAGCAGCCTCAGCAGCGTCCGGCCCGCCGTCGTCTTCCCGCAGCCGGATTCGCCGACAAGTCCGACCGTCTCCCCCCTGCCAACGGTGAAACTGACACAGTCAACCGCATGGACGTACCCCGCCGGCGCGCCGAAGAACCCCCGTCGAACCGGGAAGAACTTGCACAGGTTCTCGACCTTGATGAGAGGCGGTTTGTCCTGTTTCAACTGCATGACCATGTAGAGTGAGTGCTCGCGGCTCGATGCAGGGTGGGCGCTTTGCACCCACGCGGTAAAAACCAATGTTTGGGCGCGTTCACCTTGCGATCTTACGATCGCCGGCGAACACACCCTACATTACGCGAAATGCGCCCCGTCGCTCTGCGCCACGTGGCAGGCGACCGAATGTCCCTCGCCGAGAATCCGGAGCTTTGGCTCCTCCGCCCTGCATCGCTCCACGCACAAACCGCAACGCGGCTGGAAACGGCACCCCGGCGGGGCATCAAGCGGGTTTGGAACCTCTCCGGGAATCGGCGCCAGCTTTTGCGATTTCCGCCCAAGTTTCGGCAGACTCCGGAAAAGCCCGACCGTGTATGGATGGAGCGGCTTGTGGAATACAGACTCCGTCGAGGCTGTCTCGACAACCTTTCCCGCGTACATCACCATGACGCGGCGGGCGATCTGGGCGACTATGCCCAGGTTGTGCGTTATGAGCATGACGCTCATGCCTAACTGCTCCCGAAGCTCCTGAAGCAGGTTCAGTATCTGCGCCTGAATCGTCACGTCCAGCGCCGTGGTCGGCTCATCGGCTATAAGAAGCGACGGCCTGCACGAAAGCGCCATCGCGATCATCGCGCGCTGCTTCATCCCGCCGGAAAGCTGGTGAGGATACTCGCCGATCCTCTTTGCCGGATCTGGAATCGCGACCCGGCCCAGCATCTCAATCGCCAATTCCTCAGCCTCGGTCCGGGTAACCTTCTGATGCAACCGGATCGCTTCCGTAATCTGAAAGCCGATCGAGAACACGGGGTTCAGCGATGACTGCGGCTCCTGAAAGATCATGGCAGCCTTGCGCCCGCGAACGCGCCTCATTTCGGATTCCAGAAGCGCGGTCAACTCCTGCCCGTCGAGCGTGATCGTCCCTCCCGTTATGCGACCCGGAGGGGTGACAAGGCGCAGGATCGAGAGCGCCGTGACGGACTTGCCGCAGCCGGACTCTCCGACCACGCCCAGCGTTTCTCCCGGAAAGACCTCAAAACTCACGCCGTCCACGGCTCGGGCGACTCCGCGCTCCGTGAAAAAGTGTGTGCGCAGATCGCGGACCGCTAGCAGGGGGCGTATCCCATCCTGTTGCGCTTCGACCGTCTTCTCCGCTGTCGCCTGTTCGGAGCTCATGATTTTACGCCTGACGCCTCCATCATCGGGTCGAAGGCGTCGCGCAGTCCGTCGCCCAGGAACTGGAAGCACATCACAACCGCAAAGATGAACGCGCCGGGCCAGAGAACTTCGGGGTTGAACTGGATTTCCGCGACGTTCATGGCTTTCGCAAGCATGTTGCCCCAGGAGGCGTATGGCTCCTGGATGCCCAGTCCGAGAAGGCTCAGGGCGGATTCGCCCAGGATTCCGGAGGGCACGGCGAGTGTAACGGAAACGATTGCGTACGACAACGTATTGGGCAGGATGTGCCTTACTATCACCCAGAGATGCCCGCGCCCCAGCGCGCGCGCGGCGATGACGTAATCCTGCTCCCTGAGCGACAGCACCATCCCGCGCACCACGCGCGCAGTCCCGGCCCAGCCCAGGAAGCTCAGGATGAACACAATGTAAAAGTACATCCTGACCGATGAGATATCCTCCGGCAGCGCCGCGCGCAGGGCCAGCAGGAGATAGAAGCGGGGGATGAGCATCACCATCTCAACCACGCGCATCAATGCGTTGTCCACCGCCCCGCCGAAATATCCCGCAATCCCGCCGACCAGCATCCCGATCACGAAAGACACCGACACGCCGACCAGCCCGATGGAGAGCGAGATCCGGGAGCCGTAAAGTATCCGCGAGAACCTGTCACGGCCCAGGTAATCAGCCCCCAGCAGGTAGATTCGCGCCGGCGCATCAACGCCGAAAAAGTGGATACGCGTCGGGATCAGGCCGAGAATTCTGTGCTCCTCCCCGGGAATAAAGAACCGGATGGGGTACTCGGCGCTCCGATCTTCAACATAGACCCTTCCTCTGTTCTCGTCGAACGTGTAGCTCGTGCGATAGACGAAAGGAAGAAAGCGCGCGCTCCCGTCCGCGCGGCGGAATCGCAGCGGAGTGGGCGGCGCGTTCGGATGGCTGCGCTCCTCATTGTCGTAGGGGTATGGCGACAGGAAATCGGCAAAGACGGCGGCCAGGTAGAAAACGGCCAGCGCAATAAGCGAAGCCATTGCGGGACGGTTCCGCCTCAATCGCCGCATGGAGAGACGCCACAGGCTGGCGGACGCCCCGCCTGCGACGCTCAATCCTTTTTTCCCGTTTTCCGGCATTGACAGTGAAGCCCTAACCGTATTTGACCCGCGGATCAACCTGCGCCAGCAGAACGTCGGCCAGCAGGTTTCCCAAGATGAGCAGCGCTCCGCCTATGAGCATGCTGCCCATGACAAGATGAATGTCCTTCTTCAGCACAGCTTCCAGCATTATGCTGCCCAGGCCAGGCCAACTGCAGATGATCTCCAGCAGTCCTGCGCCCGACAGCAGCCCGGCGAAAGAAAAACCCAGCATCGTCACCATTGGGTTTATGGCGTTGCGGAGCGCGTGGGTGTAGATGACGCGGTTTTCCGGCAATCCCTTCGCCCGCGCCGTCGTGATGTACTGCTGTCGCAGAGTCTCCAGCATGTTTCCACGCATGAGTCTTTGAAGGAACGCTATGGAGCCGAATCCCAGAACAAAAACCGGCACTACCATATGCTTGGCCACATCGGAAATCTTCTCCATGAAGGTCATCCTGTCGTGTCCGGGACTGGTCATGCCGCCGGTCGGCAGGCTGCCCCAGCGGAAGGCCAGGAAAAGAAATCCCGCGAAAAGCGCCCAGAAGACAATCCGACCAAGCAGCGCCGTCCTGCGCGCCGATTCCTCGTCCGGCCTTCTCCACGACCAGACGTCTATCGGCGCGCTCAGCAGTTTCGCAAACGCGAAAGCCATCGGCGCGACAAGCAGCATCGTCAGCGCGGCGCCCATGGCCATCGAGCAGTAGAGCAGCAGCAGGCAAAGGAAGAACTCCGGAGTGCATATCCCCAGAAAAGTCAGGAAGGACAACCCGCGCTCGGTCCACGTATAGCGATGCACTGCGGCGTATATGCCTATCGGAAGCGCCACCCCCCAGGAAAGCGCCATCGAAACTATGTTTAGAAGTATTGTGTTGTACATCGCGCTTCGGATCACAGACAACACCGGCATGCGTCTTTCAAGCGAATATCCCAAGTTCCCCTCGCTTAGGTCCAGAAGCCAGTAGCAATATCGCACGGCGTAGGGCTTGTCGTAGTGGTACTGCTTTTCCAGCCTCTTGACCAGATCGCGCGATACCTGTGGGTTGGACATGAATTGGGTGAAATAATTCCCCGGCGATAGGTTGATTATCGAATAAGTAGCAAAGGACATCCCCAGCAGCAGCGGTGTCGCGACCAGGAATCGTCCGGCGACGTAATGCATGGTTGCGCGCTGCTTGATCGAACCATAATAAATGCTCGCTTCCAGGATGACCAGGCTCAGGACAACGAAGAAGACCGCCGGGGCCGCATTTGCCAGATTCTTCAGCGGGTTTGACGAAATGCCGACGACGTCGTCAACCCCGCCGAAACCATACTGAATCGGCATGAACGCGACTCTCAGAAGATAAATGGCCCCGAATGCCGCCCATGATCCCATCCGCAGCACAGGTTTCACTCCCTTGAGCGACAGAATGATTCCCATCTCCGCCAGAACAAAGCAAATACCGAGGTACGTATAATAAATGTGCAGTTGCTTTTCTGAATAATTGACTATGGCGCCTGACTGCGCGGAGAAGACTGCGAGCATAAGCAATGGGGCAGTCATGAACATCACCAGACGGGAATGGTCCTCGCGGCCTAACGCGATCCTGAGTATGGCCCACTCAATGAATATGATTACCGGAATACTGAAAATAATTTTTGGAACAAGCGGATAATTCTCCCACGGCAGCGTCCAAATCAGGAACAACACCGCTACGGCGGCAGCGCAGAAAGCCGCAGGCAACCTTCCTCGCGCTCTATTCCTTGACAAAAATCTCCTCCAGATTATGCGTCACGCCGCCGTGGGGCGTGGGATGAATGTTCCCGAAACGGTTGCGCACTGCAACAATCATCTCCTGCACTACCGTATATATCAATGGGAGTTGTTCTGAAGAAATCACCTGCCATTCGTCGTAATAGACCTTTCGCTTTTCCGGATCAAGCTCCTGAACGCCCAGCGTAAACAACTCGTCTATTCTGGCTTCCCAATCTGATGATGGCATCTTTTGCGATGGGAACCACATGTGATGGTATGCCCTTGAAGTCCAGATATTACTTCCGAAATGCGGTTCAGGCCCGCCAGTTAATCCAAGCAGCACGCATTCCCAATCGTAAGACGCATCGAGCTTTGCGACTATTGGGTTGAAGGGCATGGGTTGAAAATTGATTTCCATGCCCAAATCCTTCAAATCCTTCGCAATGATGTTGGCGAGAGATACCCGCACATTGTTCTCCACATTCGTTAACATCGTGAACTGAAGCTTGTTTCCCTGCTCATCTTCTAAAACTTTGTCACCGTCAACATCTTTGAAACCCATCTCAGCCAGCAACGCTTTGGACTTCCTTTTGTCAAAATCATACTTCTTGACGTCAGGATTGAAGAAGAAACCTTCGCTGATTGTCATGGGTCCATATTGCGGGCAGGCTAGCCCGTAAAGAACATTGTTAATCATAGTGTCCCGATCAAGAGCGTGCGCCACGGCCCTGCGGAAACGCGCGTCTCGAAACCATTTCAGCTTATGCGGTTGGACGAAAGGTTTGCCGGTCTCTGAGTTTGAGTTTGTGTTCTGGTTGAAGAATACAAACGAACATCCGGTGCCGGGACCAAGCCGATAGATTGTGAAGTCGTTCTGTTTCTGAAGTGGATTCAGTACCTGAAAGTCCTCCGGGCGCAACCCATAAACATCCGTTTCCTTATTCTTAAACTTCAGGTATGCCACGTTCAAGTCTTTCACAATACTGGTGATGTATCTGTCCAGATACGGCAACTGATTTCCGGCTGCATCTTTTTTCCAATAATGTGGATTGCGTTCATAAATAAGTCGTTGTTCAGGTTCATACGAAACGAGTTTGAACGGTCCCGTGCCGACAAGCTCCGACGGGGGCGTGTCCAGCCCCCAGTGATGCTGGAATTCCGCCGCGCTGAGATTTCCAAGCTTGTGCAACGGCAGGATATCCGCGCTCATCGCCCGCACGAATGGAGCGTATTTCCACGGCAGGTCGAATCGCACGGTCAATTCGTCAACCTTCACGACTTTCGGTCTCTTGTCCTCGATTGTAAGAATATCGCCGGTTGAATTGGGTATCTCCGGATTAAGGTACAATTTCTCATACGTGAAAACAACATCATCGGCCGTGAAGGGCATCCCGTCGTTCCATTTCACTCCAGCGCGCAGGTTGAACGTGCAGGAAGAGCCGTCCTCCGCAAAATGCCATGATTCAGCAAGTTTCGGTTGGGGCATTAGTGTATCGGGATCAGCCGTCGTTAGCCCCTCGAATATCGGCCCTATCGCCGAACCAGTGCTCGTTTCATTGGATACGACAGCGTTGAAAGATTTAGGGCCGCTGATCGTCGCATTGAGCCATTCTCCACCACGTTTTCCGACTACAGGGACATAGGCTTTCGGATGTTCTGACACGCCGGACTTGTTTTGCGCCTCCGAAGCCTCCGGGGGCTTCTGCGGCGCGGCGTTGGGCTGGGTTCGCCTGCATGAAACCAATGCGCAAAGGCAGATTACGATGACCGGAATAATATTGAATTGAGGTTTCATTACACCATCTCCGTGAGAAGCGATCATCATCCTGCGGATTAAAAAACCTGCCGGTTTCCCCCCGTAGCGGCGGGTTGTGTTAAATGACTGAGATCAGCTCGCAGACGTTCAGGGGAGAGGTTCTTCGCCTATTTCGCCCAGCCACTTCATTACCTTATCCCTACGCACTTCCTCCTTGTCCTCTGAACTTAGCGGTATCGGGCTTTGAGCGGCGAATTCAACAATTTTTTGCAGGTTATCCCTGACGACATTGTGCTGTTCGGTAATCAACGACTGGCAGAAATCTTTCAGGAAAATGCGCATTATGCGCCGACTGTCCGCATTTTTCATTACCCGGTCAATCAGAAGGCGCGTGGCTTCGACGCGCTTGGTCATATTGGCTTCATCCGTGCCCTTGGATTGTTGAATATCTCGCACCGCGCCTCGAATCACGTCCTTTAATTCCAACTCTTTCAAAAGTCTGTTCTTCATGTCCTCCGGAAGCTGTTCGGGAACCTGCGCCTTGTCATCAACATGCCAGGGCAACACTTCCTGCAGTTGTTCGGCCTGCCCGCCTGCGGCGGTCAGCGGATCCGCCAGAAGCGCGCCAATTTGTGCAACGACATATGGCATAGCCTTCTCGCGCGGCATCTCACGCAGTTTTTGCATGAACTTCACGCGCCATTTGTCCACAAGCTCAACTCGTTCCTTGCGCGCCGTCCCTTTTTCAATCTGCAATGCGGCGTTGGTCAGGCGAGTCACAACCTCGCAAAGGTCGGGAAGCGCTTCGTTCCTGAGGCGTTCCTCCTGCAGTTTCGACAGGATGTATTCGAGCGGATCCAGATTTCCGCGCGTAATCAGTTCGTCCCGCGCGCGCGCCCTTTCCCCAGGTTCGCCTGTGATAATGAAAAGGACCAAGCCGCGCCAATCAAGCTTGTTGAGGTCCGGGATGGCTATCTGCTTGTTCTGTCGCCCGTCAACCAGCGCCTGACGCCAATCGCCGAGAATCTTGTCCATAACCTGCTCGGTCTGTTTGTCCTGAAGCGCATAGTCCGGAAACTTTGAAAGATCAACCTTGAAATCATCATTTATTTGCGTCAGCGCCAGGATGGAGATGTACACCTCCGGAAGGCTGGAACTGCTCAATGCTATGCCGTATAGACGTCCATTCACCTGCAGGCATTCGTCATCTCCGCCCCGGTTGCCGGCCCAGATGGCTCCAATGGCCTCCGTACAGGCATAACGGACCTGGAACGACTGATCTTCAAGCATCATCCTCAGCTTCAATCCCGCCGCCTTTCGCAGCGTTGCGAGGGATTGAGTCTCGGTCTTGTCAATTGCATTGCCAATCTGCCCCAGGGCGAAAGCCGCGTTTGCGGCAACATTCTTGTCCGGGGTAAGAAGCAACTCAACCAGCGCGGTCACGACTGATGTTTCACCCTCGCGGATATTGCCCTTCAACTGTTCCACAGCCTTGGAGACTAGGCTTGTGGCGGACAGGACGCGCATATTGGGGGTGGTGGGGGCCTGGAAATCCTTGATCAGTTTGGCAACCGGATCATTTGGATTTTGCGCAGAAGCGTCAGCGCAGACCACAACCAGCGCCAAAGCAACCGCGAAAGTTGCCGCGTATCTTGCCTTCATGAATTGGACTCCCGGTCGGCGGCATGATCTTAAATGACGTAAATACTTCCGGTATGCGAACTTGTACATACCGAAATCCCATGCCGCTCAACCATTTTTCATATATCAGACAGCAGCGATATTGTCAAGGCATTTTCGCGCCAAACGCGCTCAATACCCATGAATGCGCCACCTCTCCATATTTCAGAAAAATGCCTATATTATCAGCATCGCATCCCCGTAACTGAAAAACCGATAGCGAAGTCTGACGGCCTCCCGATATGCCTCAAGGACAAGCCCTCGGCCAGCGAAGGCCGAAACCAGCATCAGAAGCGTGCTTCGCGGCAGGTGAAAATTTGTCAGCATCGCGCCGACAACCTGAAAATCATACCCAGGATAGATGAACAAGTCCGTTTCACCGGATGTTGCGCAACCCAGCAGCCCCCGACCCGCCATCGTCTCAAGCGTCCTGCAGACCGTCGTGCCCACGGCGACAATCCGCTTTCCCGACTTCCGCGCCGCCAGAATTCCGGCAGATGTTCCGGCGTCAACCTCGAAACGCTCCTCGTGCATGACGTGATCGCGAATGTCAGCGACCTTGACCGGTCGGAAGGTTCCCGGGCCGACGTGAAGGGTAATATATTCCAGCGACACCCCGCGCCGCTGCAACTCTTCAAGCGTTTTCTTTGTGAAATGCAGCCCGGCCGTCGGAGCGGCGCATGATCCGTCATGCCTGGCGTAGACCGTCTGGTATCGTTCCGAGTCATAAGGCTCGCGCTGATGGCCCTCATCCCGCCTGATGTATGGCGGCAACGGCACGCGCCCCACCCTTTCTATCACCTCCCGGCTCGGACTCGGGGCGATCCATCGAACAAACCATTCACCGGCGGCGTTTCTGGGCAATAACTCTCCCGTAAGCGCCCCCCCCTCGAATTCGATCTTCTCACCGACCTTCAACCTCGTGCTGGGCTTGAGCATCGCCCATGAGGTATCCGGCTCGTCTCCATCGCGGATCAGCAGCGCCTCCACCCGCGCCCCTGTGTGCCGCCGCCCGATCAGCCGCGCCCGGATTACGCGCGTCTGGTTCAAAACCAGGCAATCGCCTTCACCAAGAAAATTGACAATTTCACTAAAGACGTGGTGTTCGAGAGTTCCCGACTTGCGATCAATAACAAGCAACCGGGAGGCGTCGCGCCTTTCCGCCGGACACTGAGCGATTCGTTCCTCCGGCAATTCGTAGTAGTAACTTTCCAGTCGGGTGGTATCTGACATGGCGCGTTCAGGTTCCGCGCTTGCGGTCGGGCCAGATCGCCCGGTGAAGCGGAACCTGCATCCTGACCGGCAGGCTGTCCCGGATGATCCACTCCGCAAGATCGCGATGATGAAGGAATCCGTCTGCCGCGGAGAAGAGCACCTCGCAAAGATCATTCAGCGAATAGTTTCGCATTTTTCCGCAGGACCACTCGTAATCCTCCCGCGAGGCGATAACGAATTTCACCTCGTCCTCCGGAGTCAATCGTTCGACATTACGCCAGTCGTTGGCCTCATGGCATCCGCTTCCCGGCGTTTTGAAGTCCACAATACGAATGACTCCGCGCGGAGCAAGGTCAATGTCCAGGCTCCCGTTGGTCTCAAGCAGCGTCGTCCAGTCGCGTTCGATCATCTGGGCCAACAGTTTCGGCGTTTCCCGCTGCGTGAGCGGTTCGCCGCCTGTGACAAGAACGTTGCCGACATCGAGGGATTCAATCCGCTCCATGATTTCCGGCAACTCCATACCCTCCCCCTCTTCCCAGGCGAAGCGCGTATCGCAATACCGGCAGCGCAGATTGCATCCCGTCAGGCGCACCAAGCCGAAAAGTAATCCGGCATATGAGCTTTCGCCCTGTATGCTCTTGTATATCTCGTTCACTCTCAGCATCGGGCGCGCGTCTCCTGGAATCAAAAGGCTCCGAAGTCTTCCAGCGCCGTGATGCTCATAACCTGAACAATCCTGACCATCACCGCCCTGCGATTTGGTTGCAATCCCACCCGCGCCGCCTCATAGAGGTAGACCTCGCGTGTGGTATTGGATTCGGCAAGGTCATGGACGTCCGCATGCTCCAGACACAGCAGATGGCTGCCGACTTTCGCCAGCGTGCCGATATAGACGAGGCTGCCTGCCGTGTCAATCACGATTGCTTTTCCAACATATCTCTTAAGCTCTTCGGCAAGCGTCGCCAATCTGCAGCTCCATTTTGGAAAACCGTACTCGCGGTTCAGTCGGGAATTTCTTCCAGGGTTCCGTCCAACTCCCTTACCAGGCCTGCGAAGGTCGGGAACGTCACGCCCGCCGCCTCGGACTGCTCGATCACGGTCTCTCCCGCCAGGGCCGTCCCTGCGATTGCCAGCGCCATTACAATGCGGTGATCGGCATGACCGTTAACCTTGCAGGATTTCAGGCGGCTCTCCCTGACAATCAGCCCGTCGGGAAGTTCCCTGACGTCCGCGCCGAGCTTCGCCAGTTCCGCGCGCATCACGGCGATCCTGTCCGTTTCCTTGATCCTGGCCTGCGGAACATTGACCAGCCGCGTCTCGCCGCGAGCGAAACACGCCAGTGCGGCCAGCATAGGCAGCGCGTCCGGGGTGGCATTCAAATCAATCTCCGCGCCACTCAGGTTTCCGCGCCGCACGCGGATTTCATCGCCGGCGACCGCGACATCGGCCCCCATGGCGCGCAGGTAATCCACGACAGCTCTGTCGCCCTGCGAATCGTTCATGTCCATGCCGCAGACGGTGACGTCGTTATCTCCGATCGCGCCGGCGCACAGGAAGAATGTTGCCGAGGAGAAGTCCGCCGGGATGCGCCGGTTCACCGGCAGGTAGCTCTGCCTGCCGGGGATGTTGAATTCGCTGAATCCGTCATGAGCGACCTTGATGCCCTGCGTCTTCAGCCAGTCCAGCGTCATCTGAACATAAGGCTGCTCGTTGAGCCTTGTGACGCGGATCGCGGAATCCCCGTCCGCCAGAGGGCAGCACATCAGGAGGCTGCTGAGGTACTGGCTGCTCACGGCGTCAACCGTGGCCTCGCCGCCCTTGATCGGACCGCCGACCACGTATGGCGGGAAGGCGTTGCCGCGCGTGCTGCGGACGCTTGCGCCAAGCTGGTTCAGGCTGTCGGCCAGCGCGCCGCTGGGACGCCGCCGTATCTGCTCATCGCCGGTCAGAACGCTCAACCCCTTCTCGATCAGCGCGCACGTGCCCATGATCACGTTTAGCGTCGTGCCAGAATTGCCCACGTCAATTATGTTTTCAGGGACACTGGGCCAGGCCCCGACGCCTGTCACAAGCCATTCTTCGCCCCGATCCTCGATGACCGCGCCGACCGCCTTGTAACACGCTACTGCCGAGAGCGTGTCCTGTGAGAGCAGCGGAGCCTTTATCCTGCTCTGCCCCGGCGCCAGGGCGGAGATTGCAACGGCGCGTATCGTATGGGACTTGGAACCGGGGATGGCAACCTTCCCGGCCAGCCTTGATTGTCCACACTTAAACTTCATTTCTTACGACTCCCTTTCCGCCGGCAATATGATTCATTCCACTCCGCCCGGCTTTCTGAACAGCAAAACAGCAGCGCATTCACAACTACTTGCCGCGCGGCGCGATGTCAAATCAAATAGCGGGTGAAATGAATTGTCCAGGTTCATTACATTGACGGCTCACGCCTGATAAAATATGTTGTTGTCATCCTGATACTTGTGACTCAATGCACACTAAACGGAGGTTGCTGAAATGGCGCCGGTTCCGTCATACCTGAGCAATTACGCCGACATATACCGGCAGGACCCGCGCAAGGCGGCCCTGAAGTGGTTCGCCGAGGCCCGCTACGGACTCTTCCTGCACTACGGCCTGTATTCTCTCCTGGAAAGGCATGAGTGGGTCCAATTCCGCGAAAAAATCCCGGTGTCTGAATATGAGAAGTTGAAGGAACGCTTTATCGCCGAGAAGTTCGATACCGAGACGATCGCCGACATTGCCGTCGAATGCGGCATGAGATACGTGAACATAACGACGCGGCATCACGACGGATTCTGCCTGTTCAGGACTGAGATAACCGACTTCAACAGCGTGGACGCCCGATCATGCCGCCGGGACCTGGTAGGGGAACTGGCTGACGCCTGCCGCAGGCGCGGGCTTGGCCTCTGCCTTTACTATTCCCACGGGCGGGACTGGCGTCACCCTCACGCCCCCAACAACGACAAATGGAGCGGCAATGCTCGCCCTCAATATGATCCGCCTGACCCCGACTACGCATACGGCTCCCAGCACGACCTGCGCTCATACCTGGATTTTATGAAGGCGCAGATCACGGAACTCCTGACCCGATACGGCCCGGTCGCGGCCATATGGCTGGATGGAATCGCCGTTCCGAAGTCCGGGGATTTCAAGATATTCAAGTGCCAGGACCTGTACGACCATATCCACCGGCTGCAGCCGCAGGTCCTCGTCGCCTACAAGCAGGGACTGCTGGGCACGGAGGATTTCCTCGCCCCGGAGGACGCCCCGCCCGCGACGATTGACAAGCCCTGCGAGGTCTGCGCCTGCATGTCGCCGGGGTCGTGGGGCTATTCAGCCTCCCTGAAGGGAAAACATCTGACCGCCGATCAATTATGGGAGAAACTGCGCGGTCTGAAGGCCAGAGGATGCAACCTGCTGATCAACACCGGCCCCCTGCCGGATGGTTCCCTCGATCCTGAAGATGTCCTCGTCCTGCGCGAGGTCGGGAAAAGGATCAAGACGGGCGGGCTTGCCTGAAGAAGAGTGGAAATCCCGTTTGGGGATACAGTCGCGTCATACCCTTATACGCTCGTTGGCTATTCCACATCAGGTTAATCGTGATTCCTGTTGACACAAGAACTGACACTATCATATGTTATGTGACCGATTGGTCAGGGGACCTGGGAGGGGCCGCTTATTGGAATCGCCTCCTGGATCGGGTCGAGCCGGACGAGAGACCGGCCGGGCGGGCTTGTGGCGTCGTTCTGAACAAAGCGAGTCCCGAATCCGCACCCGAAGCAAGGCGACGATCAGAATTGTCAGCGAAACCGCGTGCCATGATGAAGGAGAATTCAAGCAATGCTGTCGGACCTGGAGATAGCGCGCAAAGCGACGCTTGTCCCGATCACTGAAATCGCGCAGAAAGCCGGACTGAGAAGAGACGAAATCGAACTCTACGGCGACTACAAGGCCAAGGTGAAGCTCGAAACCTTTGAGCGTCTCAAAGACAAGCCTGACGGCAAGTACATTGATGTGACGGCCATAACGCCGACTCCGCTTGGCGAAGGCAAAACCCTCACGACGATAGGCCTTTCCCAGGGTCTGGGGCATATCGGCAAGAAAGTCATAACCTGCATACGCCAGCCGTCGCTCGGCCCGGTCTTCGGCATCAAGGGCGGCGCCGCGGGCGGCGGATACAGCCAGGTCATTCCGATGGAGGACTTCAACCTCCATCTCACCGGCGACGTCCACGCCGTAGGCATCGCCAACAACCTTCTGGCCGCGATGATTGACGCGCACCTGAAGCACGGCAACAAGCTGCGCATCAGCCCGGACACGATAAGCTGGCGGCGCGTCATTGACCTGAACGACAAATGGGCCGTCTACAACATCGTCGCCGGCCTCGGCGGAGAGGGGCGTTGCGTCCGCGAAACCGGCTTCGACATCAGCGTCGCAAGCGAGGTAATGGCCGTCCTGGCCCTGGCCGACAACCTTCAGGACTTGAGGAAGCGGCTGGGAAGAATCGTCGTTGCGGAGAACGAGGACGGAAAACCCGTCACAGCCGAGGACCTGAAGGCCGCCGGCGCCATGACCGTGCTCCTCAGGGACGCCATCAAGCCTAATCTCATGCAGACCCTGGAGAAAACCCCGGTCCTCGTCCACGCCGGGCCTTTCGCCAACATCGCGCACGGGAACAGCTCCATCATCGCCGACAGGCTCGCGTTGAAGCTGGCCGATTACGTGGTCACGGAATCGGGATTCGGCGCGGACTGCGGCATGGAGAAATTCTTCGACATCAAATGCCGCATCTCCGGCCTGAAACCGAATTGCGTGGTCATGGTGGCAACCGTTCGCGCGCTGAAGATGCACGGAGGCGGGCCGAGAGTCGTTCCCGGCAAGCCTATCCCGGACGCTTATACCGAGGAGAACGTCCGCCTGGTCGAGAAAGGCTCCTGCAACCTTGCCAAGCACATCGAGAACGCAAGGATGTTCGGCCTGCCCGTGGTCGTCGCGGTCAATCGCTTCACGACGGATACGGACAAGGAAATGCAGGCCGTGCGCGAGGCGGCGCTGGCGGCAGGGGCCGAAGGCGCCCACGTTTCAGAGGTCTGGGCTAATGGCGGAGCGGGCGGGGCGGAACTGGCCGAGGCGGTCGCAGCGGCTTGCGAGAAGAAATCCGATTTCCGCTTCCTATATCCCCTCGACATGCCGATCAAGAAGAAGATCGAGACCATCTGCACGAAGGTCTACGGGGCGTCCGGCGTCGCATTCAGCCCGAAGGCGGATCAGAAGATCAAGCATTACACGAAATGGGGTCTCGGCAACCTGCCAATCTGCATGGCCAAGACGCATCTCTCGCTCTCGCACGATTCCGACGCCAAGGGCCGTCCCGAGGGATTCGTCGTCCCGGTCATGGACATCAGGCCCAGCGCCGGGGCGGGATTCCTGTTCCCCCTCCTGGGCACGTTCACGACCATGCCGGGGCTGCCGTCCCGACCCGCCGCCGTGGACATTGACATTGACGAGAACGGCAACGTCCTCGGCTTGTTCTGATCAGCCATTCCGTGAAGTGACTGCCTGCATTGGAGTATTGCAACACGCCAATGCAATTGCGCCGGTGAGGTCTGCCGCATGAGAATCACGCGCAGGGAAGCCTTGAAAGCAGCGGCATTAGCCGCTGCCGGAATGCCCGTCGCGACATTTTCCACAGCCTGCGCCGCCCAGCCTGCCAATGCCGCGCCCAACATCATTTTCATCCTTGCTGATGATCTTGGTTACGGTGATCTGGGCTGCTACGGGCAGAAGCAGATTCTCACGCCCAATATTGACCGCATGGCGGCGGAGGGAATGCGCTTCACGGACTGCTACTCCGGCAGCACAGTCTGCGCCCCGTCGCGTTGCAGCCTGATGACCGGTTATCACACCGGCCATTCCCGCATACGCGGCAACGCCAGAGTGCCGCTCCTGCCGGAGGACGTAACCGTGGCGAAAGTCCTCAAGCAGGCTGGTTACGCCACCGGAATTTTCGGCAAGTGGGGACTCGGCGAGGCGGACACCACCGGCATTCCAAACCGCCAGGGCTTTGACGAATGGTTCGGATACCTGAATCAGAGCCACGCGCATAATTATTATCCAGTCGAGCTTTGGGATAACGAAAAGCAGGTGACGCTCGAGGGAAACAAGGACGGCAAAAAGAGACAATACTCCCACGACCTTGTCACAGAGAAGGCGCTGGCCTTCGTGAATCGGAAGGCCGGTAAACCGTTCTTTCTCTATCTCGCATACACGATCCCACATGCCAATAACGAACTCGGCGCCGTGACTGGCAACGGCATGGAGGTCCCGGACGACGCGCCGTATTCCGACAAGCCATGGCCGCAGCAGCAGAAAAACCACGCGGCAATGATCACGCGAATGGACAAGGACGTCGGCAGGCTCCTCGCCCTCATGCAAAAGTTGGGGATTGACGAAAATACCGTTGTCTTCTTCTCAAGCGACAACGGGCCTCACAAGGAGGGCGGCGCGAAACCGGAATTCTTCCAGAGCGGCGGCCCTCTGCGCGGAATAAAACGCGATCTTTACGACGGCGGCATCCGCGTGCCGATGATTGCCCGCTGGCCCGGCAGGATCAAATCCGGAGCCGTCAGCGACCAGATCTGGGCATTCTGGGATTTCCTGCCGACGGCGGCGGAACTTGCCGGAACGAAGCCCCCGGACGGCATTGACGGCATTTCGATGGCCCCGGCGCTCCTGGGCGGGCGTCAGCGCGATCACGAATATCTCTATTGGGAATTTCACGAGGGCGGCTTCTTCCAGGCAGTCAGGATGGGCAAGTGGAAGGGCGTCCGTTATCGCTCCCGCAGCGAGCCGGTCATGCTTTTCGATATGACAACGGACATTGGCGAACGCAACGATCTGGCGAAGAAATATCCGGACATCGCGGCGAAAATGACCGCAGTCATGCAATCAGCGCGGACAGACTCCCCGGATTTCCCGATACGCGAGCGGAAATGACCGGCGACGCGACGCATGCGCCGACGCGCGCGAACACATGCTGGAAATCCTCGCCTTGACGCTGGAAACTGCGCCTGCATTCGCTAGAATATTCATCGGCGGAGGGGAAAACGCGTTGCAGTCTTTCGCAAATGGCGGAGTAATAGCCTGCGCGTAATCCCTTCAACCGCTGATTGATGCGATCCGACGGCGCGGTTTCTCATCGCCCGCTCTTCTTCATTTGCTGAAAGCGTCACAGATCGCAAGGAGCATGAAATGTTGCGCGTCTGCGTTATTGGCATGGGTCCCATCGGAAATCTCCACGCCGATATTTACCGGGCCGACCCGCTGGCGGAGCTTGCCGGCGTCTGCGACATACGACTCGACCGGATGGAGGCCGCATCGAAGCGGCTCGGCGTCCCCGGATTCCCGGACGCCGAAACCATGCTGAAACAAGTCAAACCCGAGATCTGCAGCGTCTGCACCGGCGGGTTCGAATACGCCAGCGACCACTGCAAGCCGACCATTCAGGCGCTTGATGCCGGATGCCACGTTCTCTGCGAAAAACCAATCTCCAATCTGGTTTCCGAAGCGGTGAAGATGCGCGACAAGGCCAGAGAGAGGGGTCTTTGCCTGGGCGTTGATTTTAATCATCGCTTCACGCCCCTCGCCCTCCGCGCAAAGCAGTTGATTGACGAGGGACGGCTCGGTCATCCGCTTTTCCTCAACATCTCCATGTGGATCGGCAATCCCGCTGAAAGCTCCCCGTATTACCATTTCAAGGCCCTTCACCCGCACACGGTTGACGTGGCGCGCTACTTCTGCGGCGACGTGGAGGCGGTCCACACCTTCGCCGTCAAGGCCCCCGGGCGCGCGATCTGGTCAACCGCCCAGTTCAACATTAAATTCGTCAACGGCGTGGTCGGGCACATCACCGGCAGCTACGACGTCCGCCGCGGACACCCGATGGAGCGATGGGAAGTCGCGGGCACGGGCGGGCGCATCGTCGTTCAGGACATGTTTGACGAACTGACCTTCTATCCCGCCGACACCTACGACAAGCTAGTTATTTCCAACACCGTCTTTGACGGCGGTATGAAGACCTTCCAGGATTGTTTCCGCAACCGGATTCACAGGTTCCTTGAGCAGGTGAACGATGGAGTCGCTCCGGATAAGATTGACGGCTCCGGCGCGGACGGTGTCGCCGCGCAGCGCGTCATTGACGCATTCATCAGGTCTCACGAAACGAGATCGGAAGCAATGGTTGAGTCGGACGGCTGAGCGCAGATTTGTGGAGTGCTGAAGCCATGCTTCAGCCTTAAATCGGGAAGCCATGCTTCCCGCATCACTTGGTGATCTAACGTAATAACCTCTCGATACCGGCAACCGGAGATTCCGACATATGGCAACCGAACTGGCGATAAAGGGCGGCCCCCGCATTGTCCCCGACGGCATGGTCAAGGGCTGGCCCCCGATCACGCAACAGGACCGGGACGCGCTTCTCGCCGTTCTGGACAGCGGCCACCTGCATGGCACGAGCGCCCCGCAGGCTCTGGCGCTGCAGAAGGAATGGGCGGAATACTGCGGCGCGAAGCACTGCCTCGTGACCAACAGCGGGACCTCCGCAATCCACATGGCGCTTGCCGCGGCGCGGGTTGAGCCTGGCGACGAGGTCATCGTCCCCGCCTTCACCTACTGGTCAACCGCCGCCGCCGTGCTGCACCAGAACGCAATCCCCATTTTCGTGGACATTGATCCCCGGACGTTCACGATGGCTCCCGACCTCGTCGAAGCGGCGATCACCGACCGCACGAGGGCTTTGCTGCCGGTGGACATTCACGGGATGCCCTGCGACTACGATCCGATCATGGAGATCGCCCGAAGGCGCGGGCTGGTCGTCATAGCCGACGCCTGCCAGTCGCACGGAGCGTCCTACAAGGGCAAACGGACCGGAAGCATCGCCCACGCCACGGCGTTCAGCACCAACCGATCCAAGAATCTCTCAAGCGGAGAGGGCGGGCTTTACACGACGGACAACGACGAGTATTACGAAGTCGCATCCCGCATGCGCGAATTCGGCGAGGTCGTCCTGCCGGACCAGACGCGCGAATACAACGCCTTCTCGCTGGGCTGGATGTACCGCTCGCTGGAATGGACCAACGCATTCTGCCGCAGCCAGCTCACGCGGCTTGAGCAATACAACGCAGCCCGGCGCGAGTTCGCCGAATACCTGACCGAACAACTGGCCGGCATTCCGGGTTTCGATGGACCATATACCCCCCCCGGAGTCGTCCCGGCCTATTTCAGCTACATCGTCAGGTTTCGTCCGGAGCAGGCCGGGCTTGACGCGCCGATGGATCGCTTCAAGCGGGCCATGATCGCCGCGCTGCGGGCGGAGGGCGTCAACCTTGGCCAGTGGCAGACGCGCCCGGTTCCGGGCCAGGACGTTTTCCAGAAGCGAGTCGGCTACGGCAAGGGCTGCCCGTGGACGTGCCGATGGGGGCGGGAAGCGACCTATCGCGGAGAAGACTATCCGCGCACCATCGAATTCATCGCCAATCACTCCTACCTCGCCGGCGTCTATCCGCCCAACACGATGGAGCTTATGAAGCTCTACATCGAGGGATTCAAGAAGGTTGCGGACAACGCGAAAAAGGTTCTGGATGCCGCGTCGTAGAGACGTCAACTACTTCAGACGGGGGGGGGCGCATGTCAGAACAGTCGTCAAACAATCCGACTCAGCAGGAAGATTTACAAAAAAACAGCTCACGAGTAGTCTGTAAGGATGAAGATGGCGCGTTATGCATTGCGCATTCCCGAATTACCTGTATCATGACCGCGCATTGGCCGAAATCAGGACGCCATGTTATACTAACGGTATCCTGCGATTAGATGGCGCGGTGATGTCATGTGCTCATGTGATCCGGCGCGCGAACGATGAAAGGATCTCCACCTATGGATATGAAAGAAGCGGCCTCAGCGAATAGCCGCATCATGACGCTGCTTGTCGCGATGGCAGCAGCGGTCTTTCTGATCTCGCGCGTCTGCCGCATGGACGCCTGCATGGGCGCGCCAGGCCCCGCCCAGCGCGCCACCCCGCCGAAGGTCTTCATCCTGAATCCCGATCAGCTTGTCCTCGCCAGAGAGATGGCGAGAAAAGGCGACAAAGCCATCCTGCCGGCCTTCAAACAACTCGTCTCCCACGCCCAGAGTGTGATGGACAAGGGGCCGTTCACCGTGACCAAAAAGCCCTTCGATCCGCCGAGCAAGGACAGGCACGACTATATGAGCCTGTCCATCTACTGGTGGCCCAATCCGGTCACGAAAATCCCCTACATCCGCAGGGACGGAGAGGTGAACCCCGAGGTTGAGAAGTTCGACGGGCCAAAACTTCTGGCTATGGCCTCGACTGTCGAGGCACTGTCCCAGGCGTACTTCTTCACCGGGGATGAAAGGTACGCATACCGGGCGACGATCCTCCTGCGGGCGTGGTTTCTGGATGAGAAAACCAGGATGAACCCGAATATGAACTTCGCCCAGGGAATCCCGGGCATCTGCGAAGGCAACCGCAGCGGCATCATCGAATCCGTCACGCTTGCGACTCAGGTTGTTGACTCAGTCGGTCTTATCCAGACATCGAAAAGCTGGAAACGGAAGGATCACGAGGAATTACAGAAATGGTTCGGGGAATACATGAACTGGCTGCAAAGCAATCCGATGGCCAAGTCCGAATGCGAGGCTGAGAATAATCACGGCGTCTGGTACGACGCGCAGGTCTGCGCTTACGCAATGTTCATTGACAAGCCCGAAATGGCGAAAGCCGTCATCGAAAAGCGCAGCGGGAATCGCATAATCCGTCAGGTAAAACCCGACGGCAGCCAGCCGGAGGAACTGGCCAGAACCAAGTCCTTCAGTTACAGCATCTACAACCTTGACGCGATGTTCACCATCGCCGCCGTGGGCGACAAGGTCGGGGCCGACCTCTGGAATTATAAAAGCGAGGATGGCCGAGGCATGCGCAAGGCGCTGGACTACCTGACGCCATACGTCAACCCGCAGAAGAAATGGACCATGAAGCAGATAGTTCCTTTCGATAACGCATGTCTGTATCCGTTCCTGCGGAAGGCGGCGATTGCGTATAAGGACCCCTCCTACGAACGCATGGCGCAGCAGCTTGAGGCGCAGTCGAAAGGGGCGCTGGACGCCCATCGCGTTAATCTGCTTTATCCGCGCGCTCAAGGCGGAAAGTAACGAGCGCGCCGTCCGCCATACCATACATGCGGAATTCGCATTTACGAAGGCTGTTAGCCAACCGCACATACTCCTGATATCATGATCGCCGTCCGACAATGCAAACCCGCGCCGATTGACCGAATCTGAGTTTCCCTGGATTGCGCGGGAAATACTACAGGAGGAACCGATAAATGCAAATCACCGACATCTTTCCCACAATCCCGCCCGTCAGGCATCTCATCGTCACCAGTCCCGACTTCACCGGCCAGGGCGTGGACTTCTGGGTGTGGCTCCGCTCGCTTCAGGGCCTCGTTAACCGGCGCAATCCGGAACTCTACATCATGCAGGGCGGGTGCGGCGTGCGCGGCTACAGACACGAACTCTACGAAAAGCACTGGCTCGACTACTACGTCAAGACCTTCGGCATAACACACGAGACGGAGGACGATCTTGACCGCCTGATCGAGCGATATAAGGACGTTGCCGGGGGCTACGTTCTCTACGACAACGAATCGGTCATCCAGACGCAGAACCTGGCAATCACAAGGGCCGGGCTGGAGAGCTTGCTGCCGGTCTCGCCAGATCAGGAACACTGGATGAAGCGACACGGCATTCCGAAGCGGGACGATCTGCGCGGACGATTCCGGAATAACTGGGACGCTGCCGAGTGGGCGATTGACAACCTGTGGCCCTTCTGCTCGAAGCATATATACGCCAATCTCTGCGTTCATCGCCCGTTCTGGTACGCGATGATCCACACCATCGAGGACTTCGTCGTCTACTACCGCGCGATGGCTCTCGACCTGCCGCTCAGCCGCCAGTCGCGCAGGTCGCTGATGCTTTACCGGCGGATGCTGGACAGCGCGGAGGCGCCGGGCGTCCAGATCAACTGGCATTGCATCCGCGATCAGGAGAAGGAATACGTTGCCGAGGCGGCGGAGCGAGGGTTCTTCAACCTCTGTAGCATCCACACTCCGAACATGACCATCCACGGCGGCGTGGGCGACCATGACGCATCATACGCCCAGAAACTCCCGCCGAAATCCAAATGCCGCGCGGCGAAGAACAAAATCTACTGCTGCTTCTACGTAAGCGACGGAGACGCGACGTGGGCGATGAACGACATGCACTCCGGCAACTGGCTCGATCCGGCGCGGGGCGAATTCAAGCTCGGATGGGGCATCCTGCCCTTCACTGTCAAGATGATGCCCGGGATGCTGAGGTATTACCACGAAACAAAGAGGCCGAACGACTGCTTCTGGGGGCCGTCCTCCGGCGTGGGCTACACATACTCGCATCTCTGGCCGGACGGACTGGCGCAGATGTACCTGAGCGAAACCCGACGCCTGCTGGACCAGTCCGGGCAGAACGGCTGCAACATGGTCAACTGGTTCCTGCGCGACTGGTGGCGGGAGGTCGAGAAGGATGACGCCGTCCTGCGCGAGCAGGAAGCGCTCAAGAGCGGTCCCGGCCTAGTCTGCGGTCTGGGCGGTTCGCCCTACGCCAAATCGTACCCCCTCGGCCCGATACCCAAGATGCACTCAGTCCACATCGCAAATGTGGGAAACGACAACGTGGGGGACATACTCCGCTTCGCCAGGGAATGCCCCGCGAGACCGGCATTCATGTTCCTCTTCGCTCAGATATCAAAGGGCGTGCTCGGACAACTTGCCAAAGAAAAGGCCGAATTCGACAAGCATCCCGAGATCAAGGTTCTGAGCATGGACGAGTTTTTCCTGACACTTCAGGATGCCGTCAAGCGCGGCATGGTCAAGGACCCGGTCTACGAAAGCACCGATGCGCTGGCCGAGACATGGCTGAAGGCTCCGGGCAGACATCGTCTGCCGCTGTGCGAGCGTATCACCATGGAATTGGCCGATTTATGCCACGCCGAACCCGCCGAGCGCAGGCGCAGACTCGTGGAACCCGGCTGGATCGAACTGGTCTCGCGCGAGGTGGAAGGAGTAGCGTCGGACAGGGAGAGTTTCCTTAAATCTTTCAAGGGAATCCCTTCCCCGCAGCCTGATGAAGAACCGGACGTCATGCTCTACGTCGCGCATACCGTCGCGTGGACGGTTGCGCGTTCATCTCTTGAGGCGCAAGGGATTTATGGCAACGGACGACACAAATGTTTCGAGGATTTCCGTCGCCTGTGCGGGAGCATTGTTGACACCACGCCATTCGATAGAATCAATGCCGCATGGGATGATTGGGAGAAGGGCGCGCCCGCAATCGAAGACATGATAGCATGGTGCGACGCTCTTGCCGCTGCGGCGAAGGTTCTGCGTAAGAAATTCGGCCCGGAAGGGGACGACGATTTCAAGGGCTGGCCGCCGAAGGCAATCTGACGCAACATATTTTCAAACAAGGCGTAATGACAACACATGCCGAAGGCATCCACAATTCGAATCGGGCGGATTGAAGTCTCGCTTGAAAAGGAAGCGGATTCCCTGTCCATCACGGTTCCCGACGTTCAGGGAACCTACAGGATTCCCTACATCCAAGGGGGCAGAAAACTGGAGTTTGAGGTCTTGTGCCTGGCCGAGGAGGTGACTTCCATCTCTATTGAAGCCATTCGAGGCGAAGAGAAGCTTGCCTTCGGAACGCTGACAAAAGCAAACCCGGCGATGATCAAGGAATCGCCGGCAACCGGGAATTACGACGTTCTGATCCGCGAGTTCGACCGCGTGGGCGGCGAGATCGGCGCGAAACTGCGGACGGGGCTGGGCATCGGCCTCGTGGCCGCGGCCATTGGCGACAGCATCACCGAGGGATATTACGGGCGGACCTTCATGCGGGAAGACCTCCGGCTTGATGCTTCACAGTTCCCGAATGCTGCCGTCTCGAAAGACGGGAGAAACTTCCCGCAATTCGCCCCGACGACGCATGTCCACCTGCCGCAGATCAACTGCATGCAGAGCTGGATGACGGACCTGAACGATCGTCTTTCATCCGCGCTCAAGTATCCCGTCTTCATAGCCAACGAGGGATGGGGCGGATACACGAGCGCGGACTACCTGCAACTGATGCGGAGCGATACGAACTGGCGCGGACGCATCGGGTTGCTCAGGCCGAACCTGTGGCTTGTACATCTGGGGGTTAATGACGAGCGGGCGAAGCGGCCCCCCGGCGACCTTGCCGCCGACCTTCGGGCGATTGTTGAAATTCTCATAAACGAATATGGGGCGGAACCGTCAAGGATTCTCGTTGCGAAACCGTGCCATGATTATTTCGAGGGCGCGGAGCCGATATTGCGATCATATTGCATGGCGATTGACGAGCTTGTCGCGGGAATGTCGCTCTCCGCGGGGCCGGACTTCTTTGATGCTTATTCCAGCGACAGGAAGCGATTCTACGGGGATGATCCCGTTCATCCGAACGAGGAGGGAATGCGCATGATGGCGGAGCTGTGGCGGGATGCGGTCATGCGATGCGTCGGGAACTGTGAGGGGGGGCGCAAGTAAATCGGGGCGTAGTCCGGCTCAGGTATCTCCTGTGCCGATTTATGCATAATCATCGCTCAGGTTTGAGGAAACGATGACGCCGCCGCCCGCCACAACCTCGCCGTCATAGAATACTGCCGCCTGTCCCGGCGCGGAGGGCAACTGCGCCTCGTCAAACCCCACTTCGGCGACGCCGTTTCCAACGACTTCGACGACAGCCTCGGCGTCACGCTGGCGATATCGGACCTTGACGCCGAGGCGCATCGGGACGTCCGGAGCGTCGCGTCCAGTCCATGCGACGTTTTCCACGCGCACACGCGTCATCTGCGCCTCCTCCTTCGGGCCTACAACGACCGTATTCGTATCCGGACGCAGAGCCAGGATATAGACGCGCTCTCCCGTCGCCACGCCCAGACCCGTCCGCTGCCCGACGGTATAGAACGCGCAACCGTCATGCGTCCCGATCCGTTTTCCGTCGGAGGTGACGATCGGACCTTCAACGCAAAGCTCCGGGCGACGCTCTGCCAGGAAGGGGCGGTAATCGCCCCCTGAGAGGAAACAGATGTCCTGACTGCCCGGTTTCTCGCTGACGGGAAGTCCGAAACGGCGAGCAACCTGGCGCGCCTCGTCCTTGCTCATGCCGCCGATCGGGAAGATGGTGTGAGCCATCTGGAACTGATCAAGCGAGTAAAGAAAGTAGGACTGGTCCCATTGCTTCATCGCGGCGCGGCGCAACTGGAAACGCCCTTCCGCCTCGCTCCTCTCGATGATTGCATAATGGCCCGTCGCCACATAATCGAAATCCTGCGCCAGCGCCAGGCGGAGAAGATGGCCGAACTTCAACTCCCGATTGCACAGAACACACGGGTTGGGGGTGCGCCCGACGGCATATTCGTCGCAGAACGGGCCGATTACAAGTTCCTGGAAATTGCGGCGGAGATTCAACGGATAAAGAGCAATGCCAATCGCCTCCGCCACGCGCGCGGCGTCATGCACGGCGTCCGGGCCGCAGCAGGCCTTCGGGGTTTCCTCAAGGCAGGCGTCCGGGCCGAGCCGCATGGTCACTCCGACCACCTCATGCCCGGCCTCCTTGAGGAGCGCCGCAGCGACCGAGGAATCAACGCCACCAGACATGGCAACCATGACGCGGGCCAATGAATGACTCCGTACAAGCAATAACGAAAGGGAGCAGGCGAGACGCCTGCGCAACAACTCGAAACCTGTTAACGACATATTACCCGCTGGGACGCCGTGTCCGAAGCGCCCGTGGGTGAAACGTCCGTGAGCGAAGAGAATACAGCGCGACCATAATTAGAAAGATATGACGGATGCCGGGATCAATCCTTGATGGACTTGGCCAGACGCTGTCCGAATTTGGCGGCGCGCTGCTTCAGGTCGGCATCTTTATTAGTTTCTTCCGGGCCTTTTGCGTTGGGGACGAGCAGGACGCCGGCATTTTCCACCCCGGCGAACTCGCCGAAGGCCAGGTACTGGGCCTCGCACGCCTTCGGCCCGTCGTCAAGCCCGCCTCCCGCCGTAATCACTAGCGCCATCTTCTTGCCTGCCATAAGGCAGACGTATGGTTCCTGGTTGAACTTGAAGAACGCGTAACAGCGGTCAAGTATCGCCTTGATCTGGGCAGTGATCCCCCAGCAGAAGACCGGCGATGCGAGGATGATAAGGTCGGCCTTCAGGATTTTGCCGTAAAGCGCTTGCATATCGTCCTTTACGGCGCAACCCGGAGTGTCTTTATCCTTCTGGCAGGCGAAACATTCGACGCAACCGGAAATCTTGCGCCGCGCCGCCATCACCTTCTCTACCTTTGCGCCTTTGGCGCGAAGCTCGTCGAGCGTCCATTCCAGAACGATGTCCGTATTGCCCTTTGCCCTGGGGCTTCCATTGATTGCCAGCACCTTCATCGCTTTCCTCCCGGTTTATGAAATCTTTGTGTTCCGCAACTATGGGGACAGCGGACTATTCGCCCCGTCCTTCCTCGGTTTCGCTTTGTTCGGTCAGGATTCCGTAAGTCTTGCATTTCGAATGGAGCGTCTTGTAATCCACCTTCAGCAATCTTGCAGCCTGGCTCTTGTTGCCTCCCGTCTTGTCCAGAGCGCGGCGGATTACATGCTCCTCGATTTTCTGCGTCTGGGTTTTGATGAAATCCTTGAGGCTGAAATCGGGGGGGAATTCGTCAATCCTTGCCGTCTCGACTTCAAGCGGTTCAACCGAGTTGACCGGGACGGGCGCATCCCCGTTCAGCAGAAGGTGTTCAGGACCTATCTGTTCGGTCGCCAGCAGCGTGGCGCGGCGAATTACGTTTCTGAGTTCCCGCACATTGCCGGGCCAGCGATACGCCAGCATCTTGTCAACGGCGTCCTGCGTGAAGCCCCGGATCTGTTTGCCCAGATCATGGTTGGCCGCGTCCATGAACCGTTTGCAGAGATAAATGATGTCCTCGCTCCTGTCGCGCAGGGCTGGGAGTTCGATGAGGTATTCGTTGAGTCTGTAGTATAGATCGGGGCGGATTTTTCCCCTTTTGACGAGTTCTTCGAGGCTCTTGTTGCCGGCTACGATGACGCGGATGTCAACCGGGATTTCCTGGTTTCCGCCCACGCGCCTGATGCAGCGCTCCTGAAGCGCGCGAAGCAGGCGGGCCTGTGTCATAAGCGGAAGGTTGACGATTTCATCCAGGAAGAGCGTCCCGCCGTGCGCGTGTTCGAAGTGGCCTTTTTTCTGGCGCTCCGCCCCGGTGAACGCGCCTTTCTCGTAACCGAACAGCTCGCTCTCAATCAGCGTTTCCGGAATCGCGCCGCAATCCACCGGCACGAACGGCTTGTCCCGGCGCAGGCTGTTCTGATGGACCGAGCGGGCGACCAGTTCCTTGCCCGTGCCGGTCTCGCCCAGGATTACGACTGTGAAGTCGGTCGCGGAGACGATGCGCACCTGCTCCTGGATTCTCTTGACGACGTCGCTGTGCCCCATAAGCTCGCGCAACGGCGCGCTTTCCTCGTTCTGGGTGTACAGGACGCTGAGTTCCCGGCGCATCGCCCGCTCACGCAGTGCGTGCTGGAGCCTTAGGACCAGGTCCTCCGTGTCGAAAGGTTTCGAAATATAGTCATAAGCGCCCAACTTCACGGCCTCGACGGCGGTGCGCAGTTCGCCGTAGGCTGTGATGATGATGACGGGCAGGTTGGCGTCAATCTTCTGGAGGTCCTTTATAAGGTCCAAACCCTTGATATCCGGCAGCATGTTGTCCACAAGCGCCGCGTCCGGCAGTTCTCTCCTGACCAGCTCCAATCCCTCGTGTCCCGTCGCCGCCATGATGGGAATGTGGCCGTTTCTTTCCAGCAGAGCCTTCAGGAGATTCCTGACTTCACCAACGTCGTCAATGACCAGAACCTTGGCCTGATTTGCGGCAACAGACATTCTTGTATCCCTGCGTCCTTTCTCCGCCCGGCTCCGCGTCCCCTCGCGAACGTCAAGCCAGCCGGATGTTCCAGGAATCCGGATCCCAACTCACGCTGAGATCGCAGGACAATCCTGAAAAATCGTACCCTTCCTCAAGCGAGCCAACAAAGTCCGCCCCCCCGGCAAAGTCATCCTTGCTATCCTCAGGGGACTTGTTCATCCCCCCATGGTCAACCATGTTGAAGACGATCTCACCGATGTCTTCGCTGGTCTTGATCCCCCATTTTCTGAAGACTGTGGCGACCGCGTAACCGAATTGATCCAAAGCGAGCGTCCTGACCCCATTGAGAAGCTCTGCGCCGGAAATGTTAGGCCGGGTCTTTAACTCCGACAGCGGATTTTCCAGTCTGGCGGCTGCGTGTTCGTAGGCTTCAAGAACGAAATAGTACGCCTCCGCTGCGTATCGTGGATCTCTGGCGACTATTTTCCTGATCTTTTCCCTCAAGATTCGATCTCCTGAAGCCGGCTGTCAGCCTCAATATCCTTCAGACTACAGTCAGAAATGCGCCTCCGCAAGGACAAGTTAAGAATCAAATAGGTTTTTTTGCACAACCGCCCGGCGAGGTTACTCCCCGCGCGCCGGTTCGGGTATCGGTCCAAGGTCGCCGATCATCGTGCTGGATCCTTTATAATCAAAGCTCGTTATGCTGCGATACAGTTTTCCGTCGGCGGACTTTGACGAGCTTCCCACAATCTTGCCGTCCTCCGTCCTGAATATGACGAGGGCCATGTCGCGGTCCGGAACACAACGCGCCGCGCGCCACATCTGCGAAGCGGAGAGAACCATTGCGTCCCGCATGGCTTTCGACGACTTGTCCCAGCCGGCGCGGGCCACGGTTACGAACAACGCGCCATCCACGTCAACGCAGGATATGACAACGCCCCTTCCGTAGGAGTATTGAAGCTCATCCGCCACAAGATCAGCCAGCAGCTTCCCAATCTCCATCCGATCAGGGTCGGGGGCATCTGCGGTCTCCGTGTTGGCGGAATTTCCAACGGCGTTTCGGAGCGCGCGGGCCAGGCGCGCGTTCTCGGCTCGAAGGGTCAGAAGCTCATCCGCCGCATCAATCGCTGCCCGCTCTCTTTCAGAAATGATACGGCGACGATAACCATCGCTCAGGGATGAAACCAGCGCATCCGTTCGGCCCACGCTGAGCCGGATTTCCACGACACAGAGAACAAGCCCCAGCGCAAGAGCCGCCGCCGTCCATCCCCAGTGCAGTTTCACGCGGCGCCCTCCTCGATTCCATCATCCCGGATGAAAAGGTTGTTCGCCTTATTTGAATTTCAGATCCATCGGCGGGACTTCGCCGGACTTCCAGTAATTGGGGCCGAAGTATCTGTTGACAACCCGCGTGAAGTTATCAATGAACTTTACAGCCGAATAGTGCGTGCAGTCGTACCAGATTATCTCGCGTTGGCCTTTCGTGTGATTCCAGAAGACCTTCGAGTTTTCGGGGGGCACGACTTCATCCTTGCTTCCATTGAGCATGACGAGCGATCCCGGGGGTATCCTGGAGGCAAACGTCTTTGGGGCGATGCACTTGAATTTCTTGTCCAACGTTTCGTACGTGTAACCTTCGGCCTTGAACTTGTCCGCAAGCCCCTGGATTTCCTTCGGCCCGTGCATGACCATGCCCGCCGGGTCACCGCCGCCAAGCATCATTACGGCGCGTGGGAAGTTGCCGTCCACCCCTGCGGTCAACCCGGTAACAAACGCGCCGAGGCTGATGCCGCAGATGCCGATGCGCTCCGGATCAACGCAATCCTGGGAAGCCAGGAACGCGGCCGTCCTGCGCACGTCCTGGACAGTCTGGATAAGCCCCTTCATCATGGCGTCGGCGTTTGCCGTGAGCGCGTTCTGCACGTTCTTGTCCTTTGGCCTTCGCTCGCCATAGTAGGCCATTTTCACCATGATGGCATTGCACCCGTTACGGGCAAGAGCGTGGCAGAGGATTCGGCATTCAATGAAATTGCCGTCAAGTATGTGCAGCACTATTATCCCCGGTTGCTTCCCAGGTTCCTTTGTCCGGTAGTATTCGCACCAGACCGTGTTATTTTCCTCATATGGGGACTTGTATGGGGACGGGAACCGGACGTCGAAGCAATCGTAGTATTTCTCTGTTTTCTTCAGAGTGGCTTCGAATTTGAAGTCCTCAGGTTTATTCTCAAAGGTTTTCAGGAGCTTTTGAATCTCGGCGTTCTCGCCGGGCTTCATGGGACGGGTGAACTTTGCGGACACGACGCCGCTGAAATCGAGTGTTTGCGCCGTGGCGGTATCAGCATCGCCTGTTGCCGCGGCAGCCGGTTCTTCGCACATGACCGGCGAAGCAACGAGCGCGAGCAGGGAGAGGGCGAAGAACCATTGGGGCAGGACTTTCGGGAATCGCGCCATGACGCATACCTCCGGAGGAGCAGCGTCCCCGCCCGGCGTCAGGCGCGGGCGGGGACGGATTTCTTATTTCCGCAGCCGCGCGACAGATTCATCGCGGGCGCGGGATGATCGCTTCCACTATAATTGAGGATACGACCGTCGAGCGGCGGCGTCAACTGCTATGGCGCGTCTTCGTCGCTTGTCAGACTGTCGTAAAGCTCCCTGAACTTGTTCCGTTCGGTCGGAGAATCCATCATAGTCATGGCCGGACGCGGGTGCTCGTTCAGGGCGCCGGTTATCATGTAAGGTATCAGGTATCCCCATTCGATCTTTTCGCCGAGGGGGATGAAGTGCGACGCGATGACGTCCAGTATCGGCCTGACGTTGTATTTGGGATTCTTCAGAAAAGACAGAAGCAGTTCCAGCGGGCAGTTGCCGGCCGCCCGGCCCAGACCGTAGATCGTCGCGTCCAGAATGTCCGCGCCGCGGATGATTGCCTGGATCGAGTTGGCGTAGGCCAGTTGCTGGTTGTTGTGGCCATGGAAGCCGATGATCTTGTCCTTCAGTTGCGACTGGAACTTGGACATGATGAAGTCAATGTCCTCGCAGTAGATGGAGCCGAAGCTGTCAACCGCGTAGACGGCGAAACAGCGGGTCTCCTCCTGAATCTGCTGGAGAGCTTCGTCCAAGCGGACGTCCATTGACTGCGATATGGCCATCAGATTGATTGTTGTGTTGTAACCCTTATCGTTAAAATGATTTACGAGGAAAATGGCCTTGTCCACTTCCTTGACGTAGCAGGCTACGCGAATGAAATCGAAAACGCTTTGGTCGGCGGGCAGAACCGCGTCAAGTTCCACGCGGCCTACATCAACCATGAAGCCAAGCTTCATGTTGCTTTCGATGCCCTCGATGGCTTTCCTGACGACGTCGTCGTCGCAATAGCGCCAAAGTCCCGATTCGCTGGGGGGAAACTGCTTCTTGGAGGCGCGGTAGCCGAACTCCATATAGTCCACTCCCGCGTCCGAAAGGGCTTTGTAGATCGCCCTGACGGTCTCAACACTGAAATCCCAGTTGTTGCAGATTCCTCCGTCCCGAAGCGTGCAGTCGAGAACCTTGATGCTTTCGCGGAACATTGTAAGTGTACCTCTTGCCCAATCACGATCAGACCGTCCTTGCCCTTGTCGTTCATCCCGGGAACGATCAGGTGGAGCGGACGGAAAGCTTCTCAGAAGCCGGCAGAACATCTTAAAATACCCGCCTACAGGCCTTTATGCAAACGAAAACCGATCTCGGGCTGTTAGCTGTTATAGGAGTGCGCCAACGCGGACGGGATATGCTTCCAGTTAACCACGGGCTTGTGCAGCGAAGCTTTCGCCAGAAATCGCCCGACATGAGATGGCTTGCAATGTCCGGCTACGTTGGCTAATGTGTAATTGTGAGAATGCGGATGAGCGAGACGCGTTCCGCCACCGGAACGGAACACAGGAGACTCATATGAAACTGTCCATCTTCACCGACGCGTTCGGCTGCCCATTCGAGCAGGCGCTCGACCATACAGTCGAGTTGGGATTTGAAACCATCAACATCCGCACGCGGGTTGGGGAAGACAATACGGACTCGCTCCCGGGGTGCGCGTCGTCCTCGATAGCGGATATTCTTGCGGAGCAGTCACTCAGCGTCAATTGCATAGCCTCGACCGGCGTAAATCCGCTTCTGGGCGGTTATGACATTCTTGATCCGGGGCACCAGAAACGGATGGAGGAGACGGTCGAAAGGCTGGCGCGCTACGCCGATGAGCTTGACGCGCCAACCATCCGCGTCTACTCGCTCACACGTCCGGAGCATTGGTACGAAATGAGTCCCGAGGAGCGGCAGCGAATCCTTGATTACAACGCATCCTGCCTGACGCGATACGCGGAGATTGCCGGGGCTTATGATCGCTACCTGCTTGTCGAGAACGAGCCGCCGACGCTGACGGCCACAAGCGACGAACTGGTTGACGCATGCAAGCGCTCCGGCCACAACAATCTTCGCGTGGCATGGGACCCCGTCAACGCGTGGCGCGTTGGCGAGCACCCCAGCAGCACCAATCTCGGCGAGCTTGCGGAATACGTAATGGAAGTCCACGTCGTGGGCGCGGATTCAGATCCCAAAATGCCCAATGCCTTCGGTTCGTTCGCCGTCGCGGGCGAGGACGAATTCCCTCACGAGCTGGTCTTAAACGGGCTTTTCGCGCATGGCTTCAGCGGAGTTGTGACGCTGGACCCCCACTACGGCGCGCTTCCAAAATCAAAAAGGCCGAAGGGGCAGAAGGGCGTCCTTGAGGTGATCCGCACAACGAAACGGATGCTGGAGGAGCTGAAGCTGGGCTGACGCCGGGCGTCACATGTTCCCGCGCAACCCGTCTCCGACCAGATGCCCCCTCCGCCTGAAAAAGCTGATATCCTAAACCCGGAAAAGGGGCATGAGGCCCGGAACATGTCCCGCTTTATGCTTCCAGTCATTGTCTTCATCGGCGCATTCCTGTCCGCCGTGACAATCGAGGCGGACGCCGATCTCTGGACGCACATGGCATACGGACGCCATGTTGTCCTGAATCATGAGATCCCCCGGCGCGACATGTTCACCTACACAGCCGACGGAACCGTATGGGTGAACCACGGATGGGGGGCAGGGGTCATCTTATACATCGTCCACGGCGTTTCCGGTATTGGAGGTGTTATCCTCCTCAGGGCTGCGCTTTTCGCCCTGGCATGCCTTCTTGTCTATACAACCTCAATCGAGCTGGGGGGAAGCGGAAACGCGGCGGCGGCTTCCTCCTTGGCTTGCGTTCTGGTCATGCACTGCCGGATGCTGTCGCGTCCGCTGATCTTCTCATGGGCATTTTTCGCGCTGGTCTGTCTGATATGCGTCCGTCATGCCAGACGCGACGCGGGGGGAGGGCCATGCAGACGATACGGACGTTCCGGATTATGTCTGATCTCCGGCATCATCTTCCTTCTGTGGGCGAACCTTCATGTCGGATTCCTTATGGGATTTGGAATTCTGGGAATCAGTATGATCGGAGCGCTCTTTCCCGGATTGCCGAAGGCGTCCCTGCGGATGTCCTCCGATGAAGGGGAAAAGGCGCTGGCCGCGGACTTCGCCATCGCGTTGGGGGTCGGCTTCCTGACGTCTCTTGTCAATCCCTTCGGGCTGAAGGCGCACGCCTACCCGCTGACGGTCTACCGGAAATTCGAGTTCGTGAAGCAGGTCAGCGAATGGGCGCCGCCGGGGGGAGAGGCGTATCTTTATCCGTTCTGGGCTTTTGCCGCTCTTGCGGTGATAACGGTCATTTCGCGCGGCGTTGCGGCTGAGGGGATTATGAAAATCCTGTCCCTGGGGGCGATGAGCATCCAGTCGCGTCGGCATCTGGAGTTCTTCGCGATCGCGGCCGCCCCGGTCGTGTGCGTCAGGCTGGCGGAGCTTGCCGCGCGCGCGGTGACGCGTAAGGTTCCAATTTATAATACGACCAGAGTGAGGAAGGCCATAGCATGGGCGGGAGTCTTTTCCGCGGCGATTGCCGGATTGCAGTGGAAATGGAGAGATTTCGGGCTTCAGCTTGATCCGGCGTTGACCTTCGCGAAGGCCGGAGAGTTTTTAAAGCGTGAGCCGATTCCCGGGCGGGTATTTAATACCTACGCCGCCGGCGGGTATCTCGAATGGCTGCTTCACCCGAAGGACAAGGTCTTCATTGACGGACGAAACGACGTCTGCGGGACCGACATCGCCGCGCAGAATCGGGCCGTTATTACCGGCCAGCCGGGATGGGAGAACATTCTGAACCGCTGGAGGGTGAATTACCTTTTCCTGGACATGATCGTTCCATTCGACGGGAGCCACTTGTTCGCGGGAGACAAGTGGGTGGCCGTCTATTGGGATGATTTGACAGTGATAGCCGTCAGAAACACGCCTGAAAACGCTGCGCTGACGGCTAAACGTCCTTTCCGGAGGACGAATCCGTTTCTCATGTCCTCAGCCCCTATTGCGCCGGGGGATGCGCCTGCGATCATCGAGGAGCTTAGAGCCAAACTGGCCGAAGACCCGCAATGCGCGCTTGCGCACCTTGCGCTCGGAAACATGTTGATCCTCCAAAACGATCTCCATTACGCATTGCAGCATTTCGAGCAGGCCATGGCGATTCGCGGACCGAGCGCCGGCGCGTTGATGGGCGCCGGGCGATGCATGCGCGGATTGAAGAGAAACACTGAGGCAATGGAAGCATTCCGCAGAGCTGAGTATCTGGATTCCGGACTGAGCGCGGAGATAATGGTCGAAACAGGACGCACGCTATATTCGATGGGCAGGCCTGTGGACGCGGAGATGAAGTTCAAGGAATGCGCCGCAAAATATCCCTCATATATTCCAGCCCTTATGGCATTAAACAAACTTTATATCGAACAGAATAGAATCCCGGAGGCCAACGAGGCGGCAAGGCGGATTCAGGAATTACAGGCAAGGATTCAAAATAACTGAACGATAGCCGCCACTGAGCTTACGACAACCAGTGTGATGGTCAGGACGCATATCCCGTTCTGGAAGCGATTATTGACGAATTTCCCCATGATCTCCGGATCGTTCGCCAGGCGCAGCATGAAAATGAGCACCAGGGGCAGCATCAGTCCGTTGATCACCTGGGACACGAGCATAACGCCGACCAGTTTATCAGGCGGGATGAAGATGGTTCCCGCTCCGCAGAGAATCAGCACGGTATAAATGGTGTAGAAATGCGGCGCGTCGGCGAAACTGCGATCAACCCCTGACTCCCACCCCAGACCTTCGCAAACGGAATAGGACGTGCTCAGGGGCAGGATTGACGCGGCGAACAGGCTTGCGTTCAGGAGACCGAATGCGAACAGGTAGCTGCAATACTTGCCGGCAAGCGGAGCCAGGGCGTTTGCCGCCTGGTCAGCCGTTTCCACTCTGACGTGATTCTGATAAAGAGTGGCCCCGCACAGAACAATGATGAAGAATGCGACTACATTGACGAGTATTCCGCCGAGATAAGTATCGAGTTTCGAGTATGCGTAGTCCTCCATGTGGATGCCCTTTTCGGCGACGGATGCCTGCTGATAGAATTGCATCCAGGGCGCGATCGTCGTGCCGATCAGGCCGACCAGCATGATAAGGTAGGCGGAAGGAACGATGCCAGGTTTCAATCCGCGCAAAGGATAAATGGTTTCCGCGGCGACCTGGTTCCAATCCGGTTTGGCCAGCACGCCTGCGATTATGTAACTGACGTAGAAGACGCATGCGCCCAGGAATATCCTTTCAACCGACTTGTAGGTCCCCTTCAGCAGCAGCAGCCAGACGAAGACTGCGGCTGCGATGACGGCGAACTGGCGCAGGGCGTACTGGAGACTTGTATGTTCCGCGCCGCTGCCGCCCAGCATAAGAATGTCCACGCTGGCCGCGATTCCGGCAAACTCGGCCAGAATATTTCCCAGGTTCGTGAAAAGCAGGGCAAGAAGGATGTAAAAGATCGGCTTCACGCCGAAGCGCTCCCGGATCAGCGCGCTCAGCCCCTTGCCCGTGATGACGCCCATGCGGTTGCACATCTCCTGAATGACGACAAGGCTTATGGCAATGGGGATCAGAGACCAGATCAGCGTGTATCCGAAATGCGCTCCGGCGATGGAGTAGGTGGCAATGCCGCCCGCGTCGTTATCCACGTTCGCGGTGATTATCCCCGGGCCGACGACTGCGGCCATCAGTGCGAGCCTTTGCCTTAACGTTCTTTTTTCTTCCATCGCCGCGTCAGCCCAGTTCCGGAGCCACCGCCTCCACAAGGTCCTTGAATCTGATGACGCCAACGATTGAGCCTTTTTCGTTGACAACCGGAATCGCGCGAAGCCCGTATTTCGCAAACATGCGCGCTATGTCATCCTTGTCCGTGTCGGTCTGGGCAGTCACCATGTGCGTTGACATTATGTCCTTCAACGCCGCGTCGGAGTCGCTCAGAATCAGCTTGCGCATATTCACCACGCCGAGCAGCTTGTTTTCCGCGCCGACCACGTAGAAGTAGGAGACCACGTCGCATTCCTCAGCAATTCCTTTCAAACGGGCCATCACCTCCCCGGCGGTTGTCTCAGGGCTGAATGACGCGAAGGCCGTCGTCATAAGCCCCCCGCCCTCTTCCTTGTCGTGCTTGAGCAGTTCCCGCACGTCATCGGCGGCTTCGGGTTCCATCTCCTTGAGGAGTTCTGCGGCGTCGCTTGCCGGCAGGTCTCCAAGAATGTCCGTCACCTCGGCGGGGGACATTTTCTCAAGAACGTCGGCGGCGCGGTCTGTGTCAATACCTTTTATGATCTGGCGCTGAACCTCCGGCTCCGCGACTTCGAGGACCTCAGCCGCAGTTTCATGGTCCATCAGATAAAAGAATATCTCTCTCTCGCTTCCGTCCAGTTCCTCAAGGATTCGGGCAAGGTCAACCGGATGCAGGTTTGCAAGCCGGCGGAACGGCATGGCAAGCTTGAGCGCCAGCTTGCCGCCCGTCATGTCCGGCAGAGTTTGCACAAATCGCCAACTGATGAAGCGGTCGCGCATCTTTATGCCCAACGCCCAGGAGGCAAACCAAGCCACGGGCTTCTCGAAACCGAGCCTCCGCAGCAGTCCGCTGAATCCCACGTCCACGTGGCCCAGGATCGCCTTGCCCTCGGTCAGCATGATCGAGATATCATTGACGCGATAAACGCGCACGCCGGCGGTGTCAACAATCTGGTGGTCGAGTATTTCCCGCGTCAGTCGGATTTCGCTGCTGCCAGGGGCCATCGCCGGATATCTTTCCTCCCCTGTGGGTAGAAATATTCTTGGCGGGGCGAACTCGGCCAACTGGCGCAGATCAATCGCGACTTCAGGTCCGCCGGCCTTTGGGCTGACAACAAGCTTTGTTATTTCAAGATATGTCTCGGCTGGGCGCCCGATAAGGTCGGTCAGTTTTCCAAATACGCGGTCGGTTCCCGCATAACGGACAGGCAGCCCTTGCAGGTGGCTGAAGAAATGGGTGGAGTACTCCGTATTTCCCGCTGTCCGCATGCTCGGCCTTCCGTTGGACGGCTACTGTTGCCAGGCTCTGAGGCCATCAGTGTATCCCGACTCTCCATGTGCCGTTCGTCAGGAATAAAACCCATCACTATCCGGGCGGACGGTGCGTGGAATGGAAATCATCAGCGGAACGGCGCTTATACCGATCCTTGTATGGGTGATATTAGTCCGGAGATGCGCCTGCGGCAAGACAATTCACGGAATGCGCCGTAACACACATGGCCTTATCCATTGTTTGAAATTCACCACCCCGGGAGCAAGGTTGCGCGCCGATCGAGGGGCGAAGAAGATGAGTAGTTCACACCTTCACATGGAAGACACAGAGCAGGTTCCCCCCTGCTCCCGAGAGAACACCTTATGTCTCAAAACGGAACCAGCGGGAACCGGCGTGATTCCGGACGCAGCCTGTCGCTCGATTTCTCATAAATCAGCAGCGCATGATCCCGAAAGTGCCCAAGTGACAGAGAATAAACATTAAATGCGCTCAAATAGGGCAGGATCGTGTTGTAATAATATTCCGCCTCCCGCCTGCTCATGCCCCGACTGCATTCGAACTCGTGCCATTCCTTCTCGAGATAATGCCCCGCCGGCCACGTCTTCGCGATGCCGAATCTTTCCGGATCGTCGAAAACCGGCGATCCCTTCATCAGGTGGAACAACCCTCTATGCACCCCGTAAATAACGTCCTGGTTATTCTCCAGGAATCTCAGCGTCTGCGCGAGTTCCGGCTTGGTCTCCGTCGGGAATCCGGGCATTACGAAAACGTGATTGATGATCCCTGCGGCATGGGCTGCGCGGAACACGCGCTGTATCTCGCCGACCTCCGTCCCCTTGTCCATGAAGTCCAGCACCCGCTGTGATCCACTCTCCAGTCCCCAAAGAAGATATCGGCATCCGGACTGACTCATACGCTCAAGGATACCTTCATCGAATTGTCTGACCGGCTTTGCCAGCGCGTAGTAGCTTATGTCCAATCCCGCGTCAAGAATCGCGTCCGCAATCTCCTGAAAACGCTTGGGCGATACCATCTCGTCAACGAATGAGAAATGCCGTATTCCGGACTCGACCCGACTTTTAAGTTCGTTAATCAGAAACTCCATGCCGTGCGAGCGATAAGTCTGGCCGACCGACTTATAATGAACGCAGAAAGCGCACCGCCTCCAGTAGCACCCCCTTGAAGACAGTACTGGCGCGACCGGCGAGGGCGAGAAGTAGCGCCGCATGTCCAGGTCGGAAAAATCCGGATGCCCAAGATCGTCAAGCTCATTAATCAGTGATATCGGATTGGTCCTTGCCTTGCCGCCTTCACGCCATGTCAGCGACGGCACGCTCTCCGGCTTTCCGGGGTCGGAGAGCAAAGCAGCCAACGCCAGTTCACCTTCCCCTGCAATCACGAAGTCGGCGGATTCCGGAAAATCGTTCAGGAATCTCTCACCCTCGGTCCTGAAAAAAGTGCCTCCGAAAACTACAGGTATTCCCGTCTTCTCTTTCACCCGCTTCGCTATGCACAATCCCGTCCACGTCTGCTGGTTGTAACAGATTGAAATCCCGAGCGCGTCCGGTTTGTCTTCCGCAATCTCTCCGGCGAACTCTTCGATCTGTTCCGGCATGGGCGCTTCGCCTCTATAAGCGGCCGGGAGTTGTTCGTACCCGCCGACTTCCGTCAGCATCAGGCGCAGCAGCAGATCAGCGTAGAGCGAATATCTGTCCGGCCTTGTATAGAACTCCTCGTCATGTTTGCCCCGGAAGACGTCTCCCGCGCGCGTGAAAGCAATCTCGCCGAGTATGCCTTCCCTGTAGACGCGCCCGCTGGGATATCGGCCCAGTCGGGCCAGATCAAACGCCTTCTCATACGATCTAAGGTTGAAGTCCAGGCATCTTACGCTCCATTGCGGCAGGGATTTCTCGACGTATCCCTTGAGCGAGGCAATGCCCAGCGGGGCGGACGTTACGCCTGCCACTGGCGGGTAGACAAGAACCAACTTCTTCGTCCGCAATTGACGCCTCGCCTTTCCTCTGTGCGCTAATCCCCCTGGCGCTTGAACTGTAGGCAGACCATCTTCTTCTGGTCTCTCAGAACAAGCTTCCCGTCGCTGTATGCAAGAGGAGCCCATACCTCCTTGCCGCTCAGGGGCGAGATTCTCCCAAGCTCCTCATACTCATTCGGGTTGACCTTTACCATGTGCAGCTTTCCGCCCTTGCCGTCCACAATGAAAATCAGATCGTCAACCATAATCAGGTTTCCCATGTCGAAGGTGCGGCCCTTCTTCTTGGAATCCCACTTGATCTCTCCGGCTTCGGTGACGCAGCGCAGCCCGCCGTTGTTATCGGAGCTGTTGCTGTAAATATGTCCGTTGTGGACAAGCGGCTGCGGAATCTTGCTGGCGACGTTGGAGTTCTTCCAAAGCTCCGTCACGGCGTAAGCCCCGTCCTTCTGCTCTACCTTTATCATCGCGGACCCCGCGCTGTAGCCGCCAGTCAGCAGAACCCTCCCCCCTTCCAGAACCGTCGGAGAAGGTATGTGGTGCCGGCACTCGTAGCCCTTGTATGTCCAGAGCCTCTCGCCCGTCGCGGCGTCAACGCCGATTGCATATCCTTTCGTCCCGCATGCAACAATGGTCTGCCTCTCGCCGAGTTTCATCGGCATTGGCGACTGATAGTCCATGACGATTCCGTCCGGATTGGGGCTGGTCCAGACGACCTTGCCGGTGGCTTTCTCAAGGGCGACAACTGCCGCCTTCTTGCCCCACGGGGCGATTATTATGTTGTCGCCCATCAGGAGCGGAGATTGCGCCACACCCCAGTTCGGAAACGCACCGTCCCAATCCTTAATAATGTGCCCGCTCCAAACGGCTGTTCCGTCCTCCATCCTGACGGCGTTAATGTGGCCGAAAGGCCCTATCGCGTAGACCATCTTGCCGTCAACTGAGGGGCTTTGCCGGCTGCCGTTGTAGTCAACCTTGCCGGGCGCAGGATAGGTAAAACGCCACTTCTCCTTGCCGGTCTGGACGTCTATGCGGCGAAGTATGTCCCGGTCATTGCCCTCGCGATCCAACACGAAAACGCTGTCCCCGAAGATGACGGGCGCCCCGAAGCCCGATCCCAGGTCAACCTTCCAGATCTGTTTGACGTTCTCCTCCGCAAGCGACGTCGGAAGCGCCTTTACGTCATGGGCGATGCCGTCCCGCTGGGGGCCGAGGAACTGGGGCCAGTCGGCTGATGCGATTCCGCAAATCGCGACGAACAGAACCATTGCGATCGTCCAGGCCGGAAATTTTGATCTACTCATGTGATTCACGCAAATTCTCCGCAAATCTCTCCGCCATCAAAGTGTCTAAACAGCACGCTTACGATCCTGAAACCACCTTATTGTAAGCTTCCAGCGTCTTCTTTGCCATGTTTTCCGCTGAGTAGAACCTGGCGACGCCAGCCGCAGCTTTGATCCCGAAAATGTCAGCGTCGCTCGGATTGTCCCTAAGGTTGACCAGCGTTTGCGCCCAGACTTCAGGCTCAAGCGTGTCCAGAAGGACGCCGCCTCCGGTCTGCTCGATCAACCGGGGCATGATCCCGCTGTTATGGACAATGATGGGAACGCCTGACGCCATCGCCTCCAGACACGCTATCCCGCGCCGCTCGGGAAACCGGCTGGGTTGGCAGAAGACGCTACATTTAGACAGGAATTCCCTCTTGCCGGCGGTATTAAGCTCTCCGCAATAATCAAGACGCTCTGCCAGACTGTGCGCGGCCATCGTTTCCCTCGCCCGGCGAATCGTTTCAGCAGACTGCCCGGCATCAGTTCCCGCGACTGACAGCAACGAATTTCCCCCTTTGTGCTTTTCCATCAGGCAGAACGCCTCAACCGCTACGTCCAGCCCCTTCTCCGGGGCCAGCCTTGACAGGAATCCGACGCGAAACGGATCCTTCGCTCTTCCCCGACTTCCCGTATAGAGTTTTACATCAATGCCGGGAGGCGCCACGGCGATCCTGTCACGGTTGACTCCCAGAAACGGCGCAATCTCATCGGCGTAGTCGTCGCTGGGCGCCAGATACAGCGCAATGTTCTTTGCGTTGGCTTTGATAAGTTCCCTCGCCTCAGCGGCGTAAGGCTCCGGAAGCCTTGAGATGAAGCTCTCCTCCCCCTGCAGCGAGCATACGACCGGCAGTTTGAGCCGTTCCGCGATTTCGCCCGCAAGCCCGGAGAGCATCGTATTAGTCAGGTTCGCCAGATCGTATCGTTTTTCAGAACTCAGGAACCCTATCAGTTTGTCAAGTTCCTTGGACTGGAAGCCCTGCGGCCCCCGTAGAACCGATACCGTCATCTCCCCGAGGTCTTCCGGGCGCGTCCTGACCGCGAAGCGCGAGGCGAATTCGAGCAGTCGGCGACGGTCAAAGAACCAGTCCACAAATCCCGGCGTTCGGCGGAATAACGATGATTTCTGCTGAAGGTACGCGTTGACGCCGCCATAAAAAATACGCGAAACGCTCGGATCGTCTCCATCAACCAACATGGGCGTATAGAGGGGGATGAACGCCACGTCATGCCCCAGCGCCGTCAATGCTCTGGCCAGCGCCGCGTCCCGGTTGCAGGCGCCGCAGTATGTTCCTGCGGCCCCGGCGGTTATGTAGCAGATTCGCATTGCAGGTTAACCCGTTCCATTCGTCCCGGCATCTTTCTTCATGGAAAGCGCTCCCGTCGGACACGCACTGGCGCATTCCCCGGCGAGATCGCCCAACGCCTCAGCCACTGAAGCGCCGAACGGCGGCGCGGCTCTGGCGACGAATCCCCTGCCCAGGAAGGCCATGCCCGGCCTGCGCCCGGCCTGTTCACAGATTCTCACGCAGATACCGCACAGGATGCACTTGCCGGATTCGTACACGACGGTCGGGTGGGACTCATCGCGCTCGAACGACCGTTTCAAGCCCGGGTATCGCCCTTGTTTGGCGTCATACTCCCCGGCAAGGCGTCGCAATCCGCAATCGTCCCGCGCCCCGCAATCGCATTGTATGCAGCGCGCCGCCTCGTCCATCGCCTCCCGGCGTGAAAATCCCCTCTCTATCTCTGCAAATCCCAAGCCCTTCGCTCCGGCCCCGGTTCTTTGCGGATTCGCGCGGGGCATCCTGTCCGCATTCCGGAAAAGCCGCTCTCTCTCGCAATCGTCCAGCTTCCCCATGAAGACATGGAACGGCCTGTGCTCGGCTGCGGGATGCCCGTCGCGCAGATATGAGTCAATCGAATCCGCCGCGCGCTTGCCCATAGCCACGGCCCGCGCGGCCGCGCCAGGGCCGGAAACCATTTCTCCTGCTGAGAAAACGCCCCTGCGCCCCGACGCAAGCGTCTTGTGATCAACCAGCTTCCCATCCGCATCTGGTTCCAGACCGATTGCCGCCAGCCCTTGTGGATCGTTCCGCCGCTGCCCCGCTGCAATGACCGCATCGGCTTCCACCTTCTCCTCCCCCCCTCCTTCATTGAATCGAACTACATAACCCGACGCAGCCTTATCAGCGCGCAGGGATGAAACCCCGTCATACAACTTGATCCCCTCCCTTTCAGCTTCCCGAAGCTCCTCGGCTCTGCATCGCATATGCTCGCGCTTCCGCTCGCTGATCATATTTACATTCGTCGCTCCGAGCCTGAGCGCCGTCCTCGCCGCCGCAATCGCCTCATCCCCGTTGCCGAGTATTGCGATGCTTCCAGCGATTTGCGATTTCTCCCCGTTCCGGACGCGGCGCAGAAAATCCATTCCTGAAATGGCCACAGCGCATCCTTCGACACCGATATCCTCATTCTCGCCCGCTCCGAGGGCAAGCAGGACAGCGTCGTATCCTTGTTCGAGTTCTTCAAGGGATACATCCGTCCCGATGCGCGCGCCCATTCTGAACTCCGCGCCAAGAGATTCCAGAATTCCGACGTCGGAACGCAATGCCTCAACCGGCAGCCTGTATTCCGGGATGGCATATCTGAGAAGTCCGCCGGGTTCCGGATTGGCGTCATATATGACGCACGAATGGCCGTATAGCAGTAGTTTGAACGCAGCCGACAGCCCGGACGGCCCGGCGCCGACTATCGCTACGCGCCTGCACGTCGGCTCTGCGCGAGAGGGTATCACCAATGCTGACTCATCCGCCGCGAATCTCTTGAGGAGGCATATCGAAACCGGCTCGTCCAGATCGCCCCGGCGGCAGACGCGCTCGCAGAAGCGCGGGCATATCCGCCCCAGGACCCGCGGCAGCGGAATCGCCTCAAGGATCAGCCGCATCGCGTCATCATCCCTGCCGGACCGCAGGAGCCGGATGAATCCCGGAATGTCCAGACCGGCTGGACACGCGACCGAGCATGGCGCGACGCAATCCCCCGTATGATCGGAAAGCAGGAGTTCCAGCGCGGCCCGCCTTGCATCCCTCACCCGCTCGGAATCGGTCAGAACAACCAAGCCATCCGCCGCGCGCGCGGCGCACGACGGCAGAAGCTGCCCGCGCCCCTGTATCTCGACTACGCACAGGAAACACGAACTGCCCGGCTCATGCCCCTTCAACCGACACAGCGTCGGTATCGGGATGCCGACGGATTCCGCCGCATCGAGTATTGTCGCGCCTTCCTCGGCCGTGACCGTTCTTCCGTCAATTGTAAGAGTTACAGCCAAATTCACTCCACGTTAACGGCATGGGCGGGGCAGACGGTTCCGCAAGTGCCGCACTTCACGCATTTGGTCTGGTCAATCTCGTGCCTTTCGTAAGGGCGCATTTCAATCGCCCCGGCCTGGCAGCGCTGGGCGCAGATGGTGCATCCGATGCACTTGTCGCTTATCGAGTAGCGTATCAGCGCCCGGCAGCGCTTCGCCGGGCATCGCCCCGCCGCGTGCGCCTCATATTCATCGTGGAAGAAGCGCAGGGTCGTCAATACGGGATTGGGCGCCGTCCGGCCAAGCCCGCAGAGGCTCGTATTCTTCACCTTCAGCGCAAGCTCCTCAAGCTGCTCGATGTCGCGCTTCCTCCCCTCCCCCGCGCAGAGCCGCTCCAGAATCTCCAGCATCCGCCGCGTGCCTATGCGGCAGAATGTGCATTTCCCGCACGATTCGCCCTGCGTGAAATTCAAAAAGTATCTCGCCACGTCAACCATGCACGCCGAATCGTCCATCACGACAAGACCCCCGGAACCCATGATCGCGCCGGTCTCCTGAAGCGCGTCGTAATCAACCGGAACGTCGCACATGGAGGCCGGCAGGCATCCCCCCGACGGCCCGCCGATCTGAACCGACTTGACGGCGCGCCCGTCCTTTATCCCCCCCCCTATCTCCTCCACTATCCGCCGTATCGTCGTCCCCATCGGAACCTCGATCAGCCCGCTTCTGACGATCTTCCCCGCCAGCGCGAAGACCTTGGTCCCCCGGCTTCCCGGCGTCCCTATCGCGGCGAAGGCATCCGGCCCGTTTCTGATGATCCATGGGACGACTGCGTAGGTTTCGACGTTGTTGATGTTCGTCGGCAACCCCCACAAGCCGGACACGGCCGGGTATGGCGGTCGCATCCTCGGCATCCCGCGTCCGCCCTGGATGGATGTAATCAGGGCTGTTTCCTCGCCGCAGACGAACGCCCCCGCGCCCTCGACCAGCTTCAATTCCAGACTGAAATCCGATCCGCATATCCCCCTGCCGAGATAACCCGCATCCTCCGCCTGTTTCATGGCCTCGCGCATCCTGACCACCGCCAGAGGATACTCCGCGCGTATGTAAAGCCAGCCCTCCACCGCCCCGACCGCCTTCGCCGCGATGGCAATGCCCTCGATGACGCGGTGCGGATAAGACTCAAGCAGCATGTGATCCATGAACGCCCCCGGATCGCCCTCGTCCCCGTTCATGACAATAAGCTTGCGCCCGCCAGGTTGACGCCTGACCTCGGCCCACTTCGCGCCTGTCGGATATCCCGCCCCGCCCCGCCCCCTCAGGCCGGATCGCCTCACGGCCTCAATGATATCCTCCGGGCGCATCTCCAGCGCGGCCTTCCTGAGCGCCTTGTATCCGTCATGCGCCTCGTAGTCCTCCAGACTGAGCGGACTCATCCTGCCACTGCCTTCGAGGGCTATGTGCCTCTGTCCGCTCAGGAACGCGCATGCCCCGGGACCGTCCGACGAGTGAACGTAATCCTCCGGCTTCTCCCACGACGCGTCATCATTCAACAAGTCTCCTGCCCTTTGCAGAGCCGCCCGCAACCGCCCGCCCGGCCCGCCTGGTTTCAATCGCTTCTGAACAATCGCCGCGGCCGCATCAGGCGTCAGATTGGCAAACCTCTCCAGACTCCCGTCCGGTTCGACAATTTCCATGATCGGAGCCAGGTGGCACATGCCCATGCAGCCGCTTTCCTTGAAACATGCCGGCGCGCCCATCCTGTCCGCCGCCCTCTCCGCCGCCTTCCGGATGTCAAGCGCGCCGCTTGCGACGCAGCAGGACACCAGGCTGATTCGTATCTCCTGGGCCTTATGACGCGCCAGAGCAGTCTTCCCCGCCCGTCTGCCGTCCCCGCCCGTTTTCAGTTCCTTCAGAAATTTCTCAAGAACCCGCGGCGCGTTCTCGCGGCTCAGATATCCGTATGTCCGGTCGTCAATCTGCATGACCGGCGCGATTGAGCAGCACCCCAGGCATCCGACCTTCTGAACGGTGAAAATCCTGTCCGAATCGGTGTCCGTGTCATCGCCGAGACCGAGATGGCGTCTCACCGACTCTGTGACCGCCTCCGCCCCGGCGACGTGGCAGGCCGTGCCGTGGCAGACGCTGACAAGGTGCGCGCCCATCGGCAGGTGGCGGAACTGGGAATAGAAAGTCGAGACCCCCGCAATCTGCGCCGGCGTGATCTCTGATATCTCGCAGACGCGCTTCAATGCCTCCCCGGGCAGATAACGAAACTCCTTCTGAATCGCCTGAAGTATCGGTATGGCGTCGCATTTCCGTCCACCGATGTCCGAGACAATACGATCAACGATGCAAAGATCAAGTTCGCCGCTTCCGTTAAAATCGCTCCTGCCCGAGGTGGCTGTCGTCTTTGTCGGGGCGCCTGCGCTCACTTTCCCACCTCCCTCGTCCCAACGCAGAAAAGGCGCTTCTTCCCCCTGAAGATGATCTTGCCGTTGACGAATGCGGGGCTTGCATAAAGCGGCTCCCCAAGCTCCACCATGCCGATCTGGGAATATTCGCCCGCCATCCTGAAAAGAAATACCTTGCCGTCTTCGCACGGAAGATAAACGACATCACCAACCAGCGCCGGCGAAGCCCAGACCGGGCTGTCAAGCTCATGCTCCCAGAGCAGTTTCCCCTCAACGGCGTCATAACAGGTGACGTAGCCGCTGCTGTGAACCTGGAGAAAGAACTTCTCATTGACAACCGGGCTTGAGGTGTCCGACATACCCTCCTCGGCCTGCCATGCCACGTTTGTCTCGGTGACGTCTCCGCTTCCGCCGGGCCGAATTGCCGCAACACAGGCATGCTCGTTGGTGACATAGACCAGCTTCCCGTTGAATACGGGAGACACCGCCACCTCCCCACCCATGCAATCGGCTTTCCAAAGTTCCTTGCCGTCCAGAGGATTGTAAGCGACTACAAGCGGCTTGCCGACCGTGACAAGCTCATCCCGCCCATCGGCGCTGATGATTATCGGTGTGGTCCACGTGTTGGGCGTTGCGCGCTTCGTCCGCCAGACGTCGCGCCCCGTATCAAGGTCCAGCGCCGTAATGAAAGATAACCCGTCCTCCGCGTCAGACCCCTGGTCCATCTGCACAATCAGCATGTTCCTGTAGACCAGCAATGAACTGGCTATGCCGTACGCGTTCTGCGGCATGCAAAGATTACGCGCCCAGACTACCTTCCCGTCGGCGTCAACCGCTGCCACATCGCCGTTGGCGAAGATTGCGTAGACGCGCTTTCCATCCGTGGCGGGAGTGGCTGCTGCGTAACCCGTCTGCTCCAGAACCTTGACCTCCTCGCTTTCTGATACCGTCGCCTCGATCTTCGTCCTCCACAGAAGCCGGCCGTCCGGCATGTTGAAGCACATAACCTCCCGGCCCTCCTCCGTCGCCCCCGTGAGGAATATTCGATCATCCCAAGCTATCGGGGAACCATGCCCCGGCGCGGGGACATCAACTGTCCATAGGACGTTCTTCCCGGTTTCCAGGTTCCATTCGGTCGGCCAGTTTCCCCCGGAAACCCTCCCGTTGCCGTCATGCCCCCGGAATCTCGGCCAGTTTTTAACAAAATCCTCTGCTGCTATGGCATGTTGCGCGTCCGGAGTCGGAACAGGATTGACGGACGTGACGGAATCAGGCGTCGGCGCAAGCACGTCATTTGGAGCATCCTGATGGGTTAATGCGATGCCGACGACGAGCGCGACAAGCGCGATCCCGGCGACTGAAACCGCAATCCTGTTTCGCCTCAGCCCCTCCATCCAAAGGCCCTCATCCTGACGTTCGCTCAGTGGACGCGGACGGGGCAGCGATTCGTTCATCGCCCTGAGTTTCCTCGCCGAAGCGACGGCCCCGCCGACGAAAGCGACCAGCAGCAACGCCCCGGTCCTGATCCGCCTCCGGGTTGCAAAGTAAGCACGCCGCATCTCAAGATCAGCATTGCGCACAGCATCCTTGAGTTCCGCGCTCCCGGGATTTTTCTCGAGCGCCAGCCTGAGCGACACCAGCGTCGGAGAGTCCACCTCGCTTACCGGCGCGGAGTAGTAGCTTGAAATCATCGCCCCGGCGACAATTCCGGCAAGGGCGCAGTATACGGCCGTCAGTGCAATCGCGACTGACCGCGCGGCATCATTCTTTGCCTTGTCGCCGTTCTGAGTCAAGCCGATCTCCCGTTATCCGAATCATAAGATGACGACCCGGCGTCCTTGCCGAGTTCCCTCAGCCTGAGCCGCTCGCGCGGGCATGACGCGAAACACCGCGCGCACGACACGCATTGCCCCTTGTCAATCGCATAAGTCTCTTTGACATCAAAAGCATTGCGCGTCAGCGTCTTTCCGACGATGACAAGACCGAGAAACGCCCCCAGGATCGCCGCGCCGAGGCGATAATTCCCGACAACCGCGTCAGCCCGCGCGAAGACCTCCTCGCGTTTGCCTCCGGAAAGGCGGAACGCCTGGGTCTCAAGCGTGGCGTCGGTCTCGCCCGCCGCGTCCTGCCGCGCAATCATTCCGGCAAGCTTCACCGTCCTGTCCATCTCAGCCAGCGACGGCCCGGCGAAAACCCCGGTCACTGCTCCAATAAGCGGCAGCGCGAGTATCAGAAGAAGCCCGGCGCGCGATCCCTTCGGCTTCACGACTCCGGACGGCGCGGGCGCGCGGATTGCGCCGAAGGGGCACGAATCCTCGCAAAGACCGCATGATATGCACTCGTCCGGCGTGATCGTCGCATGACGCCACGACCACTTAGAGCACAGGGCAAGCAACACGGAATATGGACACAGAAATCGGCAATACGGACGTCCGACAAAAGTCGAGAGCGCCAGCAACCCGCCCCCGAACGCCAGCATCCCCGGCGAACCGCTGAAACGGAAAAACGCAACGAAAGGGTCATACCGGCATATAAGGTAATTGGAACTAAGAACCGCGCAGAGCGTTGCCACGCCAAAATAGGCATACGGGATGATGCCCAGCGCGTATTGGAGCCACTCCGGCAGCCGCAGCCGCTTCATCAGGACCGCGTCCTGAATCGCGCCCAGCGGGCAGACGCCCCCGCAGAAGACGCGCCCGAAAATGACCGCCATGAACAACGGCATTACGAAGAACGCCACAACCGTCAGGGGCAGGGCGACATCCCCGTCGGCCAGGGCCACGGCGACGTTCTGAATCGCGCCCACCGGGCAGAAGCAACCTTCCCTGATGAAGCCGAAGTAGGCGATGGAGAAAATGGAAAGCAGCGCGACGTTTCTGCGGCTGCGCTTCTTCAGAACCAGCCATGCGGCAAAGAGCATTGCCGCCGCAAACGCCGCTACGTCCGCAATCTCAAGCCAGGGCGCCGCAGGGGGGCTGAACTGTGTTGCCGGGAATTCGTAACCGCCGCCGAAATCGGGGCGCGGGAAGCGATCCGCGCACATCGCCGCCCCGCTCGTCGCAATGGCCGCAATCGCCGCCGTGAGCGCAACACCAGGTCTCTTTCGATTGGTCTGCATTGATGCGGCGATTGCCCTCCTCAGCGCTTGCGGGCGAATGCAATCTGCTCCGGACCCTTGTGCTTCACGAAATACGGGTTGTCCGCCGGAACCCGGACGAACGCGTCAGACGGGCAGGCGACGGCGATCGCGCACTCGTTACAATTCAGGCAAAGGTCGTGCGAGACCTGCATGTAGATGGATCCGTTTCCGAAAGCGGCGCATCCCTTCACGCACTTGGCGCACCCGTTGCACCTGGCCTCGTCAATCGTGTATTCGAAGTACGGGTCCTCGATAAATCGCCGCGTGATCGCGCCGATGGGGCACATCTGGTTCTCAGCGGCCTCGTCCAGCGCGGCGGGATTGGTCCTGAAATATCCCAGGCAAAGTTTGCAGTAGCCGCACATGGAGAAGTCGTGCTTGCACTTGACCGCCGAGGGATTCAGGACGCAATGCGTCGCGCACCTGCCGCACTGGTTGCACTTGTAGGGGTCAATCTGCCAGACGAAACCCTTCCGCCGCCATCGCATGGCCAGCGCGCCAGTCAACCCGCCCAGCGTGAGCATGACCGCCCCGCGGCCGAGCCCGTCCAGGAACTCCTTGCGCGTCAGCCTGCGTTTTTCCTTCCTGTCGCTCATGCTTTGTCCGATTATTTTCGAGTTACTGTTTCTCAAAAACTTTGATTTTACCGTCCCCATGATCGAGGACAAAGAGCCTGCCCTTCTCGTCCGCTGCGAGGTCCATGCCATCCGCCTTGGCCGAAAAGCGCAACGCGCCTATCAATGCCAGCATCTTTCCGTTCGAATCACAAACCTTCACGCGGATCATCTTTTTCTCCGACACGACGATTCGCCCGCCCGGAGCGAGGGCGATGTTCGTTGGATTGCAGCAACCGAAAAACTGGTCTTCCCGCATTCCCCCCTCCCCCCAGAAACCGATCATCCGCCCGTCCGGACGGTACCTCTCCACGCGGGACCGCCCGGGATTGACAACGTGTAGAATCCCGTCGGCGTCCACCGCGCAATCCAAATACGGGCTTGGACAGATAATGCCCGCGCCCTCCACCGATGGATCGCGCTTCCCGATATCGTTCACGAACCGCCCATCGCTCTCGAAATAGTGGACGCACTGGTTCCCAGCATCGGCCAGAAAAACGTTATTTCCCGAAATGGCGATGCCGGTGACCTCGTCCAGTTCTCCGTCGCCCTTGCCCGGCCTGCCCCACGCCGCAACCCGTTCTCCGCCGGGATTGTACTTGATCACCTGTTTGGAGAGACCGGCATATGCGTTGCCTTCGGCGTCAACCGCAACACAAGTCGCCGGGGCGGGGGTTGGAATCATCTTCTGCATGTTACCGTCAAAATCAAGAATTCCTATCCCCGATGCGCCGGCAATCAGAATCGTCCGCTCGCCGCCCAGCGCAATGCCCTTGGGCGACGGCATCCCAACGTCCAGCGTCCTGATCAATGAATACGTCTCGGACGTCGGTATCGCCGGAATTTCCGTTGCCTTCGTTTTTGACTGCGAAACCGGCGTTCCAGTCTCGCGCGTCGGCGCCGGACCGCGCCTCTTGCAGGCAATCATGGAAAGACTTATAGCGACCAATACAATCCCCAGGAGAACAATGGCCTTCTTATGACGAATCACCATCACTTCTCCTCCGTCGGCAGGCTCAGACACACCATCTTCGTTGAATCCCGCAAGAGCATCCTGTCCCCGGCCAAAGCAATCGGCGCCCACGCGTCGTGCCCGTCAAGAACCTTCGCCGCGCCGAGTTCTTTATACCCCGCCGATGTCGCCTCAATCATCCGCAGAACGCCTTCCTGATCGTTCAGAGCAAAAATCCTCCCGTCTGCCGCAATATACGGCCCCAGGCCGAAACGCCTCTCCCGACCGCTCGTCCACATTAGCTTGCCGAACAGGTCAATGCAGGCCAGCTCCCCGCTCGGCGCGACGCCGTAAATGTGATTGTTCAACAGTATCGGCGTCTGCTGATCCGAACCGAACACCGTGTGCTTGAGCCTGAACAATTCCTCGGCTCGGATTGATCCGCCCTCGCGGACCAGGCGAATCATTATCGCCCCCGCCTGATGGCCTCCGCAAAGAAAAATCCGCCCGTCGCCGATCGGGATAGGAGTCGGAATGTTCGAGATCGAGATTCTCCAGTCCGGCTTCGTCCAGAGGATTTCCCCTGTATCGGCTGAGACCCCGACCACGCCCTGAGTCGAGCAATAAACGTATTGCCGCTTTCCCTCGAATTCGATGGGAACTATCGAGGAATGCGTCATCCCCCATCCGCCGGGATTGGGGGTCTTCCAGACTGTCTCCCCCGTCACAAGGTCAACCGCCATCATAAGCGGATCGGCCCCGGGGGCCAGAATCGCGCGATCCCCGTCTATCAACGGGCATTGCCCGGCATACCAGGCCGGAACCTCCGTCCCGAAATCCTTGACCATATCCATTTTCCATGCGCAATCGCCCGTCTCAGCCTTCAGGCAATGGACATGGCACATCGGACCCAGAGTCACGACGAAACCGTCATTAACCGCCGGGACCGTCCGGGACATGCCGTGGTTGCGCTTCACCCGAACCTGGTAGGTGTATCGCCATATTTCATTTCCGTCATCAATGGAAAGACAACGGATTGCGTCCTCTTCCAGTTCGCGGTCATAATCAACAATGTAGACGCACCCGTTATGTATCGCAGTCCCTGCGTGGCCCTCTCCAAGCTCAATCTCCCACAGAACCGGCAGCTTCTCCGGCCATTTGCCGGCAAAGCGCAAGGAATCGCGAACAATGTTTGTTCTGTCCGCCCCCCGGAACTGGGGCCAACTGCCGGAAAACTCGGACGGATTCGCCTCGCCCGGAATCAGTGTCCCCATGTTGCGATAAACCGCAAGCTCATACGGCAGCTCCTGCTTGATGACATTCCTCGGGTCGGGCAGGCGCAACGTCACTGAAGCCGTGGCGGTAGCCTTCAGCCAGACGAAGATTGACGCGATGCCTGATAACGCTACGGACAGTGGAACCAACCACGATATGCCGGCCCTTTTCATTGTCCTGCCCCCCTGCTCCTTCCCCCCGCGTCTGTATCTGGCGCTCATTTCCCAACCCCCTTCCCCGCATCTAGACAATACACTAACCCGTCCTCAGTCCCGAAGATGATACAGTCATATGCCGCTGCCGGAGAACCACTTATGCCGCCGCCCGCGTCAAAATGCCATTTCTCGGAACCGGTTTCCAATGCCAGACAATACAACCTTCCGTCATCGCTCCCGAAGGCAATCAAGTCCCCCCCAAGGACAGGCGAGGAATCAATCTGGCCTCTCGCATTAAATCTCCATATCTCCTTACCCTGCAATGCGCTAAGACAACGAATAACCCGGTCTCTACCAGCAAAAACCACTTGTCCCCCTGACGCCGACGGAGAGGCAACAATCTGCGCCTGGGTCTTCGGCTCTCCGGTGTCCCATACAATGCCTGCACTCTTCGGGTCAACGCAAAGCATTCGTGCGCCATAAGTGGCGGCATAAACGTATCTTCCGTCAAAGGCTGGCGTGGCAGCGACGTATTCGCCCACCTCAACTTTCGCTCGCTCCTTGCCGGTTGAGGCATTGATGAACCGGAGCATTCCGTCACAACCGGCTATGACAACGTCAGTTCCGACAAGGCATGGGCCGCAGTGAACCTGCGCGTCGGTCTCGAACTTCCACTTCAACTCGCCGTTCATGACATTCAGACAGTAAAGAATATTATCATATGATCCGAACAAAACACTTTCGCCCGTCACAAGCGGCGACGAGATGATCTTGTTCTGTGCCTCAAACGTCCACAGCACAGCGCCGTTATTCACATCCAACGCCCTGAATTTCCCATCAAGATCGCCAAAGAAAATCCTGCCGTCCGATACTGCCGGAGAAGACTGCACGGAATCATCGGACGTGAACTTCCACAAAAGCTTCCCGTCAGCAAGGCTCAAGGCAAGCAGGTTGCCGTCATCAACGCCTATATATACGATCTTATCACAGACTGCCGCAGATGACACAACAGGCTTTACCGCGTCATAAACCCAGCGAATTGAAGGCTTTACTGGCAATGAGCATCGCGCGATTCCATCGCGGGAGGCATTGCCCCTGAACATCGACCACTCAGTCTGAATCCCTTCGCCGGCAACGCTCAACACGGCAAGATCGCATGACAACAAGGCGGCGCAAATCAACGAATATCGCATTATCCTGGGCAAGACATCGTCCCTTTTCCACGGGCGCTCATTCTGACCGCAGAGACGGCAACAGATCGCTCCCGACTGCAAAATGCGCAGCGGAATGGCAGGCGGCCAATCCGAAAGCCAGACACACGCCGATGGACAATCCCAGCGAAAGCCAGTTCACTTCGGAGAGCGAAGACGCTGCATGAGGGATCACGGCAACCAGCGCCGCAGAAGCGCCCGCCGCCATTCCAACGATCATTAAAAACCCATTCTCTAGAACAATCGTAGCTGCCGCCTGCCTGCGGCGCAATCCGAGAGCCAGCAACATCGCCAGCTCTGAACGCCGTTCAACCACGCCGCGAAGCAGCACGACCACCACACCGAACGTCCCCAGAAGCAATCCCAACCCGCCCAGAACCTGAAATGTGGCGAGATAAGTATTCTGGACCCTGGCATATCCGACCAGAACCTCATTCGTAGTCAGAACTTCAAGCCCCATGTCGCCCAGATTCCGCCTCAGCGCAAGAGCGACCTTCCCGGCCTGTCCCGGAGGGGTGCGTATCAGGAACTCGCGAAAACCATCTTCGGCCCCGAAATGCCTGATGAAATTTTCCTCTGAGATCAATAGCGATCCGGCGAACACCGAAGGCTTCAGAAGCCCGGAAATCGTCAATCCAACCTCGTCTCCATTGCCCGCTGCGACTGTATCCCCCATCCGCTTATGGAGAATCCACTGAGCGCTTGCAGCGTCAGCAACAGCCGGAATCAGTGTCCCGGATGACCAAGCGGGTGGCTGTTCATCACCTGAAAGAAGAATATCCCAGGGATTATCAAAGTTTTCAAACTCCGCGTCATGCGCGCCAGGAGCGCGTTGTAAGGTATCCCTGACTCCTGCAAAGGAGAAGGCATTCATTGCCCGCAGTCTGGGCGGGATTCCAATGATCCGGGGCTGTGCAGGCTTCTGGATGTTCAGGCAACTCACGTCATCGCCGTCGCTCACCCGAAGCGACACAATCTCGCATCCGGCAAGGGCATCAAGACCATCCTGATCGAATGCCAAAGACGCCCATCCCTCCTTTGTTCCCAGGTCGTGGAAAATTGGGACGCTTGTCCGTGCCAGAAGGTTGAAACCGCCCGCGCCCGAATCCCTGCGAAATACGTCAAGACCGGAAAGGTTCTTTCGATTGGCGGCCGTGGCGACGATTACAAAAACCGCGCATGACACAAGGGCCGTGGTCAGCAGACTGCGCGACCTGTTGAGTGAAACGCCCTTCCACGCCAGAAGCGGCAGGTTGACCGCCCCGGATGCAACCGGACGCAGTGTCAGAACCCCGCCGAACGCCGCCAGCAGCCCCGCCAACAGAAGCGCTCCGGCAATAAAAAACGCAACTGTCTGTGAAATTACTTCGGTCGAGACCGACAGCGCTACAAGCAATGCGCCCAGGGTCTCCGCGCATCCGCCCGCAATGAACCATCCGCGTGGACTTCCGGCAGAATCCGCAACCGATTTTGACTGCCAGCCGCCCAGCAGGACCAGCGCGTCCGCCCTTCTGAGTCCCCTGCACGCCCATGCGATGCCCGCCCAGGAGACGGCAAGTCCGATTGCCGCGCCAAGCGCCGTCTGAAAACCCCCGAAATGGAATGAAAGCGCGTACTCCCCGACAGCGCCGACCCACCACGAACCGAGCGCCTTAATCAGCGCCCATGCGTAGACTGCGCCAAAAACGATCCCCGCCAGAACGCCCGCAACAGATACAGCCAGCGCCTCGCCGTAAAGAATCCTCATTGAAACCTTCGCGGGGATGCCGACGGCGCTTAATATCCCGTAATGTCGGGCGCGCCTTTCAATGTTCAACCTTAGCAACAGTCCGACAAGAAACACCGCCGCAGCGACCAGGAACATGCTGAGCGACACAAACAGCATCCCGAAGTCGCTGGAGCCGGTTGAGGATTCGAGCGCAATCCGTCTGACCGGTTGAAGTGTAAATCCAAGCTCATCAGGCATGGCGACCTTCCGGAAAGCATCAACAAAGTCCTTTATTGCAACGGATGAATCGCGCCCGTCCACGGGAAGAAGCCGCAGCGATGTCACCCACCCCTCCCCCCGCCCATCCGGCTGCCACATGCGCCTCAACGCGGACGGCGACAGGATCGCCTTCGGAGCCGCGCGATATCTCCGCCAGTATTCCTCGTCCTTGTCGCGGATACGCTTGAAATTGATGGGAAAAGGCGGTTTCCAGTCATTCAACGCTTCCGCGTCGGTCATGCCATCGAATTCCGGAACGAGGCTTGCGTCTCCGCCAATTCCATCCATCGGAACGACGCCCTTGAATGTGAAAAACGCCTCGGTCTCGGCGGGTTCTCCTGACGGTCCGACCTGGTAATACGCGATTCGGATTCTGTCGCCGGGTTTGCATGCAAGGTCTTCGGCGGCCCACTCATTCAGGAGAATCGCGTCATCGCCGAGGTTCCCCGCATTCCGCGCCTCAACGGGAATCTCGCCTTCCGCGCTTACCTGCGCGGGATCAATACCGACTATTATGGAATAGGGGATCCCGCCTGAAGATTTGCCCCCCCCCGTAACCTCGATGCTGTTTGCAAGATAGACGGAAATTGGGAACGCCTTCATGCCGCATGACTCAGCCGCGGATTCCGCTGTCCTCAAAACCGCATCCGAAAAGATGATGGTTCGACTTCGCAACGTTATCCCATGATTGCGCTCATCCGCCGATATCCCCAATCCAATCGTCTGCGGCTCAATCTTCAATTCGCGTCCGGGGTTGGCTCCCTCCGTTTTAACAAAAAGCAGCATATTGATCCGACCCGCCGCCTCAAGCCTCTCCTGGAGCAAGTCGAGGGAGACATAGACATTTCGCGGATTCGGCTGGTCCCCTTTGAGCGTGAATCTGCCGATCCCCGCCGACGTTATAACCCGCGCAACAGTCAGCCTGACTGAAAGCAGAACGTCCCCGGGCGATCGCCTCCCGAAAAGACTCGCGGCAGGCGCAAGCCCGCGCCGTGGTATTCCGAGGATTATCGCATCCCCGACCTTCAATCCGAGATCGGCGGCAAGCAACGAGTTGATGACGCATTCCCGCCCTGCGGGCCTGATTTCCTGCGCGCCCGGACCCAACCGGGAGAAATCCGGTCCGACCGCGATCGCGTTGATTCGCGGCGCGGACGCCTCCGTTTCCGACGAACGCGCAGTCCCCGTCACGCTTATTATCCCGACGGCTGATTCACTTTCGGTGATTGCCCGGTCGAAAAAAAATCCCGGTGAAACCGCATATTCGACAGCCCCCAGCCTTTCCAGCGCGATATCGCGCAGGCTCATGCGGACCGAGTGCCCCACAAGCAGGGAACCGATTATCGCAGCAGACGCCGCCACAACGCCCAGAGCAACGGCTAGATTTGACCACAGGAAATACGCCGCGCTGCGGATGGCCAGAACCCGCCCGGATAACCCCGCCCCGCTACTCATCGCCAGAATACTCCGCAAGTCTGCCGTCACGCAGTTCCATCACAGTCGGGAATCTCCGCGCGAAGGCAAGGTTGTGCGTCACGACCATGAGCATGACGTTATTCTGCGCCGCGAGTTCTAGAAACAGGTCTCCGATGTGGTCGCCGGTCTCGCGGTCAAGATTGCCGGTCGGCTCGTCGCAGAGCAGGAGCGGTGGGCGGTTCATCATTGCGCGGGCGATTGCCGCGCGCTGACGCTGGCCGGTGGAGAGATGCGCCGGGAAGGCATCCAGCCGGTCGCCAAGCCCCAGGCGGGTCAGAAGCTCCATCGCAGCCACCGCAGCCGACGGGGAACGCCCGACCGCCAGCGTCGGCAGCAGCGCGTTCTCCAGAACCGTGCATTGCGGAAGCAGAAGGTGGTCCTGAAAAACGAAACCGACTGAGGATGCCCTGTATTGCGCCCGGCCGGCCTCGTCGAGTTCCGTCACGACGGTCTTATCCAGGCGCACAATTCCGGAAGTCGGACGGTCAAGCGAGCCGACGATGTTCAGCAGCGTGCTCTTGCCCGAACCGGAAGGCCCCAGCACAGCCATAACCTCCCCGCTGTGAAGCTGCGCGGAAACATCATCCAGAACAACAATCTCTCCCACGGGAGTTTTGAATGTTTTCCTGAGATTCTCGATGGACAGCAACATGAAGTCTCCGTAATCTCCGATGGCGGGGTAAAAACTTCAAGCAGGGCGTCCTTGTTGTAGCGCAGCCGTCCCGGCTGCAAGGAAAAGAGCAGGCGAGACGCCCGCGCTACAATCCCCGTCCGTCATTGACTCACTTCAGTATTGAATTATAACGTCTTTTCGTTCCGGGCGAAGCGGCGTTATAATTCGCATGTCAGCCGCGCGCGGTCGGCTGGTTCAGACAATGGCAAGAGGAACCCGGTAAAAACACCATGACAAGAATCTGCATGAGATTTCTCAGACGCATCGGCGTCAGTCGTTTTTTCGTCGTTGCCGCAATCTGTTCAATCACGATTCTTTCGGCAACGCAGTCCGCAAAGGCCGCAGACTCCGCCACACTCTACGCGAAGAAGGACTCCTGGGCGGAAACACTGGCCGCCTCCCGCGATAATTATCGCGCGTGGATGCAGGAGAAGCTCAAAACCGAGTCGGTAACCCTCGGCAACTGGTTCGCAACCGCCCCGCTGCCCGTCAAAGGTTTCTCCGACGCGCAGTTCCCGGAAAAGGGCGTCGAGCTGGACGCAAAGGCCGAAAACGGCAAACCGCTCTGGCAGGAGCGCCCCGAATTGACGGACGGAACCGTGCATGACCTGCCGGGCAAGGATGCCGCGTCAACCTATCTCTTCCGCAGGATCAATGCCGCCTCAGCCGTAAAACTGCGCGCCGGATTCGGCAGCGACGACGGGCTTCAGGTCTGGCTGAATGGGGAAGCCGTCCTTACCCGCGACGTGCCGCGGGTGGCTGCGCCCAACCAGGACCAGATTGACCTCCAGCTCCGCCAGGGCGAGAACTTGCTCCTGCTGAAAATCCATAACCAGACCGGCGGACACGCCTTCTTCTTCTCGACCGAAAGAGCCGCCGCCGCTGGGGAACTATGGAAGCTTCTTGAGAGGGACTACCCCGCCGAATCGGAGTGGATGAAGCGCGACCTGCCCGACAGACGGCACCTCGCATGGTTCGATGCCGATCCGGCGGGAAAGATGGACAGCGAGATAATCCGGCGCTGTCTGGCCGCGACGGGTGAATTCGGCAATCCCCTTCTCGCCGAGGCCGCGCAGATTGCCGAGGGCAACGCCCCGGACCGCCCCGTCAGACTGTTGAAACTGTACGTCCGTTCATGCGCGTTTCGTCAGAAGATCGAAGCGCTCGAACGGGTGAACCTTGCGGCAATGAAACTCGCCGTGAACGACCTGACGGAAACCTTCGGCGAGGCCTACCCCGAAGGCCAGCGATACAGGGAATTCATCGCTGCGTTCGAAAAGGAACTCCCGGACATCCGCATGGCGCTCGTCAAGGGCGATAAGGACGCCCACGCGCGCGTTGAGGAATTGCTCTCGCTACAAACGAAAGCCCTCCTTGCCAATCCCCTCCTTGATTTTGACAAGCTGCTTGTTGTCAAACGCGCCGAGTCAAACATCGGGCTTCCGCAGAACTGGCAGGGCAACTGCGCCATCGGCAAAACCGGATACGACAACGAAATCTCCGTCCTTTCCCCCGTCGCTCCGGACGGCAAGTTCTCCACGCTTTTCCGGCCAAAGGGAGGAGACTTTGTCGGCGACGTTGACCTGCACTACGACGCGGACAAAATGCTCTTCTCCATGCCCGGCGGCAATGGTAGCATCCTCAGCCGCATCAGCAGGTGGCAGATATGGGAAGTCCGCGCAGACGGAACCGGACTGCGCATGCTCACCGACGATAACGAACTTGACGTTGATAACTACGACCCATGCTATCTGCCCGACGGACGCATCATCTTCGATTCGACCCGCTGTTTCCAGGGAATCCCGTGCGTCGGCGGCGGCAACACGGTCGCCAACCTCTGCCTCATGGACGCGGATGGAAAGAACGTCCGCCAGTTGTGCTTTGACCAGGATCATGACTGGTGCCCGACCGTCCTGAACAACGGGCGTGTGATGTATTCGCGCTGGGAATACTCCGACACGCCGCACTACTTCTCCCGCCTGCTATTCCACATGAATCCTGACGGATCCGGCCAGATGGAATACTACGGAAGCAACTCCTTCTGGCCGAACTCCATCTTCTACGCCCGCCCGATCCCGAATCACCCGACCAAGGTGGCGGCCATAGTCTCAGGCCATCACGGCGTGGCCCGGATGGGCGAACTTGTCATCTTCGACCCCGCAAAAGGCCGGCAAGAGGGCGACGGCGTGGTTCAGCGCATCCCAGGTTACGGAAAGAAGGTTGAGCCTGTAATCGTTGACCAGCTTGTTGACGGCGTGTGGCCGAAATTCCTGCATCCGTACCCGCTGAGCGAGAAATACTTCCTCGTCAGTTGCAAGCCCAGGCCCGACGCCCTCTGGGGCATCTACCTCGTTGACATCTTCGATAACATGCTCCTCCTGCGCGAGCAACCGGGATACGCTCTTCTCGAACCGCTCCCGTTCCGCAAGACGCAACGCCCCCCCGCCATTCCTGATGTCGTCAAACCGGATAAAAAAGATGCGACGGTCTACCTGACGGACGTCTACCAGGGGGAGGGGTTGAAGGGCGTCCCGCGCGGAACGGTCAAGGCCCTGCGCGTCTACGAGTTCCATTACACCTACCCCTACATCGGCGGACACATAAACATCGGCGTTGAAGGACCGTGGGACGTTCACCGCATTCATGGAACCGTTCCCGTGCATGAGGACGGCTCCGCGTCCTTCACCGTCCCTGCGAACATGCCCATCGCCGTGCAGCCCCTTGACGCCGAAGGGCGCGCTGTGCAGGTCATGAGAAGCTGGTTCACGGCAATGCCGGGCGAGGTCGTCTCATGCGCCGGCTGCCACGAGAAGCAGAATGTCGGCCCGCCGCTGAAGCCAACTCTCGCGTCGGCCCGCCCCCCGGCGGAAATCACTCCCTGGCACGGCCCTGCGCGCGGCTTCAGCTTCAAACGTGATGTCCAGCCCGTCCTGGATAAATACTGCGTCGGCTGCCACAACGGCAAGGCGAGAACCGACGGGAAATCCGTCCCCGACTTCACCGCGAAAGAGAAGAACGGCTGGGGCAACTTCACACCGTCATACCTGGAACTTCATCCCTTCGTCTACCGCCCCGGCCCTGAGAGCGATTATCACGTCCAGGTCCCGATGGAATTCCACGCTTCGACCAGCGAGCTTGTCCAGATGCTTGAGAAAGGTCACAAGGGCGTGAAGATGGACGCGGAATCCTGGGACCGGCTTGTCACATGGATTGACCTCAACGTGCCCGATCACGGAACGTGGGGCGAGCACACGAAGCTCCCCGGCAACGTCCACGAGCGTCGTCTGGAGATGCGCTCAAGATTCGCCAATCGCTCGGAAGACCCGGAGGCGATACCGGACATCAAGCGCGAGCCGGTCGCCTACGTGAAGCCGGAGGCCGTCAAGAAGCCGGTTGCCGAGGTTCCGAAGGTTGAAGGCTGGCCGTTCGGCGCGGATGAAGCCGCGCAGCGTCAGAAGGCGGCGGGCAAGGAAAGCGCCCGCAAGGTTGAACTGTCGAAAGAAATCTCCATCGGGATGACCCTCATCCCAGCCGGATCATTCATCATGGGAACGCCCGGCGGGAATGACGACGAAGGTCCGGCCTGCCTCGTCCGCGTGAAGGAACCGTTCTGGATGAGCGAGACGGAAATCACGTGCGAACAATACGCGAACTTCGACCCCGACCACTTCAACGGCTTCCTGGATCAGCATCACAAGGACCACACCCTCCCCGGCTACACGGCGCACGCCCCGAAGTTCCCGGCCATCCGCGTCTCCTGGGAACGCGCCGCCGCGTTCTGCGACTGGCTGGCGAAGAAAACCGGCGAAGGCTTCAGCCTGCCGACCGAGGCGCAGTGGGAATGGGCATGCCGCTCAGGCTCCGACAAGCCGTTAAGCTTCGGCGGCATGGACGACTCATTCTCAAAAAACGCAAACCTCGCTGACGCCTCGATCAGGTTCCTCGCCGTCACGGGCGTCAACCCCCAGCCCATCCCATTCCCGAACCGCCACGAGGACTTCGTTCCAAAGGACGCCCGGTTCAACGACAAGACGATCCTGATGGCGGAGGCCGGGAAATACGAGCCTAACGCGTGGGGCCTGCGCGACATGCACGGCAACGTCGCGGAATGGACCGCGTCGCTCTACAGGCCGTATCCCTACGACGACGGGGACGGGCGCAATGACCGCGCCGCGTCCGGCAGGCGGGTCTGCCGCGGCGGCTCATGGCGCGACAGGCCGGCGCGCGCGACATCCGCTTACCGCATTCCCTACCAGCCATGGCAGCGCGTCTACAACGTCGGCTTCCGCGTCGTCTGCCCCGCCAAACAAAGCGTCGCTGCCCGCTGATGTGGGTGATGTAGGGTGGGTTCTTAGCGAAGCGTGAACCCAACAAATAAACCTGAACGTTTTTTCCCACGCGGGTCAACCGTATGGAGGGTTCTCTGAACCCGCGCAGTCTAATGGGCGGGGATCCGCTCTCGCGAGAATCCCCTTCCGGTTCCTCGTCCGGAGAAGTCAATCATGTCCGGCATGACCTCGCGTGAACGCGTCCTTGCGGCAATCGCACACAAACCGACCGATCGCGCCCCAGCCGACTACGGCGCGCATCAGGACGTTACCGACCGCCTCATCGCCTACCTGGGCGTCGGCGATTACGAAGGTCTCCTCCGCGCGTTCAACGTGGACATGCGCCGCGTTCACATGAACTACTACCAACCCGCCACCGGCCCCGACCCCGACGGCTACATGCGCGACATGTGGGGAATGCGCCACCGCCCCGCCGACCCGGGCGACGGGCGGCCCAATCACATCCCCCCCTTCAACGAAGACTCCACCGTTGACGACGTTCACAACCACGAATGGCCCGATCCCGCGAAACTGGACTATTCCGGCATCCGCGCTCAGGCTGAACAATACCATGAGGAATACGCCGTCTTCGGCGCCCCGTGGAGTCCCTTCTTCCACGAGGCGGCCGGGCTGATCGGACAGGAATCCTTCCTGCTCTGGATGCACACTAAACCCGACGTTCTCAAGGCCCTCATAGACTGCATGACGGATTACGAGGTGGAGGCGACGCGGCGCTTCTTTGAGGCGGCGGACGGCCTGGTTGACATCGCCTACTTCGGCAACGATTTCGGAACCCAGCGCGGCCTTTTCATCTCCCCGGCCTCGTGGGAACAGTTCATGCGAAAACCTCTGAAGCGCTTTTTCGACGTTTCACATGATTTCGGCTGTAAGGTTATGAAACACTCGTGCGGCGCGGTCAGGGACATCATCCCCATGTTCATCGAGGACGGTGTTGACATATTGGACCCCGTCCAGGTCCGCGCGGCGGGGATGGACCTGCCCGGCCTCGTCCGTGATTTCGGCGACCGGCTCTGCTTCCACGGGGCGGTTGACACACAGCGCACGCTCCCGTTCGGAACGGTCGCCGACGTCCGCGCCGAGGTGCGCTCATACCTTGAACTGATGCGCCCGCGCGGAGGCTATATCCTCTGCGGCAGTCAGGAATTCATCGAGGACATACCCCTGGCGAACATTGTTGCGATTTATGACGAGAATTGCAGAATCACGTAACGGGATGTTGGCTGGTTCTGGCGGAGTGACATTTATGGTTTAGTAATGGCGTAGCAGCGGTTTTACGATGGTCTCAAGATATGGGTGAATCTTGTTCAGGATGGAGAGGGTCCATATCCACGAAGAGACGAATAGCGGAAGCAGGGGGAGAATGAAATCATGACGATACAGCATGCGCAAAATCTGTGATCTTGCGCACCATAAACGCGTATATGGTATAATCCCAATCATTGGTCGCGGGTTGTCCGCCAGACTGTTTGATTACCGGGCGACGGGATTGCGCGAGGATGGGCAAGGAAGCCGAAGGACGTTTCGTGGTCGTCCACTGCCGGGGCTGCGGCGGCAGGTTCCGGACGCAGGACTGGAAGGAAGGCTCCCCCTGCCCAAAGTGCGCCTCAACAAACGTGAACCCCGCCATCGTGACCGGCGGAGCGGTTGACTACGCGCTGGCCGACCGCAGCGGGGGCCACGCGATCGAGGACATTCGATTCGGCCAGCTTGCGCGCTGGGCCGGCGTCATAACCTCGGCGCAGTATCAGCGGGCCATGGCAGTGCAGAGGCGCTGCATCGCGGAGGAGAAGCCGGTCCCGCCGATCGGCGACGTCCTGATCGAGCTGGGTGCGATGAGCGAAGGCGCGGCGCATGCGATACTGGAGGTCGCGTCCGAATCGCGCCCTTCCACCTCCGATGAGGACTTCGCGCGTCGCGTAGCGATGCGGGACTGGCTGGACAAGGATAGATTGGAAAGGCTGAAGGACGAACAGCGGACGATGGCGGCCTCCCGCCACGAGGTTCCGTCCCTGGCGCAACTGGCGTTCGAGAAGCGGTTGTTGAGCGAGGACCAGGTTCTGGAAATCCTGAAGCTTCAGCTCCGGGACGATTGCGGCCTGCTTGCGGAGCTTCGCCTGACGCTGGGCAACCGGCGCAAGACGGTCTCGATGCGCTCGGTCGTCGGCGTGAAGGGCATTTCCCGCAGGGACATGGTGAAGACGAGCGGGTTGCTTCTGATTCCGGCGGCAGTGGCATTCGTCTGGTACCGGAACCTCGCCGGCGGGAAAAACACGGTCTGCGTAATGTGCGATGGCTGCAAGCAGGTGAGTGAGATTACATGGAACGCGCAGGGGGATTTCCCCGTCACGTGTCCGAAGTGCAGGAAGCCGATGGCGCAGTATTGTGTGAAGTGCCTGTCGTGCAGGAGGATGTACACGCGTCCGCACAGATTCAGCAGGAAGCCCTGTCCGTTCTGCGGCTCGCCGCGAGCGACAGAGAAGGTTTTCAGCAAATGACCGGGGCGCATGCCCCGCCTTGATTCGCAATGGAATGGCGCATGTTTGAGAGATTGATTGGAAAGAGTTCTCCGGTGCCGGCCGGAAACCGGCCTGAGCAGGGCGGCGCAACGATTTACCGGATCGCATGCATCGCCATGTTTGCGCTTGCATGGGCAACACCGGCCCGGACTGACGACACTGTAGCCTCGCGGGAAATCCTGGCCGAACCAATCGCGGTGGGCATGCACGGGACACCATACCTCATGCCGGAGAGCACTTTTGCGGGCTTCCGGGAGGCCGTCATTCGCGGCGCGGGGGGGCTATGGGTCGAGGTCAGACAGACGGCGGACGGATGCCTTGTCGCCTTTCCATCGGACCGTCTTGACGTTAATACCGAGGGCTGCGGTCGCGTGGACGACACGCTTTATGACGAGTTGTTGACGCTGGACGCGGGATTCTACGCGGGGCCGGGGACGCCGCCGCAGAGGATTCCCCTGCTGAAGGACGTCCTGCGGTTCGCCTCGGATAATTCGCTGTGGCTCGTGCTTGACGTGAAGATCGCCGGGGCAAGTCAGCAGATTAGGGAATTGATAAACGAGACTGGGAAGAATCCGCGCGTGAGGATATGGGGGCTGGCCGCCGAGTCCGGTCCGGGCGCGTTCGGGGGGAGGATTCGATTCCTCCAGTTCTCGCGGCTGGCGGATTCGCCAATCGGCCCGGCACAGCGCTTCGGAGAGACGACTTTCACAATCTGCCTTTCCGACGACCGTGAACAGCTTTCCGGGGGCTACGTTCGCGGGCTTGACCTGATGGTCACGCCGTTTCCGAGCGTGTTCCGGGAGATCGCTCTTGCTCGTAAAAGGGAGTTGCCCGGAACAGGCAAGGGCGATCTGCGGATTCCGCCCGTCTTGCACACGGATCGTTTCGATGAGATGCGCAAACTTGGCGTGGACGCGCTTGCCGAAAAGCTCTCGAGCGATGACGCTCAGGAAGCGCGGCTGGCGGCGGTGGTTCTGGGACGGGGCTTCTCAGCCGCCGAAGCTGGCGCAGCGGTGCATCGGATGCTTGTTGACGGCTCCGCCGATGCCCGGAGGCGCGCGGCGTTGGCAGCCGGTTTGCTCGGTCTTGAGGACGCTGTCCCGGCGCTTGCGGGACTTCTAATCTCCGGAGACTCAAGGACGCGGGCGGACACCGCGCTGGCGCTGAGCAGGATCGCCACGTCCTCGGCGTGGTCGGCCCTTGCCCGATGCGCCGAGCGCGAAAGAGACCCCGCCGCGCGGTGCTGCGCCATCAAGGGGCTGGCGGCATGGCCGGACCGCCGCGCGGTCTTCCTCATGCGCCAGGCGTTGAGGATAGATAATCCCTCCTGCGTCAGGGCATGTGGCGCAATGACAATAGGACTGGCCCAGGAGCCTCAGGCTATTGACGATCTCTACGACATCGTCTCCCTGGGCAAGGACGCCGAATCGGAGATCGTAAGAGACCGTGCCGCATGGGCGCTGGGATTGCTGGGCCAGCAGGCTGCGCCGGTTCTGCTGAAAGGACTGAAAAGCGACGATGAGAAATGCCGGATGAGGTCTGCATGGGCGCTGGTCAGGATGGGCAACGAGGCGCTCCCGACCCTCCGGTTCGCATTCCGCGATCCAAGCCCCGCGGTCAGACGCCACGCAGCGATCATCTACGGATGGATCGGAAATCCCGAGGCGGATTACCTGCTGACCGGACTTGTGGATGATGAGTTTCCCGACGTGCGCGCCGCTGCAGCCTGGGCGCTGGGGATGTGCCGTTCCGTAGAGGGCGGCAACCTTATCGCCCGCAGGCTTGCGGAGAAGGAGGAGCCAAAGGTCCATCAGGCAATGATCGAGGCCCTGGGCAGAATCAGGAAGGATGACGGGAAATTATCCCCCCGGCGATAAGGATTCAGAATCAAGAGAAAGGCATACGATGACTTCAGGAAGAAATGACGGACTACGCCGCAGCAACGCCGGCCACGCCCGCGTTCTGATTCTGTTTTTCGGAATCTTTACGTTTTCCTCATGCCTGGGAGAATCGGCAACCGGGGCCGATGCTCCACAACCCGCAAAGGAACCATCCCATGCAAAGCCTGAATCCATGCAGACGGCATTGCCGTCTTTCGGTTTTTCAGGACCGGAGATCGTCAAGCTGGACTGGGGCGTGGCGGGATTGCTTGCGACTGACGTGAATGGCGACGGCAGGACCGACCTGGTTATGATCAATAACAGAAGTTCCCGCATTGATTTCCTGATGGCAAGGGACAACAGGAACGCGCCCGCGCCGGCATCCGGCCCGCAGGAGGACGTAAACAGGCTGCCGGAACATTCCGCCTTCACCAGAAGTTTTTACCTTGTTGACCGCAAAATACTTGGCCTTGCGGTGGCGGATTTCAACGGAGACAAGCTCCCGGATCTGGTATTCCATACGATCGCCAACGAGGCACAACTTGTCCTTCAACAGAAGGACGGCGGATGGGAGAAATCAAGCGAATTCAAGCTTGATGATCAGAAACCGTTCTGCGCCGGAATGGAGGCAATTGACCTTGGCGGCGACGGCCGCATGGACGTCGTCCTGATGACGGCCCAGTCCCTCCTGCTCTTCCGGCAAAATGAATCCGGACAGCTTATAGGGCCTGAATCGCTCCCGCTGGGAACCGACAAGGCATTCCGCCTTGCGCTGGGCGATATTAACGGCGACGGGATGACCGATTTGCTTTATACCGTTGCTGATGACTCTCACCCGCTCAAGTTCCGTTTGGCCGGCCCCGGCGGAATCATCGGCCCCGAGATAGGTTTCAAAACCGCCCCGCTGGCATACATATGCTGCCGCGACATTGATGGAGACGGGACTTCCGAGGTCTTCACCATCCAGGCTGAGAGCGGGCGCGTGCTCCTCCTGAAGCTGGGGAAAGCGGCGGAATCGAAGGAAACTGCTGGATACCGCGTACAGGTGCTGAATTACCCGCTGGAGTCCGACCGCGAAGCGGACGACCGGAGCGCCGTCGTCGGCGATCTGGACGGCGACGGTCTCGCAGACATTGCGGTCTCCCGGCCGTCTGTCGCGAAGGTTGACACGCTGATCCAACGTGACGGCAAACTTGCGCCCGCCGAAGCCTATCCCACGCTTGTGAAGGTCAGGAACCTTGAGATGGCAGACCTGAATGGAGACGGGCGCAACGAGCTTCTGGCCGTCAGCAAGGAAGAGGAGGCAATCGGAGCAAGCGGGATGACCCCTGAGGGCCGCATGTCATTCCCAAAAGCGTTGCCGCTGCAAGGCAAGCCCCAGTGCTTCACAATCGGCGACATCAACGGCGATGGGCGCTCCGACATGATCTATGCCTACGAGGGCAATCCGCTTGTCACTGGCGATGGAGAAGCGGGAAAGAGCACCGACGCAACCAAGGCGACGCGGATAGCCGTTTGCCTCGGCGCCGCCGAGAGCGAATTGCGCCCGGCGCATGAGATTCCCTTCGACGGCAAGAACGTGCCCTCTGCCTTGAAACTTTGCGATCCGGACCGCAATGGAAAACCGGATTTGCTGATCTTCACCCGTTTCGACCCTCCCCGGCTGATGATCCAGCTTGAAGACGGGTCGTTTGAAGACGCCTCCGCCCGCAAGCGTTTCCGCATGGGCATGCTCAAGGACGTTCCGCCGGAGGGTGTGAGCGCCGGAGACGTGGACGGCGACGGAAAGAATGAGATGCTCATCTCCGCCGGTAACCTGGCAAGGGCCTTCGCGTTGGAGCCTTCGGGGGAAATGCGGGTTGTAGACCAGTTCGCAGGGCGCAGCGCCTTCTCAGTCGTCTCAGCAGCCGAGGTGTCCGACCTTGACGACGAGAAAGGTCTTGAGATCGTCCTGATGGATACGAAGGACAATACCATCAGCATTCTCAGGCGGAACAAAAAAGACGTCTACGAGATCGTCCATAACATCGCGGCTGGAAAGATGGACTTTCGGGGGATGCGCATCGCCGATCTGAACGGCGACGGACGCAAGGATATCTGCCTGCTTGGGAAGGACTGCGTCCGCGTCGTCTACCTTAGCGCACCGGAGCTGAGATTTGAGGAACTGGCGATGCACGAGACGGACATCGAGGGCGGGCGATACAGCGCCATCGAGGTCGGTGATCTTAATGCTGATGGAAGAAAGGACGCCTTGCTCATAGAATATGAGAAGCGGCATCTGGCGATACTTGATTACCAGCCATCGTCAGGGCTGAGGCAGGCCTGCAATTTCATGGTGTTTGAGGAAAAGAGCTTCCAGGCCGGGCAGCCCTCGCCGAGAGAGCCACGAGAGATTCTGGCGGCGGACGTGACGGGCGACGGCAGGGACGACATAGTCATCCTGGTCCATGACAGACTCATCTACTATCCGCAGGAGGCGACGGACGAAGCCTCCAGACCATAGAGGAACAAGGACAATGACTTACAAGCGGCTCGCCATGTTGATTGCGGCGGCATGGACTTTCACGGTCCAGTCCGGCTGCGTCGGGAAGAGCGTGCTGGGCATCGAAGTCACTATCACGGATGAGCGCAGCGCCCTTGAACAGGAGGCCCTTGGGCAGAGGGTTGAGCTTGGCAAGGCTCCACGCCTGTTGCCGCCGACCGTCCGGCCGCCTGAGACGCCGGAAGCCAGGCAGGTCATGGAGGCCGCGCTTGCCCGCGCAAAGGAGGCTTTGGAAGAACTGAGAAAGCCGCAGACGCCCATCAACTCCGAAACCGGTCTTTCCGCCCTCAGGCTCAGGGAATGGGAATGCGCGCTGCTCCTCAACATCGGAACCATGAACCGATTGCTCGGTTCCGCCCCCGAGGCCAAATCCGCTTACGATGAGGGCCTTGCTGTGGCGGAACGCTATTGCCTGTGGCATTACAGGTGGAAACTTCAATACGCCGCCGCCCTGCTGATACCGGGCCACGAGGGGCTGAAAGCCATGATGGAGGCGGCAAAGTCGCTTGAAGAAGCGCCCGTCCTTCACCCCGTCGAGCATGATCCCCAGGCTCTTGACATAACCGAGCAGCTTTACGGGCAGATTGTGGCAAGTCTGGCGGCAACCGAGGGCGGGGAAGCCGACGCGCTGGGATACGCCGAGGCGCTTGAGGACGTGCGGGTTCCCTATTTCCTTATCAAATCAGAATTGAAGTTCGGCGAACCGGAGTTGAACCAGCACTACGAATCCGCGCAGAAGCTTCGCGGGCGGCTCATCGCGCTTCAGTCCACGCTCTGCAACCTGAATCCCCCGGCAGCGCAGTCGAAGACGCCCGGCGAGCGCGACGACTTCTCAGAGACGCGCGGCGCGCTGATGCAGGCGCTTGAAACCTACCGCAAACACATCGCCAAACGCATTGATAAGACCAGCTATATCGCCCTTCTTCAGCCGACACGGACTGATCTTTCAGCGTTGCCGGAATTCGTGGGAGGCAACTCCGTTTATCTGAGATGCTTCTCAAGCGGCGGGGACGTGATCGTCTGGCTTGTTACACCGGATGACTTCCAGATGTCCCGAAAGCCCTGGACTTCGCCCGATGTTGCCGACAGATTAATGAGCTGCGACGATTCCCGGAAGTTATCGGAGGCCGACAGGACCGCGATATCCGACTCAATAATTACTCCGATAAAGGGAATGATCCCGGAAGGCACAAAGCGATTGTATATCTGCTTCGGCAAGGAACTCTCCGGCGTCCCCTGGGCGGCGCTGCCCTATGACGGGACAACGATTGGAGCGAAATTCCAGCTTGGACTCGTCAACGGATCAAGCCTGTTCCTTCAGGCGACCCTCGTCAAAAGCTTCAACAAACGCAATCTGCTCTTTTGCGCCTACGGGGACTCGCAGTCCGGCGCTTACGGCGAGCAGGTCGGAAAGCTCTGGAGCGGCGGTTGGAAGAAGGTTGATTCGGCAAATGACGGCAGCGCCGGGATGGCTGAGCGGGCGTTCTACTATAGTCTCATTCATTTTCAGAATCCTCTTCGGTTGAATCCCGGCGATCCAGCCCGCAGCGCCATTGTCTTCCCCGGCCAACTATCCTCGCTTAGTTCCATTGAGGCTTATCGTCTGACCGGTTGGAATTTGCGCGGCAATACACTGACAATTTGCAGGACTTCAGCGCCTCTGTCCCCTAAAACCTACTGTGCGCACAGCCTGACCACCCGCCTGCTTTTCCTGGCGGGAGTCCCCACGGTTGTCATGGCGGACGGACCGGTTACGACGGATTCCGAGACGGCGTTCATGTCCGCCTTCTACCCGGAAATGAAGAGCAAGGAGGCGGGCGAGGCCTTTGCAGAAGCATTAGCTCATCAGGGGAGCGACCTCTACAACTACCGGCTGTGGGGATTCCTCGGCCTTGAGCCGAAGGAGCGTGAGCAGTACGCCAAAGCCAAGATCAATGACCTTGCCAACACTTCAATTGGCAATTACAAGCAGAGCCAGTTGCCTGCCGGTTCTCCATCTCTGAACGGGGAGGAACCGGTCGCGTATGCGAGGAAGGCGGCCGTTGGCTTGGCGGAACTCGTTGATTTTGCGGAGGTGGTCACGTTCCCAGGTTCGCAGAACAGGGTTGATCACCTGCTTCGCATGGCCGGGGCGGAGGCCTACCAGGTCGGTTGCTGGCTCAAGATCGGCGACTTTGATCAGGCAGTTGACCACCAGGAAAACCGCATTGCGATTCTGCTCAAAGCAAAGGCCGAATACGAAGCCATGATCGCCAAGCCCGACGCCGATGCGAAGGCGCTGGCCAAATGGCGCATTGACGACGCCGTCATCGCCCGCGAGAAACAGCAGTTGGGAATACTTCTGACAAACGCAGAACGTTTCAGCGAAGCGGTGGCGACCACTCAGGAAGGCGTGGAGATATATCGCGGCGCCGGACGGGGAGACAAACTGCCGGTCGCAGTCTCACAGCTTGCCAGCGCGCAGGAACAAGCTTCGGAATACCGCGAAGCGCTGACGAATTTTCAGCGCAGTCTTGAAATGTACAATGAAATGGGTGAGTTGGGCGGGGTTGCAGTCCAATACAGGAACATAGGCCGAATCTACCTGAAACGCCTCAATAATTATCTCCTCGCGGAGGAATCATTCGCCAAGGCTAATGAGGCCTTCGAGGAACAACGCAAAAGCAACCTCCAGGCGCTGATGAAGGCCCGCGTTAGCGCAATCAACGAGGAGGAGACCGCGCTGAAGGCGGAGGCCCGGGCCGGCATGGCCGACGCTACCGAAGCCGATCGAAAGACGGCAGAGAACGCGCGAAAAGTGAGCGATCACGCAAGGAGCGAAGTGGCCCGGCTTGAGGCCGCAGTTGCCGCTGATGAGAAGGACATTACGCTCAGCATCATCGAGATCGGCCTCTGCCGAAGGGAGAGCGCGGACTTTCCGGCGGCATTCGACAGATTCGAACAGGCGCGCAAGCGAGCCGAAGAGCGCAACGACCGCGAGGGCGTCTGCCAGGCACTGCTGCACACGGGCGAGACGCACTGGTACCGAAGCGAGTTTCAGATGGCGCTGGACCTTCAGGATGAATCAGGGAAAATCGCCGACGAGTTGAAGCTCTCTCACTTCAGAATTCTTGGCCGCAACCTGCTTGGACTGATCTACTGGGAGCTGAACGATTATCTCCGCGCCGATATAAATCTGCGCGACGCGCTGCAGATGGCTCAGGACGCCCGCAGTCGGCTGGACGTCGCCAGCATCTACAACAACCTCGGCATACTCTACCGGCGGCAGAAGAAATACGATCAGGCGCTTGAAGCCTTCAGACAGGCCTACCGTATTGACGCCGCGCTGAAAAGCAAGTGGGGCATGGCCTATGACGAAAGAAACATGGGCATAACGTATCACCGCCTGGCCCGCTACGACGAAGCATCGGCGGCGATACTGAGGGCCATCAGCCTGTCGGAAAGCATTTCCGACAAGATCAATCTCTGCAAGGCGCATTTCGCTCTGGGGGATCTGCTGCTTGAGAGGGGCGACGTCGCAGGGGCTGAGGAGAATTTCAAGAAATCGCTGGATATCTCCCGCTCGCTCTGTATCCGGGACGTGCAATGGCGCTCCCTCCGCGGATTGGGGATCATACGCCGAAAGGCCGGCGCGCTGGCCGATGCCGCTGCTTTGTACAAGGAAGGCGTCGAGGTTGTCGAGGAGACGCGCGCGGAATTGAGGCTTGAGGAGCTTCGCAACGGCTTCCTGGAAAACAAACTCGACCTGTACGAGGAGCTTGTCGTCATCCTGCTGGACATGGGCGACAACGCGGAGGCATTCCGCTACTGCGAGCGTTCGCGCGCGAGAAGCTTCATGGACCTTTTCGCAAACCAGAAACTGACGCTTCGAGGCGAGACTGATCAAAAACTTTTCGAGCGTCAGCAGGAACTCGCCGTGCAGATTCGCCGCCTGGAGGAGGCTCTCGGTCGCGCGGAAACCCCTGAAACGGCTCAAAGCCTCAAGCAGAATCTTGACGATGTCCGCGTCCAATATCAGGACCTGCTGCGCGATATCAGGGCCGCCAGCCCGCAGCTCTCCAGCTTCGTCAGCGTGGACGTAATCACAATAGATAAGCTGAACGAAATTCTGGGTCAGGAAGTGACGCTCCTGGAGTTCTACCTGACCGGAGATGAGTTGATAGTCTGGTTGCTGCGCAGCGGCGGAATGGAAGTCGTCAGGACGAAGCTTGACCGCGAGGCGTTCAACCGCGACGTTCAGGACTACCGAGTCCAGATCCAGGAGCGCATTGACATCGAGGAGATCAGGCGCAAATCGGCAAGGATCAACGACATCGTGATCCGTCCCATCGAAGAGAAAATTGCGGGAAGCCGCTACCTGTGCATCGTTCCGCACCGCGTTCTGCATTATCTGTCTTTCGCAAGCCTCTACGACGGGCAGTCATACCTGCTGGATCGCTACCCGCTCTTCTACACGCCAAGCGCGAGTGTGCTGAGCTACACGATCGTGGGCGAGCCGAAGAAGGGCGACAGGAAGATACTGGCCATCGGCAATCCTGATCTCGGCAATCCAGCCTTCGACCTCCCGTTCGCGGAAAAGGAAGTCAACAGCATGGAACGGGATATTCCGGGAGTCACCGTCATGCGCCGTGAGCAGGCGACGGAGTCATGGGTTTCGGAGAACATCTCCAAATTCAACGTCATCCATTTCGCCTCGCACGGCGAGTTCGACGGCGTCAATCCGCTGTTCAGCGCCATCCTTCTGGCGCCGGATAAAACCAACAACGGACGGTTGGAAGCGCACGAGGTTACGGCGCTAGACCTGCGGGCGGACCTGATAACACTGAGCGCCTGCCAGAGCGGACTCGGAAAGATACAGGCGGGCGATGAGGTGATCGGGTTGAACCGGGCGTTCATGTACGCCGGCACGCGCAGCATCCTGTCCACGCTCTGGCGCGTCAACGACGTCAGCACTGCCATACTCATCAAGCACTTCTACCGCAACTACGCGACAGAATCGAAAACCGACAGCCTTCGTAGCGCCGCCCTGATGGTGAAGCGATATTACCCGCATCCGTCGGATTGGGCGCCATTCTCGATAACCGGGGATTACAGATAGTCCGCCTGATGTTCGACGGCGGATTTGGGACGCAACCTTGCCCGCATCGCCTGCCCCAGGCATGCGGTGATGTTTTCATCGGCATGTTTCAGCAAGCTACTGTCTTGGCTGTCAAGGGTTTTGGGGGAGGAATTGGTTCCATTTAGAGTTGTTTCTGAGCATGTTGTTGAGGATGAGAAGCAGCTTTCTCATGCAGGCGACCAGAGCGGTCTTTTTTTGTT